>ERZ777011.10-NODE-10-length-338141-cov-37.060100_pt1 | contig 338141 bp, 283 predicted proteins | sample MGYA00374964_ERZ777011 | MGnify/ENA primary metagenome ERZ777011 (study PRJEB29310, sample SAMD00008975) | mouse gut metagenome | study: EMG produced TPA metagenomics assembly of the Metagenome analysis of fecal microbiota from mouse which was promoted... | reverse complement strand
AAGTTATGGCTAAAGAGAAATTCGAAAGAACCAAACCGCATGTTAACATCGGTACAATTGGTCACGTCGACCACGGTAAGACCACTCTTACTGCCGCTATCACTACAGTGTTGGCTAAGAAGGGCCTCTCTGAAGTTAAGTCATTCGATCAGATTGACAACGCTCCTGAGGAAAAAGAACGTGGTATCACTATCAATACTGCACACGTAGAATATGAGACTGCTAACCGTCACTATGCACACGTAGACTGCCCCGGACACGCTGACTACGTTAAGAACATGGTTACCGGTGCTGCTCAGATGGACGGCGCTATCATCGTAGTTGCTGCAACTGACGGTCCTATGCCTCAGACTCGTGAGCACATCCTTCTCGCTCGCCAGGTGAATGTTCCTCGTCTTGTTGTGTTTCTTAACAAGTGTGACATGGTAGACGATGAAGAAATGTTCGATCTCGTTGAGATGGAAATGCGTGATCTTCTTTCGACTTACGAATATGACGGTGACGAAACTCCTATCATCCGCGGTTCTGCTCTTGGTGCTCTTAACGGTGAGCCCCAGTGGGAAGAAAAGGTTATGGAGCTCATGGAAGCTGTCGACAACTGGATTCCCCTGCCTCCCCGCGATATCGACAAGCCCTTCCTTATGCCTGTTGAGGACGTGTTTTCAATCACCGGTCGTGGTACAGTTGCTACCGGTCGTATCGAAACTGGTATCGTGAAGGTTGGTGACGAAGTTCAGATCATGGGTCTTGGCGCAGACATGAAGTCGGTTGTAACCGGTGTCGAAATGTTCCGCAAGCTCCTCGATCAGGGCGAAGCTGGTGACAACGTAGGTCTTCTCCTCCGTGGTATCGACAAGAAGGATATCAAGCGTGGTATGGTTATCTGCCACCCCGGAGTTGTTAAGCCCCACAGCAAGTTCAAGGCTTCTGTCTATATCCTGAAGAAAGAAGAAGGTGGTCGTCACACTCCGTTCCGCAACCACTATCGTCCCCAGTTCTACATCCGTACTCTTGACGTGACTGGCGAAATCACTCTTCCCGAAGGTGTAGAAATGGTAATGCCCGGTGACCACGTAGAAATCAACGTTGAGCTCATCAACCCGGTTGCTTGCGACGCAGGTCTTCGCTTCGCTATCCGTGAAGGCGGTCGTACAGTAGGTTCTGGCCAGATTACCGAAATTCTCGAATAATACCTTTGCGGTATAATTCATAAGCCCTTCAAGAGCCTGATGATTCGGGCTACTGAATAAAACCAAAACCGACCCTCGTTTCAGAGGGGAGACCCGAAGAGGCGAAGGTCGGTTTCCTTATACGGGACTAGCTCAGTTGGTAGAGCACCGGTCTCCAAAACCGGGTGTCGGGAGTTCGAGTCTCTCGTCCCGTGCTAAAAACACGACAAATGAGTAAACTTAAACTACTTACAGATATCGAGGAGTCTTATACCGAACTTCGGTATAAGACTACTTGGCCTACAAGAAGCCAACTGGTCAAGAGCGCAGTTATCGTGCTGATCGCTTCCATCATTATTGCCGCGATTATCTTCGCGATGGATCAGGTGGTCAATACCATAATGCACTTCATTTATAGCCTCGGTCAGTAATCTCTTAACAGAAGAAAATCAATGGCGGAAGAATTGAAAAAAGCCTGGTATGTGCTGCGTGCCATTTCAGGCAAGGAAGCTAAGGTCAAAGAAGTATTGGATGGAGCCATCCGTAACACCGGCCTCGGCAATTACGTCTTTCAGGTCTTGATTCCTACTGAGAAGGTAATGTCAGTCCGCAATGGCAAGAAGGTGGTAAAGGAAAAAAACCTTTATTCCGGCTATGTCTTTGTGGAATGTATCCTTACCGGCGAGGTGCTTTATGAGCTCCGAAACACTACAAATGTGATTGATTTCCTTCGCGGACGTGGCAAGAACGCGGCACCCGAAGCATTGCGCGAAAGCGAAGTGCTTAGAATGATGGGTACTGCCGATGAAATGATTGACACTCCTGATGATGGAAATGATTACATGGTGGGTGAGACCGTAAAGGTTACTTTCGGTCCGTTCAGTGGTTTCTCCGGAACTATTGAAGAGGTTAACCGTGAGAGGAAGAAGCTTAAGGTAATGGTCAAAATCTTCGGACGTAAGACTCCGTTGGAACTCGAGAACTCTCAGGTAGAGCGTGAATAATCATCGCGCGGTGTCGAGGATTTACTTCCACGACACCACGGGAGATGTCACAGTTTCCGAGCCATAAATTGAAAAAACAATTTAAATGACGGCTCTCCGGCTCTTGGTTACGAATGTAGTCGGGGAGACATCATGGCGAAGAAGAGATGGCATCGTTTTAACCGAATCATTAACAAAAATTTAGATTTATCATGGCTAAAGAAATTGCTGGACAGATCAAATTGCAAATCAAAGGCGGAGCAGCCAATCCTTCGCCTCCAGTTGGTCCTGCTCTTGGTTCCAAGGGTATCAACATCATGGAGTTTTGCAAGCAATTCAATGCCCGCACTCAGGACAAGGCAGGCAAAGTCCTCCCGGTTGTAATTACCTATTACACTGACAAGAGCTTTGACTTCGTTGTCAAGACCCCTCCCGTTGCTATCCAGCTCCTCGAAGCTACTAAGCTTAAGAGCGGTTCGGCTCAGCCTAACCGTAAGAAAGTTGGCGAAGTAACCTGGGATCAGGTTAAGGCTATTGCTGAAGACAAAATGCCCGATTTGAACTGTTTCACCGTAGCATCGGCAATGCGTATGGTTGCCGGTACAGCCAGAAGCATGGGTATCACCGTTAAAGGAACATTCCCCGAAAACATCTAAACTTCAATTGACATGAGTAAACTGACAAAAAATCAAAAGATTGCCCAGGAGAAAGTTGAAGCCGGGAAGGTGTATAGTCTTGCTGAAGCCGTAAACCTCGTTAAGGAAATTACCTTCACAAAGTTCGACGCTTCGCTTGACGTGGATGTTCGACTTGGCGTTGACCCCCGTAAGGCTAACCAGATGGTGCGTGGCGTTGTGACGCTGCCCCATGGAACCGGCAAGCAGGTACGTGTACTCGTACTCTGTAACTCAGATGCTGAAGCTGCTGCTAAGGCTGCCGGTGCAGACTATGTAGGTCTGGACGAATATATCGAAAAAATCAAAGGCGGTTGGACTGACGTTGACGTCATCATCACCCAGCCCGCTATTATGGGTAAGATCGGTGCCCTCGGCCGTGTTCTCGGTCCCCGTGGCCTCATGCCTAACCCCAAGAGCGGTACTGTGACCAATGATGTTGCCAAGGCCGTTGAGGAAGTGAAGAAGGGTAAAATCGACTTCAAGGTTGACAAGAACGGTATCGTTCACTCGTCGGTAGGTAAGGTTTCTTTCGAAGCTCCTGCTGCTGCCGACAACGTTCGTGAGTTCATCAACACCCTCATCAAGCTCAAGCCCGCTGCCGCTAAGGGTACTTATATCAAGAGCATTTATCTTTCGAGCACAATGAGTCCGGGTATCAAGATTGACCCCAAGTCAATCGACGAATAACTTCTAAAGCTGACTGTACAAAATGAAAAAGGAAGATAAAATCATTGCTATTGAGAATATAGCTAAGACTCTTCAGGAGTATAGCTGCTTCTATCTCACTGAAACTGCCGGCCTCGATGCCGAAAAGACCACAGCCCTCCGTCGTGCCTGCAACAAGGCTGACATCAAGCTTATGGTCGTGAAGAACACTCTTCTTCACAAGGCTCTCGAATCGCTTGAAGGTGACTACTCTGAGCTTTACGGAGCTCTCCACGGTTCGACCTCTCTTATGCTTTCCAACACAGGCAATGCTCCTGCAAAGCTTATCAAGGAAATCAGAAAGGCTGACAAAGACGCCACCCTCCCCCGACTCAAGGCCGCTTACGTTGAAGAGACTGTCTACATGGGTGAGGATCAGCTCGACACCCTCGTGGCTATCAAGAGCAAGAACGAGCTTATCGCCGACGTTGTCGCTCTTCTCCAGTCTCCCGCCAAGAACGTTATTTCCGCACTTTCTTCTGGTGGAAACAAACTTCACGGCATCCTCGAAACACTTTCGAAGAAGGAAGCGTAAGCCTCAAATCCCACAGCCTCTCTGCTCAATCCCCTTAACCAATCATCAAATTTAAAAACAACAATAAAACTATAAAATCATGGCAGATCTTAATGCTTTTGCAGAACAACTTGTTAACCTCACCGTTAAGGAAGTAAACGAACTTGCTCAGATCCTCAAGGAAACTTACGGCATCGAACCCGCTGCTGCAGCTGTTGCAGTTGCTGCCGGTCCTGCTGCTGGCGCACCCGCTGAAGAAGAGAAGACCTCTTTCGACGTAGTCCTCAAGTCTGCTGGCGCTTCTAAGCTCGCTGTCGTTAAGCTCGTTAAGGAACTCACCGGTCTTGGCCTCAAGGAAGCTAAGGAAATGGTTGACGGTGCTCCTTCTGTTGTTAAGGAAGGTTTGGCTAAGGCTGACGCTGAAGGCCTCAAGAAGCAGCTCGAAGAAGCTGGTGCTGAGGTTGAGCTCAAATAATATTCCTGCTCTTCAGGTACAATGGGTTAAGATTCTCCCTTATTGGGAGTTTCTTAACCTATTTGCGTTAAAAATGGACGGGTTGCTATAAAAAATCATAAATATTTATATTTATAAATAAAAAATCAGCATCGGCCGGTTTCATAAGTCGCTCATTCAAGCCTTTTTGGGTTATTCTCTTATTTTTCAAGGGCTGAATATCGAACGATATTGGAGTTAATTAGTGTTAAATTGACTCTTATTGCGCACTACCATCATCAACACAACGAGTTTCTTTTTTAATGTTTAATCCAAAAGATTAGATGTCAGACATAACTTTAGCTAAACCGCGTGTAAACTTCGCGTCGGTTAAAAACCCTCTTCCTTATCCCGATTTCCTCGAGGTACAGCTAAAGTCCTTTCAGGACTTCCTCCAGCTCGACACTCCTCCGGAAAAGAGAAAAAACGAGGGCCTTTTCAAAGTGTTTGCCGAAAACTTCCCCATCGCCGACACTCGCAACAACTTTGTACTTGAGTTCCTTGACTATTACATCGACCCGCCGCGCTACTCGATTGACGAGTGTCTTGAACGTGGTCTGACCTATAGTGTGCCTCTCAAGGCTAAACTTAAACTTTACTGTACCGACCCTGACCACGAAGATTTTGCTACCGTGATCCAGGATGTATACCTCGGCCCGATTCCCTACATGACTGACAAGGGTACTTTTGTCATCAACGGAGCCGAGCGTGTTGTCGTGTCACAGCTTCACCGTTCGCCCGGTGTGTTCTTCGGTCAGAGCACCCACGCCAACGGCACCAAACTCTACAGTGCACGTATCATTCCCTTCCGTGGCAGCTGGATTGAGTTTGCGACTGACATCAACAACGTGATGTATGCCTACATCGACCGTAAGAAGAAACTCCCCGTAACAACTCTTCTTCGTGCCATCGGTCTCGAAAGCGATAAGGACATTATCGAAATCTTCGGGCTTGCAGAGGAAATCAAGGTCAACAAGACCAACCTTAAGAAAGCCGTGGGCCGTAAGCTTGCTGCCCGTGTGCTGAAGACTTGGGTCGAGGACTTCGTTGACGAAGATACCGGCGAAGTTGTTTCCATCGAGCGTAATGACGTGATTCTTGATCGCGAGACTGTGCTTGAGGAAGACAATATTCAGGAAATTCTTGACTCGGGGGTTCAGACTGTGCTTCTCCACAAGGAAGATGCCAATACCTCCGATTACTCCATCATATTCAACACGCTGCAGAAGGATACATCGAACTCCGAGAAAGAGGCTATCCAATACATCTACCGGCAGCTGCGCAACGCCGAGCCGCCGGACGATGCAAGCGCGCGCGAAGTCATCACCAACCTTTTCTTCTCTGAAAAGCGTTATGACCTCGGCGAAGTGGGCCGTTACCGTATCAATAAGAAACTCGGCCTCACAACATCGATGGACGTGAAGGTCCTAACCAAGGAGGATATCATCGCCATTATCAAATACCTCATTGAGCTTATCAACTCTAAGACCGATGTCGACGACATCGACCACCTGAGCAACCGTCGTGTGCGCACTGTAGGCGAACAGCTCTACAACCAGTTCAACGTCGGCCTCGCCCGTATGTCGCGCACCATCCGTGAGCGCATGAACGTGCGTGACAATGAGGTGTTCACTCCTATCGATCTTATCAACGCCAAGACTATTTCGAGCGTTATCAATACATTCTTCGGCACCAACGCCCTATCGCAGTTCATGGACCAGACCAATCCTCTGGCCGAGATTACCCACAAGCGCCGTATGTCGGCCCTTGGCCCCGGCGGTCTCTCGCGTGAGCGTGCAGGTTTCGAGGTGCGCGACGTACACTATACACACTACGGACGTCTTTGTCCGATTGAAACCCCTGAAGGCCCGAACATCGGTCTTATCTCTTCGCTCTGCGTCTATGCCAAGATTAATGATCTCGGCTTCATCGAGACTCCCTACCGCGAGGTTAAGGATGGTGTGGTCAACCTCAAGAACGACGAGGTTGTCTATCTCACTGCGGAAATTGAGGAAGGCAAGATCATCGCTCAGGGCAATGCTCCTGTAAAGGACGACGGCGAGTTTATCAACGACCGTGTGAAAGCACGTCTTGATGCCGACTTCCCTATCGTCGCGCCCGATCAGGTAGAACTCATGGACGTATCGCCGACACAGATCGCATCTATCGCGGCATCGCTCATCCCCTTCCTTGAACACGACGACGCTAACCGTGCGCTCATGGGATCTAACATGATGCGTCAGGCTGTGCCTCTGCTGCGCAGCGAATCGCCGATTGTCGGAACAGGTATCGAAGGCCAGCTTATACAAGACAGCCGTACCCAGATCATGGCTGAGCGCGAAGGTACAATCGAATTTGTCGACGCTACCGTCATCCGCATCCGCTATGACCGCACCGAGGACGAAGAGTTTGTTTCGTTCGAGGACAGCGTAAAGGAATACCGTCTGCCAAAGTTCCGCAAGACCAACCAGAGCACCACTATCGACCTCCGTCCTATCTGTCAGAAAGGTCAGCGGGTAAAGCGTGGCGACATCCTTACCGAAGGTTACTCGACCGAAAAGGGCGAGCTCGCACTCGGCCGTAACCTTAAGGTTGCCTTCATGCCTTGGAAGGGCTACAACTATGAGGACGCTATCGTGCTCAACGAGCGTGTTGTCCGCGAAGACATCCTCACATCCGTTCATGTCGATGAGTACACTCTCGAAGTCCGCGAAACCAAGCGCGGCATGGAGGAACTCACATCAGATATCCCCAACGTGTCTGAGGACGCAACCAAGGACCTCGACGAGCGTGGTATCATCCGCGTGGGTGCCCACATCGTCCCCGGCGACATCATGATCGGTAAGATCACTCCTAAGGGCGAAAGCGACCCTACACCTGAAGAAAAGCTTCTCCGTGCGATCTTCGGCGACAAGGCCGGCGATGTCAAGGATGCTTCTCTCAAGGCCTCTCCCTCGCTCAAAGGCGTTGTCATCGGTACACATCTCTTCCAAAAGGCTGAAAAGAAAAAGACCAAGAAGAGCGCAAGCGCAGTGCTTCCGAAGCTCGACGAGGAATATGAGGATCGTCTCAACGCACTCAAGGATCTTCTTATCCGCAAGCTCATGACTCTTACCGACGGCAAGACCTCACAGGGCGTGAAGGATTTCCTTGGCACAGACATCATCCCGAAAGGCTCGCGATTCTCAGCCGCCACTCTCCGTGAGATTGACTTCGATACGATCAACCTCTCGAAGTGGACGTCTGACAACCGCATCAACGATATGATCCGCGCAACAATCGTCAACTATCTGCGCAAATCAAAGGAAATCGATGCCGAGCTCCGTCGCAAGAAATTCGACATCTCTATCGGCGACGAACTTCCTTCAGGCATCATGAAGCTTGCCAAAGTCTACGTGGCCAAGAAGCGTAAGATTTCTGTAGGTGACAAGATGGCGGGTCGTCACGGTAACAAAGGTATCGTGTCGCGTATCGTCCGTCAGGAAGACATGCCCTTCCTTGCCGACGGTACTCCTGTCGACATCGTCCTCAACCCGCTTGGTGTGCCTTCACGTATGAACCTCGGTCAGATTTTCGAAACCGTGCTCGGATGGGCAGGCCGTGAACTGGGCGAGAAGTTCGCAACCCCGATTTTCGACGGTGCAACGCTTGAAGACCTCAACGAGTGGACCGACAAGGCCGGAATTCCCCGCTACGGTAAGACCTATCTTTATGACGGAGGCACAGGCGAGCGTTTCGACCAGCCCGCTACCGTGGGTGTCATCTACATGCTTAAGCTCGGCCACATGGTTGAAGACAAGATGCACGCCCGCTCGATCGGCCCGTACTCACTCATCACTCAGCAGCCGCTTGGCGGTAAGGCGCAGTTCGGTGGACAGCGTTTCGGAGAGATGGAAGTCTGGGCGCTCGAAGCATTCGGCGCCGCCCACATCCTTCAGGAAATCATTACAGTCAAGTCCGACGATGTTACCGGTCGAAGCAAGACTTACGAAGCTATTGTCAAGGGCGACGCAATGCCGCCTGCCGGCATCCCCGAATCGCTCAATGTGCTTCTCCACGAGCTCCGTGGCCTCGGTCTGAGCATCAACCTTGAGCAGTAATACAACTCTCCTTATTGACGGCATGCCGGAGGCTATTTCCGGGTTCCGGTATGCCATCGAAAAAATTACTTAACATCGCTTTTGAATATCTAAAATATGGCTTTTAGAAAAGACAATAAACAAAAAACCGGTTTCTCGAAAATCTCGATCGGCATCGCTTCGCCCGAAGAGATTCTTGAGAAGTCAAGCGGCGAGGTGTTAAAACCCGAAACCATCAACTACCGCACCTACAAGCCTGAGCGCGACGGCCTTTTCTGCGAGCGCATTTTCGGTCCTGTAAAGGACTTCGAATGCCATTGCGGCAAGTACAAGCGCATACGTTACAAAGGCATTGTCTGTGACCGTTGTGGTGTGGAAGTGACTGAAAAGAAAGTACGTCGTGAGCGCATGGGCCACATCAAGCTCGTTGTGCCCGTCGCACATATCTGGTACTTCCGCTCGCTGCCTAACAAGATCGGTTATCTTCTCGGTCTTCCCTCAAAGAAGCTTGATGCCGTCATCTACTACGAGCGCTATGTAGTCATCAATCCCGGTGCTGCTGCCGACGGTGAGAACCCCGTACAGCGTCTCGACCTTCTCACCGAGGAGGAGTATTTCGACATCATGGACCGTCTTCCCCGCGAAAACCAGCTTCTTGACGACACTGACCCCAACAAGTTCGTTGCCAAGATGGGTGCGGAGGCTATCTATGATCTCCTTAAGGACATCAATCTCGATGACCTCTCCTATGCTCTCCGCGATCAGGCGAATGCCGAAGGTTCGCAGCAGCGCAAGACCGAGGCTCTCAAGCGCCTTCAGGTTGTCGAGTCGTTCCGTGCATCTCGCGAGCGCAACCGTCCTGAATGGATGATTCTTCAGGCCGTGCCTGTTATTCCCCCCGAACTCCGTCCCCTCGTGCCGCTTGATGGCGGTCGTTTCGCCACTTCCGACCTCAACGACCTCTATCGTCGTGTGATCATCCGCAACAACCGTCTCAAACGTCTCATCGAAATCAAAGCTCCCGATGTGATTCTCCGCAACGAGAAGCGCATGCTTCAGGAAGCTGTCGATTCGCTCCTTGACAACTCCCGCAAGTCGTCGGCTGTCAAGACCGAGGCAAACCGCCCCCTCAAATCGCTCTCTGACTCGCTCAAGGGTAAGCAGGGCCGTTTCCGTCAGAACCTTCTCGGTAAGCGTGTCGACTATTCGGCTCGTTCGGTTATCGTCGTAGGTCCGGAACTTAAGATGCACGAATGCGGTATCCCCAAAAATATGGCTGCCGAGCTCTACAAGCCCTTCGTAATCCGCAAGCTCATTGAGCGTGGCATTGTAAAGACTGTCAAGTCGGCCAAGAAGATCGTCGACCGCAAAGAGCCTGTCGTTTGGGATATCCTCGAATATGTGATGAAGGGCCACCCCGTGCTCCTCAACCGAGCCCCGACTCTTCACCGTCTCGGTATTCAGGCATTCCAGCCCAAGATGATCGAAGGTAAGGCTATCCAGCTCCATCCGCTCGCATGTACGGCATTCAACGCCGACTTCGACGGTGACCAGATGGCGGTTCACCTTCCTCTTGGCAACGAAGCTGTCCTCGAAGCACAGCTTCTCATGCTCGGTTCTCACAACATCCTCAACCCTGCCAACGGTGCGCCTATCACAGTGCCTTCTCAGGACATGGTGCTTGGTCTTTACTATATTACCAAGCTCCGCAAGGGCGACAAGGGCGAAGGTCTGAAGTTCTACGGCCCTGAAGAAGCGGAAATCGCCTACAACGAAGGCCGTGTGACTCTCCACGCTCCCGTTTCGATTGTGGTTGACGATATAGACGAATTCGGCAATCCCATCAAGCACCTCGTAGAGAACACCTCTGTCGGACGTGTGCTTGTCAACCAGTATGTTCCCAAAGAGATTGGCTATGTCAATGAGATCCTTTCAAAGAAATCACTGCGTACCATCATCTCGCGCGTAATCAAATATTGCGGTATTCCCCGCTCGGCACAGTTCCTCGACGACATCAAGAACCTCGGTTACTACATGGCGTTCAAGGGCGGTCTGTCGTTCAACCTCGGTGACGTGCTTATTCCTGCCGAAAAGGAACAGTATGTCAAGGAAGGCTACGAGCAGGTGCAGGAAGTCCTCAACAACTACTCGATGGGCTTCATCACCAACAACGAACGCTACAATCAGATCATCGATATCTGGACACACGTCAACTCGCGTCTCGCCGACACTCTCATGAAGCAGATTTCGGCCGACAAGCAGGGCTTCAACCCTGTCTACATGATGCTTGACTCCGGTGCCCGTGGTTCTAAGGACCAGATTCGTCAGCTTTCAGGTATGCGTGGTCTTATGGCCAAGCCGCAGAAGAGCGGTGCCGAAGGTGGTCAGATTATCGAGAACCCGATTCTTGCGAACTTCAAGGAAGGTCTTTCGGTGCTCGAATACTTCATCTCTACCCACGGTGCCCGTAAGGGTCTTGCGGATACCGCGCTCAAGACTGCCGACGCCGGTTATCTTACCCGCCGTCTTGTCGACGTGGCCCACGACGTTATCATCAACGAAGAGGACTGCGGTACGCTCCGCGGACTTGTCTGCACCGAAATCAAGAACAACGACGAGGTTGTCGCATCGCTCGGCGAGCGTATCCTCGGCCGTGTGTCTGTCCACGACATCATCGATCCCACCAACGGCGAGCTTATCGTCGCTGCCGGTGAGGAAATCAACGACGTTGCCGCCGACCGCATCAACGAGTCGCCGATTGAATCTGTTGAAATCCGCTCGGTACTCACCTGCGAGTCCAAGAAGGGTGTCTGCGCCAAGTGTTACGGCCGCAACCTCGCCACACACCGCATGGTGCAGATGGGAGAGGCTGTCGGTGTGATTGCCGCCCAGTCTATCGGTGAGCCGGGTACTCAGCTTACGCTCCGTACATTCCACGTCGGTGGTGTGGCTTCGAACATTGCCGCCGTCAACTCGCTCACTTCGCGCTACGACGGTATCCTTGAAATCGACGAGCTCCGTACCGTACAGACCGACGAGGCTGATGCCAAGGGACGCAACGTCGACGTGGTGATCGGCCGACTCGCTGAAATGCGTATCGTCGATCCCAACACCAAGATGATGCTGACCAACGCCAACATCCCCTACGGTGCTAAACTTTTCTTCGATAACGGTGCTACCATCAAGAAGGGCGACGTAATCTGCGAATGGGACCCCTTCAACGCCGTTATCGTCAGCGAAGTCGGCGGTAAGGTCGAATATGTCAACTTCCAGGAAAACGTCACCTACCGCGTCGATTCCGACGAACAGACCGGTCTCCGCGAAAAGATCATCATCGAATCCAAGGAGCGTGGCAAAGTTCCCGAAGCCAATATCGTCGATGCTACAGGCGAGGTTGTCAAGACTTATGCGCTTCCTGTGGGCGCTCACCTCATGGTCGACGACGGCGACACTGTCAAGGCCGGTGAGATTTTCGTCAAGATTCCTCGTGCCGCCGGTTCTGCCGGTGACATCACCGGTGGTCTTCCCCGTGTGACCGAGCTTTTCGAAGCCCGTAACCCCACTAACCCCGCCATCGTTTCTGAAATCGATGGTGAGGTCAAGTTCGGAAAGGTCAAGCGTGGCAACCGCGAGATTTCCGTCACCTCCAAGCTCGGAGAGACCAAGAAATATCTTGTGCCCCTGTCGAAGCAGATTCTTGTTCAGGAAAACGACTATGTGCGTGCCGGTACACCCCTTTCAGACGGTGCTATCACTCCGGCCGACATCCTCAACATCATGGGCCCGACAGCCGTTCAGGAATACATCGTCAACGAGGTTCAGGACGTGTACCGCATGCAGGGTGTGAAGATCAACGACAAGCACTTTGAAGTTATCGTGCGCCAGATGATGCGTAAGGTCAACATCCTTGATCCGGGTGACACCGGCTTCCTTGAGCAGCAGGTGGTCGACAAACGTGACTTCATGGACGAGAACGACCGCATCTGGGGCAAGAAGGTTGTCACCGACGCAGGAGACAGCGAGAACGTCAAGCCCGGCCAGATCATCACTGCCCGCAAGCTCCGCGACGAAAACTCGTCGCTCAAGCGCCGTGACCTCCGTCCGATTGTGGTTCGTGATGCTCAGCCTGCCACTTCCGAGCAGATTCTTCAGGGTATCACCCGTGCCGCCCTCCAGACTTCGTCGTTCATGTCGGCTGCGTCCTTCCAGGAAACAACCAAGGTGCTCAACGAAGCTGCAATCAACGGCAAGGTAGACTACCTTCAGGGCATGAAGGAAAACGTCATCTGCGGTCACCTCATCCCCGCCGGTACAGGTCTCCGCTCCTATGAGCGCATCGTGGTCGGTGGTAAGGACGACATCGAAGACGCCTTCGACCTCCCTGTCATTCCCCGTCAGGAAGCTCCTGAGGTCATCGACGTGGCCCATACCGAACTCTGATAAATCCGTCAGACAGTGTCTGAACTCTCAGACAAACTTCTGACACCCCAATAAACATCCAGCGCTGACCCATCCGGGCCGGCGCTGCTGTTTTATATCCACCACCGATTTCACCATACAGCCAAAAACTCGACTGTACTCGATATTTTCTATAAAAATGCCGTGATTTTCGACTGTACTCGAAAAAACTATACTTTCCAGTCTACAATGATTCGGTAATTTTTACCGAATCATTGTAGACTGGAAAGTGCTAATTAATATTTGAAGAAACTTTCTTCGCAGGTGTTTCATGAAATGAGACACCTGCGTTGTAATTTTGCGGGTGTAAACAAAAAAACGGATTGGAAATCATGTCGACTTTACCCATCATACAACGATATATTTGGCTTGTGAATACGATTGTGCGCTTTGACGGGCGGCTGACTTTCGGGGAAATCAGCCGCAAATGGGCCGAGTCGCCTATGAATGACAGGTCGCCGCTGTCGCGCTCCACGTTTTACCGCTACCGCGAGGGGATAAGGGAGTTGTTCGGTATAGCGTTGGAGTGTGACGCGGCACGCGGCAATGTCTATTATATCGCGCAGGACGATTGCGACGGACGCTTGCAGACGTGGCTGCTCGACACTCTGGGGATTGCCAACGTGGTTAGCGAGAGCCGTGCGCTGTCGGGGCGCATCCTGCCCGAACATTCCCCCTCGGGCGGTGCGAATCTTGTCACGGCTGTTGAGGCCATGCAGTCCGGACAAGTGTTGCAGATGAGTTATGCCGGTTTCAATCCCCACAATATTCCTTCGACCTTCGGCATACGTCCGTATGCCGTGAAGCAGAGTATGAACCGATGGTATCTCATCGGTGAGGATGAGGACGGGCATATCCGTCCATACGCCTTCGACCGCATCAGAGAGCTCACGCCGACGCAGGAGGCGTTTGAGTTTCCATCCGGATTTGATGTCGAGGGGCTGTTTGTCCACTCAGTAGGCGTGATGACCGACGAGTCCCCGGAGCGTATAGTGATCAAGGTCTGCGACGGACAGGCCAACTATGTCCGCTCGCTTCCGTTACATCATTCACAGGAGGAGGTCGAGGGAAGTCCTGACACGTTTGCGCTCTATGTCCGCCCGACAGTCGACTTCATCATGAAACTGCGCTCCTACGGCCCGGCCATCGAGGTTGTCTCCCCATTATGGCTCCGCAGACAGCTCGCCTCGGAAGCTGCCCTGACCCGGGAGCGCAACAGCTGAAATCGGGGAGGGTGGACATTTTAGAAATCGGAGGTACAAAAATTCAGAAATAACAAAAATAACAGATTATTATTCCGAATTACAGAAATATCGGATTATTATCAAGAAAGATTTCAAATGAAGATACCCGAATGAATATAATTAAAGTTTGTTATTTCTGTCATTTCTGAATTTCTGTACCTCCCAAAAGTCTGTCATTTCTTAATTTCTGTATCTCCCCGAAGAATATTATTTCCGGATTTGCCGGTTTCAAAAAGTGGCTGCTTCAGGCAGCGCAACGCTCTTTTCATGGCGGGGTATTTCGATAATTGCGGGGTTTTAGCTAATTTTGCAGTGTTATGTTGCTATCGCTCGCCATACTGGCCACAGCACCGCTGATCACTGCCCCCGTCCCGATATTCCTTACCGTGATGGCCATAATCCTTTTGACCCCGCTCGTCCTGAGCCGGTTGAGGATTCCCCACGTTATCGGTCTGATTGTGGCGGGTGTCGTCGTAGGCCCTCACGGCTTCAATCTGCTGGCACGCGACATGAGCTTCGAAGTTTTCGGTCAGGTCGGCATTCTATATCTCATGTTTCTCGCGGGTATAGAGATCGACATGTATCACCTGCGCAAAAATCTGCGCAAGGGGATGACATTCGGCCTTTTCACATTTATAATTCCGCTAATATTGGGCGCATTGGTGGCAATGGCCGCGCTGCGCATGCACTTCCTTGAGGCCACGTTGCTTGCCTCGATGTTCGCGGCCCACACACTGATAGCCTATCCGATAGTGACGCGTTTCGGAGTCACGAAGTCGCCCGCAGTGGTGATAGCGATAGCCGGTACGATTGTCACGGTGCTCGGCTCGCTGATTGTCCTTGCTGGAGTGCTCGGGGTATACCGCGACGGGTCGGTGGCCTCGCTGATTCCCGTGCTATGCTATCTGGCGCTCTACTGTGTCGGCCTGATTTATATCTATCCGCGCGTCACACGCTATTTCTTCAAGCATTACAGCGACGGGATAGCCCAGTTTATCTATGTCATGGTGATGGTGTTCGGGGCGGCCGCGCTTGCCTCGTTCATCGGGCTTGAAGGAGTGTTCGGCGCATTCTTCGCCGGTCTTGTCCTCAACCGCTTCATCCCGGCGCGCTCGCCGCTGATGGGGCGTCTGGAGTTTGTCGGCAACGCCATTTTCATACCCTATTTCCTTATCGGGGTCGGCATGCTGATTGACCTCCACGTGGTGATGGACGGCTGGACAACGCTCTACACCGCCGCCGTCATGAGCGCCGTGGCCATGCTCTCGAAGTGGATAGCCGCGTGGGTGACGCAGAAGGTCTACAGACTCACGCCGGTCGACCGCTCTATTATGTATCAGCTCTCCAACGCACACACGGCTGTGGCGCTTGCAGTGGTGATGATAGGCTATGAAATGCACCTGTTTGACGTGACTGTGCTCAACGGGACTGTCGTGATGATCCTCGTCACCTGTACCGTTTCCTCGTTCGGCACCGAGCGCGCCGCCTCGCGCCTCAAGATTCAGTTGCTTGAACAGGCCGATGAGGATAGCGTCAAGGACGACGCGACAACCCATCCGCGTACACTTGTGGCAATCTCAAATCCGCTGACCGCCCCCTCGATCGTCGACCTCGCGCTTTCGATGCGTTTCCCTGACACGTCGGTGGTTGGAGACCTCTACGCCCTTCATGTCCGCAACGACAATTCCGCCTCGTCGAAGGCCATCGGACGCAATTCGCTCGACGTGGCCGAACGTGCTGCATCGGCAGTCGAGACGAGCCTCACTGCGATCGAGCGTTTCGACCTCAACTTCATCACCGGTGTGCTCAACACGATGGAGGAACGCGACATCACCGAACTTGTGCTGGGAATACACCGCCGGACCAGTATAATCGACTCCTTCCTCGGCGAGAAAATCGAGCAGCTTCTGCGCTCGACCAACCGTATGGTGGTCATGTCGCGCTGCTTCATTCCGCTGGCCACAGTCACGCGCATACTGGTGGCCGTTCCTAAGAAGGCACAGTTTGAGACCGGTTTCCGCCGCTGGGTTCAGGCCGTCGGCAATCTTGGACGTCAGGTGGGCTGCCGTGTGGAATTCTGGTGTGAGGACTCGACCGCGCCGCTTATCCGCACCGTGATTACCCAGAGCAAACTGGGCATACGGATGTCGTTTTCGACCGTGGCGAGCTATGACGATTTTGTCATCAAGTCAAGCGAGATTAACGACGACGATTTGCTTATTGTTGTGAGTGCCCGCCGTTCGTCGGTGTCGTTTGACAGCGATATGGATGCTGTCCCCGAATATCTTCAGAAATACCTTGCAGGCAATAACCTTATCGTGATCTATCCCGGCCAGTTCGGCTCTGAACCTCCGATGACCATGGCCGAGACCATGGCGACAGACATCGTCTCGCCTCCAAATCCCGTCTTCCTTTTCGCCATGAACCAGCTCCGCCGTCTGCGCAAGATGTTGCGTAAGGCATCTGGAAGGAAGTGAACCGGCCGACGATTCTATCTCATCCGGATGTAGTTATGGAAAAATTCATTCTGTCAATCATTACGCTTCTCACGCTATTTGCCGTGGTCGGATGCTCAGGCGCTCCCGACCGCACGCTCTACGAAGCTGAGGCGGTGATGACGGAGCATCCCGACTCTGCTCTTGCGCTACTACGATCGCTCAATCCCGGTGAGATCCGTGGTAAATCATCACGCGCTCTCTACGCTCTGCTGTTCACTCAGGCGCAGTTTAAAAACTACACTGATGTCGACAACGACTCGCTAATCTCCGAGGCGGTCGATTATTACGAGGATGGTCCTGACCATTTCCGCTCCATGCTTGCCAGCTATTACTATGGTCGTGTCAGACTCAACAAGAAAGACTATGCCAATGCGATTTTCGCATTTTATAACGCCTATGAACTTGCAGATGCAGTCGGTGACAGTTTCTGGCGTGGTATGATTGCAGAGCGTATATGTGAGATATATGAGAAGACGTTCAATTACACGGAGATGATAAAGTTCGCGAAGATTGAATACACAAATTTTAAAGAGCATGGAAATCCACTCTATATCCATGACGGAATGCTTGACCTTGCATCGGCCTATCATTATGACTTAAAATATGATTCGGCCATCATTGTGTGCAGACAATTGCTTGATTCTGCCCTGATGCGTGGTGACAGGGAGCTGGAGGAGGATGCACGCCGAAACATGGCGCTGTCATATTTCGGATGGGGGAAGTATGACAGTGCGGCTGTCATCTATAAATACATATGTGAAACGGATTATACATTGCCATCTGACTCCGCCTATCTCGGACTTATTTATCTGAGAAATAATATGGTGAGTAAGGCCAAAAGTATTATTCCACAATCCACGTGTACCAATAATGTCGGGACTTGGATGAAATATAATATTCTTTTATCACTCGGCAATCGAGACAGCGCATTGACTGTTCTTCAAGATATTATGACTGAACATGAGAAAAGAGACCGAGAGCTTATAAGATATAATCTTTCCGGTGCATTGATGGACTATCATGCCTATAAACTTGCACTCGAACATGAACGGAGCCGCTTTTCAAAGGCTATGTTATGGCTTGCTGTTTTTGTGACCGTTATGATTATTATTGTGGGTGCATATTTTTCCTATCGCCATATCCGCCGACAGAGGCTTCAGATTGAAAAGAATATCATGCTCGCCGATAACCTCAGGGAGATGCTTGAGACTAAGGATGAAAATCACAACAGAATGATTCTTGACCTGCTCGGCGACCGTTTCGCAATGCTTGATGATTTCTGTCGGGTCATGTATGAAAAGGGAAACTCAGTGCAGGCAAAAAAAAATGTGTCGAAAGTTGTCGAGAGTCTCATCGGACAGTTTTCACAGGATAAGAATAAGATTTCTGAACTTGCCACTTATGTCGATGCGCACTATGAAAATATAATGTCGAAGTTCAATGCTGATTTTCCTAATCTGATGGAAAACGATTATCTGTTGTTTCTTTATTCAATCTACGGTTTTTCAACTTCCGCAATCGCTCTGTTTTTAGGATTGGACAATGTTACAGGAGTCTATGACCGTCGGAAGCGTCTGAAAAATAAAATAAAGGCATCTGATAGTGGGAATAGGCAGATTTATCTTGCAATACTGGATAAAAGGCGGTAAATCAGCGTTGTAAGTGTAATTTGAAACCCAATTGTAGCTAATTGATTGAATAATGGTTGATTAACTGCAATGACTATCTGGCGCGCCAGAATTTTTCAAGATTATGGTTTGTAATATATTGGGTATTAGTGTGTTGTAAATGCGTTGCGCCAAATGGTTTTTCAAGCTTTTTAGTGACTGATCGATGGCTTTTCTATAATTTTGCATCATTAATCAATCGTAAAAACATAGCAATATGGGACCATTCATTCACACACTTATTCTATTTTTCTCGCTCACCATCCCACTGATGCTATATGCTAATGATAGTGAGGAGTTACAGGATGAAGGACATGTCGAATACTTGAAATATGATAAAAATAAGAAAAGGAAAGAACTTCCCTCTCGTGTATTCATAGAGTGTCACTATACGGAAAAACATCTCCGTTTTGTGCTTCCCCCTTTTAATTAGGTACAACTAATCCTGTCTCAGATATATTAGTCACTGATCCTAATATCATATATGTCGGTGCTGCTTTCCCTGAAAGTGAATTCGGTGGTGGTTTTGGCAAAGAAATATTGTATGAACGTAATCCGATAGATATAGCAACAAGTTTTCCGGATTCCTATATTGGGGAGATAACCCGACCAACTGGAAGCATAGGCTATAAACTGTTTATGAAAGAAGTGCTTAGATCTCAGGAATATAAAAATTACCTTACATCGAAGGCCCGTGAGTCTATGTCTTTCTCGTGTACGGAATTTTATTCTTACTCTGACATTGAAAAAGCTTTTGCTACGAATTCGGGACTCGGAAGTATATTCTCGGCAAAAGTTAAAAGTAATTCCAAGAAGACCAATATTAAGAGTCGATTGTTAGGCCAGTTGATTTCAAAAAACTTCAGTGTAACCATGGATTTACCATCCTCCGGCTTTTTCAAAGATAGAAATAATGACTATTCTTCTGAAAATCCTGTTTTTATTCGTAGTATCTCTTATGGAAAAATAGCACTTTTAGCAATTGAGAGCGAATATTCGTTTGAAGAGGTAAAAAAGGCATTGGAAGCTGGAATTAAGTTTAAAATATTTTCAGCTGGAGGAAATTATACATCTAAAGATGTAGAAATACTACAAAAATCGACAATTACTATATATGTAATCTCTGATAATACCGAGGGTGATGCGAACCAGTATTTCTCATCATTAGATGAAATACAGAATGCATTCAAAGTTTCGTATTCTCAATATGCTCCAGGTCTACCAATAATATGCAAGGGCTGTTATACGAAGGATCATTCTGTCTTTAATATATATGTCCCCGTTCCGCGTGACCCAGGAAATACCAATGGTGGACGGCACAGCGGTGGCGGTACAGGTAGACATTAGTTAATCAATTAATAAATTATTCAGTGCATTCATCGTTAAGACGATAGATGTGCTGAATTAAAAATATCATATTATGAACTTACAAATTATACGCTTTTTACTATTATTTTTATCATGCGTATTAGTGACATCATGTGACAATAATGACAGTCCCGGCCGTCCGGGCAATGAAAAGCCGGGCGATGAGGAGACATTCAGTCCGCACTGGGACTATATTGTCGAGACTGGTATGCCGGACAGCCAGACTTTTATAGGTACACGCTATCTTGGGATAGATGATAGAAACGAAAGCATCCCCATGCCTCCGTCTGATGGCCTTTATGTGGGCTGTGTATGTAAGAGTGATTGTTTCGGAAACAGTTTTGATGATGAGGTGACAGGCGACAAAAACCAAGCAGGGATTATCGCTACATTTGGGAACGGTTGGAGTGACTATATGGCGAATGACTATATTCCCCGGTTGATAAATTATGTTGATTTTATGAAATCGACAACACGTTCGCAGGAATATGCTGACTTTATAGCTGACAAACATTCGCCGGGCGTCTATGGCTTTTGCAATCTGGAGTCGATGGACAATCTGAAGTATTTTTTCTCGGACAATATGAAGTTTGCCGAAGGAATTGCCGAGAGCATCCGTCTGCGTTCAGGCATCGAGAGCCCCGGGAGTCTGATGTTTGGCAAAGCGGTGTTTAAGGGCATGACAGTCGCTCTGGAAACACCGGGCGACGGTATTTTCAAGACTGCTCCTGCCGATGCCGGCAACCTTGTCTATATCAAAAGCCTGACTTATGGGGCATCCGCATATTTCGTCGTGGTTAGTGATAAGGAGTATGCCGATGTGATAGCCTGTTTCAATGGACTTGGTGGAAGGACGTTGCAAGAGGAATTCAGTGAGGAGGATGGAGTGCTTCGCGGATCGGAAATTTATACATTTATCATAGATGATGTGACGCAGAATGCCCGTGTTGGTACGACGGTTGACAGCCTCATAGACTTTATGGCTAATCCGTTCAAGCCTCTCGGCTACGGCTATCCTCTGTATGTCGACGGACGTTGGCTGAATGGAGATGGCGCTTACCGACCCGAAAAATAATGACGGCTGACTTCGTGGCTCGGAATATTGATGGGCGTATGGTGCTCCGGCGGTTTTTATTTAGCGCCGTCGGTGGGCGTGACACTCTGAGATAATAGGCATATAGCTAATGAAATACGTGAAGTTGCGAAATTAAACCGCCGAAAATGCTTGCGGATTCAGAAAAAAGTCGTACCTTTGCAGCCGGGTAAGTCCTACACGACCAGCTCCCCGAAAACCCCGCCAGGTCTTGATCGAAGCAACGGTATCGGGTTGTAGCGGTGCGATGTAGTCAGCTTACCCTTTTTTTGTGTAGTAATGTTCCGGCAAAAGGCCGGAAAAACATATCTGCGCAAGCGACCGATAAAGTCACTTGCGCAGATATGTTTTTTGTCTCAAGCTGAGAGATTTTGTTGGTGGCCGATGGCTGGCGTCAGAATTTAATGACCATTTCGGCGCATATCTTGTCACCGCCGCCGACAGGGACTGTGGTGTCGTGGTGGTAGAAATATTTCTCGTAATCAAGCCGGAGGTCACAGTGAATGGCTTTGTAGTTGTATGAGAGAGTTCCGCCTACGGTGATTCGGTTGCGGGCTGAGTGTGTGGTCGAGAGCTGTCCGAGGTCGTTGCGCAGACCGTTGCTGTGGGCTGTCATCCCGTCGAAGCGTCCTTGGACAGATGCGCGGTTGAAGACTCCGGCATTGACGGGGAAGGCGTAGTCGACAAAGAAATTATAGCCGTGAGCTGCCTTGTGGGCGTTGTTGACGTAATGTTTGTTGAGATATTCGCCTTCTACAGTCCAACGTCCGCTTGTCCATGTGGCCGAGGCTGTCAGAGAGTTGATGCGTACAGAGTCAGGGATTAGGGTTTCAGCTCCGGCTGCTAACTTTACGTTGCCCACCGAATAGAGGGCTTTGCCTCCGTAGGCCATTTTTTTGACCCAGATATTCTGGTCTGTGATTGTGGTCGGGTTAAACGCTCCGGCTTCAACGAGAAGCGACGAGCTTTCGGGGAGAGCGAACGTATAGGACAGCTTCGCGCCTACTCCACGCACGTTGTTCATCGTGCCTCCGATAAAGGATCGGTTGGCGAAGATGTAGTTGCCCGGGCCACGGAAACAGTCTGTGCCGAATGGTATGCGGAACTGTCCGGCCTGAAGTTTGAGCGCCGGAGTGATGGCTATGCGCCCCCAGCCGTCAAGAAACATTATTTTTCCTCTGTCGCAGAAATCAGCTTGGAAATAGTAGTCGATTTCCGGTGCGAGACGGCCGTTGACACTCAGACGGGCGTTGCGCAGCTGAAAACGGTTTTCGCCTCCCTTTGTGTCCATTTCCCAGCGCGGGCGTATGACTCCGTGGAGCTCGGGAGTAAGGTCGACCTTATTATTGTCGTCGGCCGCTACAGGCATTATGCCAAGAATGGAGAGCAGGAGGAAAGAGAGTCTGCGGAAATTAAAATGTGACATTTTAAACAGCTTCTTAATTAGGTAGAATTGATTGGATACTGTGGGCATGGAGGAGCAGGGGAAAGACAGAGCGGCATACAGGGGCAGATTGTTGGCAGGGCCGGGGGGTCAGATAGCCAGCGCGATTTTGTTGTCAGCTGCTATGCGACGCATGTTCATAATCGCATAGCGCATGCGTCCTAGGGCAGTGTTGATGCTGACGGATGTCGCTTCGGCTATTTCCTTGAACGACATGTTGCGGTAGAAGCGCATCACGAGCACTTCACGCTGGGCATCGGGGAGGGCCATGACTATACGGCGCAGGTCTTCGTCAATCTGTGTGCTGACGAGGATGTCCTCTATGTTTCCTTCACAGAGGTCTCGCCGGTTGAGTATATCGGTTCCTTCTTCGTCGGCCGACACGGCGTTCTCGATCTTTTCCTGACGGAAATAGTCGATTATGAGATTGTGGGCGATACGTGTGAGCCATCCGGAAAATTTTCCGTGTTCCATATACCGTCCCTGTTTGATCGTCATGATTGCCTTGACGAAAGTCTCCTGAAAAATGTCGTCGGCGACATCCTTGTTTTTCACAATGTGTAAGATATAGGAATATACTTTCTGCTGATGGCGCTGTAGGAGTACGTCGAAGGCTTCATTATTGTTGTTGGCATAAGCGGCAACCAGATCCCGGTCAGTAAGCTTAGTCAGTTGTTCCATTTTGTCGGTTTTGATTGGTTAGAGTAGCAGTGTGTCTATAGGCGGTTAAAATTTAGTTAAAAATAATAAAAATGTGAATTGTCGATACAATAAACTTGCGTATCCTACGCAAAAGTAGGTATTATTCGCAGGTTTTACAATATAATTGACATTATTTAACCCCATAAAATCAGATTGCTATGCAATAAGCTGGTGTGTTGTCGTCAAGTCTGATCTCTGTTCTTATATGTAGAAAAGAAATCCGGCTACTCTCACGAGTGGCCGGATTCGTAACCTATGATTCACTTATTAGTTAACGTAGGTTGTTTCTAACATAATGCAATAGTTTAGAATAAATACGTTACATGTGAATTTTAGGGTTTCGCAAATTGTTATGTATCCGATTTAATTGCTGAAACAAAGATAGGCCATTCTTTTGGAATGGCCTATCTTCGGGGATATGTTAAAAAGCATAATAGGCTTGTTTTAACATTAATTATGGATTTGGCGTGGTTTTATTTGCCGCCGGGGATATTGATGTCGCCTCCCTTTGCGGCTTCCTTGCGTGGAGCGAGTCCGCGCAGACGCAGGAGTGCATCGACTTTAGGCTCGTGTCCGCGGAAACGTTTAAACAATGTCATCGGGTCTTCGCTGCCACCCATTTCAAGGATGTTTTCCTTGAATGACTTTGCTGTTGCCGGATCGAATACGCCTTTTTCGGTGAAGAGCTCGAAGCCGTCGGTGTCAAGGACTTCTGCCCACAGATAAGTGTAGTAGCCTGAGGCATATCCGTCGCCGCCGAAAATATGTTTGAAGTAGGGTGAACGGTAGCGGTAGGCTATCTGTGAGGGCATGTCGAGTTTGGCTGCCACCTGCTTTTCGAACTTGTCGATGTCGATATTTTCGCTGTCGGATGGATTGAGCGCGCCCCATTCGAGGTCGAGAAGTGCGGCTGTCACCCGTTCGGTGATTTCAAAGCCTTGGTTGTGGGTGGATGCTGCTTCAAGTTTCTTGATGAGGGATTCGGGGATGACCTCGCCTGTCTTGTAATGGAAGGCATATTCTTTCAGAAGTTCCGGTTCGAGAGCCCAGTGTTCGGTGATCTGTGATGGAAGCTCTACGAAATCGCGGTCAACGTTTGTGCCTGCCTGACTGCGGAGCTTGGCTTTGGTCAGCATTCCGTGGAGACCGTGGCCGAATTCATGGAACATGGTCTGTACCTCATCAATCGTCAGTAGCGCCGGGGTGTCAGCTGTCGGACGGGTGAAGTTGCCGACGTTGTAGACGATGGGGCGGGCCGAAGTACCGTCGGCATCTTCAAACGCACCTCTGAATTCGCTCATCCATGCGCCCTGACGCTTGGAGGGACGGGGGAAGTAGTCTGTCATGAATACAGCGACATGGTTGTTGTCCTTGTCCTTGACCTCATAGACATTGACTTCGGGATTGTATTTGGGGGCGTCGGGGAGTTCGGTGAATGTCACCCCATAGAGTCGTTCGGCAAGGGTGAAAATGCCTTTGCGCACATTGTCGACAGAGAAATATGCACTGACCTCGTTCTCGTCAAGGGCGTATTTCTTGCGTCGTACCTTTTCGGCATAGTAATAGTAGTCCCAAGGAGCAAGCTTGAATTTTTCGCCCGATTCATCAATGTAGGCTTGCATTTCCGAGACTTCTTCGGCCACTTTGTCTTTGGTCGGACTCCAGATCTGGAGAAGAAGGTTGCGGGCGGCTTCGGGTGTCTTGGCCATAACATTGTCGGTCATATATGACGCGAAATCATTGAAGCCGAGGAGACGGGCTTTTTTTGAACGTGCCTTGACGATGTTGCCGATGACGGGACGGTTGTCGTAGGGGGCTTCGGAGGCAAGGTTCATATAGCCGTTATACATTTTTTCGCGCAGCGAACGGCTGTCGGCATATTTAAGCACCGGCAGACGGCTCGGGGCATGGAGGGTGAAAACCCACTGGCCTTGTTTGCCGCGTTTCGCAGCCTCTTCGGCAGCGGTGCTGACGATTCCGGCGGGAATGCCTTTGAGCTCAGCCGGATCGGTTACGACAAGCTCAAATTTGTTGGTCGATGCGAGAAGATTTTTATTGAACGAGAGGAAGAGCTGTGTAAGTTCGTTGTTCAGATTCTTGAGCTCTTCTTTCTTTTCGGCTGAGAGCAACGCACCGTTGCGGGTGAAACTTTTATAGGAGAGTTCAACCGCGCGTTTCTGCGGGCCGTCGAGATTCAGTTTGTCGCGGTTGTCGTAGAGATATTTGACACGCTTGAAAAGCTTGTCGTTCATCATGATTTCGTCGGAAGCGGCTGAAACCATCGGATATGCCTTCTCGGAAATGGCGAGCATGTGTTCGTTGTTGTCTGTTTCGTCGAGAGCACCGAAGACGAGCATTACCTTTTCGAGGAGCGCTCCGCTCTTTTCCATAGCAAGGATGGTGTTGTCGAATGTCGGAGTGGCCGGATTGTTGGCTATAGCCTCGATTTCGGCTTTTTTGTCGGCTATCCCTTTTTCGATTGCCGGGAGATAGTCGTCATAGGTGATTTTGTCGAAAGGTGGAATTCCGAATGGAGTCTCATAAGGCTCCATGAACGGATTCTGACGAGTCTGAGCATTCATTTCTGTCGGAAAGCTAAGTGTCGCAGGGAGCAATACAGCTCCGAGAGCGGCGGTTAGAAATTTATTCATCGCAGGATATTATTAATGTGATAATCTTTTTCGTGGTATAATACATGGTAAGAGTCTGTAAGAAATCCGGCTTGGCTATTATTTCACCGGATCAAATAAGAATGTGGCCAAAAGCGGGTTATGGTCGCTTGAGGAGATGTCGCCGCGTTCGATGTCTACAGCCTTGAACGGCCCTCGGTAGAGAATCTGGTCTATACGGAAGTAGAATTTATCGCCATGATATGTTATCGTAGGGCCGAAAGCTGCGTCGGCGTATGCGTCGTGCATGTCTTTGCCTTTGATTGTGCGCACGGCATAGCAATCAGGTATGTCATTGAAGTCTCCGGCAACAATGAACGGCCCTCCGATGGAGTCAACGATATTTCGTACTGTCCGGGCTTGTAATGTCCGTATTTTGAATGCTTCGGAAAGTTTGGTCAGAAGCTGGGATTTCACCTCCTTCAGCTCCCGTTTAAGCTCTGACTTTGTAGCGGGCATCTCAAGGGCTTCTTTATAGAGAGTCTTGTCCTCCGGTGTCAGTCCGATTGATTTTAGATGGACGTTGATGAGGTGGATTTCATGACCTTGTATGTTGAGTCTGAATCCGAGCATTGCCAATTTTGCTTTAGGATGTACCTCAAGCTCGATTTTTTCAAACGGATATTTGGAAAGAAGAGCGTATTTAAGATCCAGATCGGTGTATTGATATGGATAGAGAGCGTTGAGTGAATCAATCTGAGTCTCTTTGATTTTCCACGGGCCTTTTGTGTCAAGGACATCGTATTCCTGTAGGTTTACAATATCGGCATTTGTGGAAATAATATAATCGAGGGTCTCGTTTTGCTCCACTCCGGGATAATCTTCGCCACGGAAGTCCCAGAAATGGAGCACGTTGTATGTCAGAAACGTAAAAGAATCCTTTTTCTGTTGTTCGGTCAATGCCGGTTTCCAGAAGTGGAGAGGGGAGAATACGAGAATTGACGGAAGGGAAATGGCCCATCCGGCGGCAATGACAAGGATGAGGCGTTTGTCGACCAGCAGGTTTACGACACATAGGACTATTCCGGCAAGGAGGAGGAGCGGGAGCACCATGGCAGCCATCGAGGCAATGACTCTTTCTTCCGGATTGAACGTTCCGCCGTAAGCCGAGAACACAGTGAGCATTGCCACGGCCAGATTCAGGCCGACGCCAAGCGCAAGAATTGTTGATTTTATCGGTTTGTGTGGGGTGGGAAAATTCATTTTATCTTTCGGCTTACATCGAAAAGTCTCTGTCGTTCCTGAGGCGTAAGGGCGGAATAGCCTGATTTTTTTATTTTATCGAGGATAGCGTCGAGGACTTCACGGTCATTGTCGTCGCATGTCGGATTTTTACCATAAGGGGGTGGGGTGGAGGATGCCCCATATTGTCGGCCGGATGCCTGTTTTTGGCCGGGTGTTCCGGTTTTGTGAGAGAAACTGCCCCAGATTGTCGATGCGAATCTGTTCCAGAGATTTGCCATGCGGTCAAACGCCCGGTTGAACGGCCCTGTTATGTCATGTCTTCGTTTCAGCCGTAAGGCGTATATCGCACCTGTCAGCACTCCTCCGATATGGGCTATCTCACCTCCGGCATTGCTCCCGGTCACTCCTATCAGCACAAGAGCGATAGTGGCTATGGCAATCCATTTTAGAGATATGGACCCGATGAAGAGAAGGTGCATCCTGAAGTCGGGCATTAATATGGCTGTTGCTGTGACAATAGCTATTACAGAGGCTGAAGAGCCGATCAGCATTGCATTGTGGAAAGCAAACACGGGCATGACGGCATAGCTCACAAGAAACAGCAGAGCGCCTCCAAGACCTCCAAGTATATAGAGGGCGAAAAGCTGACGTTGGGTGGCTACCATCATGAACAATGTCCCGAACCAGTAGAGCCATAACAGATTGAACAGGATGTGGAGCACGTCATATTGCGCAAACATATATGTCACTATCGTCCACGGGCGTGTGGCAAGTGTCGCAGGGTTGCTCGGCAGCTGAACGTAGCTCATAATGGTGTTTATGAAGTCAGGGCAGCCGGCAAACATGCAGACTATCGCCGCCACTCGCAGCAATATGAATATGCCGATATTGATCCAGATAATCTTCATCAGCATGGTTGAGCCGTCAAACGAACGGCGCATTTGCCTTATCGTATCAGTAACTCCCATGGAAAGTGCCTTTCTTTTTCCAATAGAGGATTATGAGAAATCCGAAAATCATGCCTCCGAGGTGAGCGAAATGCGCGATGCCGTCTGCTTTTCCGGCTGCCTCGCTCAGGCCGATGAGAATTTCCACCGCGCCCATGCCGATAACCATCCACTTTGCCTTTATCGGTACAGGGATAAAGAACATATAGAGCGGTGCGTTTGGATAAAGCATGCCGAATGCAAGCAATATGCCATAGACTGCACCTGATGCTCCGATGGTCACGAACATGTTGAGGTTTTGGGCAATAGCGGTTTTCCCGTCGGGTGTCGACATAAGGTGTCGGATATATTCGCGTGCTTCTGGAAAGTCAATGGCATTGTATTTGGCGAGCAGCCCTACCATGGTGTCCTCCCATGTAAGCGCCCATACAAGTTCCTGAACAAGAGCTGCGCCGACTCCGCATGACACATAATAGAACAGGAAGCGTGCGCTGCCAAGGGTGCGTTCGAGTGTCATGCCAAACATCCAGAGAGAGAACATATTGAAAAATATGTGTGCGAAGCTCTGGGTGGAGTGCATGAACATATATGTTATGAGCTGTGCGGGATTGAAGTCGGAGGCAAGAAAATAGTGTAGACCTCCGAAATTTTCAAGACCAGTGCCGAGACGTCCCGGCAAAACGAACATCGCCAGCCAGACTATCAGGTTTATGATAATCAAGTTTTTTGTGACAGGCGGTATCTGAGAAAAAAATGATGATCCGTTGTGCATAAGTGCAAATTTACGAAATCCGCATCGAAAAAACCTTGTGCGGACAATTAAAATTGATTCTCTCTGAACATATAACGGATGAAAGAGCGAAAAATGGGGAACTAACCATGTGATTAAATAAATTTAACACAATATTAGTGTCTGAAATTTTGTGATTAATGAAAAACTTCCTACCTTTGCACCACGAAAATGACATCGCGGGGTGGAGCAGTGGTAGCTCGTTGGGCTCATAACCCAAAGGTCACAGGTTCGAGTCCTGTCCCCGCCACTAAAAACGACATTCGAATAAATCGGGTGTCGTTTATTTTTTATTCCTCTCACGTCCCCAAATCTATAGCTATGGGCGCAAGGTCAGGGCGGCAGGAGCGTGCTTCTTAACAGAAGTGTCGTCAGGTCATACAGGGATCACCTTGTCTGATTCATCAATCTCACGGCGGACGAGGCATGGATTTCCTGTGGCGAGTGTGAATGGCGGCAGACTCCGGGTCACGACACTTCCTGCGCCAATGACACATCCGTCGCCGATTGTGACACCGGGCAGGATGACTACGTTTGCTCCAAGCCAGACATTGTTGCCGATTGTGACAGGTAGGGCACGCATGATTCCGGTGTTTCGCTGCTCGGGCAACAGGGCATGGTTGATTGTGTAGATGCCGCAGTTTGGCCCGATAAATACGTTGTCTCCGATTGTTACCATTGCTTCGTCAAGTATGGTGAGATTGAAATTGGCTACAAAGTTCTTGCCGATTGTTATATGTTTCCCAAAATCGCAGTGAAATGGCGAATGTATGGTAAACGGTTCTTCGATTTTGCCGAACAAGGCTTTTATGATATGTGCCCGCTCCTTTTCTCTACGAGGCGACAGAGCGTTTAGCTTGAAACACCGTTCTTCGGTCTCAAGAAGCATCCGGCGAATCTCTTCGCCAAAGCCATACACCCACATTCCGGCCTGTAAATTGCCGATAGTCTCGTTGACATCCATAGAAACAAGTTTTAAAAGACTCTTAGAAATATTTTCTGCAAATATAGGCAGTATCTGATGAAAAATCATCGTGGCAGCCGGATAAATGACCCGGAATATTGCAGGAAATCGGTTGGAAATCTATATTTTTGTGATTCTTAACTTTACAATAGTATTATTATGCTGAGTGTGCGTCCATCACGAATTTCCGATATTGAGGATATAATGGCTGTTTATGGCCATGCAAAGAATTTCATGGCCGAGTGCGGTAACGCAGGCCAATGGATCAACGGCTATCCCCGGCGCAGCCTGATCGAGTCGGATATTGAAAATGGCTACAGTCATGTGGTGATGACTGAAGACGGGTGTCTTGCCGGGGTTTTCTGCCTGATAATCGGTCAGGATCCGACATATAGTGTGATTGATGGAGCTTGGCTTGATGATTCGGCCTACGGTACGATTCATCGTATAGCGTCGTCAGGCATTGAAAAAGGAGTGGCGGATTGTTGTCTCGCTTTCTGCCTGTCGAAAATAGGAAATATTCGGATTGATACTCATACGGACAACGTGCCGATGAGGAGATGGATTTCGAAATCATCGTTTGTGTTTTGCGGAATCATCCATACCCATGACGGTTCGCCGAGACTCGCATTTCAGTTGAAGAAATAGATGATGACTGGCGGATGTGCCTTTGACTTAATATGTATTTAAGAATTTTTCAAAAAAGTCTTTTGGAGGGTTGGGTTTTTTGGATGTTGTGTGTCTTTGTTATAGTAACTATTCATCGAATCGGCAAAGTAAATGGTGTTAATAATCAGAGATTTATAAAATATATTTTTATGAGACCAACGAAAAAGCATCAATTTTCTGCTATTCATGAAATTGGCGCTTTAGTAAGCATCTGAAAATCAAGAAAGGTTTTCGCTGAATAGTTACGGACTAATGGCGATGTGTTAAAGGTTTGAAATTTAGTGATGGGAAAGCCGTAAATTAAGATATTTTCATTAATTTTACACCGCTTGTTTGCAATAGCGCTGGCAATCGTGTTTAATTGTCAGATGGTGCGAACTTTAGTCATGACCAATTGTTAAATTTATAAGCGTAAGTTTTGAGTAGCTACGCATGAATTAAAAATTTAACGTTTTAAACTATACAGCTATGAGTGCTCAACGAAATTCTTCCGGAACGCCGGCCGCAATGCGCAATATCTTCGGCATCATAATGATTATCATTTATGTAGGAGTAGGTATCCTATTCTTCTGTGGCTTTTTTGATATACTCTTTCCCAGCTGGGGCTGGATGCGTTGGGTTGCCGGCGGTCTGTTTACAGCTTATGGTCTATGGCGTGCCTACAGACAGTTTAAGGGTATCGAACCCGGCTATGGCAACGACCGGGATATGATTGAATAACGGATAATACATTATTATAATGACAACAGCATTGAAAAGCATAGCCGCTGTCGCAGCGTTCGCACTTCTTGCCCTTCTTAGCGGATGTGGCAAAAAGTCGTCGTCGATGCAGCCATTGCCATTGGCCAAGGTTGCATGTGACGAATCGTTTGAAAATATCATGGAACAGGAGATAAATGTCTATGAGTACATTTATCCCAAAGAAGATGTCGTGGCTTATTATCTGCCGGAAAATGCCTGTATTGATTCCATCATGGCTATGGGCAGTGTAAAGGCGGCGGTAGTGACACGTCCGCTTACTGAAAAGGAGGTGAGCTATCTTCGCAGCCATAAAAAACTTGTCCATCAACAGCGCATTGCTGTAGATGCTCTTGCCATTATTGTAAATCCGCAGAATCCTGTCGAGATACTGTCGCGAAAGGATATTGCTGAGATTTTGTCGGGTGATGTCACCCGCTGGGATCAGGTCGAGCCATGCAAGCTTGGTGAAATCTCTGTGATATTCGATCATCAGGGATCGTCGACCGTAAAATATATGCGAGACTCTATAATGGACGGACGGCCTTTCGGCCCGAATGTCTCGGCTGTGAAGACAAATCCTGAAGTGTTCAAGGCTGTAGCTGAAAACAAAAACGCTATGGGTGTCATTGGTGTCAGCTGGGTTTCGAGCGACATGAAAGGGCGAGAGCATTCTGTCGAGGAGCTTGCCAAGGCTGTCGAGAAGAGCGATACCACCATGCTTGATTTCAATCACGATGTAAAAGTGCTTAAAATCCGTGGTAACGACGTGGTTCAAGCCTACAAGCCTTATCAGGCTTATATCTTCGATGGAAGCTACCCGCTGTTCCGCTCCGTTTATATGATTTCGACCGCCCCCGGCGGGACGACTACACACCGTTTCTACAGTTTTGTCACCGGTTTTCAGGGGCAGAAACTGATTCAGATGACAGGAATTTTACCGGCCACATTGCGTCCGCGCATGGTGTCGGTTGAATGAATGCGATAAAAAATTCCCTGCATATTCTTGCATATTGGAAATAAAATGTCGTATTTTGCGTTAGATTATAATAATAGGCTCTTGTCGGGCCTTATTTGTTGTGCCGTAGCTTCAAGATGCGGTTGACAAGGCAATAACTCATAAAAAATAATAATAAAACAAGAATATAATAAACCATAGACATGAAATTCCGTACTATCTTTTCCTTCGTGCTCGGAGGCATGGTGATGACCGCTTTCGCACAGGGTGGCTATCAGGATGGCGTAGATTACTACAATGCTGAACGTTTTGACAAGGCAAAGACTATCCTTGAAAAGACACTCAACGACCCTTCGACCAAGAAGGCTGTGTCCTATTTCTATCTCGGCTCGCTTGAACTTGACAATAATAACGTCGCAGCAGCATCTGAAAATTTCAACAAGGGTGTGCAGGCTGACCCCGCATATGGCTATAATTATGTAGGTCTCGGACAGATTGCCCTTAAAAACGGAAACAAAAAGGATGCTGAAAATTACTTCAAGCAGGCTCTTGAGGGTAATAAGAAAGATGCCTCTGTGATGGCGGCTATCGCACGCGCATATTTCAATGTGGATCCCGCTCTCTATGCCAAGGAGATCGAGAAGAATATCGCAAACGCCATGAAGGTGTCTAAAAACAAGGAAGCTCAGGTTTATGTGCTTCAGGGCGATATGGCCAAGGCTTCTGACATAGGTCAGGCCGCCGGTTTCTACGAACAGGCAATGGTCTATGATGAGCAGGCCGGAAATGTGAATCCCGAAGCATATGTGAAGTATGCCAACCTTTACAACAAGGTTAATCCTGACTTCGCTATCGGCAAGCTTGTTGAGCTTAACGAGAAACTTCCGACTTCGGCTCTCGCACAGAGTGAGCTTGCTGAAAAATATTATGACGGCAACCAGTTCACCAAAGCTGCCGAGCAGTATGGTAAGTATATAAAGAACCCTAACCACTTTCAGGGTGACGAACAGCGCTACTCAGGTCTCCTTTACTTCGGTAAGAAATATCAGGAGTCACTCGACGTTGCCAATCAGGTGCTTGCAGCCGACCCCAATAATGAGTACATGCAGCGTATGGTGATGCTCAACAAGGCCGCTCTTAAGGACTTCGCCGGAGCTGAGGAAGCTGCTCAGAAGCTTTTCTCTCATGCCAATGCCAAGTTTACAGCTACCGACTACTCTACTTATGGCGATATCCTCGGAGAGCTTGGCCGTCCGCAGGAAGCAATCGAGGCTTACGTGAAGGCTTATGAAATGAATCCGGAGAAAAACAAGCAGATGCTTGCCGAAATCTCGTCGATGTATAACGATCTTGAAAATGACCAGAAGGCTGTGGAATACATGCAGAAGTTTGTTGATGCAGGTGACGCCACTCTCAATGACTACTTCATCCTTTCAAACCGTTATAAAAATCTCGGCCTTTCTCTTCCCGAAGGTTCTCCCGAACGTGCGGAAGCTGCCAACAACGGTATCAAGAATATTGACCTTGCCATCGAGGGTGCAGCCAACAAGGGGCCGCTTTACCGTAACAAGGCTACTCTTCTTATGATTCGCGACGGAGCAGAAAACACCACTCCCGAACTTATCGATACATATAAGGCAATGATTGCCGCTTATGACGAAGATCCTGCAAACAAGGAAAAATATGCCGATGCCTACAAGATGGCATATACCCGTATGGGCTCTTACTACATGCAGCAGGGCGACAACGCGCAGGCTCGTGAATACTTCCAGAAAGTGCTCGAAATGGATCCTGAAAACGCACCCGTCAAGGAAGTCATGAAGAAGCTCTGATTCAGTCAGACGCTATCTGTATAATTTATCAAGGCCTCGCGCCCGTCCCCCATTCGGAGGGGCGCGCGCGAGGTGCTTTTTATATTCAATGATGCAAGGCCGTGGATTTTTTATAGGGCGTGTCTTAAACCCTTGTCTGAAAGCCGACGTTATAAAGTAACAAACATTTATGAGAGTCACCCATGAATAGTAAAGATAACCTTTTGCAGATCTACGCATCGAGTTTCCGGCAAAACTGGGATCTTCCGGCGCTTACCGAATTTGGCAGTGGTCAGACCATGACTTATGCCGATATGTCGCGCCGTATAGCGGCCATTCACATGCTGTTTAAGGAATGTGGCGTGAAGCGTGGAGACAAGATTGCTCTGATGGGGCGTAATTCCTTTTCGTGGGTGGTTGTCTATATGGCAACATTGACTTATGGAGCGGTGGTCGTGCCGGTGCTTCATGATTTTAATGTTCAGGACGCACAGCATATAATCAATCATTCCGACAGTGTGATACTTTTCATAAACGAAAGTATCTTTGACAACATGGAGTTTGATAAGATTCCTCAGGTGAAAGCAGTGATGTCGCTTGACCGCCGGGAGGTGCTTGCCGAACACCCTGTCACAAACCGTGCCGTTGAAAAATTTCTTGCACGTCTTCCTGAGAAGATGCGTCGGAAATATCCCCACGGGTTCACCACAGCCAACATCGATTATCCGGATATCGACGAGAGCGAGCTGGCCGAGATAAACTACACGTCGGGGACAACTGGTTTCTCAAAGGGTGTGATGCTTACTCTTGGAAATCTTGGCGGTAATGTCAGGTTCGGTGTGCGTTCGCGGTTGCACTTCCGTGGATCGCGAGCCCTCTCGTTCCTGCCTCTGGCTCATGCCTATGGTTGCGCTTTCGATATGCTTGTCCCCTTGGCGGTTGGCACTCATGTCACTATTCTTGGCAAACTTCCAACTCCGAAATTGCTTCTTAAGGCATTTGCTGAAGTGAGACCGAGCCTTGTCATCTGTGTCCCGCTGATATTGGAAAAGATTTATCGCAACAAGCTACGTCCTGTCATCGAAAAGCCGGCTGTGCGCAATGCTCTTAAGCTTCCGGGGTTGAAGACTCTTGTTTTCCGTAAAATCCGCAACCAGCTTGTCGAGGCTTTCGGCGGAGAGTTTGCGGAAGTGATTGTCGGTGGCGCTCCGCTTAACCGCGAAGTAGAGGAATTCCTCCACCGCATTAAGTTTCCGTTTACAGTCGGATATGGCATGACCGAGTGCGGCCCTCTTATCAGCTACACTCCGTGGCGGCAGTTCATACCGTCGTCTTCCGGCCGCACGCTTCCGTCAATGGAATGCAGGATTGCCGACAGTGCAGACCCCGAACGAATCCCGGGCGAGATCTGTGTGAGAGGTGAGAACGTCATGCGTGGATATTTTAAGAATCCCGAAGCGACTGAAGCGGTCATAGATGCTGAGGGCTGGCTTCATACCGGGGATATGGGTACACTTTCGGATGACAGGACAATCTTTATACGAGGACGCTACAAGACTATGATTCTCGGCGCGAACGGTCAGAATATATATCCCGAAGAGATTGAGGCTAAACTCAATAACATGCCGTATGTCTGCGAAAGTCTTGTCGTCGAGCGTGGTAAGCATCTTATTGCATTGGTCTATCCCGACTATGAGGCTATGGACCGCGACAAGATACAAAACGAAAAGCTGCCTGGGCTTATGGAACAGGTACGCTCGGATCTCAACAGGCTTGTAGCCCCCTATGAGCGGATTGACCGCATACAGCTTATCGCAAACGAATTTGAAAAGACTCCAAAGCGTTCGATCAAACGCTATCTCTATAACGCTTAGACGGCCAAGGTCGTTATCGGTGGAAAAGTGTGTCACATAGCTCCGATTGGCTTATGTGATGTGTTTTTCCTTCACGTTTCTATTAACCGATACAACACAGTAGCAATGGAATATGAATTACAAATAAAAGTTCGCGACTATGAGGTAGACTCTCAGGGAATAGTCAACAACGCCAATTATCTGCACTACCTTGAAATCACCCGACACGATTTCTGCGAACATGCAGGAACATCTTTCCGCGAAATGCAGGAAAAGGGTCTTGATCCGGTAGTGCGTAAAATAGAGATTGAATATCTCTCCTCGCTTACTCTCGGGGAGACCATGATCTCGCGTCTTTCCATGAGGCGCGAAGGTGCCCGGTTTATTTTCGTTCAGGACATCTACAATGCCGGAAACGGAGCACACGTGGTTCATGCGCTTGTGACTATAGTATGTCTTGAAAACGGCCGTCTGTCACGTGGCGAAATCCTCGCCGAAGCATTTCGCGATTATCTATGACAGATAACGCTCTGACATATCGTGTCGCCTTCTCGTCATTGCGGTCGCTGACTCCGTCTCTTGCCGGGACTATTCTCGACCGAGTGGGGTCGGAGGAAAATTTCTTTGCGTTTACCGAATCTCAGCTTTCGGCAGTAATGGGATTTTCCAACCGGCTGTTCACGTCTTCTGTTCGTGGCGAAGCATTGGAGAAGGCTCGCGATGAGGTCGAATTTATAAACGCAAATTCGATTTCGTCCATATATTTCCAATCCGGGCAATATCCCGGGCGGCTTTTGGAGTGTGACGATGCTCCACTTATGCTTTACGGGCTCGGTGATTGTGATCTTAATCATTCACGGTTCATATCTGTCGTCGGGACGCGGCATGCCACTGCCTACGGAGTGGATTTTGTCGAGCGTTTTATAAATGAACTTGCAACGCTTCTTCCCGAAAAGCCGGTGATTGTCAGCGGGCTTGCCTATGGGATAGATATATGCGCCCACAAGGCTGCGCTTAAATGCGGGCTTCCGACCGTGGGAGTCCTTGCTCATGGACTCAACACGCTTTATCCATCTCAGCATCGGTCGGTAGCGGTTGAGATGGTCAGGAATCAAGGAATGCTGCTTACTGATTACCGCTCTTCAACTCCTGTCCACAAGGGTAATTTTCTTGCCCGTAACCGCATTGTGGCCGGTCTCTCGGATGCCCTTGTGGTGGTTGAGTCTGCGAGCAAGGGTGGTGCGCTTGTCACGGCTCGCCTTGCCTCTGGATATAACCGGGATGTGTTCGCGCTTCCGGGACGTATTTCCGACAGATATTCTGCCGGTTGCAATAGCCTGATTGCAAACCATATGGCGGCGCTTGTCACATCAGCCTCAGATTTCTGTAGTCAGATGAGGTGGCCTGTAGCCGAGGCCGATGATGCAATGCCGAGCCTTTTCCCTGAGATGTCTCCTGAGGAGGAAGCCGTCATAGCAGTGCTTACTGCGCGCGGTGAAGCGACTCTCGCTGATTTGAGCAGCCGTATAGATCTTCCTGTCGCCCGGCTGATGTCAATGCTTATCGACATGGAATTTCGCGCACTGATTATCAGCATTCCCGGCGGACGCTACCGTCTGCGTTAAGTGTGATTTCGCATAAACATTAAGAATTGCTTCGGCGTTTCTTACTTATATACAGTATTATAATCATCATAACAGTTAACCTATCATGGAAAATAAAATCATAGCTCCGTCTGAACTTATAATCAATCCTGACGGATCGGTATTTCATCTTCATCTCCGTCCCGAACAATTGACCGACCGGGTTATTCTTGTCGGTGATCCGGCGCGTGTCAACATGGTGGCTTCCTTCTTCGACACTACTGATTTTGAAGTGTCATCGCGTGAGTTCCATACAATAGGCGGAACTTATAACGGAAAGCCTATAATGTGTCTTTCACATGGCATTGGTCCTGACAATATAGACATTGTCATCAACGAGCTTGATGCCCTTGCCAATGTCGATTTCAAGACACGTGAGGTCAAAACGGACAAACGTCGCCTGACGCTTGTGCGCATAGGCACATCCGGGGCGCTTCAGCCTGAACTCACAATCGGTACGCCGGTCATCGCTGAGAAAGCTATCGGTTTTGATGGTGTGCTCAACTACTATGCCGGCAGAGACCTTGTGGCTGATCTCGATTTTGAACATGCCTTCTGCGATGCTGTCGGCTGGAATCCTCTTTGGGCTAAGCCTTATGTGGTGAATGCCGACGAAGATCTTGTCAATCAGATCGGAGGTGACGATATGGTGCGTGGCAATACTATTTCAGCAGTTGGATTCTACGGCCCTCAGGGTCGTGAGTTGCGTTTGCCGCTTGCCAATCCTGATCTTAACCGCCGGATAGAGGAATTCCGTTTTAACGGACGTAAGGTCACAAACTACGAGATGGAGTCTGCTCCGCTTCAGGGACTTGGCCGTCTGATGGGACATAGGGCAATGACAGTTTGCTCCATTATTGCAAACCGCATGAACAACAATGCCAATCCCAATTATAAAAATGCGGTCAAGGATCTTGTCGCCACAGTTCTTGAGCGTATATAATCCCTTATCACTTATATTCCAATCCACAATCTAAAAAATGCTCCGTTCTTCCGACGATCTTGAGGCAAAAGTGATTGAAATCGGCTTTCTGCCTTTTTTCCACAATTCAGTCAAAGGCTTTTCCATTCAGGAAATGGTTGATCCGAGGCTGTGGTTTTCTGACGAGGAAGGGCCTTGGGAGTGGAAAGGGCCGGTGATTCGCAACATGAATTGCGCCTACGGTAAATTGTTCAATGGCAAAGCCGGGTATGTCAGTCTTGAGTGGCTACCCGACTTTGCCAACTACCGTCGGGCTTTTCGGCCGGTTGACTCTGTGGTGTCGGATTTTCCCTCTGGAGTCACTGAGAAAATGATTCTTGAAGCGGTCCGTGCTCATGAATCTCTATTGTCAAAGGAGTTGAAAGACCTCTGTGGCCTGACTGTCAGCCGTCGACGTAAGACGTTTGACCTGATTGATGCAATCGAACCTGTTCCTGCTGTCAAACGCAATCGCAGGGGTAGTCTCGAGCCGGCTCTTACCCGTCTCCAGATGTCTACGCGGATTGTGATTGCCGATTTCGAATATTCAATTTCACGTTCAGGCGAATTATACGGATGGGGGATAGCCCGCTATACGACTCCCGAGGCGCTCTACGGTGATGATTTCCTTTCGGCCTGTGAAGGCCGGACACCGGAAGAATCATACGATAGGATTATGACCTATCTGAGTTCTGTGTTTCCTGCGGTAACCGATCTGAGTCTCCGCAAGCTCATTGACTGATGTCGTCATGCACGATTGACATTGTTTGGGGTATTTTATCCCAGCTGAACAATTTTATCAATTCTTTTAGCGAGCAAGGTGAATATGACGGAATAAGATTGGCAAGAGCTGCGATATGGCCGATTATTTCATCCGGGGAATAGCATAGGCGCAGAGCTTCCATGCTCAGACTCTGGTCGCGTTTCGACAGGCGTCTCATTTCAGTGTTGCATATTAGCGGAAGATGTACGTAAGCCGGAACTTTGAATTCAAGTAGATTATACAGATAAAGTTGTTGGGCGGTCGATAGGAGCAGGTCAGAGCCTCTGACCACCTCTGTCACACCCATCAAGGCATCGTCGACAACTACTGCGAGTTGATAGGCCCATGCACCGTCGGCTCGTTGCAGTATGAAATCTCCGCAGTCTGTAGCGAGATTGCTGTGCTGTTTTCCGAAAACCCCATCGTTGAACTCTATTTCTTCGTTCGGGACAAAAAGTCTGGTCGCATGTCGTCGTGCTGGTTCTTGTAATGGTTCGCATGATGGAAATTCCTCCGGACGGCATGTCCCTTTATAAATGACACGGCCGTCAGACTGATGTGGTGCTTGCGTTGCCATAATGTCGGCGCGTGTGCAGAAGCATGGATATGTAAGACCTGTCGATTTAAGGCGAGTGAGATATTGATTGTAGATGTCGCCTCTGAGGCTTTGCCGGTATGGACCGTGTGGCCCTATATCATCAATGCCTCCTTCATCCCAAGTCAGACCAAGCCATTGCAGGTCATCTTCGAGTTGACGGGCATATTCATATTTCGAACGTTGAGGATCAAGGTCTTCTATACGTAGTATCCATTTTCCGCCTCTTGAGCGAATTGATAGCCATGATAATACTGCGGTGAATATATTGCCGAGGTGCATGCGCCCTGTCGGTGACGGAGCGAAGCGTCCCACCGGCGCTGCATGATTTTCTTTATTGGTTGAAACGTCCATTACCGGCTGTGATTCTTGATTTTCTATGGCAAAGGTAAGGAATAATGGAAAAATCTTTACGAAAAAACGTCTTCTACGTGCAAGATTTCTGAAAAAGTGGATTTATAGAGATAGAATGACATCTGTGCAGAATATTCACCACATAAAAATCAACCAAATAATAATCAATAGAAACAATGAATCAGTTTGTGAAAAAGGCCGTTCGGTTTTTGCCGATTGTGGCGCTTACGGCAATGTCTGTCTCTTTTCAGTCGTGTCTTGATGACGATGACAACAGCGCGCTCTATCGTCCGACGGCAGTTGTGACCGTATGCCCTGCGGCGGATGGAAAATTCAGCATGGTGCTTGATGATGAGACCTCGCTTGTCGCAACCAACATGACTTCTTCTCCCTTCGGAGACAAAGAGGTGAGGGCTTTGGTTAACTACACCGAGGATTCATCCTATAACGGAGGCAAAGGTGTACATATTAACTGGATTGACAGCATACGGACAAAAGAACCTGTCATCATACATGTTGATGAAGATGGTCTGACTTATGGTTCTGATCCGATAGAAATCGTAAGAGACTGGGTGACGGTTGCCGAGGACGGTTATCTGACTCTGAGAATCCGTACTTTATGGGACGGCAGCGGCAAGCCTCACTATATAAATCTTCTTTCGGGTATGGATCCTTATAATCCTTACGAACTCGAACTTCGTCACGACGCACAGGGTGACATCAACGGTCAGTATGGCGACGCCCTTATCGCATTTAACCTTAACAATCTGCCACATTCTGACCGTGGCCCTGTAAAAATTAAGCTCCACTGGAATTCGTTCAGCGGGAAAAAATCTCTTGAATTCGACCTGACCATGCGTAACGAGACTCATGGTGACGCGCCAAAGAATCTCGTGGCCGCAAGCTTGTTGAAATAGAATGAACATCATTCTATTACACTAAATAATCTTCTTACCACGTTAAGGATACATGAGAAACTTCAGATAATAGCGATTGAAAACAGTTGACAGCGAACAGGAATTACTACGTCTCGTCAACGTCGGCGAGCCTGCGGCTTTGAGAATGGTATATTCTCGGTATATCAAAGTTCTCACAGCCGTATGCTCCCGTTATCTTATTGAAGAAGAGGATGTGAAAGATGTGCTTCAGGAGAGTTTTATTAAAATTTTTACATCTATAGGGGATTTCCGTTTTCGTGGAGAGGGTTCGCTGCAGGCATGGATGATAAGAGTGGTTGTAAACGAATCTCTCAAGTTTATCCGTAAAAACAGTCGGATTGATTTCACGACGATGACTGACGAACATGCCGATATGCCTGATGAAGAACCTGAAATAGATATTGTCCCTACCGATGTCATATATGGATTCATCCGTCAGCTTCCCGACGGTTATAGAATGATATTCAACCTGTATGTTGTTGAGGGACGGAGTCATAAAGAAATCTCCGGGCTGCTCGGAATCAAGGAAAGCACATCGGCTTCACAGTTACACAGAGCCAAAGCCATCTTGGCGGAAAAAATAAGGAGTTATCAGAAAGAATGTCAAATAATCGGAAAAGAGCTATGAAAGACCTTTGGCAGAAAAAAATACAGGAGCGACTTAACGGTTTCGAAGTAGAAGAACCGGCCGGTCTTTGGGAGGCTATTGAAGAGCGTTGCAAGACTGACGCTGACTTCAAGAGTGCTATGGGTGTGACCAATAAAAAGCCTGTGATAGTTGCATTCGGACGTCGCTTGTATGCTTTAGCCGCTGTTTTGGCTTTACTATTGGGATTTGTAGGAATTCGGCTTATTTTTAACGGTTCTGAGGTCTCTTTTGCCACGGTAGAAACATGCTATGCCGATTCTGAACCACTGACAGGGGAGTCTGGCAGACTTCAATCGATTGAGCGGATGAAAAAAATCCCGGATAAGATTATTGCAGGGGCTGAGGTTGTCGGCCGGTCTCATGAAAGAGATATCGAGGTTTCTGATGTCGATGATAAGGCTGAGGAAACAATTGACACGGATGAAACGGTTGCTGAGAAAAAAGACGAGTGTGAATCTCTTGTGGTTGAGAGTAATCGCGACAGGTCTCCAAAATGCGACAGACCAGTAAAAAGAGAGCAGCCAAGAGATTTCTACAACAGCTCTGCTGTCGCTAAGAAATCTTCACATCTGACATTCGGACTGTATGCTTCCGGCGGTAACGCCGCTTCGATTGGCCGTACCTCTTCGCCACAACCCGTTTCAGATCCGGGTCTTGGGATAGACCAATACATGTGGGCTGATGATCCGATGCTTGGCATAATCCTGTTTAACCGTGGCAGCGAACTTAAAACATCGATCAAACATCGGCAGCCTGTGCGTTTCGGACTTTCGTTGCGATACGATTTCAATGACAGGCTCGGTATCGAGAGCGGTCTGACATACACGAAACTTGATTCTGACATGAGGGAGGGGAGTGAAAAGCATTATTTCTTAGGAAACCAGTCGCTGCATTATGTGGGGATTCCTGTCAGTCTGAAATACCGTTTGTTCACATGGAAATTTATCGACCTCTATGCCTCGGCGGGAGGAATGGTCGAAAAATGCGTGTCAGCATCGCAGACCAAGAATTATGTGATTGAAAATGTGATGAAATCAAGCGAGACTGACGATATTAAAGTCAAGCCTTTGCAGTGGTCTGTAAATGCGTCGGCAGGTGTGCAGTTCCGCCTTACAAAATTCATGGGAGTGTATGCTGAACCCGGTATCGCTTATTATTTTGACGACGGTTCTGAGATTAAGACAATATATAAGGAAAAGCCTGTTAATTTTAATTTGAATCTGGGTGTGCGTTTTGAGCTATAGAGTTAATAGTTATAGCATTAATATTGTCATGCTCTTTTGCGTCCGCGCAGTAAAATCCAGATTACGACCGGGGCACCGATTATAGGAGTCACGGCATTTACAGGGAGAATTGAATTGACAGGAAGTACACAGAGAAGGTTGCAGCAAAGTGTGACACCGCCGCCCATAAGGATGGTCGCCGGCATTAGTGTGCGGTGGTCGTCTGTTCGGAAGATAAGCCGAGCAATATGGGGAACGGCCAGTCCGATAAATGATACAGGACCACAGAATGCTGTAATGGCGGCAGTCAGGAGGCCGGTGGCAAGCAACAGCAGATTGCGGACTCTACTGAGGTTGACACCGAGATTGCGCGCATAGCCGTCACCGAGAAGAAGAAGATTAAGAGGTTTTACCAACAGCAAAGCAAGGACAAGTCCGGCGCATGTGATACCACCAAATAGCGGGAGCTGCGAGAGGGATACTCCGTTGAATGTGCTCATACCCCACATGACATAGCTTTGTACGCCTTCGGCTGTCGATACATAGTTCAGAAGCATGATAGCCGACGAGACAAGATAGCCGATCATGATGCCGGTTATAAGGAGCATCAGGTCGTTTTTAAGCAAAGTCGAAAGCGATAGAAGTATTGCCATTATCAGCAGGCTACCGAAAAAAGCGCCTGTGACCACGGCTGCATATCCGCCGATAGTGACAGTGCCGGCCGAAATTGTCCCTCCGAGCAGGAGCATCACCAATGCCACGCCAAGACTTGCGCCCGAACTTATGCCGAGAATCGAAGGGCCTGCCAGCGGATTGCGGAACGCGGTCTGGAGCAGCAGACCGGAGACCGCAAGCCCCGCACCGGCAAGCAGTGCTGTGACGGCCATCGGCAGACGGCTGCCGAGTACGATGAATTCCGCTGTCCCTCCGTCACTTTGGCCCATAAGTATGCCTGATACTTCGCTGACCGACAGATTGACCGAACCTATGTAGAGATTCATGACAAACAGGATGAAGACAATGATGGCTGTTATGATAAATTTCATAGCGGATTGACGTAGAAGGTGGGGCTGTCAGGTGCTTTTAATTGAGATATAGGTGCGATGTGTGCTGTTCTAAGGTTTCAATGGTGTGAAATACCTGTTTCTATATTCGGGGTCTGAGATCTCAGGATGGATTATGCTTATGAAATCCTTCAGCACCCAGTGTGGATGAAACGGAGTCTGTTCGTAGTAATTTATTTTTTGAGTATTGCAGCCGTAGACCTTGCCATCCTTCAGCGGTTTGAATTGTCCGTATATCGGGCTGTCGGAAGCCAATTCGTGTAAGGTTTTGTCTGTCGCCTGTCCGTAGCGTAGAATCCATATATCGGCGTTGCCGGCTTCGTGGAGCACCTGCTCACCCGACATTCCGATGCTTCCGGCATCTCCTGCGCCGTCAAAAGGATTGCTTCCTCCGGCATCCTTTATGAATCTTCCCATTGTTGAATTGGCTGAAGGCACATACCAGCTGTTTCCATAGAGGCGGTCTATCATCACTTTCGGACGATAGCTGACGGTATCAGTGAGCGCGGTCAGACGCTTGTATTCTTTTTCGATATTATCGAACATACCGTTGGCGTGTGCTTCTGTGCCGAAAAGTATGCCGTAGAATTTCATCCATTCCGTGCGTCCGAGAGGCGACCCTTCCATATAGTCCGCACATTCCACCAGTGGGATTCCCATCTGGCCGAGTTTGCCATAGTTACCTGAATTCTCATATGGCGAGAGGAGAATGGCATCCGGATTCAGCTGTATGATGCGCTCCATGTTTGGAGTATAGCTGTTTCCGCAGTCGGCAACTTTGCCGTCGGCTATCAGCTGAAGGAGTTCAGGATTGTGGATATATTGAGCGTCGCATATTCCGCCGATGGCTTCGCGTGCGCCGAGTTCGCCAATGAGTGACTGATGGACGGTGGAGTAGACAAGAGCGTTTTTCAGAGGTACGCGGATCACAGTGCCTTCCGGTAAATCCGAAGGCCGGTCAACGCTATCTGGTATAAGCAGATAGGTATGCAGGGTTTTCGTCGTATCCCACGGATTGCGCACGGTAGCGCGGATAAAGCCGTCGAACTCATCCAATTTTAGATTGTGCGCATAGCTCAATTCAACGGATTTGTTGGCAGACTCTGAAAAAACAGAGCCATTGCCCCCTTTGCACGATGGCAGCAGGGGCAACAGCAGAGTTGCTATTAAAGACAGAAAAATAGAATGTCTCATTTGATTTATTTTCAGAATACGAAGCATCCGGCTCCGACACCTACGTTATACTGGTCGACAAAGTTGCCTGTGGCTGTGTATTCGTTGACGATACACGGTTCTCTGTAGCCGTAGGGAACAGAGTAGCTTGCAACGAAGAGGTTGTTTGTGAAGGGATTGACACCGATTGCTGACGGAGTTATGAGTTTCTCAAGGTCCAGCTGGGTTTTAGTCCCGGTCACGATGTCGTATGACCAATATGTCGGGGTCACGTAGGGATCGTTGATGGTGTAGAGGGTGTTTCCGTTGATTGCCATTAACGAAGCTTCGAAGAGAGTCTCTACGCTGTCGTCTGATTTGATACGCTTGAGTGTCGGGTTGACATCAGAGTAATTGCCTGTGCAGATGACAAACACATCGTGTCCGTTGGTGACGAGTTTGTTGGTGTTGATACCGGCGTTGATTTTAGCTTCCTCAGTGAATGTCGGGATATTGATTTTTGATACATATCCGTCGACACAATTGTTGGAGGTGTTATAACCGTCAGAAACGGCTACATAAAGATTATTGCCGACAATTCCAAGCTCTTCAGGGCATGGACCGAGTTTAAGAGTCTTGTCGATAGCGAGTGAGAGGGTGTCGATTCGTGAAACATAGCCGTCGAACATCGTGACATAGACATAACCGTCTTTTGCAGTGAGGCTGCGGGGAGAGCTTCCTTCACCGGTAGGCTGGATTGTCTTTATAGATTTCATCGTGATGGGATTGATGACCTCTATGATGTTTGACTGGGTGACTGCTACATAGAGCTTGCTGCCGTGGATGATTGCGCCTTGAGGAGTGTCGCCGAGTACACGTCCGTTGGCCTCGCGGAACACATTGTTGGTCACTGTTCCGGTTGCCATGTCAATTGAAGAGAGGCTTCCGGGGATATTGCCCGACATATTGCCGTTGTTGAGTACGAGGACTGTCTTTCCGGCATAGAAACCGGGGACGTCATCGGGGAGCACGTCGTTATCGTCGTCATTGCTACATGCTGTGAATGACAGTGCACAAAGTGCAAGAGCAAAATATTTTCCAAGATTCATAATTGTGGTTGGAATAAAAGTGATTACGGGTTTAGTTATAGTGTTGGATATCCTTTTTACAATGTAAATTTCACCGTTATACGCCAAGAACGTCCGGGCATGGGATAGCGCGCCACGACCACATACTGGCGGTTGAGGAGATTCATCAGGTCACCGCGCAGTTCGATGTCATGACCCTTTAACCCGAAGACGCGGTAAGCTGTAAGCCCTACATCGGCATAACCTCCGAGACGAGTGTCGGGATTGTTGTTGTTGGTTGCGTAGCGTCCGCTGACGGCGGTTGTGTGTACCGACAGGTTGACCCACGGATTTTCATAGCTGACAGTCACGTTGCCGGAATGGCGTGGGATGTAGGCAATCTGTTTCTTGTATTCAGTAACTTGTGAGCGTGTGCGGGGTTCAGCCCGTTGATAGCTGTAATTGCCGGTGAGGAGTATCTGTTGCTGCCGGCCGACATTGAATGTCGCCGATTCGGTCAGGTCGACACCTATCATTCGTGCTTTGTCAAGATTGACCACCGTCCAGACAAACATGTTGTAGGGGATGGCGACGATCTTATCCTTGACTTGGTTGATGTATGCGTCGGCTGTGATTTCAAGGTTAGGAAGCCATGACAGTGACGGAAGGCGGTAGGTAAGGCCGACATTAAACTGATTGGCCGTCTCGGGTCTTACGTCCGGGTTGCCGTAGTGATAGAAATAGGTTTCGTTGAAGGTCGGCATACGGAATATGTTCTTGTAGGAGAGACGGACAAAGAACATTTCATCGGAGAATGGCTGAACCGAAACGCTTGCCGATGGCGAGAGACGGCTGTAATCACGAGCGCCATCGCCGAGTTTCGCGCTATTGGTATAGATTGAGCCGAGCAGTCGTGCCGAGGCTGTCAGCAGACGGCTGCGGTAGCGCGCGGTCAGAATCTGTAGGACCGAATGGCGGCGCGGAAAGGTCTCGTTCGGAAGGTTGCTGGTGAAATTGTTGAAGAAATAGTCGGCCGAATAGTCGAGAGCCCATCTGTCGGTCGGGAGAAATAGGAGACATGCACTTGTGTATGCCTCTCGCTGCCAATAGTTCTGGTTCAGTTCTCCACCGGGATATTTTCCGTTCTCGTCGTGATAAAGAGACGATGCCCAGTTGAACTTTCCGTGGAGTTGCAGCGACCACTGTGAGGTGAAAGCGTTGCGGTATTGGAGCTGTCCGAAAAAGTTGCGGTCGCGCAGAGTCTCGTGGTTCTCGTTGCTGTAATAGATGGCCGGTCCCGGTATCTGGCGGTCGTTGTCGTAATAGTAGAGTTTCGCACTGAGATTCGATCGGCTGTCGGGATTCCAGATTGCGTTCAGTTCACCGTGGCCGCTGTTCATTCGAGAATTATTGCGGCGCTCGGTGACTGTATGCTGTCCGTTTTTGAGACGGAATGGATAGTCGTTTTCAGCATAAGTGTAGTCACCGATGAGGTTCATTGAAAACTTCTCTGAAAATGCTTTGCCGACGCGGAGGTATGGGTTTATGTAGCCGAATGATCCGTATTTAACCTGTGTCGTGAGGTCAAGCGGTTTTGTGGGATCAGGCTGTCGGAAACTTGAAATGCTGAACGATGCTGCCGATGCCGCGACGCGGGCGGGCATGAATATATCGTCGTTGTCGCCGATAACCATCGAGAGTGATTCGACATTATCGAGCGAATAGCGCGCCACATCTACCTCTCCGCTCTGGCAGTCGCTCAGGACTATACCGTCGTAGACGACCGCAGTGTGCTGTGAGCCAAGACCGCGCACCGAAACCGTTTTCAGACCACCGAGTCCACCGTAGTCACGAAGATTGACCCCGGGCAGGCGATGTATGGCATCGGAAATATCTGTGACTCCCAGCCGGTTGAACTCTTTTTCACTGAGCTTGAATGCAGGAGCGGTGCTTTTGATGGACTTTGTGATATGGGACTGGACGACTTCCACTGTGTCCAGCTCTATTGTAGAGGGTGTCTGGGCACGACAAATCTGCGGGACAAGGGTCAGAGCCGGCACTGCCACGCAAGATAAAGAGCGTATGTAGCGAATAACGAAGCTATTTGTGAACATGTCTTCTCGTCCTCGAAAGAAAAACATCATTAATAATGACATTGGCAGGTCTTCGGACTTATTCCGGGCTTGTTTTTATTCAGAATGCCTTCCCATTACCGTTATCCGGCCACAGTGGCATGGATCTGAGCCCTTTGTTAATTGGAAATTACCGCAGCGGGACTGTCCGGGATTCTCACCCGTGTTCCCTTTTAATCGGAATGATGCAGAATGTCGTGCATGTATCCGAACCAATGAGAGTGCAAAATTACACAAAAATTCAGAATCGCAAACCAAAAATTCGGATTTTATTAGATTGTATTTTTTTGTCATTGAAATTGAGTAATTTTGTGCTATTGAAATTAAGAGGCTGTTGAATAAGAATTTTTAAGTATACTTTTAAAGGAAAAGCGGCACAACATCAGTTAACTTCGGAATATGGAAAAAAGTAATATTAAAGAATTAAGAGATAAAGAATTCGGAGGTGAACGCCCGTTGTTTGCATCCCATTGTCTGCGACTTGAGAGCGTTACGTTTCATGCCGGTGAGTCGGCGCTGAAATACTGTGGCGATATTGTCGCCGTCCGCTGTACTTTTGAAGGCAAATATCCGTTCTGGCATGTGGACGGTTTTGAGGTGAAGGACTGCCTTTTCACTCCCGGTGCGCGTGCGGCTCTGTGGTATTCGCGTAATCTTGTCATGACAGACACTCTTGTCGAAGCTCCAAAAATGTTTCGTGAAATGGACAATCTGTCGCTTTCAAATGTCCGTATCCCTGACGCGCAGGAGACGTTGTGGCATTGTCGTGGCGTGAAGCTGCGCAATGTTGAGGTTGCGAATGCCGACTACCTGTTCATGCACTCGTCGGACATTGATATTGACAATTATCGTCAGCAGGGAAACTATTCGTTTCAGTATTGTAAGGATGTGGTGATACGCAATGCAGTGATTGATTCGAAGGATGCCTTTTGGAATACGGAAAATGTTACGGTCTACGATTCAGAGCTGACCGGCGAATATCTCGGCTGGCATTCCCGGAATCTGAAACTTGTGCGCTGTCGGATTTCAGGGACGCAGCCGCTCTGTTACTGTGAGAATCTCGTAATGGAAGACTGCCGTATGGGCGACGATGCCGACCTTGCTTTCGAGGACTCGTCGCTTCACGCCGTGATTAATTCCAATGTTGTCAGTGTCAAAAATCCCCGTAGCGGTTCAATCAAGGCGCTTGCGATCGGTGAGACTATCCTTGATGAAAATCTGCTTGCTCCGGGCGACTGTGAGATTGTCACGGAAATATAAATAACAAAAAGCTCGGTAACTCTTGAAAATTAACTATATTTGAAGTGCGTTTTATCACAAGGGAAAATCAAGGGACGATAGTCGATATGTCGCCAACCTGATTTTCCCGGATATAGCTACAAGAAGTATGGATGCTTCTTTCAGGGTTACTTTCTCTAAAAATACCAACTGCTAATTTTAAAGAGTTACTTATGGCTAAGGATTTTAATTTTGACAAGATTGTGCTCCGCAGGGGCTCAGGGTCATTGAAGTGGGATTCACGTCACGATGTGATACCCTTGTGGGTGGCCGATATGGACTTTCAGGCTGCTCCTTGTATACTCGAAGCTCTCAGGCGTCGTGTGGATCACGGTGTGTTCGGCTATACGTATGTTGACGAGAACTACTATGATGCGCTCATCGACTGGTTCAGTTCGCGCCACCTCTACACGTTCGACCGCAGTGACGTGATTTATATTCCCGGAGTAGTTCCTGCTCTCTCTGCCATAGTCAAGGCTCTTGCTCCGGCCGGGTCGGGTGTGATTGTCCAGACTCCTGTGTATAATTGTTTCTTCTCATCTATCCGTAACAACGGCTGCCGTGTGGTCGAGAATCCGTTGCTGCGCAAGGATTTGTCGGACAATGAATTCACCTATGTCATGGATCTTGACGGGCTTGAACGTCTTGCGTCTGATCCGGCCAATGTCCTGATGCTGCTGTGCAATCCCCATAATCCGGCCGGCCGTGCATGGACGCACGAGGAGCTTGAGGCTGTACGTGACATCTGTCAGCGCCACGGAGTGACTGTCATAAGTGACGAGATACACAACGAACTCACCATGCCGGGTTATCGCTATGTTCCTTACGGGACAGTCGACCGCAAGGCGACAGTGTGTGTCTCTCCGTCGAAATCGTTTAATATCGCAGGTTTGCAGATTGCCAATATTATCGCTCCTGATTCCGTGAAGCGGTCGCGCATAGAACAAGCTGTCAACGATAACGAAGTCTGCGATGTCAATCCCTTCGGAGTCGTGGCTCTCCGTGCTGCATATTCTTCGGAAGGCGAGGAATGGCTGGAGGCTTTGAAGGTCTATCTCCATGAAAATTATCTTTTCTTCCGTGAATATCTCGGGCGCAGACTTCCGCAGTGTCCTGTCGCGAAGCTTGAAGCGACCTATCTTCCGTGGGTGGACATCTTGCCTCTCGGTGTCGGTTCTGACGAGCTTGTCAAACGAGTCCTCGACGAAGCCCGCGTATGGCTCAATTCGGGCGTGATGTATGGTGTTGACGGCTATGTGAGATTCAACATTGCCTGTCCGCGCAACACCCTTGAGGAAGGTCTCGAACGCATCTGCGATCTTCTCGGGAAGGCTTAAAAATCAGCTATGGTGTCCGGGCTGTGTGCTTCGGACACCATCATTGTCTTATAATTTTCATTTTTTTGATGGCCGATATATCACTCATCCGTTCCGGCGCTCCTCTCGATTTCCGTCAGCAGTTGAAACTGACCGTACAGCTGTCATGGCCGGCCATGATGGCGCAGCTTTCAAGCATAATGATGCAATATATTGATGCTGCAATGGTCGGCAGGCTTGGTGCAGACGATTCGGCGGCTGTCGGACTGGTCTCTACAAGCCTATGGCTTTTCTGGGGAATATGTTCGGCCGTGACTGTCGGTTTCTCCGTGCAGGTAGCCCACCGTATAGGCGCTTCCGACCATGATGGTGCCCGGCGCGTTCTGCGCCAGTCGATAGTGGCCTGTCTTTTGTTCAGTCTTGCCGTCGTCATAGTCGGGGCGGCTATAGCATGGCCGTTGCCTCATTGGCTTGGAGGAACGGACGTAGTATGCCCTAAGGCATCGCTCTACTTCCTTGTGTTCGTACTCGCACTTCCGCTGCTGACCATGAACTATCTCGGCGGTGCGATGTTGAGGTGTGTAGGAAACATGAAAGTTCCGGGAGGTCTGAACGTTATGATGTGTGTCCTTGATATCATCTTTAATTTTTTCCTGATATTTCCATCGCGGGAGGTGGATTTCATGGGGCATGCGATACATATTCCCGGAGCGGGACTCGGTGTTCTCGGGGCGGCTCTTGGCACGGTCTCGGCCGAGATTGTGACTGCCGGACTGATGATGTGGTATCTGTGTTCGAGAGAAAAGTCAATATGTCTTGTAGGGCATCCCGGCTCGTTCCGACCCACGCGTCAGGTGCTTGCAAGAGCGCTCAAAGTGTCAGCACCGATGACTCTCGAACATGCGGTGATATGTGGAGCGCAGATTGCCGTAACGGTTATCGTCGCTCCCCTCGGAGTGATGGCTATCGCCGCTAATGCGTTTGCTGTGACAGCTGAAAGCATCTGTTATATGCCGGGCTACGGCATAGGTGATGCGGCGACCACGCTCGTCGGGCAGAGCTATGGGGCGAAACGCCTTGACGTTGCCCGGCGGTTCGGTTACATCACTGTCGGTCTCGGTATGGTGACAATGACGCTTATGGGGGTGGTCATGTATGTCTGTGCTCCTTGGGTGATGGAACTTATGACTCCTGTCGGAGAGATTCAGTCGCTCGGTGTGGAGGCACTGCGTATTGAGGCATTTGCCGAACCGATGTTTGCTGCTGCAATCGTGAGTTACGGAGTGATGATAGGTGTAGGCGACACTATCATTCCGGCTTCAATGAACTTCGGAAGCATCTGGCTTGTACGTCTGCCGATTGCCGCGTTGCTTGCACCGGCTATGGGACTTGCCGGAGTATGGCTTGCGATGTGTGTTGAGCTGTGTTTTCGCGGGGCGATATTCTTATGGAGGCTTATATCTGGCGCATGGCTGAAAAAGGGGTTGAAACCGGCTTAAACAGACAACGGTTTCGTATAATATCATTTGTTAATGATATTTAACTGTTATTATCCGCAAATAATAGATTAAAGCCCTAAATTTGTCGGCGAAACCATTTATTAATCACATTTTAAATCAAGTGCTTGACATCATGGGTCGTATTTTACTCTCTCTGATGCTTCTGATTGCCGGTTTTACCGCCTTCGGAGCAGAAAATGAATCTCAGTTGACTATTAAAACAAATGTTGACAGCGTTTCCACCGGCGAGTTGCAACAGGCAATGAGCCGTAATATCTTTGCCGAGTTTTTTGGACCGTCGTTTGGTGTCGGTCTGGGTTTTGATTCACGTTTCCGTCCCGGTTCGGTATTCGGCTATCGTGTCGGACTCTCTTTTACGTCCGGCTCATTGTCTTATGACGATGATTATAATTATTGGAGGGACATGGAATTTAAAGGTATATGTATCCCTATTGAGGTCAATGCGATTTTAGGAAGCGGTAAAAGTAAGTTTGAGGTTGGTGTGGGTATTGTCCCTTCACTTCTGAAGCGTAATGAGTGGAAGGTCTCGGGCGAATGGATATGGGATGAGGAGACAGGTGAAGTAATTTCTTCTCCCGAGAGCTCTTTCCGTCAGGTTACACGACCCAATATACTTGGACTGATCAATATGGGATACCGTTATCAGCGTTCCACCGGTTTCTTCATGCGTATAGGTCTGACGGCATTCATCGGCGCATGGGATTGTTCGCCTATTGACGGTGTGATTCTTCTTCCAAATCTGTCTCTGGGGTATACTATCCGCTATTGATACGCTAAAGATATAAAAAAATAACAGATTTATATTTCAGCATTCGCGCCGGAGATATAAATCTGTTATTTTTTTGCTTATCTATTCCCTATTTAGGGGAGGGAATAGGAGCGATTAAGCGTTTTCGGGACGGAGTGTGCGTACTGTCGCACCTGCACGCCACATTTCGCTCTCGCGGAGAGCCTTGAGTTCTTCCTCAAGTTTCTCACGGTAGTCAGGCTGGGTGTTGGAGTCGATTGAACGCTGAGCCTCACGACCTGTTTTCACGCTCTCATAGAGGTCGTATACCACAGGCTTGATTGCATCGTGGAACGGGCCCATCCAGTCAAGTGCGCCACGCTGTGCGGTGGTAGAGCAGTTTGCATACATCCAGTCCATGCCTTTCGCTGCAAAGAGGGGCATGAGTGACTGTGTGAGTTCTTCGACAGTTTCGTTGAATGCTTCCGAGGGTGTGTGACCGTTTTCACGGAGCACTTCATACTGTGCGAGGAGAAGACCTTGGATCGCACCCATGAGCGAACCGCGTTCGCCGGTGAGGTCGCTGACTGCTTCGCGCTGGAAAGTCGTCTCGAAGAGATAGCCTGAACCGATACCGATACCGAGGGCAAGTGTGCGTTCGAGCGCACGACCGGTAGCATCCTGATAAACGGCAAAACTTGAGTTTGTGCCCTTGCCTTCCTTGAAAAGAATGCGGAGCATAGTGCCTGAACCCTTGGGGGCAACCATTATCACGTCAACGTCGGCAGGGGGGACAACGCCTGTGCGGTCGCTCCAGTTGATAGCGAAGCCGTGGCTGAAATAGAGAGCCTTGCCGGGGGTGAGATGTTCTTTGATTGTGGGCCACTGAGAGATTACAGCTGCATCGCTGAGAAGACACATGATGATAGTGCCGCGCTTGCAGGCTTCTTCGATAGAGAAAAGAGTCTCGCCGGGAACCCAGCCGTCGGCTACAGCTTTCTCGTAAGTCTTGCCTTCGCGCTGGCCTACGATTACGTTGAAACCGTTGTCGCGGAGATCGAGTCCCTGACCGGGGCCTTGGACACCATAGCCGATGACTGCGATGGTTTCGTCCTTGAGGACTTCACGTGCTTTTTCGAGGGGGAATTCTTCGCGGGTGATGACGGTTTCTTCAACACCGCCGAAATTTAATTTTGCCATAATATTTTAAGTTTAAAGTTTTTTGTTTTAAAGTTCAGAGGTGAGAGAGTCGGTGAGAAGATGGAGTGTGTAAATCAGTCTCTGGCCGTGAACCGTAGGCGGGCAAGGCAACAGGAAGTGGAGTTGACGCGGATTTCGACATCGTTCACTTCAGGACTTCCTTCATGAGATGCGGCGATTACCACAGCCTCTTCATCATAGCGGGCTTCGTGTTTGAATGCAAGTTCAAAACGCGACGGTCGCATTGTGTCGTAGTAATCGAGCGGCCACATGTCGACAATCAGGTCGATATAGCGGCGCGTGGTGACATGGCGGTTGACATCAATGTCGGAAACTGCGAAGCGATAGGTGCTTTCTCTCTCCGGAGTGTGGGAAGGGAGAAGCTTTCCTCCCTTATCTCCGGCATATCTGCGGTCACTGATGACATCGAGTCCTTCGAATATCGGAGTAAGGTCGCCGGGACGGCGTGTGGTCATATTGACTGCCATCCATGTAGAATGGGCGCGCATCACCGTGTGGCCGGTCTCTGCATCTGTCATTTCAAATCCGCGTTCTGAAAACAGCCGGCTGACACTTTCAATCCATGTCTCCATACGATATGTCCGGTTGACAGTGACAGGAGCGTCAATGTCGATGGTCAGTCGGCTGAGCACCCAAGATATTCCCTCGCGGATCATGCGGTCGAATCCGATGCCGATGATATTGGCGTGCCCTGTGGCTGTGTCAATCAGTGTCGTGACAAGACGTGAGAGTGGCATTTCGCGCTGGGCGTTTACCTCGGATGCCGTGAGATAGAATTCGTATGAATAGAGTTTTGGATTCATCTGACTTATGCGGTCTGACGGTTATTTGTCGGTCTGCTCCCTGCGTGATTCCTGTTCATGCAGGTAGTGGGTGAAATGTTCGGTCGGCGATTTGGTGATGCAGATTCGTCCTGAGCGTATAAACTGGAGTATGCCGTATTTGTTCAGCAATTCATAGAGAGCCTGAGTCTCGCTTTCATGACCTGTCTTTTCGAGTATGGTATATTCGCGTGTCAGTTCCAGAATGCGCACGTTGTGTACACGGATGATTCTTTCGAAATCCTTTTCGTCGAGCAGCTTCTGGGTCGGGACTTTGTAGAGAGCCACCTCCTGATATATGATTTCATCGTCAGTGTAGAGATAGGCGCGCAGCACGTCGATGCAACGTTCAATCTGCTTGATGACCTTCTCCATTGTCTCGCGGTCTGAGGTACATGTGAAGTTCATTTTGTGGATGCCGGGCATTGAGCTTGCGCTTGACGATACGCTCTCCAGATTAAGGCCGCGCCGAGTGAAAATTATGGAGATGCGGTTGAGAAGGCCGACCTGATTTTCGGTGAATACCGATATGGTGAACAGTTTCTTTTCCATGTATTCTTAACAGATTAGCCTTGATATTTGGTTGTTGGATTTATTAAGATGTCATCGACTGCCGCGCCGGGGACTACCATTGGGAAAACCATGTCCTCAGGGTCGATGTTGACATCAAGCAGATAAGTGCCTTCGTGGCTCATCATGCGGGCGATTGCTGCGTCGAGTTCGGCGCGGCATGCCACCCGTTCGGCATGGAAGCCGTAGGCTTCGGCTATGGTGACAAAATCAGGGTTGACCATAGGCGTGGCAGAGAAACGGTTGTTGTAGAACATCGCCTGCCACTGCCTTACGTTTCCAAGGAAATCATTGTTGAGGATTATTACCTTGACCCCGATATTGTAGGCAAGCATAGTGCCGAGTTCCTGCATGGTCATCTGGAAACCGCCGTCGCCCATGAATGCGAATACCTCTCGCTCCGGGGCTGCGATTTTCGCGCCGATTGCTGCCGGAAGGCAGAATCCCATTGTCCCGAGGCCGCCTGAGGTCAACACGCTTTTGGGAAGCGTGTATTTGAAGTAGCGGGCAGCCATCATCTGGTTCTGGCCGACATCAGTCACGAGAATGCCGCAATTGCCGGATGCTTCCGAGATTTTACGGACCACTTCTCCCATGCGCATCGCTCCGTCAGGTCCGATATCCGACGGGTCAAGCTCACGCTTCATAACCTCTTCGCGTTCGACTTCTTCAGGTCTGTCGAACGACGCAAGCCAGTCGGTATGACGGCTCTTGTTTACGAGCGGAAGTAGTGCTTTTAGAGCCTTCTTTGCGTCGGCGTGGATGGTGGTGTGGGCCTTTACATTCTTATTGAATTCAGCGCAGTCGATGTCGACGTGGATGATTTTGGCATCCGGGGCATATCCTTTGATAACACCGGTAACACGGTCGTCGAAACGGAGTCCGACAGCAAGGATGACATCGGCTTTGTTGGTATTGACGTTAGGGCCGATGTTTCCGTGCATTCCTACCATTCCTTTGTAAAGTGGATGGTCGGAAGGAACAGATGAAAGTCCGAGCAGAGTCGACACTACCGGGATATCGGCCTTTTCGGCAAGTGCGATGATATCGGCTTCGGCGTTTGAGAGCATGACTCCGTGACCGGCGATGATCATAGGACGCTCTGCGCGGTTGAGCAGTGAGGCTGCGCTGAGCATGTTGCCGGGCTGGAGTTCGGGATCCGGGTTATAGCTGCGGATATATGTGATTTTTTCGTAATTCCATTCCATTGTGCCCACCTGCGCGTCGCGTGTCACGTCGAGCACGACAGCTCCCGGACGGCCGGTCGAGGCAATGTAGAATGCGCGTGCGACAGCCCAAGGAATTTCCTCCGGGGTACGTATCTGGTAGGTCCATTTGGTGACAGGTAGAGTGATGCCTATCACGTCGGTTTCCTGAAAAGCATCTGTCCCCAGTGAGTTTGTGGCCACCTGTCCGGTAATGACCACCAACGGTGTACAGTCGATATTTGCATCGGCCACACCGGTGATGATATTTGTGGCAGCCGGGCCCGAGGTCACTGAGACCACGCCTACTTTGCCTGATACGCGGGCATAGCCCTGTGCCGCATGGACCGCTCCCTGTTCGTGGCGTGTCAGTATGTGGTGAAGCTTGTCTGAAAAATCATAAAGCTTGTCGTAAAAAGGCATTATCTGGCCTCCCGGATAGCCGAAGATGGTGTCGACACCTTCAGCCAGCAGGGCGCGGCATAATGCTTCAGAACCTTTGATTCGTTCACTCATACAGAGTCGTTGGAATAATGTGTGCGAATAAATTATTTATATGCGGATGGTAATGGAGAGTCCTGTCAGTCGTCGAGATGTCTGACTCCGCCTTTGTCAGCAGATGTGACCATCGATGCGTAGGCGCGGAGAGCCTGAGACACTTTTCGGTCACGGTCACGTGGGGTGAATGCCTTGTTGCCGAGGGCTTCCTCTTCCTTGCGTCGTGCGTCAAGCTCTTCGTCAGTCAGTCTGACGTTGATGGTTCGTGCGGGAATGTCGATTTCGATAATGTCGCCGTCCCTGACAAGTCCGATATTGCCGCCGTTGGCAGCTTCGGGCGAAATGTGGCCAATGGAGAGACCTGATGTGCCTCCCGAAAAACGGCCGTCGGTGATGAGCGCGCACTCTTTGCCAAGATGTTTGCTCTTGATATAGGAAGTGGGATAGAGCATCTCCTGCATTCCCGGGCCTCCCTTTGGGCCTTCATAGGTTATGACTACGACATCTCCGCTTTTAACCTTGTCGCGGAGAATTCCGTCGACTGCGGCCTCCTGCGAGGTGAAAACTTTAGCCGGACCGCTGAAACGGAATATGCTTTCATCGACACCTGCGGTCTTGACAACGCAGCCGTCTTGTGCGATATTCCCTTTGAGCACTGCGAGACCGCCGTCCTTCACATAGGCATGTTCCATGTCGCGGATACATCCGTTCGCGCGGTCGGAGTCGAGAGAGCTGTAGTAGCTCATCTGTTTTCCGAGTTCGGTGGTGCGCTTCATTCCCGGGGCGCTTTTCCAGAGTTCGTCAGCATGATTGTCGAAGTCTTTGCCGCCGATGGCATATCTGTCCATTGCTTCCGCAAGAGTCATGCTGTCGACGCGTTTAACGCCGGCATCGATCAGTCCTGCGTCGGAAAGAATCTTCATGATCGACAGGATTCCTCCTGCACGGTTTACGTCCTGAATATGGTAGTGGGAATTGGGAGCAACTTTACATAGCACCGGTGTGTGGCGCGATAGCGAGTCGATGTCATCCATCGTGAAATCCGCACCGGCTTCGTGGGCGACTGCCAGAAGATGGAGCACGGTGTTTGTCGATCCACCCATTGCAATGTCGAGTGTCATTGCGTTGAGCATTGCCTGACGTGTGGCTATGTTACGGGGGAGTACGCTTTCGTCACCGTCGCGGTAATAGGCATACGTGTTGCGCACAATCATTTCGGCCGCTTTTTTGAACAGCTGCAGACGGTTGATGTGGGTGGCCACGACTGTGCCGTTGCCGGGAAGAGCGAGGCCGATGGCTTCGTTGAGCGAGTTCATGGAATTGGCGGTGAACATGCCGGAGCATGAGCCGCATGTCGGACAGCCTTTCTGTTCAAGCTCTGTCACAGCTTCGTCGCTGACGGTCGAGTCGGCGGCGTCAATCATTATGTCGATGAGGTCCACGGGACGGCCGTTGACATCACCGGCTTCCATCGGGCCTCCTGAAACGAATATTGCCGGAATATTGAGGCGCATGGCTGCCATCAGCATGCCCGGGGTGACTTTGTCGCAGTTTGAAATGCAGACCATTGCGTCGGCCTTGTGGGCATTTACCATATATTCGATTGAATCGGCAATCATGTCGCGCGACGGGAGTGAGTATAACATGCCGTCGTGGCCCATTGCTATACCGTCGTCAATGGCTATGGTGTTGAATTCGGCAGCGAAACAGCCCTGTTTCTCGATTTCGGCCTTTACAACCTGTCCGACTTCATGGAGATGAGTATGTCCGGGGACAAATTGAGTGAACGAGTTGACAATTGCGATGATAGGCTTACCGAATTGTTCGTCCTTCATGCCGTTTGCGCGCCAGAGAGCACGGGCACCGGCCATTCGGCGTCCCTCTGTGCTTGCTGCGCTTTTCAAAGGAAAACTCATAATTATTGCGAACCTATGAATTTGTTAAAATTATCCGCAAAAATACGATAATATGTTGTAAAACACAAAAATTTAACGAGGTATTTTTATTTTTTGCGTGGTGGCGGGGTCGGAATAAACAGATTCCGCATACGAAATAATCGATATATAAACAATCCATACCCTGATATGTATCGAAAATATCTGAGTATGGATTGTTATTATATTTGTTGTGGTTCTATCGATTAATCAGCGATTGGCCAGACTGTGATGCCATATGAGTTATTGGAGCCTGTACACGATCCAAAATTTCGGCCTCCGCTAAGGACTCCTGTCCAACTTCCGAAGTTGGATGCACGGTTGTCAAGATAGAATATCAATGTCTGTTTGCTGCTATTGAGGTTCGAGGAACATAGATAGGTGATCATACTATATGCAGCCCATGTCGTTCCTTTGAGTTCAGACGGTATTTTATTAATGTCTGGTACATTCATGTCCCTCATACCCGTGGCATATAGCTTGACTTCATCTCCGGTGCCATCGGAATTGCTATGAAAAGTCCAGCATCTGGAATTGCTGTCCCATGTTATTTTATTATTTTCATAGCAACAATCATTCATATAATTGCCGCTGTTAGGTCTTACAAAACCTGAAAAAGCGTTTGCAGGAGCGATATGATAGCCTGCCGGAGAGGGGTCATATATTGTTTTGGTGACAGGCTGGGAGTTCTTTTCATTAGAACTCCCCGCACTCCCTCCAAAAGATGATGTAGAATTCCAAGCGTTATACATGTTTCCATCGGAATCGAGGTATGTTGTCCCTGACGGATTATGCCAGTGCTGACGGTAGTCTCCTGTACCTAAGACAAAATGGTGTGGATATCGAATGGCTTCTCCGAGGCTCATTCCGTTATCGCGTTCTGAGCGTGAGAATTTAAAGTCGGTATTATAGTCAAACACCCTTTTGTTAAGCATCGTGAATTCGCCTGTCATGCCATTTCTATAATATAAATGGTCCGGCTTGTCATATACACCGGCGACCATAGGGTCTTTTCGTCCCCATTGGTAATAAGTGTTGTCGCCGGCCAGCGATGCGATAATCCCATGTTGTGTACGGCTGATTTCTTTGCTTATAGTCCCGCATTTAAGAGCTGAGAGGTCAAACTCGAATTTTATCTTCATTTTGCGTTCGGCAGCGGCGGCATGACTGTCGCAATAGCCAAGGGTGCTTTGGGGGAATATATACGTTTTTTTATCAGCCCCGATGGTGGTTATGCGGTTTGAAGTCCAGTCATAGTCGGTCACCCATATATGCCAGCTCCAAACAATATCTCCTTTTTCATTTCGAAGTGCGATAACCGCATTTCCCTGAGCGATAGAATGCTTGCTTAGACGGAAACTAATATAGTCTCCGTTCTTGTCAAGTTCCACTTGATCGATTAGTCCCGGAGAATCAGACCATAGGACGAAGGCATCTTTCAGCGGGCCTGCCTGCTGTTTTATGTATGGGGTTGTGATTTCGTTGTTAGCATGGTCCGCATAGAATTTCATGCCGTGTTCGGCGTTGGGAGCCGAGCGGTTTATAGTATAGGCACTCTTGTTTGCTGTCCCGTTTTTCATGGAGTTGCCATAGACGGTCGAGAACTTATAGCAGCCGGGCCGGTGGATCATGTAGCAGTTGGCTGATTCTTGCTCCGAAAGGTCTTTCATTTCCGTATTGAATTTTCTGTCAGGAAATTTTGCCGCCTGTAGTTCTGTAAACAAAGGCTGTGCCGGAAGAATCAGCGACCCTGTATTAACGCGTGGCTGCAACACTTTTTTATCGGCAACAGTGATATCGTCGGATTCCCACAGGGCTTCCTGCCATGACTTGCCGTCGTCGGTCGATGCAAGAATCCTTATAGGGGCATCCACTTCTTTGGTTTCAGCTCCTTCCTGTGTCACTCTAACGTAGGATGTGAGTTTAAGATTGCGTATGATACCCGAGAAGGGGACAATCGAATCAAACTTAAACTCTGTGTTGTCGGCGATGTTTTGTGCAAATTCTACAATCGGAGTTACGACAACTCCTGTCGAGGAAACAGAATATGTGTAAAGTTTTCCGGCTTCCCATGACTTGTCTTTGCCTCCGAGCTTGGCTGTGAGCGTGCGTTTGGTATTTGTCAGTTTGTCAGTGAATTCAAGGGTGAGTTTTGCCGAGCTTGTGAGCTCTTGCGGTATCATGAAGAAAGTCAGCCCGTCGTTTTTCCCTTCGCTGTCCTTGCCTCCGGCTATGTTAAGTCCGGGTGATGAATTCAGCTTATTGTCGTCAGTGTCATAAAGCCTTAATGCTATGTCTGCGGAATATGAGGCGGCCGGCTCGCCGGAAACACTCCAGCTGCCGTTCGAGAGCGTGAGTCTGCCACTTCCGTGGATGCCTGAAATGGTTGCTTTTGTGATATCGCCCGCAAGCATTGCATCGCCGGTGCGAATCGTTATCGCGGCCAAGGCATGGCCGAACTTAAGTCCGACAGTCGGAGTCCCGCTTCCTGCAAGGTCGGTAGAGGCGGTAAGCAGGTCGGTCTGGGACGCGACATCGCCATTTACTGTGAAATCAATGGCAGGGTGTGTGCCTGATGCGGTATGGACTATTCCGTTATCGGTGGTCGCATAGGGTGCGTATGCCATGAAACGTATCCGTCCTGAACCGGGCCACGATAGTTTGTCGGATGCAGTCCATTGGTCGCCGGTGGCACTTACGGATGTATTACAGGCAAAGTTTGCTGTGAAGTCTGAAAGGTCGGCGGCCTCTGTAGTGCTGTTGTAGCAGATGGCTGAGAGGCCGAATGTCTTGGGAAAGGTTTCGGCGGTGACTGTTGTGCCTCGTGACATCCGGAGGCTCTTATCCGGCTTGTCGTTGAGTGTTTCGGATTCCGAGATAAGATACATTTGTGTCCCAAACCCGCCGTCGTCAATTTTTTTGATGGAAATGTCGGAATCTGTATTTCTTGACACAACAGTGCCTTTCACCCATGACGATTCAAATTCGACTTCAAAGGTGGGATAGGGCGCAGCATTATTATTGTCTGACATTATCCGGTCCTCACATGACGATAGCACAGCCATAAATGCCACAGTCTGTAAGGATATTTTTATGAAATGTGGTTTGAAAGGAAAATGTATCATTATTGTCATTAAAATAAAAAAGAAACGTGACATGCAGTCAAAAAGGCGACATGTCACGTTTCAATAAACATTGATTAGTTCATGTCTATATTACCATCGGTCCAGCCGTCGGTTGAGCCTCCGGCATCAACCCAATCGGAAACAGTTACAGTAAATCTGATGGGGTTATCAAGCACGGGGTCGCCTGCGTATTTTCCTTGCGCCGGAATCTTGATATATTTATACTCGCCATTTCCGTCGGGTTTTTCGTCCAGACTTCCGGTAGGAGGATAGATGCCCGCACCGCTTGTCGCACCACAGAAAGAGAGATTATAAATATAGCGTTTCCCGGCTTCCCATTTAGTATCGATTGGAACGCAGGTATATCCATATTCATATTCATCAAATTTAGTAGTGTAAGGGAAAAGCTGATGAATGTGTCGGTTATTTTCGGTATCTGATTTTATGGCATCATCACCGCCTCCTACATGTTCAGCTCCGGGATGGATGGCTTCAACACGGCAAAGGAATAATATGTATGCGCCTTCAGTGGCGTTGGTCGGATTTGATTTTCCTTCCCATGCCTTGAGTTGCTGTGGAATTAGCAATAAATTGGTCTTGTTTTCGGCATCCAATAGGGCTGTAGAAGTGTGGTCAAGTTGACGAGGTGTGGTGAATTCGATGCCGTATTGTGCTTTTTTTGAAGAGTTGGTAGACCAGATTAGATCACTTCCATCTGTTGTTGATAAGTTTTCTTTACCTGACGGATTGACAACCCAGACACCTTTGATTTTGATGTTCTTTGTCTCGTCGCCTTTCGTTCCCTCAGAGGCATTTATGATGATTTGAGACAAGGCATGACGAAATTCTAAGGATACAGAAGTTCCTTTTGACAGCTGTGCTGTAGTTTGGGCAACTATTAAATCCAGTTGTTTTGTCGGGACGGTATCGGGGCTATAATCATCAATTCTCAGCTTTTTTCCGCTGCCATCTTGGCCTATACCTTTGATGGTTGCCGGTGCTACAGCCCAGAAATTAAGAGTATTCACATCTGATGGCCAGAATATTGAATTGCTGAATGTGAAATATTCTTTACCATTTACTTTGGTAGCAGTTTGACCATCGATAAAAGGTGCGCTGTCCGTAATGTCAGAGAAAGCCCATACTTTAAAAGATTCAAGGTTCGACTTATCGAGGTTCATTGCACGGCTGATGCTGGTGTTGAAGGTGATTTCCGAACCATTGTTGACCAGCTCTACACTGTCCTCGGAACACGCAGAGGTCAACAAAAGCACTGCCACCCCGAGAAAAGATAATTTAGTGTTCATTTTGTGATGTGGTTTTAAACAGTTATACAATTATATTTATTTTGATGATTATGAATCAGCTCATGTCGACATCCAAATATACGTCCTCGGTCCAGTCGCTGACAGACGGAAACATGCCACCGCTTTCGTTCTGTTCAGGCAGTTTGATACCGTCGATTATGATTGTGATTCTCCGTTGGTCGGGTGCATCATGAATCTGCGACGTAACATTGAAGTTATAGTAGTGTTTGTCGGATGTGTATAGTGTAAATATATGTTGCTGTTCGGATGTCGGGCAATGGCCAAACAGAGTGACAGATCCTTCGATTGTCGAAGGTGCGGTCATAGACAACGCTATAGGGACGGTCACGTTTCTGCCGGTATGGTTTTTCATGGCAGGGCTGAAATTTTCAGACATTGTGGAGATTGCTCCGCTTATACCAAGCGAGGGTGTCAGATTGGTTACCCCTGTAAGTATTATTTTATACGTGACAGTCGATTCGACAGGAGTGAACTTGATGGCTTGTCCTTGGCTCATGGTGACTGATATGTTTTCCATCATGTCTGCCCATATCATATCTGGTGACGCTTTTACTGGTTCGTCTTTCACGGCGTCGAAGCGTGGAGGCTCGGGCAGGGGATTGCGGCTCATGGGTGCAAGGATATTTTCAACATCGGTCGTGAGCACGAAGTCATCGAATGTAGCGCCGCTTTCAACGATTGATTCGGTGCATCCGTTGAATACTGCTGCATTATATCCACCTGCGGGAACGCGGATGGCAGAGCCGTTCACGTCGGAAAATTCATAGCGCAATGGCTTTTCTCCGTCTATGGGAAAAAGATACAGCACCATCGTTTTTGGTGTGGCATCCGGCTGGGCGCTCCAATCGAATTTTACTTTAAGGTCGGTCCAGTGTGTGTGGTCGAAACATAGTTCACGGTGGTCGCACGATGTCTGCATGAGACCGAGGTATAGGATAAAGCTGACAGCCGCCTGACGCGATAGAAATTTCATTTGCGGTCTCCTCTCGTACTTTTTGTGTTGATATTTCCGTCACCGATAAGCCACGACAGACCTATTTCTGCTTTTGTCGGGCCGAACCAGCTCCGGTTGTGTGTTGATTGCCAGACATCGTGGGTGTCGACAAGATGTTGCTTCATGTATTTGCCCCACATGTAGCCTATGCCTATCGAGAAGTCGAGATTAAGCCTTGAGGAAATCGGGAGGCTATAGCCGTAGGAGATGCCGGCTGCATAATTGAATTTGTCGCCCATTATGCCGGTATGTGACCGCCCGGCCTGAATGTCATAGGTCAGGATTGAGGCATATGCACCGATGCGGTGGCCTGAAAACGGGTTCTCACTGCGGCCGTGTCCGAGCTGGATGCGGACTTCTATGTCACCTCCGTAAATTCTCCAGTATTTGCGTTTGTCACGGTTGCTCCACCATGCGTACATCCAGTCGGCCCAGAGTGTGTATCTGTTGTTGAGGCATATGCCGATACCGATATTCGGTATGAGTGCGGCATCATAAAGCAGATTTGTGCCGGCAATTATATGTAACGGCCCTCGGGTGGAATTTGATGATGATATAGTGGGAGGTGGCGTGTTTTCAGGTTTATTGTCTGTCTGTAAGTTCGGGCTGCTGTCGTCGCTTATTGTCGGTGGCCCGTCTGTGTGCGATATGTCATTCTTGTTTTTGTCAGGATTGCCGTCATTCACTGAGGCATTGTCATCTGAAATTTTCGATGGGAAGAATGATGCGCGGAATTCGGCATATCTGAGTTGTGGCCACGAAGATTCGGATGCCGGATTATGGATGACAGTCTTTATGCCGGTATTGGCGGGTAGTCTGAAATAGTCACATAAGGCCGAAGCTCTTTTTTTAGCAAGAGATATATTATATGTGTGATTTCCTTCGGGAGAGGCAGAGCCTATGACCTCTATGCTTAGTTCCCGCAAAGTATCGGCCTCGGATAGGAAGCGGGCTATGTTGTCGATGCTGCAACTGTTGTTAACTAAATTGCGCTCAATAGTGGATGAAGCGGTGGAAAAATGTATTTTTTCAGAGAATACCCTTTCTGAATTAGAAGACGATGATTTTGCCCCCCCCCATTAAGTTACTGGTTATTAGCAACATAACAAGAGAGAGGACTCCACGACAATTGGAAAGAATCGGAATATAATTATATAATTTGCACGAGTTTTTCATTGAAGTGTGCTAAATTATGGCTAAATCATATTATTAGATACACAAAGAATACATGGTATGGTATTGTCGCAAAATTAAATCTTTTTTCATAAATAGCCAAATATTTTCCCATTTTTTGGTTAAAAACAGGAAAATATGTGGCTATGGTACAAATTTTTATATGGCTTATGCTGCTGTCTGAACGTCAGTAGCATATCTTGGCGCGTAGTCTGACGATAATCGGGGAGACGGATTGTCTCTAACCTTTGAAATAGAGGTCGAGAATGTCGCGTGCGGCGGTGAATGACGACTGCTGGTTGTTGAGCACACTGATTTCCTTTTCTGCAAGCATGCGCTCTATTTCCGGATTGTGATAGAAATGGGCGCGGAGCTGTTCGTCGATTGTCTCATACATCCAGTAGCGGGCCTGTTCACTGCGTTTTCGCTCGAAATAGCCGTTGGCATCGACAAATTCGAAGTAGCGGTCGATCATATCCCAGACTTCCGGGATGCCAAGCTCGAAGTAGCCCGAATAAGTCAGCACTTCGGGTCGCCATCCTGATGCGGTAGGCGGAAAGAGATGCAGGGCGCTGCGGAACTGGGCCTGTGCGAGCTGCGCGCGCTGGATGTTGTCGCCGTCGGCCTTGTTGATGACTATGCCGTCGGCCATTTCCATGATGCCGCGTTTGATTCCCTGAAGTTCATCGCCTGTGCCTGCAAGCTGAATCAGCAGGAAGAAATCGACCATTGAATGCACGGCGGTCTCGCTTTGCCCGACACCTACGGTCTCGACAAATATGTTGTTGAAGCCCGCAGCTTCGCATAGGACTATGGTCTCGCGTGTTTTCCGGGCCACACCTCCGAGTGATCCTGCCGACGGACTGGGGCGGATGAAGGCATCGGGGTGTACCGAAAGTTTCTCCATTCGGGTCTTGTCGCCGAGGATGCTGCCTTTGGTGCGCTCGCTCGAAGGGTCGATTGCAAGTACGGCGAGTTTGCCACCGCGTTTGAGCACATGGAGTCCGAACACATCGATCGACGTGCTTTTGCCTGCTCCGGGTACGCCGGTGATGCCTATGCGGCGGGAATTGCCTGAATGGGGAAGGCATTTTTCAATGACTTCCTGTGCGATTGCCTGATGTTCGGGTGACAGGCTCTCGACGAGTGTGACCGCACGGGCGAGTGTGGTGATGTCGCCTTTAAGGATTCCTTCAACGAGTTCTCCGGCATTGGGGAGCACACGTCTGCGGCGCGGACGCAGATATGGATTGACCACAGGGGGCTGGTTGACACCTTTGTTGACGGTGAGTCCGCCGAACTGCTCATCGTTTTCTATATGTTCCATGGGGGAGTATTAAGGTAGTGATGGGTTATTTGATTTCAGCCACGACACGTATCATCGTTGACGGATGGTCGGGGTCGTTGGCCACAATGTTTATGCGGGCATTCAGCAGATTGCTGTCGCCGAGAAGTGAGGGGGTCACTGTCACGCTGACTTTCTCGCTTTTGCCCGGTTTGATTTCTTTGTTCTTTAATTTGATGCCGACGGCATTTTCCGGACAGCTGATTTTGCGTATGATAAGAGGCTTTTTCCCCTTGTTGGTGATTGTGAACGTCTGTGTCACTGGTGAGGAGTTGCGTGATATGCGTTCAAAGTCGAGTGCTGTGACATTTGCGTCGAGTACGGGCGCGTTTTTACGTTCTTCAGCCGACATTCCCGAAAAATCTTCGTTGACAATCGCTACTGTCTCTATGGTTATCTTTTCGCCAGACGTTGCTCCGGGGCTTACGGTCATCGAGTCGGTCACCACGCCCCAGTCGTTTATTTCATCGGCGTTTATTATCGTTGAGATTACAAAACGGTCGCCCGGAGGGACGACGGTCGGTTCGACCATCACTTTTATATATCCGGGAACGTCGGTGACTGATGGCCGCATGCTGTCGGCCGAAGCATTATAGCCTTCGAGGAACTGCCCGCCTGTATGGCCTTTTAGCACCTCGCCATAGGCAATGATTTTAGACCTGAGTTTCATCGGGCCGACTGATACCGGGAAACGGGATTTCAGCGTGTTTGACGAACCGATCACTGTCCCGTGGATTGAGAGCGAAGTACGTTTGGGCTTGGCGTCGAGGTCGACGTTGACATATTTATAAAATCTGCCCGGACGTCCTTTCGGATCAAAGCCGACACGTATCACGGCTGTGTCGCCGGGTGCGATTGGCTCGCGGGAATATTCGGGACGGGTGCATCCGCAGTTGGCACGGGCGTTGATGATGGCTATAGGCTCGTTGCCGGTATTGACAAGACGGAAGTCGCAATACACTGTTCCAAGTCCTTCGTCGAATGCGCCGAAATCATGTTTCTGTTCCAGCCATACGCCTTGTCCCTCGGCAGATGCGCCAATGGCACAGCAACCGGCAGCTAAAAGCGATAGGAATGCAGGCAGTTTCATAAATTATAGTTAAAACGTTTTTTGAATGGTTCGGCTTATGCCATCAGGGCACAATCACACCGTTGAATGTCAATGTTTTCCGGCCAGACTCGGCATTGGTCTTTACCTTCACGGAACGGTTGAACTCGCCGGAGCGGCCTTTGGGCTGGAATGTAATCTTGATTTCACCCTTTTTGCCGGGAGCTATCGGAGCTTTCGGAAAATCAGGTTTGGTGCATCCGCATCCGCCATTGGTGACGGTGATGATCGTCAGCGGCTCGTCGCCGGTATTGGTGAAAGTGTAGACGGCTGAAACCTTTCCGCCATTCTCCTTGATAGTCCCGAAGTCATGAGCGGTCGTGTCGAAAGTAATCTGGGCTTTCCCCTTGGCGGCTGCGCTCAGAGTGGCGAGAGCCAGCAGCATTATGGTCAGTATTTTTTTCATAATCGGAATGAAATGAGAGTGTTGTTGCCTCTTGGCGTGATGGATTGTGTCCATTTGCGAGATACAGTGCAAAAATAACGAAAATCATGGATATAACCCAAATTATAAACATTTTCAGTGGTATCAATGTTTAACAAAGACTCCAAACCTAAGCATTCACTTCTTTCAACTTGATTATGAGACGAAAAAATTTAACGACTTTGTTTATCACGCTAATAATATCCGTGGTATTACCTGTAGCTTTAAGCAGTTGCGGGTCTGTACGCACGCATTGGGGTATAGAGGGGGACTATGAACTTCCGTTTGGCGATGATGACTATTATCGTCCGAAACACAAGAAGCATAAGAAACATAAAAAGCATCGTCATCATGACGATGACGATATCATATATCACCACGACGATGAAGTGGTAGTGCCGGTCTGAGCAATCAATAGCAAATAATACGGTTGTGTCCGTTTTGACTGTTGCTTGAAAATACCTATATTTGCAGCAGGTCATCAATTTTAATAAACCAATCAACCATGAAGAAATTCCTACTATTATCATTGGTGGGTGTTGCTGCCATATCCGAGGTGCATGCCCAAAAAATTGACTTCGATAATCAGGCAAGGGACACCTACACGGCTACCGGCTACTCTCAATGGGTAGTCCCGAAAAGCAAATCAGAGACTAAGCTGTTTGAACCATGCGCTGATGACAATTGGTCGCCACTGACAATCAACTTGAGCGTAGGTGATATTACAGACATAACACTGCGTGCTAACTGGGACAAGGGTTGTGTCACATCAAGCTCGAATCTCATCGGTGATTGTGTGGCTGTCTATGGTCTTGAATCCGATGGAAATACCCCACAGCTCACTGACCGTAGTGTTACAATGATATTTACTATTAGCGGTCTTGCTGCCGGACCTCACTCTCTGCTTGCATATCATAACGTAACAGACGGAAACATTGTCAATCCGGCCAAAATATCAGTGAAGGTCAACGGTGAGACTATGTTGACTGGTGTCGACCAATCATCGCGGGCGCAGATTCCTTCGGCTGCAGGTTTGTCCTATGTATCGTTCAATGCTGTTGAGGGCGAAAGTGTAGTGATTGAATACTCTTCAGAAGTCTCGCCGGGCGAAACATACGGAACTACAGGCGTTTTTGTCAATGCTCTGGTGTTTGATGAGCCTAATCCACGCTATACAGCTCTTGACCCATGTCCGGCAGACGAGGATATCCATGTTGATGGAGATGCTGGAAGTGTTTGCTTGTCATGGGTGATGCCGGAATCGTCGAAAAGTAACCACCTTTATGTTGGAACATCTAAAGACAATATGACTCTGGTTTCGTCCGGAATGGGCACGACATACATACTTAACGGGGTCTATTCGATGAATACTTATTATTGGCGTGTCGACGAAGAGGATGCGCAGGGTAATATCTACAAAGGTCAGACATGGACATTCCGTCCTCGTCAGCTTGCATTCCCCGGCGCTGAAGGCTATGGACGTTATGCTACCGGCGGTCGTGGAGGTGCAGTATATCACGTGACTTCTCTCGAAGATTATGCCGAAGGCGAAAGTCCTATACCGGGTACGCTTCGCTATGGAATCAAGGAAGTGGCCGGGCCGCGCACAATTGTTTTTGACATAGCCGGTATTATCACTCTAAAAAGCCGTCTTACATGCTCTGATTCGTTTGTAACCATCGCCGGCCAGACCGCACCGGGAAAGGGCATAATGCTCCGTGGCGCACCACTTGGGGTCGGAAGCGAAAGCATCACCCGCTTCATCAGGATGCGACGAGGGTATGCCGCGACCGAAGAGGATCAGAACAAGGGGCTTGACGGACTTGGTATGGCCGGAGACAATTTCAGCATCATGGATCATTGTTCCGTAAGCTGGACTATTGATGAGGCATTTAGCTCTCGTAACTGCAAAAATGTCACTCTTCAGCGGACTCTTCTGTCAGAGGCTCTTAATGTTGCTGATCATCCAAATTACGGCACCGGAACCCGTCATGGCTATGCTGCAACAATCGGTGGTGACACTGGCTCATATCACCATAACCTCATGGCTCACAATGAGGGCCGTAACTGGAGTCTTTCGGGTGGTCTTGATGCAGGAGGTTCATACGCCGGACACCATGATATTTTCAACAATGTATGCTACAACTGGGGCGGCCGCGCCACCGACGGAGGTACTCACGAGTGTAATTTCGTCAACAACTACTACAAGATGGGGCCGGCTACTACTCAGCGGACGCTTCTAAAAGCTGAACTTGAGGGTACGGGCAAAGGTACTCAGGCATATTACGTCAGCGGTAACATCCGTGAGAACCTCAACGGCTCAAAGACAAAGGATACGCTTAACGATACCTACCGATACACTACGTCGAACGGTCAGGTTGTCGACTGGACTGTTTTTGTTAACAAACCATTCTTTGAATCATTTGCTGAAATCGAATCTGCCGAACTGGCCTACAAAATCGTGCTTTCTGATGTGGGCGCTAATATGCCGGTTATTGATAATCATGATATAAGAATAATCAACGAGACACTGACCGGAACTACGAGCACTGTTGGTTCGAAAAGTGGCAAACCCGGTCTCATTGACCGTGAGAGCGATGCCGGGGGCTATGAGGAATTTCCTGAGGAGAGCCGCAGTGCTGACTTCGATTCTGACGGTGATGGTATGCCGGATTGGTGGGAGAACGCCGCTGGCTATAATCCTTATGTCGCCGACAACAATAACGATGATGACCGAGACGGCTACACCGCACTCGAAGAGTATCTCAACTGGATTGCCGAGCCAAATATCTCAGTATCTGCAGACGAGATATTTACGCTCGATCTTAAGACTCTGTTCGCCGGTTTCCAAGACAAGGATGTGAAATACACTGTCAGTGCTCCAGCAGGATTAAGTGCAACCATAGAAGACGATCTGTTGGAAGTAGCCTCTACGGCTGACGCGAATTCACTCAGCTCCATACAGGTTACTGCCGACAATGACGACGGTATCGGTTCGATGACTCGTACCATAAACCTTTACGTGCAGGGCGGCAAGAGCTCTATTTTCGATATTTCAGCTGATATCGCAGACGATTCTCTGACTGTCTATTCGGTCTATAATCTCAGTGGCATGTTTGTTGGTAACAGCAAAGACCTTGAAGGTCTCGCAGCTGGTATCTACATTATCAAAGCAATAAACGGACTCGCTGTCAAAGTGACAAAAGTCATCAAGAAATAGCTTACAGCAAATTCAGAAGATATTTTTAATAGTCTTTTATCCCAATGACAGTCATGGCATCGTCCCAAGAAAGAGACGATGCCATGACTGTTATTGGGATAAATCTAAGTCGGTGATTACATTTTACTTATGAGCCATTGTGGCGGCGTCGAGGCCGGCTACGGCGATTAGGTTGATGATGTCACGGACCTCTGCGTCGATGTTGATGAAGTGGATTGGCTTTTTCAGACCCATCTGGATCGGGCCGATTGACTCACCTACACCCATCTCCAGCATTATGCGGTAGACTGCGTTGGCTGCGCTCAGATTGGGGAATACGATGGTGTTGACATCCTTTCCGTAGAGACGTGTGAAGGGGTATACCTTGTCACGCACCGGTTTGTTGAGCGCGTAGTTGACCTGCATCTCTCCGTCGACCACCATATCTGGATAATCGCGGTGGAGACGGTCGACGACATTGTGTACCATCGAAGGTTCTGCTTCCTCGTTAGAGCCGAAATTCGAATACGACACGAGTGCCATGACAGGGTCATGTGCGAAGAATTTCACGGCGTCGTTGGCAAGACGTGCGATGTCAAGGAGAGTGCTTTCGTCGGCTGCGCCATTGACCATTGTGTCAGCGAGGAAGTATGTGCCCTTTGTGGTTTCAAGCACATGCATCGATGCGAAATGGTTGAATCCGTCGCGGAGTCCGATGACTTCACGGGCAATGTCGGCGGCGGCGTTGTTGGCCGACCGTGTTCCGGCGATAAAGGCATCGGCATCGCCTGTCTCAACCATCATCATGCCGAAATAGTTGCGGTCAAACATCTTGTCGAGCGCACTTTCAAAATTTTCGCCCTTGCGCTGACGTTTAGTGGTGAGCATGGCTGCATAGCGTTCGCGACGCGGGGCTTCGCGGTCATGGCGCAGGTTGACAATCTCAATGCCCTCGATGTTGAGTCCGAGACGGTGGGCACGCTTCTCGATCATCTCCTCGTTGCCGAGCAGGATGGGAACGCAGAGACCGTCGGCTGCCGCGATGGCTGCCGCACGGAGCATGTTGTCGGTATTTGCTTCGCCGAATACCACTCGTTTGGGGTTGGTGCGTGCGGCTTCGTTGATACGGCGGGTGAACTTGCGGTCATTGCCTTTAAGCTGACGGAGCTTTTCGTTATAGGCATCCCAGTCTGTGATGGGGCGGCGTGCGACACCGCTGTCCATAGCGCCTTTTGCAACGGCAGGAGAGACAGATGTCAGCAATCGCGGGTCAAAAGGTGTCGGGATTATGTAGTCTCGTCCAAATTTAATGTCCGAGCGGTTATAGGCTGCGCTTACAACAGGGGGGACAGGCTTCTTGGCAAGGGCTGCGATAGCGCGCACGGCATAAATCTTCATGGTCTCGTTGATTTCCGATGCGCCGCAGTCGAGAGCTCCACGGAAAATATAGGGGAAACCGAGCACGTTGTTAATCTGGTTGGGATAGTCGGAGCGTCCGGTTCCCATGATGAGGTCGGGACGGGCGGCCACGGCTGTCTCGTATGCGATTTCCGGATCTGGATTGGCCAGTGCGAATACGATAGGCTTTTCAGCCATGCTCTTGACCATTTCGGCTGTAACGACGTCTTTGACCGAAAGTCCGAGGAACACGTCGGCATCTTTCATCGCTTCGGCAAGCGTGGTTATAGGACGTGAGGTCGCAAACTGGGCTTTCTGAGGGTTGAGGTCTGTGCGGCTGGTCGAGATTACGCCCTTGCTGTCACACATGACGACATTTTCTTTCTTCACGCCAAGGGCGCAGTAAAGTTTCGTGCATGAAACGGCGGCTGCACCGGCTCCGTTGACCACGAGACGGACATCCTCGATTTTCTTGCCCTGAATTTCTATGGCGTTGAGCAATGCTGCGGCCGAGATGATTGCAGTGCCGTGCTGGTCGTCGTGCATCACGGGGATATCCATTTCAGCCTTGAGACGCTCTTCGATTTTGAAACATTCGGGAGCTTTGATATCTTCAAGATTTATGCCTCCGAATGTTGGGCCGAGAGCCTTGACAATTTCGATGAATTTGTCGGGATCGGTCTCGTCGACTTCAATGTCAAAGCAGTCGAGTCCGGCAAATATCTTGAACAGAAGTCCCTTGCCTTCCATGACCGGCTTTCCGGCAAGAGCGCCGATATTGCCGAGACCGAGGACTGCAGTTCCGTTGGAAATCACGGCTACAAGATTGCCTTTGTCAGTGTATTTATATACGTCGTCGGGATTGTCCTTAATCTCAAGACAAGGATAGGCTACTCCCGGGGAATAGGCCAGTGCGAGATCCGCCTGAGTGGCGTAGGGTTTGGTCGGGATTACTTCGATTTTACCGGGGCGCGGGTAACGGTGATAGTCAAGCGCCATTTCTTTTGTAACTTTTGCCATATCTTTTGTTGCGTATCGTCTGCGGTGACAATTTTATAGAAATATATGCGCAAAGTTAACAAAAATCTACCATAGTCCCGATCATACTTACAATATTTTAACTTTAAGAATCTTAATTGAGATTTGACACAGGATTGGCGGTTTTTGTAGACAGCGCAGAGCAACGCTCTGCTCTGTCTACAAAAACACTATTGACGTGTTATTTATTTGGCGGTGTGCCTACGGCCCATTTAGGATTGGTCAGTTTCCATTTTGTGCTTGTGGAAAGTGCCTCAAGGATTGCTTGTGAGCTGACATAGATTGTCAGGTTCGGTGTCGGATACTGCGCCCCGCCAAGTATGTCGTTGCCCATTGTCGCCGGAACTGCTGTGGTTCTTGTTATATCCATAGTCTCCATTTCTGTACATGCCTTGAATGCACAGTCAAGAATCTTAGTCAGATTTCCCAAGACTGCGTATCGCAATGATTTACAATTATCGCAGGCATTCCCTCCGACAACAGATACGGAGGATGCCAGAAGTTCTGTTATTCCACTTCTATAAAAAGCCATCTCTCCTAATTCTGTCACGGTTGACGGAATTGTAACGTCAGTGAGATTTATGCAGTCGGCAAATGCGCCGTCGGATATTTTGGTCAGTCCGTCAGGCAATAAGATTTCTTTTAATCCTGAAATCGGATTCGGATTCTCTTTTCCATAAAAATCGTCCAGTTTCAGCTGTGTGCAGAATGCGAGATTAGGCAGTGCGGTTATTCCGGCATTTTCGAGGTTCAATGCCAGCTGTTTGTCACTTCCGTTGAGATATGTGCGCAGGACTTTGAAATCGGCATCGTTCATCGAGCCGGAAATCTTCAATGAATTTCCAGAGCCGATGGCCTCAATTAGTTTTGCCTCAGTGAGAGTTCCTGCCGTTGTCAATGTTATCTCTGGATATACGGTGGGTTGGGGCTCATCTCCCGGTCCGGGGACAGGAGTTTCATCTCCGATTCCGGGTGTGTTATTGTCATTCCAGCCTGTATTGATTGATACGGAGAATGATTGGGACACTTTCGACAGACTCATGATGTTTCCTTCAATGATAGTTCTGTGATTGGCTTTAAATGACACATTTGAAATCGTTTGTCTGTGAGCCGTTGTTTCTCCTTTCGGAGTATATGTCAGACAAAAATCATCAACAAGCATCGAAGGGTCGTTGCCGGCTTTGTAGGAATCGTTCGGCGCGAGCATGTAGGCCGATATTATGTCGCCGCTTTGTGTCGAACTGTCAACGGTCTTTTCAAATGAAACTGTTGTGTTGTCGCTTTCAGCCTTATAACTTTGGTTGACCGCAGAGTAGATGTAGTTCTTTCTTGTGAATGTCACATTGACACGGTCACCTACATTAATCACTGAAGATTCCCGGATAACGAGTTTTGCAACGGCGTGTTGCAATGTGATTGTTGCGGTTGACTCGCTTGGCTTGAAACCTGTATTGCATTGTGCGTATGCAATCGAGGGACTGTTGTTGGCCGTATCGGAATATTTTATGGATTCAAGGCCAGCGGTTGAATCAATCTCATATCCTCCTGCGTCAGCCCAGAAAGCGACAGTGTATGTATGGCTGCGGTCAAGTTCCAGAGAAAACTCGAACAGGTTTCCGTTCGGATTTCCCGGCATCGCTTTCTGTAGAATCTCATTGTTTGTATTGTCCTTGATATACATGTATGCTCTGGATGGTGCAGCGTCGGGAATGTCCGTTCCGGCTCTTGACAGTCGTTCGGCATCTGCCGACACGCTGAATGTCATGTTGATTGGAGAACTCGCGATTGGTTCAGGCGAGAAATCATCATTCTGACTGCATGAGGTGATGATTAGCGCTACCGTACCTGTCAATAAGAATTGATTGATTTTCATGGAGGTTTTGTTTTTATGTGATTGGTTTGGAGTAAATTGTATTCAATTAAAAATGTGTAAGGAATGGGAAAATCAGAAGTGGATTATAATATCCTCACGCCAGCTGGTGTCGATATTTATGCCTCCGGCTGCGACTCCGAGTGTAAGGAAATTGCCGGTAACAGTTGTCTCATAACCTTGGCGATAAGCTATTTTCAGACCTGAAGCCCGGCTTATGATCTGACCGGACTTGTCTTTGATTTCAATGGTCAAGGTTACCGAAGAATCGCTGTCGGATGCAAAAATCATATCTCCTCCGAGCATGACTGTACTGGTTATTACAGACCCTTCTGCCGGACATGGGTGAAACGTGTAACTGATACCCGTAGCTGAGTCGTTAGGTCGATATGTCGCTACATTGAACGATGAAATGATAAAGAATTCATAGTGGACTTCAACTGTAAGTTCCTCTATCGAAGGGTATTTGTCAGGATGTAGTTCTGTCATGCGTGCGTATGCCTCGACATCAGTGGAGATTATGCGGTATCGTGCCAGAGGAGAATTAAGGTATGCTTCCTCGGTTGTTGTTCTCGCACAATTAAGCATTACGTTATTTACGGACGTACATGATGCAAATTTGGATGTAATATTTCCAGTATAGTCATCAGGCATAACGGTAACCGTATGTAAATTGTCAGTATTATAATGTAAATCCCTGTAAGGTTGATTGATGTCCGTATGGTCACACCATATCAGAAGGTCATAGACACCTTCGGCGGCATTCAGTTCAATCTGACTGCAATTGCCTTCGGCATCAGCAGTCAGTCTTGCAATGTGTCTGAATGCTTTGGCTCCATCTGTGGAGTTGTAACCCTCGATAACACAACGGGTCGCATAAATATCAAACATAACGCTTCTGCCCGACGGCTCGTAGGGAATCATCGCCGACACGGGCAGATGTAATGTCAACAAAAGCCGTGGCGGTTCATTCTCATCGGAATATATGCAACCGGACAGACCAAAAGCTGTTATCAGTAAGGCTTTGGTCAATCGTCTCAAAAGTGCATTATACCGACTGCAAGGTGTTTTTATGTCGTGACGGTCGAAGGTTGAAACGTGGTTAAATAGTTATATTTCTTAATGTAGTCTGGATATTGAGACGTGAAATCAATATCATAGCCGTTGCAAATATATACTTTTTAATTTGATTTTGTATGTAATTGTCAGTAAAAACTTTGTCGGAGTTTCAAATTATAGATAAAACCTGCTTTTTAGCATGGAAATCCTCACAAATATCATCTTGCCAGATGTGCCGGGCGGAGGATGAACGGCAACGGGTCACGGAGCACGATTGATTTGTCGTCTTTCACTCTGACAAACGCTTTTTCAGCCTCCTCAGGAGTCGCGCATGCCTGAGTGCAGACATAGTAGAGGGGTTCACGGGTGTGGATTATAAAGGCTGAGTCATAGCCCGACGACTGAAGCCGTGCCCGCATCTGGCGTGCGTTGAACACCTGTTTGAACTGTCCGACTACAACGTTGTATCGTCCGATTGTCTCGCGCGACGCTCCACCGTCTTCGGTATATCCGATATATTCGGTGCGCATGGGCATTGTGTCGCCTGTCACGACAAGGTCGGATGTGCGGGCGCTGTTGCGGATTTTGGCGTAGATGGTTGAATCGACACCGGATGAATCACGGTTTTTTGCAACCGCCGTCTCGTATGCCTGACGGTAGTTGCTTTCGGTGGTTTTGCAACCCACTGTCATCATGGCAAGAGCCATGAGTGACAGCGGGAGGAATGCCATTGATGATATGGGCTTTCTCATAGTTTAAGAAATCAGGATATTGGTTACTGTGATATAGATTAAACAACGTGATAGCCCTTTTCGGTCAGTGCGTTGCGCAGAATTTCGATGTGGTCGTTGTTTCGGGTCTCGACTTCGACGCGAATGAGACAGCCGTTGATTGACGTGATGTGAGAATTTCGTTCGTGGGTTACAGATATGATGTTCGCGCCGTTTTCGCCAAGCACGTGGCATACGCCAGACAGCTGTCCCGGCTGGTCGGTGAGGTCGAGGGTGAGCGTGCAGTTACGGCCGCTCTTGACGAGTCCTCTGGTGATGACGCGGTTGAGAATTGTCACGTCGATGTTTCCGCCTGAAACAACACATACCGTCTTTTTGCCCTTGATGGGAACTTTGTCAAACATTGCGGCTGCGACAGAGACAGCGCCGGCACCTTCCGACACGAGTTTCTGCTGTTCGATCAGAGCGAGAATGGCGGCTGCGATTTCGTCTTCGCTGACAGTGACAATCTCGTCGACATACTTCGAGCAGAAGTCAAATGTGTTGACACCCGGCTCTTTCACTGCGATGCCGTCGGCGATTGTAGCTACCTTTTCAAGACGGACACGTTCGCCGTCATTGATTGACTGGAACATCGAGGGAGCGCCTTCGGCCTGAACGCCATAGACTTTGACATCGGGTTTGAGCTGTTTAAGCGTAAAAGCTATGCCGGCAATCAGTCCGCCGCCTCCGATGGGTACGATTACGGCTTCGACATCGGGCATTTCTTCAAGTATCTCAAGGCCGATTGTGCCTTGTCCGGCAATGACTTTCAGGTCGTCGAAAGGATGGATGAAAGTGTAGTTGTGTTCCTTTTGCAGTTCGACAGCTTTTTGATAGGCATCATCGTAGACTCCGGGCACGAGGCAAACTTCAGCACCGAGACGCTTGGTGGCCTCTATTTTTGAAATCGGTGCTCCGGCTGGAAGGCAGATGAGCGATTTTATGCCGTTGCGGGTGGCTGCAAGCGCAACTCCCTGTGCATGGTTTCCGGCTGAACATGCGATTACGCCGTGGGCTTTCTCCTCGGGAGTAAGCTGTGATATTTTATAGTATGCGCCACGGAGTTTGAACGCTCCCGTGTGCTGGAGGTTTTCAGGTTTGAGATAGACTTCTGCTTCAGGATTGATTTTGGGGACACCGATGAGGCGCGGATGGCGCGCCACGTCGCGTAGCACCTGTGCCGCGCGATAGACTTCTGAAATTTCCAATGTTTCTGCCATAGTGGAGATTGAATTTTGGCTGTGAAATGATTTAGCGCAAAATTAAAAAATCCCCGCCGATTAACCAAAATAAAAATTTGGCCTGAAAAATAAGGCGATGAATGCTGTATATGAAAGAACCCGCTCCCATATCTTGGTTGACGGAAGCGGGTTCATACGTATGTGTTGTTATCGTAGCTTAAATCGTTTTATAATCACTCCGGTGGGAGGAGTTGCGTGAAGGCTCTATTTGCCGGGCTGCTCCTGAATGCGGAGTTTGTCTTCAAGGATTTCAAGCTGCTGAAGACCTGAGGCACGCCATTGCGGCTCTCCGTTTTTAAAGATGATGATAGTCGGGACACTGCGGATCTGATACTTGGCCGAGAGGTCAGGGTTGCGGTCAACATCGACTTTTACGATATTGGCTGCGTCACCCACTTTGTTCTTTAACTCGTCGAGAATCGGGCTCTGCATCTTGCAAGGTCCGCACCATGTGGCAAAGAAGTCTACAAGCGTTGGCTTGTCACTGTTGATTATTTCATTGAAATCATTCATAATTTTATAACTTTTAGTGCATGTATAACGTCATTTCAGCTCTGAATGTTTTTACAGTAAAGATTCTTTAACCACAGCACTTATTTCCTTGAATGCGTAGCTGCGATGTTCGCCGGTTCGGAGACACAATGTGATGATGCCGTCGGAAGCGACAGAAACAATCCGGGCGTCGATTCGTTCATGACGGAGATTATCGACATACGGATAGTATGAGTCAGTGCGCCACAGTGCGTTGAAATATTTTTCACCGAGACTGTCCGCGCTGTCGTTTAGCGCGGCTTCTGTCGCGGAATCGACTTCGTGTAGAATCTCTTTGGAAAATTCAACAGTGAGTTGGCTGATGTCAAACTTTTTTCCTGCAAATTGAGCCATCGATACCGGATTTGGCGCGTCAGACAGGAATATAGTCTGATTGACATTGATCCCTATCCCGGCTATCGAATGATTGATGTTTGTCGGGGAGATGCTGTTTTCGATGAGTATACCACAGATTTTTCCGTCACCGATATAGATGTCGTTGGGCCATTTGATTCTTACGTCGTGTCCGGGAAGGTGTCGGCGCAGCACATTTACGATGGCGAGCGATACGGCCTCTGAAATGATGAACTGACGTGAGGGATGCAGACCTTCCGGCTTCAGGAGTATCGACATGGTGATATTCTCGCCGGGGGCGGCTTCCCATGAGTTTCCGCGTTGGCCGCGGCCTGCCGTCTGTGTATGTGCGCAGACGACAGTCCCGTGGGATGATGCGTGGGCTATTCCGGCAAGATAGCTGTTGGTCGAGGGACTCTCGTCGAGTTCGATCAGTCTCATACGTTGGCTACTTCTTCCTGAGAACCGATTGAGAGGCGGCGGCTGCCGTCGGGCATGACATCTATTTTAACCCAGACAGTGTCATCGGGCAGTATGTCAGCTATACGGTCGGGCCATTCGATGAGGCAGAGAGCGCCTGAATCAAGATAATCTTCTATGCCGATGTCGAAAGCCTGCTCGAGATTTTCGATGCGGTAGAGGTCGAAGTGATAGATGAGTTCGGCAGTGGTGTCCGAGCGATATTCGTTTACAATCGAGAATGTCGGTGAGCCGGTCGGATCGTCTTCCACTCCGAGTGCGCGGCTGAGAGCGTTGATAAACGTCGTTTTGCCTGCTCCCATCTCGCCGTCGAAAGCGTAGACAGTGGCATCGTCCATGAGACCGAGGAATTCTTGAGCAGCTTCGGGAAGTGCTTCTGCCGAAGGTATCAGTATCTGTTTCATATCTGATGAAAAATATGTATATGTTGTTGAATTGATGAATGACAGGTTTATTTTGCAGTGAGAGTAATCAGCGGAACAAGCATTTCTTCCGGGGATATGCCTCCGTGCTGGAAAGTCCCCTCGTAATACTGCACGTAATAATTATAGTTGTTCGGATATGCAAAGAAGTCACGCCCTGTCGCGAAGATATAGGTCGACGAGACATTTGGAGCTGGTAGCCCCAGACGGCCGGGATTCTTCACTTCGTAGACCTGCTTGGGATTGTAGGCGAGATTTTTGCCAATCTTGTAACGTAGGTTGGTATTGGTGTTCTTGTCGCCCACGACCTTGACGGGATTGTCGACTCTGACAGTGCCGTGGTCTGTCGTCAGGATAATCTTGTATCCTTTGGCTGCGATGCGGCGGAATATCTCGATGGCCGACGAGTGCCGGAACCACGATTCCGACAGTGAACGGTAGGCGGCGTTGGTCGATGCGAGCTCCCTTATCATCTTTGACTCCGTGCGGGCATGTGAAAGCATGTCGATAAAGTTGAACACGATTACATTCAGATCATTTGCCAGCAGGTTGGAGAATTCACGCAGCAGTTTCTCGCCGGCGGCTGAATCGTTGATTTTGGTATAGGAAAACTTGCAGTGGCGGCGGTAGCGTTCAAACTGAGTGGCAATCAGCGGAGATTCGTTAAGGTTTTTTCCTTCCGGCGAATCCTCGTCGACCCATAGCTCGGGAAACATTGATGCTATATCCTTAGGCATAAGTCCTGAGAATATGGCATTGCGGGCATACTGTGTCGCTGTCGGCAGAATCGAGCAGTAGAGTTCCTCGCGGAAGTTGAAACTGTCGGCAAGAAGAGGCTTTATTGCCGCCCACTGGTCGAGACGGAAGTTGTCAATGAGTACAAAAAATACCTTCTCTCCTGCGTCAAGAAGCGGGAACACATGGGTCTTGAAGATTTCAGGTGACATGAGCGGACGTCCCTCCGCCTGTGGATTGACAATCCAGTCGGCGTAGTTGTTTCTGATAAACTTGGCAAATGCTGTGGCTGCTTCTTTCCGCTGCATGTCGAGAAGCTCGTCCATCCGGGTCTCGGTGGCCGACAGCTGCATTTCCCAATGCACGAGAAGACGGTAAAGTTCCATCCAGTCATTCACGTTGGATGCCTCGCCGATGAGCTGGGATATGCGGGTGAATTCCTGCCGGTAATCGTTCCCTGTCTGCGACGAAACAAGCTCGTCGGAGTGAAGGTTTTTCTTTATGGACAGAAGTATCTGTTTCGGATTGACAGGTTTTATGAGGTAGTCGGCGATTTTGTTGCCGACTGCCTGATCCATGATATTTTCTTCCTCGCTTTTGGTAATCATTATCACCGGAATGTGGGGCGATACGAGCTTGATGCGCTGCAATGTCTCAAGTCCCGTCAATCCGGGCATGTTTTCATCGAGGATGATGAGGTCGAAGTTCTGTTCGTCGACGAGTGCAAGAGCGTCAGCACCGCTGCAGGCGGTGACAACCTCGTAGCCCTTCCCTTTGAGGAACATTATGTGGGGTTTTAGCAGGTCGATTTCATCGTCGGCCCAAAGTATGGTGGACATATATTAAGTATTAAGTCGTGAGGAAATCAGTCGTCTTCGTCGCCTTCACTTCCGAGCGGATAGTCGGGAAGTTTCGGTGTCTTGGGCTGAGGTTTGGGGACAGCTGTCTTTTGAGGCTGCTTTTTGGCCTTTGGTTTCGGCACAGGTGGCTGCGCCGGTCTGACTGCCGGTCGCGGAGTCACTTTTTTCAGTGTGTCGGCATCGTTTTTCAGACTGTCAGCCTTGGTTGTCGGCCGGGCAATTTGTTTGGGTGCGGTGACATTGACAGTGACGCTATCGGTATTAACACTTTCAGTAGCCGGTTTTGTTTCCAATACAGGTACCGGAATATCGAAGTCGCCGGTCTCTTCCGGCTTGTCATTCGGCATTGTTTCGGGTGTGGTTGCCGGTGTAAGCAGAGCTTCTTCTCCATCGGTGTCATGGTCATCTTCTCCGCCATACATCTCTCCGGCAGAAGGATATTCTTCCGGGGGGAGGACAGACTCATGCGTCTCCCGGATGTTCTCCTCTCCGATGAAGCGGAAATAGTCGTCAAACGAACCTCCTCCTTGCAGAAGCTTCTCAAAGTTACTTTTGCTGATCTGTACAGGGCGTACTCCTTCAGGGAGCATGACCCCGTTATCCTGTGCGAGAAGAGAACGGTAATGATTCAGTTCTCCCTCATTTCTGAATCCTTTTATCAGTAGCAGGCCGAGTTGGCCGAAATTCATGACTTCAAGGTCGAAATCCCTTACCATATATGTAGTGAAGTTATGACGAGCCACATCAAACAGAAGCTGGTTTGGCGAAATGTTTTCTGTCGAGAAGAGCAAGACGAGATAGTGTGGCTCTTCCGGTTCGAGTACAAAGTCTATTTCGCCGCCTTCGGTTGATGTTGAGTCGTTCGACAGGCGTATGTCCCACAGCATACCTCGCATATTCGATCCGCCGCTACGCAGTTTTCGTCCCTGAGCGAGTCCGCGGAGATATGAGGATGCCATAGGGGTTACATCGGTGTCGGGATAACGTTCGAGAAGTTCTTTGAGTGTTGCTCCGAACTCGTCAGGTTTGTTGTCGGTGACATAGGCGAGCGCTTCAAGGAACATGAATTTCGGCATCAGGGGCGACAGGGGATATTCTTCCTTCATGCGGCTGTATGCCTCATGAACCTTGGCATTGTTGTCGGCGAGATAACTGGCATAGGCATCCTCATATAGCTGTTCCTGACGGGCGAACATGGAGCGTAGGTTTTCGATATAGTTCGGGTCAGACATGGCTTTTGCAAAATTTGATTCCGGGAAATCGCGCAGGATAAGCTGGCGGTAGCGTTCTGCCTCCACAGGGCGGTTGGCCCTGATGTTCATCAGATATTCGTTATAATAAATGTCAAGCCGGTAGATATTGTCAGGATAGCGGTTCATGAGCCGTTGCCATTCGGCATCGGCCGCATCGAAATCTTCAAGCTTGTCTTTGAGAATAAGCCCAGAGTTGTAGAGGCCCTCGCGTATCACATCTTCGGCGGTTGTCTTTTCGACATCGGTCGACGGGATCTGCTTCAGATAGTATTCGGGATAGTGTGGGTCATTGGCCTTTGCAGCCTCGCTTTTCTTTTCGTCGGAGTTATTGTCGCCAGTCTCGGCGGAGTCGTCGGCATTATCGTCCTCTGTTCCGTCGTCATCACTTCCCGAACCGAAATCGTCGAAGCTGAATGACGATTTGTTTCTGCGTCGCCAGTCGTTTTCAAGTTTTCGCGACCCCCACCGTTTCTGGAAGTCCGTGCGTCCGGCATTGCGGGTAGCGGTATTGTAGAAATACCATGAATTGTCGGTATTCAGATTGAATGAGGTCGGAGCTTTGATATTGTCCTGTTTCAGATTCGATCCGGCAGCTTGTTGTTCAGCCAGATATTCTTCACGACGGGTCGCATCAGCTTCCTCTTTTTCCCGTTTTTTGAGATCGGCGATGATTTTGTCAATAACAGCAAGGCGCTCGGCTTCGGGCATGGCGGCCAGCCGGAGCAGGGAGTCATTCAGATTTACATTCTGAGAGTAGACGGCAAGTTCGTCGAGCACGTCCGATCTCTTTCTGAGTGTTGCGATGTCAGGGTAGTCGTCCGGGAGCATAGGTACAGCCTCGGCATAGCATGGCTGTGCGAGGTCATAGCGGTGCCTGTCGAAGTAGAGGCTGCCGAGTGTTATCTGCGAGAATGCTTTCTCGACTCCGCCGCGTGTCGATTTCTCTGCTGCAAGAATGTAGTTGGCTATGGCGTTGGCCGTGTCGCGTCTTGACAGATAAAGATTGCCGATGGCATAGTAGATCTGGTCGAGATATTCTTTGTTGCGGTCATAGCGCGTCATCCGTTTCAGAGCCTTGACCTCGGGGGTGATGTCAGCGCCCTGAAAGACCTCGCTTTGCTTTATGCGAGCATTGAACTTGGTGCGGTATGAGGCCGAGGTCGACTTCCCGGCTTTCTTATATGCCTGATAGGCGGCTGTCTTGTCACCTTCGGAGGAATATAGCTGTCCTAAGAGGAAATTCAGGCGAGTTTTTTGTGTTCCCTTGGCGAAGGCCAACGCCTCTTTGAGCATGGGGATTGCCTTCGCATTGTCATGGGAGCGGATATAGAAATCAGCGTATGTGAAGTAGTAAAGCTCCTTTAGCCGTGAATTTGTGAGTTCGTCAGATTTGATTCGGGTAAGTATGGTTTCGGCTTCGAACAGCCAGTCGAGTCCGCAATAACTTCTGGCCTGCCACAGTTTTGCTTCAGTTACGGTTTCCGGCAGCCATGTGAAATGTTTTACGACGTAATAGAATGTGGAAGCAGCCCCGAGGAAGTCACCGTTGAAATACTGGCTTCTGCCCATGAGCATCCATGCGTTATGCAGAAACGGATTGTACTCCTCGCGTTTAAGCCATTTTTTGTATTCCGGATCGTTCGAATGGCCCGGTTTGCGTTTGGGCCGCTTCTTGATACTGTGGAGCTGAATGGCTTTCTGGGCTTTCTCTATGGAACGGGTGAACGAGCCGCTTGGCTGCGGGGCTTTGGGATTGGAATAGGCTTCGACCGGGTGCATGAAGAGTTGCGAGGTATAGTCATCTTCGTAGGCCCGTTCCATTTCTTTCAAAGTTTCTTTGAAATGCTGGTCGCCGTTGAAATAGACATTATAGCGGGTGATAAAAGCCTGATAGTTGCGTGAGGCGGCAGTGTTCTTCTTGGTCGAACATGATGAGACCGACGCGACGATTGCCGCGACAGCGATTACCGTCATCACCCTGTGGAGGAGATGGCCGAAAAAGAGGTCAGACCATTTTTTCATCTTTTTCTTCAACGTAAATATAAGGGTATTATTGCCTTTTGTCTATATTATGGCGACACTCTGATTCGATAGCAGTTAAATTTAAATATATCTATGTGAAAAATGTTAAAAAACATAAAATGGGTGGGGTGGTTTTGATTTCAGGTTGTTATAAAGTCAACGTCAGCGAAACGCAAGCTTCACAGGCGCTAAAATCTTGGTCGGAGGCGCATTGCTACTGAGGTAAATCAGGATTGTGAATTATGCAGACTACAACCTACAAACCGAAATACTAAAAGATCCTGCATGACGGTCAACGGGGATTGAACAACTTCTTCGAAGCCAGAGTGTACGGTCAATAAATATATTCATAAACACTTAATTTTTATTACTATGGCAGACAAGAAGTATTCACCCGTAGTACAAGAACTCGCTGACCTCATCAAAGAAAACAATTGGGAGGACAAATTCAATCAGGCTATCGCCAAAGTCGTGTCTTACAAGATTCCCGGATTGTCGGATATAGCCACGATAGATGACTATCTTGCCTATCTTGAGGCTTATATGCACTGGGTTCCTGCTGAAAACAAAGAAGGTACACACGTCTATCAACACCTGTTCCGTTCCTTCTTCCTGTTGGATCAGGAACCTGTCAAGTCTCTGCAGACTCCATGTAAACCGGCAGACAGGCAGCCCGAACTTACTCCGCTTTCAAAATGGATGGTCGACTATTGCTACGGAATCGGCAACTGGCTTGACAGTCCCGAATCGATTACCGACGACAGCGTGAAATCGTTCTATGACTGTGCGGTCTACAACATGGACGAGTATCTTGAGCCGCGAGGAGGCTGGAAGACATTCAACCAGATGTTTGCCCGTCACGTGAAACCCGGCTACCGTCCTATCGCTGCGATTGACGACGATAAGATTATTGTCCATCCGGCTGACGCATGTTTCGGTGGCCAGTGGGAAATCCGTCCTGACACCCATGTACGTATCAAGGGTCTTGACTGGAGCATAGACGAGCTTCTTGAAGGTAGCCCCTATAAGGATAAATTCAAAGGCGGCATGTGGTGTCACTCGTTCCTTAGCTGGACCGACTATCATCGTCAGCATGCACCGCTTTCAGGCATTGTCCGTGAGGCACGTGTCATTCAGGGAGCATGCTATGTGGATCTCGTCGCTGTTCCTGACAAGGTAAATCCTGCCACCAATCAGGTTGAGGCATGGCGTGCGACAGCTCCTGACCAGGCCGGTTATGAATTCATGCAGACCCGTGGTCTGATTGTCCTTGAGACGAAATACGGATATGTAGCCATTCTGCCTATTGCGATGCCTCAGGTTTCGTCGGTTGTCGTTACGGCTGAAGAAGGTGTCGCCCTTAAGAAAGGTGATGAGATATCCTACTTCCAGTTCGGCGGATCGGATATTGTCTACCTCTTCTCTGCCAATATGAATGTTTCTATGTCTGCCCATAAGGGAACTCACTATAAAGTCGGCACAAAAATCGGAGAAGTCTATCCGGTGGTTGAACTCTGACCGTCGTAAGACACGATTTTCTCGAATTTCAACTATGAAGTGATTTTTTGAACGTTTTCATGACCGTCTGCCGGTCATGGCACAGCGGGGGTCGGCATCACCGCCGACTCCCGCTTTTTTCAAACGCTCCGATTCATAGCTTCTCATCCTATCATTTAATAACGTATTTAATTAAGGCATATATGGCTACTTCAACTTCACCACGGTCATCCTCTGACAAATCTAAGGTGAATAAGCCATCGGCGGCTTTGATATCGACAGGAGCGATGACAGTAATGATCATCACGACTGTGGTCAGTCTCCGTGGACTTCCATCGCAGGCAGAGTTTGGCATTCAGTCAATTTTCTACTATCTGTTTGCCGCAATCGTTTTTCTGATTCCGTTTTCTCTTGTTTGTGCCGAGCTTGCTTCGACCTATACTCATTCCGGTGGCCTTTATCGTTGGGTTTCGGAAGCCTTTGGCCCTCGTTGGGGATGGACGGCAATGTATCTTGAATGGCAGACTCTTGTAATATGGTTTCCTGCTGTCCTCATGTTTGCAGCCGTGTCGCTCGCCTATATATTCTGGCCGGAATCTTTTGACGCGAAGCTGTCGGCCAATAAGATTTACACACTGATTGTTGTGCTTGCGGTCTATTGGATAACTAACTTTATCGCTTTTAGGGGCATGAAGTCCTCGAAGATTCTGAGCACGCTCGGAGGTCTTTTCGGCACCATAGTGCCCGGTGCGATTCTGATTATTCTTGGTGTCGCATATCTGTGCATGGGCAAACCTATCATGCTGACCCATGAATCTTTCTTTCCTGATTTTACAAAAATCGGCACAATCGTACTCGCTGCATCGATTTTCCTGTTCTACGGTGGTATGGAGATGAATGCCGTCCATGTGCAGAACATGAGTAATCCTGCCCGTCAGTTCCCGCGTGCGATTTTCCTTGCGGTTGCTGTCATCGTGCTCATATTTGTCTTCGCTACTCTTGCAATCGGTTTTGTCGTTCCTACGAAGGATATAAATCTTCTCGCCTCGCTGCTGGTTGCCTACAATGACCTCTGGGCATCCATCGGAGTGCCTTGGCTTGGAAATGTGATGGCATTGCTGATCACTTTCGGTGTGATAGGTCAGGTGAGTGTCATCATTGCAGGCCCGTCGACAGGTCTTGTAGCGGTCGGTGAGAGCGGTTATCTTCCGCGTGGTCTCCAGAAGACCAATTCGCGAGGTGTCAATAAACCGATTCTTTACGTTCAGGCCATTTTTGTGAGCCTGCTTTCGCTGGTGCTCGTCGTGCTTCCATCGGTTGAATCAGCCTATCAGGTTATGTCGCAGATGGCTACTGTCATCTATCTGATACTTGTATTGATGATTTATTTTGCATTTATCAGATTGCGTCACACTCAGCCGCAGAAACATCGCGGTTTCCGTATTCCGGGTGGTAAATTCGGAGAAGTCGTAGTCGGTGGTATTGGAATTCTTGGTGCGATTGTTGCCATGATTCTTAGCTTTTTCCCGCCTTCGCAGATTAACACCGGCAGTCCGGTAGTTTATGTGCTCATAATTCTCTGTGGAGCTGTCCTGTTTTTCTGTGTTCCTCTGATTGTATTTGCCAAACGTAAGCCGTCATGGCGTAATCCGCAGGCTGATTTCTATCCTTTCGACTGGCAGATTGAGAACCGTGAGCCTTCACAGCCGTCAAAATGGAGTGCCGATTATCAGCCGACACCGGCCGACATTGCTGCTACGGATGCGAGAATTCTTGCCGAGGAAAACGGAGCGAGCCGGTCGGAGGCAGAGGCTCTTGCCGCAGAGGCAGCCAAAGCTTACAATGGTTCTGCCAATCCACAGGCGGTAGCTTATGAGATTTTCAATAAAAACAAAGGCGGCACAGCGAAGTGATGTCTGACCTTCGGACCACGTCATTTCCCCTCAAACAGTCGACGTTATGAAAATAAACACCGGAAAGGGCTCTATCTCCCTTATGACCCTGATTGCCATATGGTCAATCTCTCTGACTGTCAATCTGCCCGGGCTTGCCATCACACCTATGTTAGGCAATCTGGACAAGATATTCCCTCACACGTCTGAACTGGAGATTCAGCTCCTGACCGTGTTGCCTAACCTTTTCATAATCCCGTTTGTATTGCTTTCGGGGAAGCTGTCGCTGTCGAAAAGCAAAATTAAAATAGTAGTGGTGGCACTCGCCATCTATCTGGCGAGTGGCATCCTCTATTTCTTTGCCAAAAGCATGGTCGACCTGATTGTCATAAGCTGTCTGCTTGGCATCGGGTGCGGTTTGCTGATACCGCTTGCCGCAGGTCTTCTGGCTGATACATTTGTCGGGAATTACCGTATGAGGCAGCTTGGAATCAAGTCCGGTCTCTCGAATATCGCTCTTGTTATTGCCACCTATATCGTCGGTTGGCTTAATCATGGCAACTGGCGGTTGCCGTTTCTCGTTTATCTGATTCCGGCGATACCTCTCGTATTGTCTGTGTTCCTGCGAGGCATTCCGAAAGCAGATCTCTATCCGGCTTCTGTAACACCGTCGCCCGACGTGAAAGCCACAGCCAAGGTCGCATCGAAGGCTTCTGTTGCCGGAGTTCCGGCAAAGGCCATACATGCCAAAGTCCCGGCCTACGTTAATGACGAAGAGAATGGAAAGCCGTGTCTTGTGAAGGATGGATTCATAATCTCACGTGTGTGGTCGCTCATTACCGTCTATTTCTTTGTCTGCTACGCGACTGTGATAGTCAGCTATTACACCCCGTTTCTCATGCAGTCCGATGGAATGAGTGACTCAGATGTCGGATCTGTAACCGCGATTTTCTTTCTTGCCGTCTTTCTCCCGGGCTTTATTCTGCCTTATGTCGTGAAGATGTTGAGACAGACCACACTGATTGCCTGCTCTATTGTCATGGCCGGCGGTATAATCCTCATGGTTGCAGGGCATAATTTCGGTGTGATGTGTGTGGCAGCTGTGCTTGTCGGATTCGGCTATGGAGTTTTCCAGCCTTTGATTTATGACAAGGCTACCCAGATAGTAACCGATCCGGCAAAATCGACTCTCGCATTGGCAATAGTGCTTGCAGCCAATTATGTCTCTGTAAGCGTCACGCCTTTCATTGTCGATGGCTTAAGGGATATTTTCGATCCTCACCATCTCAACAATGCTTTCCCGTTTATTCTGAATTCAGTCCTTCTCGGCATATTTACATTTATTGTAATCATATTTCGCAAGTCGTTCGTGTTCCGTATCGATCGTTCCTACTATTAATTTATGGAACATACATTGCGGAAACAAGGCTAAATATTAAAAGCTTCTTTACACTTAACTGATAATGAATACTTTTACACGTTTCATCGTTTTTTGTCCGGCCTTGGCTATCGTGCCTTCTGTATTCGGACAGACACATTCCCTCACTCCTGAGTATCAGGAAGTGACTATAGTTAACCCGCAGTCAGGAGTATCATCAGATACCACTGTCATCAATGTCTATAACATATTCCTTGAGAATGCGCCTAAATCATTTAAAGTTCCGGGTGCGCCTCGGTTTGCAATCGAGGGTAAGGACAGGAAGTTTTATCTTGGCATCGGTGGAACAGCCAAAGCCACTCTTTCGTATGATTGGGGTAATCCGATTGACAACGCCTACGATTTCACGACATCAGCCATACCTATGACACAACGTCCCGGAGACGGTGGTCTTGTGCAGGCAACGGCTGCGACGAGCGGTCTGTTTGTCAACTTCGTCGCAATGCCCGGTGATAAAAATCAGCTTGGAGTATATTTTAATTTCAATCTGACGGGTAATGGAAATGACTATGGCTTCAATCTCTGCTATGCCTATATAAAATATCGTGGCTTCACTGTCGGTTATGACTATAGCCTGTTCTCGGATATGGCGGCCGCTCCACCGAGCATAGATAATGAAGGCCCTTGTGGATTCACGGCCATACCTAACGGAGTCATAGACTATCGCTATAATATCAATTCAAAATGGAGTGTGGCTATAGGCGCTGAGATGCCTATGGTCTCGGCCACAACCGGCGAGAATACTTATGTAGTGAATCAGCGTGTCCCTGACATACCCGCTTATGTGCAGTATTCGTGGGGTGGTGGCGAGAGCTGGCTTCGTTTCTCAGGTATAATGCGCAATATGCTTTATCGTGATGAGCTTTCCGGCAAAAACAGGGATCAGCTTGGCTGGGGAGTGAAAATGAGCGGAAGCGCTTCAGTCTCTCCATTTATAACGGCATATTATCAGGCTGCCTATGGAAAGGGTATTACAAGTTATTTTCAAGATTTGTATGAAGGAGGACTTGACATGGTTCCCTCAGGAGACGGCTCTCTGAAAGCTGTCAAGGCTTGGGGCGGTTATCTCGGTCTTCAGTACAACATATCGCCAAAAGTATATGCGACAACTACCTACAGTCATGTGCGCAACTATGCCCGGGATTATTCCGGCGGTTCTACAGCGTGGAGCGGACAGTACAAGTATGCGCAATATGCGTTGGCAAATATAATGTGGAACATTACGCCACAGATTTCGACCGGTCTCGAATATATCTATGGCCGTCGTGTGGATATGGATGGCATGTCGCGTCACGACAACCGCATACAGACCATGCTTCAGGTTACATTCTGACAGATAACTACAGTATGATAATTGGAAACGGCTGTCAGCTCATGGAGTAGTCCTGATGCTGACAGCCGTGATGTTATCTTCCGTCTGATGGATTATTTTTTTGCCTTGAATGCTTTCCCTGTCCATTCATATGTCAGTGACGGCATGAGGTCGGACGAAATGTCGTCATAGAGAGCCTTGTCAAGAAGCTTGTCAAGATTATTTGTAAGGGTCAGAGTCGAGGTCGACGGGTCGATGCGGTAGGAGGCGAGCATGAAAGGCACCTGCATGGTCACGTCAGCCTCGTTCTTGCTTCCGCTTTCGGTCAGCCACTCTTTCCAGCCGGGTTTGGTAAAGTAGTTTTCAGTCGGCAGCGGATTCCAGTCAGTATCGTAGAATCTGATATCGGAATCCAGCCCGGGGGTGGCGACAGTGCTGATCAAGGCGATAATGCGGCCCTTTGTCCCTTTCAGCTCCACCAGTTGTATGGCTGATGAATCAGTCATTTTTACAGTGATTGATTCAGGGGTCATTTCAGTGATTGCCGAGCGTCCGTCAAGCTGGTTTTGAGAGGGAGTGGCCATACCGTTTTTGAAATAGTCGACCATGTCAAGACGAGTATTCCTGTCAAGCAATGGAAATATTTTCTGCGGTGCTGAGGTAAACAGGTCGGCTGCCGACTGTGCGCACATTGTCAGCGATGCAGCCCCGATGGCGATGGCAAGGAGATATTTTTTCATTGTCGATATGTCTGTTAATTATTACTTGTTACCCTTTTTGCCTTTGCGTTTATCTGCTATTTTGGAGTAGTCGCGGTCAGCGTCGGCGATTTCGCTGTGAATGCGTTTGCCATAGAAATCAGCACCAGTGAGCGCTCCGACTACTTTCCGGGCATCTGCCTTCTTCACATCAAAGAGCGAATAGGCCGGCAGTAGGTCTATGCGGCCTACGTCAACGCGCTTGCCGGTGACGAGCTTGTTGAGCATATCGATGAGGTTGCCTGCAAAGAAACCGTCGCGTTTGCCGACGTTGATATAGATACGTTCCATGCCGCGTTCGGCTGTACGGCGGTCTTTCTCCTTGTCGTTTTTAGGACGCTCATGTTCCCGCTCGCCTTTGTTGCGTTTGCGGTCGGCTTTCGACGGTTTAACATCAATTACATCGATTTTAGGCGCGTCTTTGTAGTAGTCGAGGAGTCGGTTGAATTCGAGAGAGATGACTCGTTTGAGCAAATCTTCCTCCGAGAGCCATTCCAGTTTGCGGGAGATTCCCGGAAGATATGCGGCGATTTCTTCTTCGTTGACTTTGACTCGCTCGATGCGGTCTGCAAGATTGTAGAGCTGCTTTTCGATAATATGTTCCGGAGTCGGGACCTCCTTATGTTCGAACGTCTTTCCGATTATACGCTCGATTTCGCGTAGCCGTCCTTTTTCGCGGGAGTGGATTATGGCGATTGATACACCTGACTTTCCGGCACGGCCTGTACGGCCTGAACGGTGGGTATAGACGGCTGTATCGTCAGGAAGTCCGTAGTTGATGACATGGGTCAGGCTGTCGACATCGAGACCTCGTGCGGCAACGTCGGTGGCAACGAGCAGCGGGACTACATGGTCGCGGAATTTTTTCATCACTATGTCGCGCTGCTGTTGCGAGAGGTCGCCGTGGAGGGCTTCGGCGTTATATCCGTCGCGTATGAGGTTGTCGGCAATTTCCTGTGTGTCGCGACGTGTGCGGCAGAAGACTATCGCATATATGTTAGGAGAGTTGTCGACAATTCGTTTAAGGGCGAGATATTTGTCACGCGCGTTCACCATATAATATAGGTGGCGTACGTTTTCAGCTCCTTCGTTGCGGCTGCCTACTACGATTTCCTCATAGTCCTTCATGTAGCGTTTGGCTATCTTGAGGATATCCGGCGGCATTGTCGCTGAAAACAGAAGCATCTTGCGTTCCTCTGGAACGTATGAAAGAATCTGTTCGAGTGATTCAAGGAATCCCATGTTTAGCATCTCGTCGGCTTCGTCGAGCACCACGGTATGTACGTCATTGAGCTTGACCACACCGCGTTTGATGAGGTCTATGAGACGTCCGGGAGTCGCTACTATGACCTGCACTCCTTTTTTCAGCATGCGTATCTGGCTTTCGATACTTGAGCCACCGTAGACCGGGAGAACTTTCACATCGGGAACATATTTTGAAAAGTCCGCAAGGTCGCTTCCGATCTGCAGACAGAGTTCGCGTGTCGGTGCGAGAATCAAGGCCTGAGGCCGGTTGATGTCGGGGTCAATGCGTTGCAGCACCGGCAGCCCGAATGCCGCCGTTTTTCCTGTGCCTGTCTGGGCAAGGGCTATTATATCGTGTGCGTCGCCGAGCAAACGGGGTATTACACGTTCCTGCACTGGCATCGGAGATTCAAATCCGAGTTCTTCAACGGCTTTGCGCAGTGGCTCGTTGACGCCGAGTTCTTCAAATGTTTTCATAATTATGTAATTATATAATTGGTGATCCGCTTCTGATATAACCAAAAAGAGAGCCTTAATGTTGATATCTACCGTACCCATTGCGATGGGTTAAGTTTCTGGCGCTCATTGCGTATTTCGAAGTGGAGTATAGTTCTGTCGCTGTCATCGGGGTCGGAGTGGATTATGCCCAAAGTGTGTCCGGCTTTCACATAGTCACCGCTTCTGACACTCACGCTTCCGAGTCCCGCATAAATTGAGATATAGCGTCCGTGACGGATCATTACGATGGAGTTGAAACCGTCCTGCTTGAATATAGCCGATACTGTTCCGGCAAATATCGAGCGAGCTGTGCTGCCGGGTGCGACTTCGATGTCGATACCTGAATTGTCGGTTTCGACGTGGCGTAGGGTCGGGTGGGGCTGACGGCCGAAAGGACGTACTATTTTATACTTTCCGTTGACCGGGAACAACAGTTTTCCCTTGTTTGATGCGAATGACCCGGACAGCGCATCGGCATCGGTCGATGCGGCTTTGTGTGTCGTCGCTTTGGCTGAAGCCACTTCTTTAGCTGACGGTGTATCGGCTTTTGTCGATTCGCCGCTATGGGATACCCCCTTATTCTTTTTGCGTGCTATTGCTGCCTGTTCTTTTTTCTTTCTCTGCCGTTCGGCTTCGGCGGCTTTGCGACGCGCGGCTTCTTCCTCGCGTGCTATACGGGCCTGCTCTGCTGCGATAAGTCGGTCGAGTTCTCTGTCGAGTGCGGCTGCTTTACGTTTCTGTTCGTTGAGCGACTGACGGAGGGCTGAGTCTTCCTTGCGTAGTTTTGTCACCATTTCCTCCGACTCCATCTGCTGGCGTGATAGCGTCTGTCTTGCCTGTTCGGCTTTGCGGTATGCTACGTCCTGACTGTGGCGCAGATTTGTGAGGTGGGCACGGCGGTCGGCTATGCGGTCGATTGCTTTGTGGATATTCTCGACCTTGCGCTCTCTCCATGCCGTGAACTGGCGCAGATACCGGATGCGGCTGTAGGCTTCGGAGAAAGTCTCGGCAGAGAAAATGAATGAAAGGTCGCTCGCAGCTCCTGTGTGTGGCTGAAGTCCTTTCATCGCTTTTACGTATGCACAACGCATCCTCTCAAGTTCGCCTTCAAGAATCTTGATTGAATCAGCAGTTGCGTTTATAGCAGAACCGAGTGAGTCGATATGTTGCCGTAGGCCCGCCACCTGATTTTTGGTGGTGGCTATGTCTGCGTTGAGCGAGTTTAGTCTGTTAAGCTGTCTGTTAAGCTCTTTGGCGTTGGTCTGGAGTTTGGTTGAAGTCTCAGATATTTTACGCTCTGTTGTGCTCTTGTCTTTCTTCACAGTTTCCATTGAGCGGTGTTGGGCACTGCTGCGCTGTGTCGTACGTTGTGTGCGTGAGCGCTTTTTATGAGTCTGTGCGTCAGCCGGCGACGACGCAAGCATCAGCCCCATCATGATGATGGTCAGACAGCGGATCCAGAATCTTGAAAACTGTGGCATTAATAGTAACGGTGATGAATTTGGATGAGAGTTTGTCGGCGTAGATGTTATTTTTTCGCGTTTAGCTTCTTTATGATATCTTCAGCATGCACGCGTGCATAGCCTTTTGGCACTGTCCATGACTTGCCATAGCCTTTTCCCCAGTCTGCCTTGCGGGGATTCAGAGTGATTTCGCCCGTGAAGGTTGTCTTTGATGTTTTGGCTGAGATTGAGGTGTTTCCGGCCATAGGTCCTGTGCAGGAAGTGTCGAAGTCGGAATAGTCGGCGGTTATAGGAGACCGGGCCGGAAGATTGACAGTCAGAAGCTCGACATTGCCGGTAGGAGTGTCGATTGTAAAGTCATATTTCATGCCCATTGGGCTGCGGTCGGGAGTGATGGTCCATGTCGCACCATTGCCTGCGAGGGTGCATTGTGAAAGAGCGACATTGTTTTCTCCGAGCACGAACGGTCGTCCCAGTATCATGTCCTGCACGTTACCTACGGTTGCCGGAAATCCGCCCATAAGGTCGCGGATGCTTTCGGCAAAATAGATTCTTTCAAGTTTGTAGGCGGCATAGATGCTGTCTTCCGTGACCATGAGCGATGCAACTTCCATGCCGAGGAAGCGGAATGACATGTGTATCGAGCGGTTGCGCTCCATGCTCAATGTTCCCCCGATGCTTACGTTTTTGGGGCTTCGGAGCGAGAGTGTGACGGGCATTTTCATGCTTTCCCATTCTGTATAGCTGTTTTCAAGGCTGTTGAAGAGCTCCTTCAGTTCTCCCTGCGAGAGAGATTTGGCTGAATTGAATTCATAGCCTCCTCCGCTGACAACTCCTGTGCGCGACGAATGGCAGCCGGTGGTCATAACCGACAGCACAGCTGTCAGTAAGGCCACGCAGATTGCAGACTTTACTTTATTGAGATTTGTAATTCCTGTCATCATTTGAAGAAGTATGTCTTGTGTTTCACTTTTCGTTCGAGCAGCTCATTGTCAGGGGCGAGCTGTAGCGCTTCTTTCCAGAATTCGAGTGCTCCGTCGGGGTCTCCGTCCATAAAGTGGATGTCTCCGGCATGTTCAAGTATCTCTTCAGAACGTTCATCGGTCAGATCGAGAGTCTTGTCAATGATTTCGCGGGCTTTGGCGTAGTCCTTGCGTTTGAATAGAACCCAAGCGTAGGTGTCGAGCGTCGTTGGATTGTCAGGTTCGGCTTTTATTGCTGTTTCGACCATTGAAAGTGCGTTGTCAAGGTCGCGCCCCTCACATGCGAGATAGTATGCGCAGTTGTTGAGCGCAAGATAGTTCTCCGGATCATAGAGTAGGGCTTTCTGATAGGCAGTGAAAGCGCTGTCGAGCAGTTGGCGTGCATAAAGGTTATCGCCCATCGCTCCGTAGATACGCGAGATGGTCTTGGTGTCGGTCGAGTCGGTCAGTTCGAGCGCGCGTTCATATTCCTTGGGCGCTTTCTCGCGTTCTCCCTGCTGGTCATGGATTGAACCGAGCACAAGATACTGGCGTCCGTTTTCAGGATAGTAGCGGAATGAGCGTTTGATTGCGGCCTTCGCTTCGTCAAGTTTGTTTTCCTGAAGATAGAGTGAGGTCAGCATTTCCCATCCTTCCTCGTCGGCGGGGTCAAGGTCAAGTGCGCGTTCGGTTTGCTCGGCGGCTTTCGCATAGTCTTGGGTGACAATCAGATAGCGGGAATATAGCGCATGGATGTCATGCTCGTGGGGATGCTGGTCAATCAGCACATCGAAAAGTTTGCCGACACGAGGCAATTGTGTGGAGTCGTTATACATCTCCTGTATGTAGCTGCGCAGGATAGCGAGCTTTGTCTCCACATCAAGGCTTTTTTGTTGCAGGGCTTGGAACACCTCGCGGTTGAAGGCGGCGCTGTCGCCCATTGAATTGTAGAATTGAGCGCGTGAATAGTAGGCCAGTCCGCTCGACGGGTCAATTTCGCAGGCTTTGTCGTAGAAGGCTTTTGCTTTGTCGTTCTGGCCGAACATTGCATATATGTCACCTGAAAAGACCTGAAAGTCCACGTTTTTAGGTGACGATTCACGCAGGCGGTCCACTTCGCTGAGTATGGATGCGGTGTCCTGACGTGCGAAATAGAGTTGTATTTTTTTTGTTGAAATGGGTATGCTTTTACCCTCGGCCACCTCGACCGAATCATAGACGGCTATTGCTTTTGCACGGTCTGCGTCCGAGCCTCCCTGCCCGAGCGCGTTGGCGTAGCGGTATGTGATTTCGAGATGCTCCGGATAGTAGGTGTGAAGTCTTTCCCAAGTCCTGATGGCTTCGTCGCGGTTGAGCAATTGCTCGTTGATCATAGCATATCGTCCGCCATAATACAGGTCAGACGGATTCGCTTCGTTATAGTCGCGCAACAACGCCATTGATTCTTCAATCAGAGTCGAGTCGGTCTGCGACAGTCGCAGAAGAAAGAGCGACAGTTCGACTCCTATGTCCTTGTCGTCAGAGTTGAGCTCCCTTGCCCGCTGAAGCAGTGAATAGGCCGCATCGTTTTTGCCCTGCGATTTGGCCCGCAGGGCTTCGAGATAGATGTAGTCGGCTTTACGGGTATCTTCCGCCGGATTGCTGCCTGACCGGCTTTTGGCCATGACAGACAGCGCTCCGATGATGAGAATCGTAATGATGAGGATGGGAAGTTGTTTCATTGTGGCTATGTGTGATTTGGCTTTCAGTTTACACCAGTGTGGCCGAATCCGCCTTCGCCGCGTTCGGTCTCGTCGATACGGTCGACCTGTTCCCAAGTCACATGGACATATTCCTTGATGACGAGTTGGGCGATGCGTTCGCCGTCGGTGATTGTATAGGGCTGGTCTGAAAGATTGATGACTATGATTCCAATTTCTCCACGGTAGTCTGCATCGATCGTTCCGGGTGTATTCACCAGCGATATGCCGTGTTTCAGGGCCAGTCCTGAGCGTGGGCGTACCTGACATTCATAGCCCTGCGGCAACTGAATGCGTAATCCTGTTGGAATCAGTGCCCGTTGTAACGGTTGAAGTGTTACCGGTGAATCGAGCCGGGCGCGTACATCCATTCCGGCGGATGAGGGGGTCTCATAAGCGGGAAGAGGGTTGGAAGAGTCGTTGATGATTTTTACCTTGATACGTTCCATCGTGGAAGTTGAAAACGGATTGAAAAATAGTTGAAACTAATAAATGAATTCCTATTGGACGACACGGCCGTTATGCGTGTCGGAATAATCAATGTCGCACATCGAATCGTTGGCCCGATGTTTAATCCTATGAGATTTGCCAACCCCGCCTTGTGTTGCTTGAGTTATGATTCTCAACACATTTTACACGCATTAAGTGATCGGCATTATCAACAGTTACTATAATTAACAAGCGAAAGTAGCAAAATTCCCGCACATAAACGTACTTTTTTAGCTATTATTTGCAATAACTTATTTTTATGAGTTGCAAAATAGAGAAAATACAGATTGGAAATCACATAAAAATAACATTGATAATATCCGTTTGGGACTTTATACTCAATTACAATACCGATTGTGAAATTTTCTTTAAATTCTTTTGATTTTGGGGGGATTGGGAGAATTTTTGTAACTTTGGGGCTGATATTCGCAATTCTCACATTTATCATTAGTTAAGCGCGTGAAAATCAAATCAATTATATTGCTTGGCATCCTCCTTCTGTCGGGGGCTGTCTATGTATCGGCCAATACTGACAACGTGGCTGAGGAAGTCGCATGGGTGGTTGGTGACCAGCCTATCTGGAAATCAGAAATCGAGGAAGCCTACCAGAACATGCGCTATGAAGGAGTCCCTGTTGCCGGAGACCCCTATTGCGTTGTCCCCGAACAGCTTGCAATAGAAAAACTGTATCTGCATCAGGCTGAGATGGACACTATCGAAATTCCTGACGCAATGGTGTTTCAGAACGTCGAGCAGATGCTCAACGGCTATATCATGAACCTTGGTTCGAAAGAGAAGGTTGAGCAATATTTCAACAAGTCGATTCCGGCTCTGCGCGAGTCGCTCCGCGAGATGGTGCGCAACCGTGGCCGTGTGCAGGAGGTGCAGCGCAATCTGACAAAGGATGTGAAAGCGACTCCGGCTGCGGTACGCAGATTTTTTGAAAAGATACCGACCGATAGTGTGCCTTGGGTTCCGCTGCAGGTAGAGACGCAGATTCTGACTGTAGCGCCGGCTGTTCCGCGTGAGGCCGTCGAGGATGTGAAAGCCCGTCTCCGCAACTTCACCGAGCAGGTGAATAAGGGTGAGAGTCAGTTCTCTACGCTCGCAATCCTCTATTCTGAAGATCCCGGAAGCGCGGCGCGTGGCGGTGAACTCGGTTTCAGCGGACGTGCGGAATTCGTGCCTGAATTTTCAGCTGTCGCATTCAACCTCAATGACCCCAAGAAGGTGTCGAAAATAGTCGAGACCGAATATGGTTTCCATATCATACAGCTTATCGAAAAACGCGGCGACCGCATCAATGTGCGCCATATCCTTCTGAAACCAAAGGTGGCGGAGAAAGATTTGACCGAGGCTGTCAACCGTATGGACTCACTCCGCTCCGACATACTTGACAAGAAATTTACTTTTGAAGATGCTGTGTTCTTCTCGCAGGACAAGACTACACGCAACAATAAGGGGCACATGGTCAATGAGAACACCGGCTCGACCCGCTTCCAGATGTCTGAACTTCCTCAGGAAGTAGCCAAGCGTGTCGCCGATATGGAGCCTGGCGATATTTCCGAACCCTTTATCATGACTGACCCGAAGACGAATCATGAGATTGTGGCTATGGTGAAGCTGACTTCTCGCATCCCCGGCCACAAAGCCAACATATCGGATGATTTCCAGTTAGTCAAGTCGATGTATGAAAATTCGCGCCGTCAGGAGATTCTCGATGACTGGCTTGCCAACAAGATAAAGAATACTTATATCCGTATCGAGGACGGCTGGCGCAACTGCGACTTCAAGAATAAAGGCTGGATCAAGTGAACATTGACCTGACTTTATAATCGGTCTACGTAGCTTCATGAAGCAGTCTCCCATACTTGCACTGATGGCTGTAGCGCTGGTGTCGCTTCCGGCCATGTTTGCGCAGACTCCGAAAGACAAGTCCGCATCGGTATCCGCGCCCAAAAGCGCTCCTGCGCAACGCAAGAGCGTCATCCGTCCGACTATCCCTGATGCCGACCGTCATGAACCGGGCAAGGTTTTCCTTGAGCGGGCTGACCGCCTGATGTATGATCAGGTCCGCGACTCTGATGTGCAGGTGCTTGTCGGTAATGTGCTGTTCCGCAAAGGCGACATGTATATGTATTGCGATAGCGCTCGATTCAACGAGGCGACATCGTCGCTTGACGCTTTCCGCAATGTCCACATGGAGCAGGGCGATACATTGTTCGTCTATGGTGATGAACTGTATTATAACGGTCAGACCGAACTTGCCGAACTTCGTGCATACGCCGGGAAAAATGTGCGCCTTATCAACAGGGATGTGTCTCTGACGACAGATGTCTTCTTCTACGATATGGCTGCAGATGTCGGCTATTATGAAACCGGCGGCACTCTGACCGACAAACAGAATACCTTGCGTTCGCTTCAGGGCTTCTACTATCCCGCGACGAAGGATGCCTTCTTCTATCTTAATGTCGATCTTACCGGCCCGCGGGAGAACGACACTCTGAAAATGTTTACCGACTCGCTGACCTATAACACTGCGACAAACATAGCTCAGCTGATGTGTCAGACGCTTATCGTAAACAAGGACGGTGAGATTAACTCGTCGTCGGGTTTCTATGACACCAAGCAGGGGCTTGCCGATCTATATGACCGTTCGCGCATCCACACCCGTCGTGGAAATTATCTGACGGGCGACACTCTTTTCTATGACCGTGAAAAGGGCTATGGCGAAGCTTTCGGCAACATGATTCTGACCGATTCTGCCCGCCAGTCGGAACTCCGGGGCGAGTATGGTTTCTATAATGAACTCACTGACTCTGCTTTTGTAACCGGCAATGCCCTTGCGATGGAATATTCCAAGGCCGATACTCTTTATCTGCACGGAGATACTATCAAGGCATACATGCTTGAGGATTCGACAAAAGTCACCGACGTATACCGTCGTGTCCGTTTCTTCCGCAACGACATTCAGGGGCTTTGCGACTCGCTCAGCTCGGTCGAGAGAGATTCCATATTATATATGTATTATCACCCGATAATCTGGAACGGTGACAATCAGATAGCCGGCAATGTGGTCTATCTCCATTTCAATGACTCCACAGCCGACTGGGCGCGACTTCCTGAATCGGGACTTGTGGCTCAGCACGTCGGTGAGGACTGTTATAATCAGCTTGCCGGAGCGGACATGACGGCATGGTTCAATGATTCTACTATCCGCCGCTTATATGTCGAGGGCAACGTGCAGCAGATAATGTTCCCGATGGAAAACGATTCGACCTACAACAAGTTTGTTTTCACCGAGAGCAGTTATATGGACGCATTTTTCAATGGCAATGACATAGAGCATCTTATCATGTGGCCGGAGACTACAGGAAAGGCTACACCTCTCTATCTTGCCAAGCGTTCGGCCTACTATCTCGAACCGTTCAGATGGTTCGGCCCGCTGCGTCCGATGTCGCCCGACGAAGTATTTGATTATCCTCCTGAAATGGCTGAGTTGAGTTCGCTTCAGCTTTTCAAGAAGGTTAGCCCTACGGCATATTCAATCCGAGGCACGATGCTTGGAAAGCCTAAACCGCAGGAACCGCAGACTCCCGTTCCTTTGAAGGCGGCATCCACAGTAGCCGGACAGCCTTCGGAAAATTCATTGCCGATGGCCGTAGACTCTGTTTTGCAAGCAATTCCCGACTCATTGCCGGCGGCGACTGATTCACTTCGCATACAGGCTGACTCGCTTGGGGTGGAGACAGATTCAGTCTCTGTGAATCCGGCTGGGCTTGATGTGCCTGAAATCGAACCGCATGCCTATAGCTTTCCGATGGAAAATAAATCACATGGGGCTGCTCCGGGCGTGAGTCTGAATGATATAATCGGAATAAAAACTAAAGAGGAGGTTGAATCATGAGCGATATCATACGTCTTCTCCCGGATTCTGTCGCAAACCAGATAGCAGCGGGCGAAGTCATCCAGCGTCCTGCATCGGTCATAAAAGAGCTTGTCGAAAACTCTATTGATGCCGGTGCGACTTCGGTTACAATTATTCTTAAAGATGCCGGCCGGACGCTGATACAGGTGATAGACAATGGCTGTGGAATGAGCGACACTGACGCGCGTCTTGCATTCGAACGCCATGCGACATCCAAAATCCGTAAGGCTGATGACCTGTTCTCGCTTTCGACAATGGGATTCCGTGGCGAGGCTCTTGCTTCAATCGCTGCGATCGCTCAGGTCGATTTGCGCACTATGCTTAAAGGCGAGACAATCGGTACTCGTCTGGTCATCAATGGCTCTAAGGTTGAAAGTCAGGAGCCGGAGGCTTGTGCTCAGGGGAGCAACCTGATGGTCAAGAATCTGTTTTTCAACGTGCCCGCACGCCGTAAGTTCCTTAAAAAAGACTCTGTGGAACTTAGCAACATCATGCGTGAGTTCGAGCGTCTTGCGCTTGTCAACATCGGGGTTGATTTCACTCTAATCAGCAATGATGTCACTCTCCATTCGCTCAGGAGGGCTTCGCTCAAACAGCGTATCGCCGATTTGTTCGGCCGTTCGCTCGACAAACAGATTGTCCCTCTCGACACTGATACGTCTATCGTCAGGATAAACGGCTTTATCGGTTTGCCTGAGAACGCCCGTAAGCGTAATGCGTTGCAATATCTCATGGTCAACGGCCGCAATATGCGTCATCCGTATTTCCATAAGGCCATCATGCAGTGCTACGAACGTCTGATTACGGCTGACGTGCAACCCAACTATTTTATAAATCTGACTGTTGATCCCGAGACGATAGATGTCAATATCCATCCGACCAAGAGTGAGATAAAGTTTGAAAACGAACAGGCTATATGGCAGATTCTGACAGCGGCAGTCAGAGAATCGCTCGGACGATTCAATGCCGCTCCGGCGATTGATTTTGATGTCGATGAAGCACCTGAAATCCCGGTGTTTTCTCCTGACATCGACGCAGACCATGAGGTCATACTTGAGGAGGGTTATAATCCTTTCTCACAACCGGCTCATGCGACCCGCAGTTCGTCCTTGTCAGGAATGGGTTCGTCTGTTTCCGGCTTGGGGACATCGGAGAGCAGAAAAATATCCTCCCTCTCCGTGAACCATGCGCATACATCCGAGCGTTTTCAGGATTGGGAAAAGCTTTATGACGATTTCGTCAAGAAGCGTGACGACGGTTACGCCTCGATGGTCGAGAGTAAGGTCAATCGGTCAGAAAGCGAGCTTGAACTTGACAATGAAGCTCCTGTGAGCGCCACGCTGCAACTGAAAAACTCCTATATCCTTACCCCGTCACGCGACGGTCTTATGATAATCGACCAGCACAGAGCGCATAAACGCATTCTCTACGACAGCTATCTGGCGAAAGTCAAGGAACGCGACATGGTGTGTCAGAACACCATGTTCCCTGAAATAGTCGAACTCTCCCCTGCACAGAATGCGGTTTTGGCCGATATCGCTCCGTCGCTTGAAGACCTTGGCTTCGCCATATCGCCGCTTGGCGACAATTCATGGAGCATCACGGGCATTCCTTCGATGCTCGGTGGTGCAAATCCACGTGATCTGCTGCTCGGCATGATAGAGAGTGTCACTGAGACAGGAGAGGAACTTGCTTCGTCACTTCAGGAAAGGATTGCGCTTTCGATGGCCCGTAGCAGCGCTATAAAGCGCGGGCAAGTGTTGAGTGCTACTGAAATGGATAAGCTTATCAGCGATTTGTTCCGTCTTTCGACTCCTGCGCGAACACCCGATGGCAAAACGGTGTTTACTATTGTGAATATCGAGGATATTTCCAAAATGTTGGGCTGAAAGTCCGCAACTTGACAGTTGAAATTGTAATTTTCATATATTCATCACAAAAACGATTCTTTTATAATCATGACAGTTCGTATCATCATAAGTCTCATACTGCTTTTGTCCGGCTCGGCTGCTATGGCAAATGGCGGGGCTGATGATATCCGGGTGTCACTGCTGACTGCACGCGCCGGTGCTGATATATATCAGCTCGAAGGGCACACGGCATTGAGAATTCAGTCGCCCGACAGGGGGGACTACGTGATAAACTGGGGACTCTTTGATTTTGAAGCGCCGAACTTCGTGTATCGTTTTGTCAAAGGAGAGACAGACTATATGGCCGGAGCGGCTTCGACCGATAGATTTCTTGAAATGTATCGCCGTGAAGGCCGTGCGGTCGTGGAGCAGACATTGAATCTGACACCGGCAGAGAAGATGCGCGTCATAGAGCTTACAGACAGGAATCTGTTGCCCGCCAATCGGGTCTATCGCTATAACTACGTGCTCGATAATTGTGCGACACGCCCTCTTGCAGTGATAGAGCAGGCGATTGGTGACACACTGTCGCTCGGAGTCGCTTCTCTTCCGGCAGAAGATGTGTCTACTTTCCGCAATGCGATGAGACATTATCACGTCAACTATCCGTGGTATCAGTTCGGCATCGACCTTGCTCTCGGAAGCGGGATTGACCGCCGGATTTCGATGCGTGAAATGTCGTTTGCCCCTGAAGCGCTTGAAGACATGCTTTCACTCGCCATGCGCCCTGACGGAGTGAAACTCGTGGACAATACAGCAGTGCTTGTGGGTGCGGAAGGTGCGTCGCCTGTGCTGTCGCCTACTCCTTGGTTTCTTACTCCGATGTTCTGGTGCAATCTTGTATTGGTCGTTTCGGTTGGCGTGTCGGCAGCGCAGATTCGCAGAAAATCTCCGGGAGTTGCCGCTAAAATATTCGACACACTGTTCTATCTCGTAATGGGACTGACCGGGTGTGTGATCATCTTCCTTGTGGTCATTTCCGTCCATGAGGCAACGTCGCCCAACTGGCTGTTGCTTTGGCTCAATCCCCTGTGCTTCATCCCGATTATAGCCGTCTGGGTAAAAAGAATGGAAAAGTTGTTGTTTTCCTATCAAATTCTTAACTTTGCATCATTGATTACCCTCCTTGTCCTGTTTTGCTGTGGAGTGCAATCACCCAATGCTGCATTCATCCCGCTTATCGTGGCTGATGGAGTGCGGGCATTGTCATGTATAATAGCCAACAGAAACGCCTGATGTCATCACGTAAAAATCATCCGATAAGTACCCGTTTGGCAAGTGTGCTTGTAGTCTCGCTTGTGTCAATCGGCATCGGCGCGTTTACGCCGGTGTTCGCCTCGCGTCCTGTTGCAGCTCCGAATGCAAAGAAGGGAGCTGAAGGCAACAACTACACACTTACTCGTCCGGCTTTGGTGGTCGGAATATTTGTCGAAGGGCTTGATGCGGACTATGTAAACCTCCTTCGCGACAACTTCACCAAAAACGGCTTCAACCGTTTCATCACTGACGGTGTGACGATTGAAGATGTCAATTACGGAACGGATCTCGATGCCACCGCCGCTACGGCCATGCTGATGACCGGCGCAGCCCCGAGTGTCAACGGAGTTCCGGCGGCAAGAGCTTGGGACACAGAGACGAAATCGGACTATCCGATATTGCTTGATCAGGCAAAAATAGGCAATTTTACCGACGAGACTTTCTCGCCGTCATCATTGCGAGTATCGACAATCAGCGATGAGGTGCGTATAGCTGACGGAGGTATCGGTCTGGTGCATTCGGTCGCTCCCGATGCTCAGATTGCCATCATTCTTGCCGGACATGCCGGAAACAGTGGTTTCTGGCTCAATGAATTCAACGGCAAATGGAGCACATCGACCTATTATCGTGATGTCCCGGCTGCGATTGCAAAACGTAACTATGGCATAACGCTTTCGTCGCGTCTCGACACCATATCTTGGACTCCGTCGCTACCTCTTGAACTCTATCCTGATCTTCCCGATTATAAGAAGCAATTTCCGTTCCGCCATAATTTCCCGGCCAAAAATCCGAACAGGTTCAGGGCTTTCAAGGCTTCCGCTCCCGGAAATCATGAGGTTGCGGAGATTGGTGTCGACTATATTTCCTCGTTGAACCTTGGAGGGCGCGGGGTAACCGATATGCTCAATCTCGGATTTAATGTCAGCCCTTATCCTTATGGACGAGACACTGATACACGCGTTGAGACGATGGATGCCTATATCCGTCTTGACTCGGATATAGCAAACATCGTCCAAGCGATTGAAAAAGGTCCGGGAATGGCAAATTCAGTCATTTTCATCGCAGGCACTCCCGGTCCTTCGGGAAGCAAGCGCGAGGACGAACGCTGGAATATTCCGGCCGGACAGTTCTCACCGAAACGGGCTATGTCGCTGCTCAACATCTATCTGATTGCCATTCACGGTAATGGAGAGTATGTGAGCGGATACTACGACGGTTATTTCTTTTTAAATAGAAAACGGATTAAGGAAAATGGACTTGACGAGCGCACGATACGCCGTGAAAGTGCGGAATTCCTTACACGAATGAGCGGCGTGACCGCTGCATATACAATCGACGACATTCTCGAACGGCGTGCCGGGGAAGACGCACATGCCCTCCAGCGCAATACGTCGATCGACCATGCCGGAGATGTGATGATAGTGGTCAATCCCGGATGGGAAATCGCTGATTCGTCATCCGAGAGCGTAGCTGAAACGCAGCTCCCGGTCATCAGAAATGTAGCTACGACCTCGCCGGTCTATATACTTGCGCCGACCGTAGCCCCGGCTAAGATTGAGTCGCCGGTCGATGCGCGTGTGATAGCTCCGACGGTCACAAGGATTTTAAGAATACGGTCGCCCAACGCGGCTTCCCTCCCTCCGTTGCGCTTCCAAAAGAGCAAGTAACATCAGAGTCATGATGTTGCGCGTATTATTAAAATCCAGTTATAAACAAGTTACAAAGATTACCAAATAAAATTATGTCATTTCAATCATTCCTCACAAAGATTTTCGGAAACAAGTCGACCCGAGACCTAAAGGAAATCGAACCCATCGTGAAGAAAATCGAGGCTCTTGAGCCTGAGGTCAAGCAACTCACCATAGATCAGCTCCGCGAGCGCATCGACAATGTGCGTGCGGACATCAGTCAGGCAATTTCCGCTGAAAAAGAAGAGAACGAACGCCTTCGCGTTGAAGTCGAAGAGCTTCCTTTCGACCAGCGTCAGCCGGTCTGGGACAAGATCGACCGCAATGAGAAGACCATGCTTGACACTATCGAGGATAAACTTAATGAGCATCTTCCCGAAGTGTTTGCTGTCGTTCGTGAAACCGCAGCCCGTTTTGCAGCCAATGAGACTATAGTGGTAAAAGCTACACAGCTTGACCGTGAGCTTGCGGCACAGGGCCGTGATTTTGTGAGCATTGACGGAGACAATGCCATCTGGAAAAATCATTGGCTTGCCGGTGGCAATGAGATGAAGTGGGACATGATTCACTATCGTGTGCAGCTCATCGGCGGTATCGTGCTTCATCAGGGTAAGATTGCCGAGATGGCTACCGGCGAGGGTAAGACCCTCGTGGCTACGCTGCCGGTATTCCTCCGCTCGCTTTCAGGACGCGGTGTGCATGTTGTGACAGTCAACGACTACCTCTCGAAGCGTGACTCCGAGTGGATGGGACCGCTGTACATGTTCCACGGTTCGACTGTCGATTGCATTGACAAGCACCAGCCCAACACTGCTGCCCGTCGTGCGGCCTACAACTGCGACATCACTTTCGGTACGAACAACGAATTCGGTTTCGACTATCTTCGTGACAACATGGCGATGTCGCCTGCCGATATGGTGCAGCGCAAGCATTACTATGCGATTGTCGATGAGGTCGACTCAGTGCTTATCGACGATGCCCGTACACCGCTCATCATCTCAGGCCCGGTTCCCAAGGGTGACGACCAGCTGTTTGACGAATACCGTCCGAATGTTGAGAAGGTTGTTGAAGCCCAGCGCAAGCTTGTCACCAAGATTCTTGCCGAGGCCAAGACCAAAATCGCTTCAGACGATAAGGAGACAAAGAAGGAAGGGGCATTGCTGCTCTACCGTGCGTTCAAAGGTCTGCCAAAGAACGGCGCGCTCATCAAGTTCCTCTCTCAGGAGGGAATGAAGAATCTCATGCTTGAAACAGAAGCATATTACCTTCAGGACAACAAGCGTGAGATGCCAAAGGTGACCGATCCGCTGTATTTCGTTATTGATGAGAAAAACCGTAGCGTCGAGCTTACCGACAAGGGTATTGACGAGCTTACCGGCAAGACCGGCGATCCGCAGTTCTTCGTGCTTCCCGACATCGCATCTCAGCTTTCGGAAACGGAACATATCGAAAATCTTGCCGAGCGTCAGCAGCGCAAGGATGAGCTTATGCAGGATTATGCAGTGAAGGCTGAACGTGTCCACACTGTCACTCAGCTTCTCAAGGCTTACACCCTTTTTGAAAAGGATGTCGAATATGTGATTGACGAAGGCAAAATCAAGATTGTCGATGAGCAGACAGGCCGTATCATGGAAGGTCGCCGTTACAGCGACGGTCTCCATCAGGCTATCGAAGCCAAGGAACATGTTAAGGTTGAAGCTGCGACACAGACATTCGCTACGATTACTCTTCAGAATTATTTCCGTATGTATCACAAGCTTGCCGGTATGACCGGTACGGCAGAGACAGAAGCCGGAGAATTCTGGGATATATATAAGCTTGATGTGGTGACAATCCCGACCAACCGTCCGATTGCCCGCATAGACATGAACGACCGTGTCTACAAGACCAAGAAAGAAAAATATGCAGCGGTGATTGATGAGATTCAGGATCTCGTTTCGAAGGGACGTCCCGTGCTCGTCGGTACGACATCTGTTGAAATCTCGGAGCTTCTCAGCCGTATGCTTACCATGCGTCACATTCCACACAATGTCCTTAATGCCAAGCTCCATCAGAAAGAAGCGGAAATCGTGGCTCATGCAGGACGCAAGGGTATGGTGACAATCGCGACAAACATGGCCGGCCGTGGTACGGACATCAAGCTTACTCCTGAAGTCAAGGAGGCCGGCGGTCTTGCCATCATCGGTACAGAGCGTCATGAATCGCGTCGTGTCGACCGTCAGCTCCGCGGACGTTCCGGCCGTCAGGGCGACCCGGGATCTTCCGTGTTCTATGTCTCTTTCGAGGACCAGCTCATGCGTCTCTTCGCTACTGACCGCGTAATGAAGATGCTCGACACCCTCGGTCTTGAAGAAGGAGAGCGCATAGAAAGCTCGATGGTCACCAACGCAATCGGAAATGCCCAGAAGCGTGTCGAGGAAAACAACTTCGGTATACGTAAACGTCTGCTTGAATATGACGACGTTATGAACAAGCAGCGTACATATATCTATAACCGCCGTCACCATGCTCTTCTTGGCGAACGCATCGGTATCGACATCGCGAATATGATCTGGGATGTCATCGAGAATTTCGTCAACAACTACGGCCCGGCCGATTATCAGCATCTTGCTCTTGAGCTCTTCCGTGTGCTCACGATTGAAGCTCCTTTCACAGAGGAAGAATACCGCAACATGTCGAAAGAGGATGCTGTCGAAAAGATCCATACAGCAGCTCAGGAGGCATTTGACCGCAAGAGCCAGCGCATCCTTGAGGTTGCTCAGCCGGTGATTGTCGACTGTGTTGAAAACCGTGGATTCAAGGGGCGTATCGCTGTCCCGATGACTGATGGCAAGCGCTTCTTCAATCTCGTTGTCGATATCGACGAGGCTTACAGAACCGGTTGCAAATCTATAGTCAAGGAATGGCATAAAGCTGTCCTGCTCGTGACTATCGACGAACTCTGGAAGGAACATCTCCGTGAACTCGACCAGTTGCGTCAGAGCGTGCAGAATGCGTCATACGAACAGAAAGATCCGCTTGTGATTTACAAGGTTGAGTCGTTCCATCTCTTTGAAGCGATGCTCAACAATCTGAATGTAAAGACAATGTCAACTCTCATGCGCGGTCAGATTTATGTACAGCAGGCACCTCCCCAGCAGCCTCGTCCCCAGCAACCGGCTACTGAACCTGAAACCGTAGAAACGGCCGAAGAAAATGCAGAGGCAGCTACTAATCCCGTTAAGCAGCCTGAGCCTCAGCAGCAGGAAGCACCGAAACCTCAGCCAAAGGTGGAACGCGCGATGCCTGAGCGTCCAAACGATTATTCGAAGTATCAGACTTCGCGTGAGAATCTTCCGGGTGAGAATGCGCAGCGTGCGGCAGCTCAGGGTGCGAGTCAGCAGCAGGTGACACAACCGGTCAAATCCGGCCCGCGTATAAACCGCAATGATCCCTGCCCCTGCGGTTCAGGAAAGAAATATAAGAACTGTCATGGCAAGGGTCTGTAAAGAGAAACAATAAAATGAATACAGTTAAGGAGCGCAGAGTTTTGATTTTGCGCTCCTTATGTTTACAGAATTTATAATAGTCAATCCTTAATAAAATTATACCGGAATGAAAAAAATACTTGCTTTATTGCTTATTGTAGCATCGCTGGCTTCAGTTTCTTGTACAAAACGGGTGGAGGGTATATTGCGTGAAAATCCCGATGAAATAACGCAGCAGGAAGCTCTTAAACTTATGGATTGTTTCAACAAGGAGTTTGAGAAGGCACAGGCGTTGTATAAGGATGGGGACAAAGCAGGCCTTGAGACTTACTTCAAGACCCCGGAATGGCAATTGGCAGAGCGTTGCCATTCAAAACTGTTGCAGGTGACACCTGAAATCGCGACAAATATCAGAGTCGCGGAAATGGAATTCAAATTTATTGAATTTGTCAATGGAGTGATACGAATGGGTATACCTCTCAGGGAATTGCCGGAAGAATAATTCCTGACTTTGTTTGCGACAGGATATAGAAATCCCGTCGGGAAAACGTCATCTGACCCTTTAATTAGCAAGCTGTGAGAAAGGTCTTTGTTTGGAGATGACGGTTTTCCCGGCGGGAAAAATTTTATAGAAGGTAAATGAGAAAGGCGTAAGAAGGATAGAGAGGTTATCTCCGGCGATTGCGGACAGAGCGTACCGCACTTGACGAGGATGCCTTTGGGGCTTTGGCTTTTTTCACTTTTGCCGGTTTGGTTTTGGGCGAGGATGATTTGGTTGTTCCTCGTTTTGAGCGTGCAGAGCGTATTGTTGTTTTTGTGGAGGATGATTCGCTGACTTCTTCAGTCGCGGGTGTCTCTCCGGCAGCAGCGAGTTCGGCTTTTTCGGCTGCCTCACGACGTGCTGCAAGCTCTTCAAGTGAAGGAACCCACAGTTTGTCCTCGAAACTGTCAAGGCGCTTCTGGATGCTGTCCTGAGCGTGTGCGAGTTCGTCAGGATCCGGATGGAGCTGCATCAGTGACCGGTTCTTCAAGTTTCGTGTCTTATAGATGTCGCCTTTATACAGATTGAGCTGGAAGTAGTCATCGTAGGTACAGGTGGCAAGATTATTGTCATCATTGGTGAAAATGTTGTGGGTGGTCAGATAGGGTCTGAGGTCATCATATTTCACCCAGAACATTGGATATTTCACAGCTTCACCTCCGAAATCTCCCGCACGGTGAAGGACAGGACATACGGCCTCTATGCGTGTCCGCATGCGGTTGTTGCGTTTGTCGAATTCCCAACGTTCAATCACATAGTAGGAGAGGACTTCTGACGAAGGAACGTCTGCTTCCTCGATTATGAATTTCGGATTGCGTTCGGTAGATCCTTTTGCATCACTATAGATTATGTGGAAGCGGTCAAGGACATCACGCATGTTCACTTTATAGTTATCGGTAAACATTTCGCGACCGTCGAGGTATTCATAGCCTGTAAGCTCATTGTTTGCCATACGGCCGAGGATGATTCTGAAAAGGTTCTCCTGACCGTCGACAGGCTCATCGGGATAATAGAGAGCCGCATTTTCATCTTTCATCAGATCAAGCTGCCGATATATCACGCGCATCCACTGCAGTTCCGAATCACTGACAGGCGAAGAGTCAAAATGCTGCTGCATGCGTTGTGTCACGCCGGTATTTGTTTTGGCCGTGTTGCGGTCGTCGGCCGTGCGACGGCGGACAACACTGCTCGAACTCGATTCCTGTGCGAAAACAGAAGCCGAGATAAAAATTGCTATGGCTGTAAGAAGATATTTCTTCATCAGTATTTGCTGTAGGGGTTATGCGTGGTGGAGGGAAATCTTAATTAACAATAACTTCGACCGGGCTGAGAACACGCTCGATGCCGTCAGGGCCTTTCGCACGTATGCGTGATATATAGAAGCGTTTTCCTCGCGAAAGACGTTTGAACTGGTCTTTCTGGCGTTGAGAGAAGGACGCCCCCTGTGATACTTCCGGGATGGCGTTGCCCATCTGATCGAAAAATACCGTCTCAAATCCGAGAACCTGAAAATCGATGTTGAGCATGTCGTCATCGATGGCCGCATCAATACCCGGTGCGCTCGTAAGCAGTGTTTTCGAGAGCGGACGACCGCCCTTGTAGCGTTCTTTTGCGCCATTGCTTCCCGAATAGGTTATAAAGGCCACGGGATCGGGCAGTTTTCGCACTCTGAATGTTGACGTGGCTACAGTCTGCGGACGGCCGTCGATTGTCGCAGAGACGGTGAGGGTTGCATTCTCTCCGACCTTAGCCGGACGTGCCACCCATGCGTCGCCCTTGCGTGTCAGGGAGCCGTTGGTCATGGTCGCGCTGACAGCATTCATCGGGACACCGGGCACAGAGATGCTCATCGGGTTGTCAATGCCTGCGTAAAGCACGTTCATCATCGTGGCTGAGACTGTGGCGGTAGGTTCCATGACAGTATAACTTGACGAGAAGGGATGGCGGGTGGATGTCCCGTCGCCGTGATTGACTTCAAGATATCCGTTGTAATCGAATGTGCCGGTAGATGAGGTGACAAATTCATAAAGTCCCCGGTCATTGCCAAGTTTCTTGCCGGCTACGAAGATTTCGGGACGGGCTGTCGTGTCGACGGCTGCGAGAACTATGTTGGCACTGTATTTTCCACCGCGCATCACAATGCGCGACTGCGGAATCACAAACGCATTGATTTCGTTTACCCTGACATCGCCGGCATCAACCGATGCGAGCAGACTGGCCAACGCTTCACCTTCGGCATATCGAATGTCGTTTTGCAGTTTGGTCAGGAGTGTGACGGCTGCGACCACAGGCTGGTTTTCAAATTTAGCCTCCTCCCACTTCTGGGGTGTGACAGTGCCGGGACGTTTGAACGGAGCGGTGGAAAGAGCCTCGCTGATGGCTGTGCGCTTAATGGAGTCAGCGATGAAAGTCTGTATGAAACCGCGGTAGGAGTCCATTTCATTGTGAAGTATCTGGCCACCTTTTGCACCGGGAGAAAGCATGACCACGGCTGCCGCCTCAAGGTCATCGCGACGATTTATTTCCGCCGGATTACCTTCCGGTCCGTCTGCCTCGACGACGATTGCGAGTTTGAGTGAATCAACGAGCGAATACAAGGCTGCGGAACGCTTGCGGACATCGGATGCTTTTGCAAGCCACGGCGCGCCTTTCTCCGGATTCTGTGCGGTGAACGTCTCAAGCTGAGAATACACCGCGTCATTACGACGGCCGACAGTAGCGTTGGTGCGTGCAAGACCGTCCTCAACCTGTACGAAACCGTCGAGCACATCGCTTGATACGTTGAGTGCAAGCATGGCTGTGAGGACGATATACATAAGGTTTATCATCTTCTGTCGCGGGGAAAGCCTTACTACTGATTCTGCCATTTAAGCTAAGGATGATTGATACGGACTGGGGTGTGGTTAATATGGAAAAACGGAGAGTGGAGGTCAGTTGACTGAGCCTGATGATTGCGCACCGGGAATGTCGCTCATCATGGGTCTGTACATATTGACGGTCATCGCATGGAGCATCTTTTCATAGACGTTGTTGAGCTGCTGCATATAGCGGGCCATCTTTTCAGTCTCCTCGCAGTAGCGTGCGCTCTGTGAAGCGCTCTTCTCATACATGTCGCGGATGTCTTTGATGCCACGATTCACGCGGTCGATTGAGTCGAGCTGGGTCGACACGCTCTTGAGCTGAATTTCGTAGATGGTGTTGAGTCCTCCGAGATTGCGGTTGAGGTCGCCCATGCGTTCGATGTAGCCACGGGAATTCTCAGTGATAGATGCCGAGTTTTCTGTCACAGCGCGGTAGCTTTCAAGGAGAACGGCAGACACGGAATTGAGAGCTTCTGTTGTCTGTCTGAGCTGTTCCATCTGAGCGGAAATAGCAGACATCTGAGAGAGATATTCCTGTGTCGCGGTGGTGAGTTCCGCCATTTTTGAAAGTTGCTCGGCTGCGGCCGACATGCGGTGTATGCTTTCAGATAGTGAAAGACGATCTTCTTCGGAAAGATTCACTGATGAGGGGATTCCGACAGATCCGTTGACTGAGCCTGAGACTGTGGCCTGATTGCCGGCTGAGGGTGTGCTTATGGTGTTGGTACGTCCTCCGACTATGGTTTCACGTTCGGTTTCATGTCCGTCGAGTTCGGGAAATACATTTTCCCAGTGATATTCTTTAGGAGGTCTGTCGAATGCAGTCAGGATAAACATGAGTACTTCCGTACCCATACCGATGCAAAGGAGTGTATTGCCTCCTGAAAGATGGAGGATTTTGAAAAGAGCACCCAGAATGACGATGGCCGCACCGATACTGTATGCGAAATTAAAGAGACGCTGGCCTCCTTCCCATGTCATGATGGTCTCTATCTTGTTTCTGAAATTATCTTTGGTCATGGCTTGTAAGATAGGTTGCTATTGAGGGGATTTTGAGGATTGTTCTGTTATTTTCTTGCTTTAGTGCCTTTGGCAAAACCGATTTGAGAGCGTACGCAGCGGAATCCGATATAGGAACGCTGTTCGTTCTGGTATTCCCACATGCGGATGTCGGAACGGATATTGTGAGCGACATCTTTCCAAGAGCCTCCGCGAACGATTTTGCGCTTCATGCGGTAAGGGTCTTCCTGTGCGGCATTGTAACGGTACTCTGGGTTGAGATCGCTTGTCAGTTTGCCGACACTTTCGGTGAAAGCGGTTGAAGTCCATTCGCTGACATTTCCGGCCATGTCATACAATCCGAAGTCGTTTGGAGAATATGTCCCGACACGTGATGTTATCAGCTGTCCGTCCTGAACGAAATTACCTTCCTGTGGCTTGAAATTGGCATAGAAACACCCTTGGTCTTCAGTCAACGGCAGGTCGCCGTCCCAAGGATACATGTTCTCGCTTTTGCCGGCTCGGGCAGCATACTCCCACTCAGCCTCTGTCGGGAGACGGTATGGTTCGACATAGACACCTTCGCGACCGAGAGAACGGCGGAGGAAGTCTGTGCGCCAGTTTGCAAAGGCAGTGGCCTGCTCCCAGCTTACTCCGACCACGGGATATTCATTGTAGCCTCCATGAGAGAAATAGAGACGTACATAGGGTTCGTTGTAGGCGTTGTCGAAGTCATTGATCCATGCTGTAGTGTCGGGATAGACATTGACAATGTAGGTATTGACAAAATCAAAATCGCCGGTAAGTCCGCGGGTTATGGTCTCTCGGATGATTTCGCCTTCATCGTTGATGTAGGCGGTATCTTTTGAGATAAGCGGAGTAGCTGTGGGTACGGGTTTGTCGGTATTGTATTCGCGACGGGCCGGGTTAAGACGATGTTTGCGTTTTGCGGCCTCAGTATGGTTATAGACTTCGTAACGATAGTTGAGCTGTTCCGGGTCAAGCTCGCGCACACCTGTGATGGGATTGGTGCGGTAGAGACTCTCAATCGCACGCTGCTCGTCCTCGTTGGCATTGCGCCAAGGAATTGCTTTTGCCCAGTTGAGATGTGGTGTCACGGGATTTCCTTCACGGTCTTCTTCAATCTTGAACTCTTCGTTGCCTCCGTAGGCCGGATCGGCAAGGCGTTCACGGATGATGGAATCACGTACCCAGAAGACAAACTGTTTGTACTTTGAATTTGTGATTTCCGTTTCGTCCATCCAGAAAGCGTCGACCGACACGCCTCGCGGGTCAGCTTCGAGATTCCATAGCGAATCGGCTTTAGAGGGACCCATCTTCACAGATCCTCTCGACACGAGAACCATACCGTAGGGTGTGGGTTCTGTCCATGAAGTTCCTCCCATTCCTGTAACTTCGCCTCCCATAGAGCTACGTGGACCTGTAGCGCATGAGACGACAGCGGAGAGAAGAATCAGAGCGAAAAGTATGTGGAGTATTTTTTTCATAAGTTACATTATGCGTATGCTCTTGTGTTTGTGGCGGTTTTTCTCTGAAAAATCGAGTTTAAGGTTATAGCCTGCAACAAGCTCGTGGCTCCCTGATGAGGCTTTTGATATGTCGGAAAGATGATAGTCGTAGCTATAGCCGATGAAAAAACCTTTGATTTCAGCTCCGAGCATGACGGAGAGTGCATCGTTGTAACGGTAGCCGAGACCTGCGGTGAAAAGTTTGTTGTAGCGGACTCGTCCTGTAAGCTCGAAATCGGTATCGGTGAAATCGCTTCTGACTATGACTGACGGTATCACTTCAAATAACGTGTTTTTTACAGGAATATTGCTTCCGGCCATTAAATAAGCTGTGCGTGAGGCTGTGAACTCATATTTTTTTGACAATTCACCGGTCGTGCCGTCGTCTCCTGCACGCGAGCCGCTTTCGGTATCGCTTGTGAAACTGACTGTAGGGTTGTTGGCATGTTGTAGCGAGATGCCGGCCCAGAACTTTTTATGGACATAAAATGCACCTATGCCGAGATCAAAGGCGTTGCCGGCGACATCGCGTTGCGGGATAGCATCGTCGGCCGGATCATGATAGTCATTGTCATCGGGGATATAGACTTCCGAACCTTTGAATTTTTCGTTGAAAAGGCCTAACTGCAAGGCTACCGTCAGCTCCCCTTTAAGAATCTTGAGCTTATAGCCAATCTGAGCGTCAAGCGTGAAATTGCTGAACAGACCGTAGGATTCCTGCTGGATGACGAGACCTGTCCCAAGGCGTTTGTTGCCAAGTTTGAACGGCATGTCGGCTGCGGCGATGAAACTTTGCGGGGCATTGTCAATTCCCACCCACTGCAGGCGTGCTCCTCCACGGATGCGAAGATAGTCCGTATCGCCTACTGCTCCGGGGTTGTAATATGTCGGCAACGCCCAGTATTGAGTTAGTAAAGCGTCGCCCTGAGCCTTTAGTTCCGGCGACACAATGAACATGAACAGACCTGTAAGCAAGGTTGTGTATAGAGATATGTGCTGTCGGAATATCATTCGAAATAGAAAGTTAATACGACCATTCGTGAAACGGCCTTTTTCAGTGACTGTGTTATGATGAGTTTTTCGGGTTCTTCAGCGATGTCGGGACGGTCATGGAGGAGATTGTCGCCAAGACCGAAACAGAACTTTATCTCCGGATTGAATTTGAAATAAGGCAGATAAAAGTCGCATCCGAATCCGCATGTAAGGAAGAAATCAGATGTTTTAGTGCGAAGATAGTCGTTGTTTTGCTTAGTCACATTGAATGTAGGCATCACGCCGGCGGTTATATATGGCCGGGAGTTGCGATAACGCAGCCCCGAGAATTTGAGGTCGAAGGGCAGCACGATTAGCGCCGATTTCAGGTTTTGGCGGTGTTCAGCCCCGGAGTTGTATTCGCGCATTGTGATGTCACGGTTTCCGAAATACATTCCCGGTGTGAAACGCAGGTTGAAATATGTACCAAGACGGTAATCGATAAGCCCGTTGACACAGAATCCCGGTTGGAATGCCGGTTGCTCTACAAACCATTGCTCTCCATTTTCACTTGTGAAGCCATTGTGGGTAAAAGTGAAGTCCTGAGTGTGGATGCCGACCGAGAATCCGAGATGCCAGCGACGAAGGTCGGCATAAGGGCGGTTCATCAGCTTGTCGTTTAGATTTTGACACGACAAATCTCCATGACTCCCGATAATCAGAGCCATGAGAGCGGAGAGCAGTCGAAGTGATGTGAGAAAGCGATGATTCATCACTTTTTATAACGAATCGGTAGGTTGGAATATTGTATGTAGCCGGTAGAGATGGATTAGCAATTATTGCTTCATAAAAATGCTGAGAAACAGAATTGACGGATTCCGGCATCGCTTGCAGGCGAATGATCCGGAAATCCGTCAATCTTGTTTGTTAATTCAATTACTGCCGTCTCTTAGGAACGGCGTGTGCATGAAATTTCTTATTCTGCTACGCGGAGCAGGAAGTAGTTTTTCTTGCCGCGCTGGACGAGGATGTATTTGTCGTTAAGAAGTGATTCGGCGGTTATGACAGCATTCGGGTCGGTCACTTTCTGTTTGTTGATGCTGACGCCTCCCTGCTGGATCATCTTGCGGGCTTCGCCTTTGGATGGGAATACCGCAGTCTTGGTGGCGAGAAGCTCAATGACAGGAACTCCGGTTTCGATATCGGCTTTGACGATGTTGAATGTCGGGACACCGTCGAATACGTCAAGAAGTGTCTTTTCATCAAGATTTCGGAGTGCTTCTTCGGCCTTGTTGCTGAACAGAATCGAGCTGGCTTCGACAGCGGCATTGTAATCTTCCTCGCTATGAACCATGACAGTGACCTCTTTTGCGAGACGTTTCTGCATTGGGCGCTGTCCGGGATCTTTGGCATGTTCTTCGATGAGAGCATCGATTTCCTCTTTGGTGAGGGCTGTGAAAATTTTCAGATATTTCTCGGCATCTGCGTCGCTGACATTCAGCCAGAACTGATAGAACTTATAGGGAGAGGTGTAGCGGGGATCGAGCCATACGTTTCCGCTTTCGGTCTTGCCGAATTTGCCGCCGTCTGCTTTTGTGATGAGCGGGCATGTGAGCGCGTAAGCTTCTCCTCCAAGCTTACGGCGGATGAGTTCTGTGCCGGTGGTGATGTTGCCCCACTGGTCGCTGCCACCGAGCTGGAGTTTACAGTTCTTGTCTTTGTAAAGGGTATAGAAATCGAAACCCTGCAGGAGCTGATAGGTAAATTCTGTAAAGCTGAGGCCGTCGCGTGCTTCTCCGTTAAGACGCTTCTGCACGGAGTCCTTGGCCATCATATAGTTTACGGTAATATGCTTGCCGATTTCACGGGCGAAATCAAGGAAGGTGACATCCTTGGTCCAGTCATAGTTGTTGACCATTTCGGCTTTGTTAGGAGCATCGCTTTCGAAGTCGAGGAACTTGGATAACTGCTTTTTAATTGCTTCCTGATTGTGACGGAGTGTGGCTTCGTCGAGAAGGTTGCGCTCGGCGCTCTTGCCTGAGGGGTCGCCGATCATACCTGTGGCTCCTCCTACGAGTGCGAGGGGCTTATGGCCGCAACGCTGGAAGTGGCGGAGCATCATCACACCGCAGAGGTGGCCGATGTGGAGACTGTCGGCGGTCGGGTCAATGCCGAGGTAGGCAGTGGTCATGCCTTTTTTTAGCTGTTCGTCTGTTCCGGGCATGACAGTGTGGATCATGCCACGCCAAGTGAGTTCTTCAATGAAATCCATTATGCTAATAGAAGATTATTTTTTTGTTTGATAAGCCTGAAACCGCTCCTGCACTATGCGGAGGGTTTCAGGCTTGTTATGATTTAATATGATGTGTTGTGACCTTATTTCAGTGTGGCGAGGGTCTCGGCGATGCGGCGCATTGCTTCGCGCAGGTTGTCATCAGAAGTAGCATAGCTGAGACGGATATATCCTTCCATGCCGAATGCTCCTCCGTCGACTGTGGCTACATGGCCCTTTTCGAGAAGATACATGGCAATGTCGGACGAGCTTTCAAGCTTCTTTCCTTCGGGGGTGCTCTTGCCGATGTAGGCACTTACCTCGGGGAAAAGATAGAACGCGCCCTGCGGACGGTTTACCTTGAGTCCGGGTATTTTTGACGCGAGGTCGACGACGAGGTCACGACGGCGCTCGAACGCTTTGTTCATCTCTGCTATGCAGTCTTGCGGGCCATTGTAGGCAGCTTCGGCTGCTTTCTGTGCGATGGATGATGCGTTCGATGTGTACTGTCCCTGAAGCTTGGTCACGGCTTTAGCGAGCCACAGGGGTGCGGCGCAGTATCCGATACGCCATCCGGTCATGGCATACGCCTTTGACACGCCGTTGATGATGATTGTGCGGTCGGCTATCTCGGGGAATGATGCGAGCGATGTGAAAGAGCCTGTGAAGTTGATATGTTCATAGATTTCATCGGCAAGCACCATGATGTCGGGGTGTTTTGCGAGGACATCGACAAGACCCTGAAGCTCTTCGCGTGAATAGATGCTGCCGGTCGGATTTGACGGAGAGCAAAGCAGAATCATGCGTGTCGCGGGTGTGATGGCCGCTTCAAGCTGCTCAGGGGTGATTTTGAAGTCCTGATTGATGTCGGCAAGAATCTCTACTGTCTTTCCTCCAGCAAGCTTCACCATTTCGACATAGCTTACCCATGCCGGCATAGGAATTATGACCTCGTCATCGGGGTTGATGCTTGCGAGGATAACGTTGCAGAGAGCCTGTTTCGCTCCGTTTGACACCACAATCTGTTCGGGAGCATAATTTACACCGTTCTCCTTTGCAAGTTTTTCAGACACGGCCTTGCGGAGCGACATGTAGCCCGGGACGGGAGTGTAGAAAGTGTAGTTTTCGTCGATGGCACGTTTTGCAGCCTCTTTGATGTGGCGGGGAGTTTCGAAATCCGGCTCTCCGACGGAGAGGTTGATTACGTCGACACCTTGAGCCTTTAGCTCATTGCTTTTCTGTGACATTGCGAGGGTGGCTGATGGAGCCAAAGCCTGCACGCGATCGGAAATGTGGGTCATATAATAATGTTATTGGGTTGATTTTTACGGATTAAGCGGGCTCTTTGAAATTTGCTGTAACTACCAAGTGACATGATTTCGGGAAAAATTTCTTTGCATTGTCAGATGCTGTCCGGAATCACGACTGATGATTAAAGCGTTTAGCCAAAACCTTAAGTATTGCATGTGTGCAAAGATAGTTATTATTTATGATAAAAAATATGCCGGATGGTGAAATCCGGCATATTTTTAACCATTATGATGCTAATTGGATTAAGCCTTTGCTGTAGCAGCTCTGGCGCGCATAGCGGCCATAACTTTGCCCTTTCCGATACGGATGAAGTCAAGGATCGGACGCGATGCCGGACAGATGTAGCTGCATGAGCCACATTCGATGCAGTTGGCGATTTTCTGCTGTTCTGCTTCATCCCAGTCCTGAAGGCGCGAAAGAGTGCTGATCAGGAAGGGTTCGAGTCCCATAGGACAAGCCTCTGTACACTTGCCGCAACGGATACAGTTTTCCATCGGACGGCGGTGTGCATAGCGGCTGTCGAGGAGTATGCCCGATGTTCCCTTGATCATCGGTGTCTGGAGGGTAGATGCTGTACGTCCCATCATCGGACCGCCAAGTATTATTTTCTCGGGTTCTTTTCCGGGAACGAGTGTGGCAAGGATTGTGCCGAGCGCCACTCGCAGGTTGCGCCCTGTCTCACCGTCATGCAGTGTGAGCACACGGTCCATGAGTGGTTCGTCAAGGACTACGGCGCGGTAGACGGCGTAGGCTGTCGCTACATTCTGCACGATAGCTCCTGTTGCAATCGGTAGTCCGCCTGACGGTACTTCCTTTCCTATCACAGCTTCGATGAGCTGCTTTTCGCCACCTTGCGGATATTTGACCTTCATCGGCATGACTTCAATGCCTGCCACTGACGATGCTGCTTCCGAAAGTGCAGCGATTGCTTCCGGCTTGTTGTTTTCAATTGCGATGACACTGCGGTTGACTCCGGCTGCACGCATGAGAAGCTCGACACCCTTGACAATTTCACGCGGATTTTCACGCATGAGCATGTCGTCGCATGAAAGACATGGTTCGCACTCGGCCGCATTGATTATGACAATCTCGGCTTTTGAGCCGGGAGGGGGTGAGAGTTTTACGTGGGCAGGAAATGTCGCACCACCGAGTCCGACGATGCCGGCATTCTTTATGATGTCGATAATCGCTTTGCCGTCGAGAGCCGCAATTTCTTCTTCAGTGCGGGCCGGTTTTTCGCGGTTGGCCATTGCTTCTGCGTCAGCAGCGCGGTCGGCTTCATCACTTTTTATATAAATGGCCTGAACGGGCATACCCTGAGGGGTGCGGGCTGTATCGATTTTTACAACAGTACCCGAAATCGGAGTGTGGATAGGGGCTGATACAAACCCTCCGGCATCTGCTACACGGTCGCCACGCTTCACCTTGTCTCCTTTTTTGACAACGGGAGTGGCGGGTGCGCCGATGTGCTGCGATACTGGGAGCACGACTTCTTCCGGCAGAGGAAGGTTTTCGATTGGCTTGCCTGCGGCAATCTTGTTTTCGGCGGGATGTACACCGCCTATTTTAAAGGTATGGAGTTTCATGTCTTCTGATTTCAGGCTGTTTCTTCAACTTTCTCTTTGGCGGGAGCTTTCTTTACAGGGAAGTTTACGGCATGGATGGCATGCGTCGGACATACATCGACACATTTGCGGCAAAGCTTACACTTCTCGTAGTCGATATATGAGAGATTGTTGGCAATCGTGATAGCTTCGTGCGTACACTCTTTAGCGCATTTCGAACAGCCGATACATGCGGCTTTGCATGCCTTCATTGCGGCGGCTCCCTTTTCTTTGTTGGAGCAGGCAACGTAGACTCTCATGCCGCGCGGTCCTTTGTAGCGGAGTTCGATGATTGAGCGTGGACATGCCTTGACGCATGCTCCGCAACCGACACACTTGTCTTCGATGACTTCGGGCAGACCGGTCTCAAGATTCATCTTCATTGCTCCGTAGGGGCACGCGCTGACACAATCTCCACATCCGAGACATCCGTTGGGACAGGGAGATTCTCCTGTCCCGAGCGACGACAACACAGCGCAAGTAGGAGCGCCTTCGAAGCGTGCAAGGCGTGGACGGAGATCGCATGTGCCGTTACACTTTATTACTGCAATTTTCGGTTTGGTTTCGGCTGCTGCCAGTCCGACGATTTCACCGATCTGTTTCATGACTGCGCTTCCTGATGCCGGGCATGTAAGGCCGTCGAGAGTGTCGGCGCAGACACATGCTGATGCGAAGTCACGGCAACCGCTGCGTCCGCAGCCGCCGCAGTTCGCGCCGGGAAGGAGTGCTTCTACTTGGTCAATTCGAGGATCTTCTTGGACATGGAAACGCTTGGCTACAACGTAGAGCACGGCTGCGCCGATGATTCCGATAAGTCCGAGAACAATGATTGAAGTTACTATAATATTCATGGTAGTAAATTAAAACGTCATATTTTTCTAATTTTCCAACTGATTTTTTGAGCAAGACTCTTTCGCTTCGCATATAGGAAGAGGTCATAGAGACCGAGGGCGATGAAACCGAGGGCGATTGACCATCCTCCGAGTGAAGGAAATCCGAGCCTTAGCCCGACAATGACACCTCCGAAGATTAGGGTGGGCAGTATGAGCGCCCACCATGTGGCCCGAAGTGTGGAGCTTGATGTGGCACTGACCTCAACACGCTCACCTACTGAGAAATCCCCGGCTAAAGGAGTGTCGATTTTCAACAGCTCCTTTTGTTCTCCACCCTTGCTGCTACACAATGCAGTGATGGCACAGCCGTCACATTTGCATTCGTCTTCGGTCAGGATGACAAGAGAGCTGCGCTCCACTTTCTGGATGATTCCACGGTGGGTTACGTCTTCTTTACTCATGATAATAGATAAAAAACACTTGAGGTATGCGAGGGGCAAAGTTAACTATTTTCTCTAAAAACAGCAAACCGTTTTGCATTATCGCCGTTTTTTAGGGCGATTCTTGTTGTAATTTTGTCAGTTGGAAAGAGATTGTGGAAATTTGTAAAGGGAATCTGTGGTGATGTGGGTTATCGGCTCTGACGGGCGACTTTCCGGCGTTCTTCGCTTACGAGTCGTGGCAGGGTCTTGACGAAGTTCCAGTAGCGCGGGATGTTTTTCTGTGGCTGTTCGAGGGCGCGATGTAGCCATTCAAGGCGCAGTTTGAGCATCCATTGAGGTGCACGCTTCACTTCGCCTACTCCGGCATTGAAATTGAAAATTGCTCCATAGCCGAACATTACTCCACGTTTGAGATATGGTTTGAGTCTCGACATGAACATTTCTTGCTTCGGTGCTCCGAGACTGACCCATATAATGTCGGGGTTATCAGCATTGATCATGTCGGCTATGCCTTGATAATCGAATTCGTCGACAGCTCGGAATGGAAGGGTTTCAAAACGCATGTCTTTGATTGCCGGGTCTATTTCCGAAAGATTTTTGCGAAGTCCGGCAAGCACTTCTTCGGTATTGCCGAGGAAGAATTGGCGGAAACGCCGCATGGCTATGTATTTCAGGAATATGTCTGCCCCGATGTAGCTGTCGATTGGTTCTTTATGGATCCATGCAAGGATTTTGGCGAGCACGCTGCCGTCGCAGTTGTTGACAAGCGCTCCGTTGAGCACTTTCAGGAATTCGGGATTCTGGTTGGCTATGGTAAGGTTGTTGGCCTCTACGGAGCAGCTGTAGCCGGGGATGCCTTTTTCGATGGCATCGAAAATAGTGCGATCGAGTTTGTCACGGTCAAACTCGATGCGCACATTGAAATATTTTTTGTCTTCGTTCATTGTTTGTTGGACTTGGCAATCTCGTTTTCAACCCATTTGTATTGCTGGCGCAGTCCATCCTCAAGGCTTACGCTTGGTTCCCAGCCGAGGATTTCTTTGGCTTTTGAATAATCGGCGCTGCGGGCTTTGTCGCCTTCGGGTTTGGTCGTGTCGAAAAACGGTTTGATATCTTTGCCGCTGATTTTGACAACTGTTTCAGCGATTTCTGCAATTGAAGTGCATACCGACGGGCCGATCTGGATCCATCCGTGTCCCCAGCCTTTGTCAAGTGCGCGGACAAGTGCCTCGACCACGTCATTTACGTGAAGAAACGCACGGCCCTGTTTTCCGCTGCCCCACACGATGAATTCCTCATTCGGATAGTTGATTGCCTTACGGATGAGTGCCGGGATTACCTGACTGCGTTCGCCGAAGTCACAAGGCGAGCCATATACGTTGTGGAACTGAAGGGTACAGCATGGAATGCCGGTCTCTTTTTCAAGATAGCCTATTTCCAATTGTCCCATAAGCTTGCTCCATCCGTATGCTGATTCGGGGAGAGCCGGGAATAGTTCGTCTTCGCGCAGTGGCACTACGTCAAGTGAGTTTTGACGGGTCAGCGGGTAGCTGCAGGCGGTGCCTACATAGATCAGACCTTTGATCCTTTCTTTGCCGGCTCTGCGAACGGAAGCGAAAAGGTTGGTGTTGATGAGGTTGTTCTGACGGAAGAGGCCTCCCTGATTGCCAAAAACGTAGTCAATACCGGCTACTATATCGGCAAGGTGGATGACATATTCATTGTCATTTACAATTTTGTCTATATCCGCATGACCGTCCGAAAGGTCTATGTTGAAAAAACGGCTGTCGATATCAATGACCGGCTTGCCTGATTCGTCGTTGAGATATTCGAGCTTTCCTCGCCATAGGTTGTCGATTATGCTCACGTCGTGTCCTTCTTTCACAAGGCGTTTCACAAGGTTGCTGCCAATCATTCCGCAACCGCCTGTTACAAGTATTTTGCTCATAGCTATTGTCGTATGGATTTTTATATTCAGTTTAAAAATTTCAGATTTTCTCGTAGGATTTTCGCTCAGCGTTTGTCGGAAAGTTCTGAATAAATCTTTCCGAGGCGATGTCCTATTGTTATTATATTGAAACTCTCCTCCGCAAACTGCCGTGAGGCGCTTTCTATTCTATGTCGTAGAGCAGTGTCAGCAATCATCTTTTCAAGTTGGTCGGCAAGAGCTTTCGTATCACCCGGAGGGAACAGAAGGATATCTTCGTTGTCATGCACAATGTCGGGTAGGCCGCCGACAGGAGTTGCTATGACGGGAAGTCCGTATGCCCAAGCGTCAAGAACCGCCATGGGAAATCCCTCGGCATAACTTGGAAGGCAGAATACTGATGTCTCACGAAACAGCCTGTCTTTGTCTGAGCCGGCGATCCATCCGGGAAATTCAACTTGATTCTCGATTCCAACCTCACGCGCGATTGCCTTTCCTTTTTCAATTTCTCCGCTTCCGGCAAAGACAAGTTTCCATTGCGGGTATTTGTGTGCGATGATGGCGAAAGCTCTGATCAGGTCGTGGTAACCCTTGCGTGGGCTGACGACTCCGGCGGAAAGGATTATGTTTTTTTTCTTGACTTCTACTGAAGTGTCGGCGATTCTCGGACAAGGGTTGTGGAGCACACGCACTTTGTCGCCAAGTTCAAATGTAGAGCATACGGCGTTCTCCCACATCTTTGACAGCACCATCACGCGGTCCGCATCGTCAAAAAGTTTTTTGTAGACAGCGCTGTAAGGCCCTTCTATGGTCGAAGCCGTGTCGAAAGCATGAAAATGTACGATTGTTTTTTTGCCGGTGAGTTTTGCAAGCCGCATAAACAGTGATTTTCTTCTTGCCGACGGTGCTTCTCCGATGTGGATGTGTACGGTCTTGCACCAAGGCAGATACCAGAGGTATTTTGCCATGCCGGTCATCATATAAAGGAGTTTGACGGCTATAGACCCGTTGCGGTGAGTCGCAATCCACCGACATCCGTACTTTTTCCATTCATTTGCCATTTCGTGAGCCATGACTACGGACGAAATCCCGCCGTGTGTACGGCGGGAGGTAGCAAGCACAAGCACTTCAGGCATATTAAGCATCCTTATTCGGAATTTTCAGTGGGTTAAACGTCTTAAAAACGGTTAAGAAGATTAAAAATTGTGTGAACGCCCAAGAAATCGTCAGATATTTGGCCTGTCCCATGTATAGCTTGTGGTGCAGTGTATGGGAATGGAGAGGTTACCGGCCTGTAGAGTGAAATCACCTTCTTCGAGTGTCCATTGTCCGTGGGCGTTTACAAAGGCAAGGTCTGAGGCCGGTACGATAAATTTTACAGTGCGTGTTTCTCCCGGCATAAGTGCGAGTTTGGAGAATCCGCGCAGACGTTTGTTGTCGGGAACGACTGATGCCACAAGATCCGACGAGAAGAGCAGCACAGCTTCTTTGCCGTCGCGAGAACCTGTGTTTGTCACATTGACACTTACGGTAAGTATGTCGGACGGTGTGAACTCCGTTTTATCGACTTTAAGGTCAGAATATTCAAAAGTCGTGTAGCTTTTGCCATATCCGAAAGGCCATTGCACATTCACACGGGCATCGTAGTCATAGACACCTTCCATTTTACCGACTTCTTCGCTGACCTTATAGTCATACGTGACAAGAGAATTGATTTCACGAGGATATGTGAACGGCAGTTTGGCTGAGAAGTTTCGCTCTCCGGCCATGAGTTCGGCAAGTGCGTCGCCTCCGAAATTTCCGGGAATAATGATATCGATTATTCCTTTGGCAAGCGGTTCGATGTCAGCAAGTATTCGGGGGCGTCCTTCGTTGATGACAAGCACGATCGGTTTGCCTGTCTTGGCAAGGGCTTTGACCATGTTGCGCTGTTTGGCTGACAGATAGAGATCTGTAAGATTGCCCGGTGTTTCGCAATAGGAGTTTTCACCGATACATGCCACTATCACATCAGAGTTGGCTGCCGCTTTGACTGCGTTCACCATATCAGCCACGTTTTCGTCCTGATAAGAGCCTTTCTGGTTGAAAGTCACTGTCGGGACATACGTGACTTTCGATTCCCCGAATTTGTTGGTCAGAGCTTCGAGTATTGTGTTGTAGTCTTTTGCGTAGTCATCTGTCAGATGTCCCTGCCACGTGTACGACCATCCGCCGTTGAGCGAACGCATCGATGTAGCTGTCGGGCCTGTCACCATAATCCGTGTGTTTTGGCTTAGCGGCAGAATGTTGTCGTCGTTTTTCAGCATCACCATCGTTTCAGCAGCTGCGTCGAGAGCCGTTTTTTGAAACTCTTTGGATGCGAATTTCGGATAATTCTTTAAAAGGGTGTTTGGATGGTCGAATAGTCCGAGACGGTATTTCAGACGGAGTGCCCGGGAGGCTGCATCATCGATTCTGCTCATGCTGACCTTTCCCTCTTCGACAAGTTCCCTGAGTATGTCGCAGTAGTCTACCTTATAGGGCTCCATTGCCATGTCGATGCCTGCGTTGATGGCGATGCGTATGGCATCTTTTTTGTCTTTCGCTACTTTCTCGCGGGTGTAGAGATTGTTGATGTCTGCCCAGTCAGTGACGATGAGGCCGTCCCATTGCAGGTCTTCCTTCAGCCATTTTGTAAGCAGGATGGGGTCGGCATGGACAGGTGTTCCGTTAATCGACGATGAATTTACCATTATGGTAAGCGCTCCGTTTTTGATTGCTTCAAGATAGGGCGCAAAATGTTTTTCGCGCAGGTCGGATGCGGAAATATAGGCCGGTGTGCGGTCTTTGCCGGAAAACGGTACGCCATAGCCCATGAAATGTTTGACCGAGACTGCTATGTGGTTCCTGTCGATGTGGTTAGGGTCATCGCCTTGGAATCCACGCACAGCGGCCGCTCCCATCATGGCGTTGACGAGTGAATCTTCACCATAGTTTTCCCAGAATCGTGGCCAGCGGGGATCGCGTGCAAGGTCGAGTGTTGGCGAGAATGTCCACGGACAGTCGCTCGCACGCGTTTCGTAAGCCGTGATTTCGGCTGCTCTTCTGCAAAGTTCGGTGTCAAACGAGGCCGCCACATTCAGGTTTTGCGGAAACAGTGTCCCTCCGTTTGTATAGGTTGTACCGTGATTCTGGTCAAGACCGTAGATACAGGGGATGCCGATATATTTCATCGAGGCTTCCTGAATCTGTGGAATGATTACGTTCCATGATTCGGCATCAAGACAATAAGAGTATGGAGCATTCAGTATCGATCCTACCTTATATATGCCTATTACAGTGTCGACTTTCTCCTTGACAAGCCTGAATTTGCCGTCAGGTCCGTTCTCTCCGAGAATATCGAGCTGAATCTGGGTCATTTGTCCGATTTTTTCCTCAAGTGTCATCTTGGAGAGTGTTTCTTGGACTTTTTTCTCGATTGCAGGATCTGAGGGGATGACTGGCAGGGTTATAGGTGTATAGGCCATGACCGGGAAAGTCACGGTTGCAAGCGAAAGGAGAAGGTTGCGAAGCATGGTTGTGTCGGTTTGGCGGTGGAGATGATTGGTTTTGATTAAGAGTATTCTATCAGGAAGCGGATTCCGGCTTCTTTAATTCAGGATATGATATTCGGGAGTGATACATTGTTCGCAGACGCTGTGCGAACACTTCTTTTATCGTGCTTACATCACGGAATGATATCGGCGACTCGTTGTGCAGTCCTTCGGCTATCTGAGAGTCGATAATCTTGTTGACAAGTGCCGAAATAGCTTCCGGCGAGTGATCTGTCATAGAGCGTGATGCAGCTTCCACTGAATCGGCCATCATAAGGAGGGAGGTTTCCTTCGATTGTGGATTGGGCCCGGGATAGGTGAAATTAGCCGGGTCGACTTCTTCGTCAGGATGTGCGTTGCAATAGGTGGTGTAGAAATAGCGTGCTTTACCAGCTCCGTGGTGTTCGGAGATAAAATTGCGGATGACCTTCGGAAGTTTTGCTTTTTCGGCAAGGGCAAGACCTTCGTTTACATGGCCGGTGACTATGCGTGCGCTCTGTATCGGATCAAGAGCGTCGTGCGGGTTGACTCCATGCTGGTTTTCGGTATAGAATGCCGGATTTTTTATCTTGCCTATGTCGTGATACAGTGCGCCTGTGCGGACAAGCTGCACGTTTGCTCCGATTCTTGATGCGGCGGCTGATGCGAGATTGCTGACAGCCATGGAATGGTTGAATGTGCCGGGGCATTCTTCGGATAATTCTCTCAGGAGCGGATTGTTGATGTCGGAAAGCTCCACAAGGGTCACACGCGATGTGAATCCGTAGACTCTTTCGAGCAGGAACATGAGCACGTAGCTGAACGAAATGAGTATGGCATTTATGGCGAAGCAGCCGAATATCCTGCCTTCAGTCCGTGCGAGCGATCCGGCCTGCATGACTTCGATAGCCACGTATGAGAGTGTGTATGCGAGAAATATGAGAGCCGCTGTGCGTATAAGCTGGCTTCTGCGTGAGAGGTCCTTAAGAGAGTCTATGGCCACGACGCCGGCAATGAACTGCATAAAGATGAATTCAAGCGCAAACGAGGCGACTATGGAACAGATCAGAACCAGAATCACATGGCAGAAGTAGGCTGTGCGCGAGTCGAGGAATATCAACACGAGGATTGGCACTATGGTAAACGGAGTGATGTAGAATCCTGTTGAAAATCCGGCCTGCATTGCAAACGCAAAAAGAGTGAAGAGGCCGATTAGGGTTATAATAAACACCACAGTCCGATCATCCTCGAAATAGTCACGCCGGAATATGTAGAGATAGGCAAACAGCATTCCGTAGAGTATAAGCATATATAGCGTCTGTCCGGCTATTGGATAATAGTGTTGGGAGATGGCGCTGTTGCCGCGTTCGTTGGCTATTTTTTCATAGGTATGGAGGACTGTTGCCAGACGTGATGTCACGATGTCGCCTTTATCTATTATTCTTTCTCCTTGCTGGATGACTCCGACAGGGGCCATCGCTTTTTGGTAAGACTCGTTTAGCAGACGCCGTGAGGTCACGGTGTCGACAAGGATGTTTGGATGAAGGACTTGAGAGAGCTTGGTCGCCGATATAGCCTGACGGACATTTGGATCTTTGAGCACACTGTCGAGATGCTCATAGGCCCTGAAGGCTGAAAGATAGTTGGCTGTCGGAATACTGATGGCCACGTTGTCGTGAATGAAACGTACCGTAGGCAGTTTTCCTGACGATATTTTTGCATATGTATCCCGGTCTACGATTCCATTTTCATAGACTTTACGTATCTCTTTTATTATCTGGTTGCGCTGGGCCGGTGTTATGTCAAGATCTTTTGTGGCGTTAAGACGGGTTGTGTAGTCCGATATAATAGTCTTTTCGGCTGTCAGATCGCGCGTGAATACGGGCTCGAAATGCGTGTCGATGCTGTCTTTGACCTTGGCTGCGCTGAGCGAGTCAAGGTGTATGGGAATGTCGAACGGTGCTGTCAGCAGGGCATAGCTCCACGGTCGTCCTTCCTCAAAAGTATAGTGGTTTTCGGCAGAACGCGGGAGAAAATACACCGTCACTGACACAACAGCTATGAATAGCAGAATCCGGAGCGAGAGTTGGCGCGATGGCATTGATTTCATATGTCGAAGATGTTGCGGACAATGGTCCAGATAATGATGGTTGTGAGGATAAAGAGGATGAAAAACCGTGAAGAAAGGGTGCGTTGGAGTCGAGTCTGTCGAGATCCTATATGCCGCGATAATATAAGCAATCCCAGCAGTGGGATTTCAATGATAAAAAGCGCGTTATAACTGAAGGCTGCTTTCAAGTCTCCGTTAAAAATGGCGTGTATGGCCCGCTGAGAGCCGCAGCCGGGACAAGAAAGTCCTGTAAGCATCTTGAACATGCAGCGGGGATAGAGCCCTGATGACGGTTCAAAATTCAGATAGAGAACGCAGAGACCTATGGCTGCCACGCAAAGACCGGCAATCAGTAGACGGCGGTATAGGGAAAACCGGGCATTGATTTTTCTCTCGGTTGGCGACATGTGTACTGACAGATTGTTTCTTGTTCGTGTTAGTCATAAGGCAGATTCAGAACAGAGCCCCGAAGATTACCGAGAACGGTGCCCATATAAGTCCGGCGACAAACGAGATGATTACCCAAAGCTGGGCTTTTGACGATGCGTCGAGAGCCGCTATATAGTCTCCACGGTAATACGCAGGCGAGACTTTTGCCGCATAGAAGATTGCGACTATTCCCGAGGGTATGCAGCAGCAGATTGTTGCCAGAATGGCCCATATAAGGTAATTGTCGGGCATAGGCGGGACAGCGTTCGGGTCATTCGGCTGTTGTCCGTAAGGATTTTGTCCATATGGCTGGCCGTAGTGGTGCTGGCTGCTGTTATATGCGCTGTAAGGATTGCTCTGTCTGGTATAGTCTTGCTGACCGGAATATGTATGGCTGTCTCCTTGGTTCTCGTTGTTTGAGGAAAGGATTGCTGCGATCTCAGGAATGGCACTCGCGGTAGTCCAGTCGCTCAGTCCTTCGTGCCATACCGGGGTCGAAGGGTTGAGTTCCGGTTTCGAGGCGACCTCTTCAAGTGTGAGCGGTCCTTCCTGCACACTGTCGATTATGATCCAGTATTTCATTTGTGGTGGTAAGGAAAATGGTGTTGTTAGCGCGGAAGAATGGATGAAAAATATTTAGAGTATGTGGATGAGGGGACGTGCGGATTCGCGTCCCCGTGTTCAATCCGTGACACAGCGGGGCTGTATCAGTGTCTGATTAGAAAAATTTTGTTTCTTCGCCGAGGATGTCTGAGAGGACTGCGTTGGCAAGTCGTGACGCTCCGAGGCGGAAATACTCGTTGGTCTCAACCCACTGGTCACCGAGGACAGTTTTCACGATTGTGTAGTATTTCAGAGCGTCTTCAGTGGTCGATACTCCTCCGGCGGCCTTGAAACCTACCATACGGCCGGTCTTCTCATAGTATTCCTTGATACATTCACACATGATATAGGTTGCTTCGATCGATGCGCCGGGATATTCTTTACCTGTAGAGGTCTTGATGAAGTCTGCTCTGGCATACATCGAAAGAATTGAGGCGTTACGGATGTTTTCGGCTGTCTTGAGTGCGCCTGTCTCAAGGATTACTTTCATGAGCGAGTCACGGCATGAGTGTTTCATTTCTGAAAGTTGGTCGCATACTTCCTCATAGTCCTTGTCGAAGAAATCTCCGAGTCCGAGCACTACGTCGATTTCGTCAGCTCCGGCTTCGACGGCCAGACCGACTTCTGCAACCTTGACCTCAATGAAGCTCTGGGCGCTCGGGAAGCAGCCTCCGACAGCGGCGATGTCGACATCGGAACAGTCGAGCACAGTGCGTACGATAGGAACGAAGTTGGGATAAACACAGATGGCTGCCACATTTGGAAGGTCGGCATGTTCGTGGGCGAAAGCGTTGACCCTCTCTGTGAAATCGGCTACCGAACGCTGTGAGTCAGTTGACTTCAGGGTGGTGAGGTCTATGGAGTTGAATATTTTTTTGAGGACTTCAGGAGTGTTGTTCTCGGCAAGGTGCTTGTCAAGGATTTCATTGACTTTTGCTGCGACTTCGGCGTCAGATGTGGTGACGCGGCTGTCGGCAAGGACTTGTTGATATTTATCCATGATGATTATTATTTAAGTTTAGGGTATTAGGTGAACTGTAATATTCTGGTTTTTACGACACAGTCTGTCTTTGACTTTGAGGCCGTAAAGGTCATTGCTTTAACTTCGGGTTTGAGGCATGGCGCAGTGTGTCGCGTGCGGTTTTCTTTTCGATGTTGCGTCGGAATGCCTCGGTCAGATCTATCCCGGTCTGGTTGGCTATAGCTGTCAGTACCCAGAGGAGGTCGGCGAGTTCGTCGGCAAGCGCGTCGGGCTTTTCTCCGTTCTTAAATGACTGGTCGCCATATATACGGGCCATTAGTCTGGCCACTTCACCGGTCTCTTCTGCGAGGATTGCCATATTGGTGAGAGGCGAGAAGTAACGTACCCCGACAGTAGTAATCCATTTGTCGACTACCGTCTGGAGCGAACGCAGCGAAATAGAATCATCGGCCGTAGGTGTGAAATCCATAGTCAATCCTTTAGTTTTGAATCTATAACAATTGTCACAGGGCCGTCGTTCACAAGTGACACCTGCATGTCAGCCCCAAACACCCCCTTTTTAACTTCTTTTCCAAGAAGCGAAGAGCATTCGTCGCAAAACATTTCGTAGAGAGGGATTGCAATGTCGTGGCCGGCAGCCCGTATATAGCTTGGCCGGTTTCCTTTGCGGGTTGATGCGCATAGCGTGAATTGGCTGACGGCAAGCAGTTCGCCATCAACATCTGCGAGAGAGCGGTTCATCACTCCGGCATTGTCGGAGAAAATACGCATTGCAACACATTTTGATGCAAGCCAACGCACATCGTCGGGGGTATCACCCTCGGCCACGCCGACAAGAACCATCAACCCTTGGCCGATAGCACTGTGAAGCTCCCCGCCTATGCTTACGGAAGCCTCAATGACACGTTGAATTACTAACTTCATAATCCGCAAATTTACGAAATAAATCGGATTATATGTCTGAAAGTGATGAAAAATGAGGACAACGGCCTCAGAATCCATGATTTTTTGAGATTGTATCCGGCATTCAGGATTTTATGACGCATATCTCAGACCTATCTTATTCATGATATGGGACCGCGGCAAGTAAATAGTCGTCCATACTCTGATTCTTTTATGTGACGAGGATTATAATTCCGATTTTTTTCGAATCCTGTGAACTGATTTGAGAAAAATAGCGTTATTAGAAATGAACGTCAACTATTGTTTATGAAAGGGAAATCAAGATTGTTAATGGTGTTAGCAGCGTTAGGTCCCTTGGGTATTTCTGCCCAAGGGATTGCTGACGTTGTGGCAGCTCTGGAAAAGACGGGTTGCTATGAGGCCAATGCAAGTTTCAATGTGTCGCTTCCGCAGAGTGACAAAGATGTTGTCTATGAGGTCAGTCTTGCTTCTGCTCCGGCACCCGCCGACAAATTGTCGCCGTGCTCCTATCTGACAGAATGGGGACTGGAGACCCCGTCTGGCACGGTGAAAGGTTTCTCGGCCTATTTCGACGGGCATCATTACCGGTATCGCAACGAGCGTCTTCAGGAATATCACATGGATTGGGATTCGATTCCTTTCATGTCGCGTGGCAATTCGGTAGGGGTGCAGGGCAATGCACAGTTTACCGACCTTTATCCATGTTATATAGCCAAGGAACTCGCCGGAATGGAAAATGATGACCGCTATATGCTCGATATTAAACCGGATGTGACATTTGACGGCAAGAAAGCTGTTGAAATCACGGCAGTGATGAAGGTCAACGATGTCACTGCAATGGAGAAACGCTTCATATTCGATGCTTCGACAATGATGCCGATGCGTATCGACACTGAAAGCAATCCCGGTCAGATAACAGAGCAGTCGATGCTCGTAAGTTATCACTATCCGGCTGAGATGCACTGTCCTGAACTCAGTGAAGAGTCTCTAATGGCGCTTTATCCTGAAGTTTTTGAGAAATACAGGGAGAATAATTTCCGTATCGAGAATCTTGCCGGGACTCAGTTCCCGACATTTTCACTCCCGACCACTACCGGCGAGCGTTACACCTATCACCGTGGCGACAGTTTCGCTGCTCCGACAGTCATTGCAATTCTCGACCCCTCGGCCGGGTTTAATGCTGAGCTGGTTGAAGGTGTGCGTGGAGCAGTAGACCGGCTACCGTCTCAGGCCGATGTAATCTGGGTGTTTAATTCGACTAATATCGATGCAATCGAGAGCGTTATCCCTTCGATTCGTCCCGGCGAGCATCTTCTGATGAACGGCAAATCGCTTGTACGCGATTGCGGAGTGGCCTCCATGCCGGTGGTAATTATGACCGACACGGCCGGAAAAGTGAAAAATGTGGTGCTCGGATTCAACAAGGAGCTTGGAAATATTGTTTTACAGACGATGGCTCTTGTCGAATAGACTATAGTTAGTAATGAAATCATAAAACTACAGAATAATGGAAACCGTATTTTTTAAAGGCCAGCCGTGTCATACTTGCGGCTCAGTACCTTCGATTGGCGAGACAGCCCCTTGTTTTCATCTCGCAGGCGCGGATCTGTCGCAGTTGCTCTGCACTGATTTTGCAGGAAAGCGCGTGGTTCTCAACATATTTCCAAGCCTTGACACGGAAGTATGTGCCCGTAGTGTGCGCCGTTTCAACGAAGAGGCTGCCAAACTTGACGATGTAGCTGTCATCTGTGTGTCTATGGATCTCCCGTTTGCAATGGGACGTTTCTGCACAATTGAGAATATCAAGAATGTTGTTTTCGGTTCTGCATTCCGTTCGCCTCTTTTCGGTCAGAAATATGGTGTGCAGCTTGTCGACGGTCCGCTTGCAGGGCTGCTTGCTCGATGTGTCCTTGTACTTGACGAGAATCGTCGTGTGATTTTCCGTGATCTTGTCGAGGAGATTACTAATGAGCCGGACTATGATGCTGCGCTAAAGGTTCTCAGAAACGAAGTATAAATTTATCGGATTATAAATTTGATTAGCCTCCCTTCCGACGGATTTGTTCTGTCGGAAGGGAGGTCTCGTTATTCTGTAGTAAAAATTATTCGAAGTTATCGGCGTGGGAATGACATGGTTTGCAATGGAATCGACAGGTTAATAATCGCTGAAGAGTTTCGGTTTGATGACAAGTCCTACACGTAGCATCGAGTGGAATTCCTTGTAGGCAAGCAGCCCTTCGCCATATCCGTTGTAGTATTGCACGAAGAGATATTGGTTGTCGCGTGGAAATATACGGTAGTTAAACTCGACGGTGGTATTGTAGTTCAGTTTCCAGCCCTTTCTTTTGACAAGGTTGACGGCCAGACCCATGCGTCCGTTGGTCGAAGTCACTGAAGTGCCGATCTGATAGATACCGCAGTAATTGAGGATATCTTTGTTTTCCGAACCGTCGATTATCGGAAGCCACACTTTACTGTGGACAAGAATATGAGGGTCAATCATAATGCTGCCGGCGAGACTTATTCTGTTCCAAGAACGTGAAGCAGCACCGTCGCGACCGTTGGACTCGTGCTCGGCGATAAGGCTTACTTTGCCTACAAAGCGTCCCTTTACGAAAAGCGGCTTGGTCAGACCGATGCCGGGGTTGAAGTTCAGGTCGGTCATGGGCATGGAATCTTCAAATATGTTCCAGAAACACTTCTGGGAATAGAATAGATAGAGATATGTCCCGAATGGTAGCGAGCTGCGTGTGAGTCGCTGCGCAATGGATATCTGAAATTTGATATTGCTGTTTTGTCGTGTTATCTTTTCACCGACGGGAACGCCGACGATAAAGTAATTGTCTTTATAAAGGCCGAAATATGGGCCGTCGTCAAATGCGCGCCGTACGCTGTCGGTGTTGATGCTGTCGTCTCCGATGCTTACAATCTGGGCATTCGCCCCTGTGCGGAACCCGACTAAGAACAATGTCATTATAAGAGTGAATCGCAGTAGCGTTTTCATCAATGTGGTCTGATTGAGAGGATAAATAGTTGTGTCCGTTGGCTGTGGTTTCAAAGAAATTTCAAACAGCTTCTGAATAAGAGTGCAAATATAGCGAAAATTTAGTAATTTTGCGGACATGCGCTATATTCATATATTAATCATCATGTTGCTGGTCTCGATGGCCTCATGTGGCAACGACGAAGAATTTGTGATTAACTGTGAAATCCGGGGGCTTGGCTCTAAGGGTGTGGAGATGTATTACACCACACGGAGCATGCAACGTTCGGGTTTTCATCCTGTCGACGGGAAAATTGTGTTGAGGGGAGTGGCGTCAGAACCGACTCTTGTCGAGGTTTTCACGACAGATGGCGAACCTCTGTTTATGTGTGTCGCACAGAATGGCGATGAACTAGAGGTGAAGATGGACCTTGAAAAGCCCGGTGTGATTAAAATCAAGGGTAATGACGCTTCGGAAAAATATGCGCGTTTTGTCACGGAGAATGATTCAGTGTTGAAGAGCGGCGATGTGGCTGCAATCAACGCTCTTGTGGCCGATGAGGTGATGGCGCATCCCGACCGCATTTCGTCGGCGATGCTTTTAGTGACGCGTTTCAATGCCAGAGGCTATGAGCTTAAGGCCGATTCGCTTGTCAATACTCTTAAACCTCAGGCACGTCCGTCGTGGGTTGTGGGGGCATATCCCGGAATGGTCGGAGAGCAGGTTTCGTCCATGGCGCGCGGAACAGTAAAACCGATCACCATCAACTGCGGGCAGCTGAATGAACGTGACACCACTCTGCGCTATTGGCCCTCGAACCAGACTTACAGCATGATTGTGGTGACGGGGACAGGTAAGGGCGACAGCGTGCGCACCATGCTCAAGGAGCTGACAGGGAAACTGCCAAAACGCAGGTTCAAGGCTCTTGAAGTCGCTGTCATGGGCGACAGCGCCATGTGGAAGCTCGCTATACGTCGCGACAGTGCGAAGTGGATGCAAGGCTGGGTGGCCGGTGGTGTGGCCGGGATCGCGGTGAGAACTTTGCAGATTCCGGGAGTGCCTTATTTTATCGTGGCTGACAGCCTTGGCAATCAGGTCTATCGCGGTTATTCGGCCACTGCAGCCGGCGATAGTGTTAAGTCACGCCTTGCGCGTTTTTTTGACAGTGGAGATTCTGATGAGGAGACTGGTACGGTTGCTGAATCAGGTGCAAAGGACGCGGTGGCAGATAAGGCTTCTGCACGTAATGCGGTTACATTGCCGGCATCGCCGAAAAAGATTATTCCGCGGCCAGATAAACAGTTGAAACGTATGGATAACGGCCAGAGCGGGGCTGCGGGTGGTGAGCACGCTATAATGAAGTCTCAGCCACAGCGGTGAGCCATGCAATAATTGCATGGTTTCTGCGTTAGATAAAAAGCAATTACACCTTTTTACCGAATGAAAACACTCCTCCGCATAGTTTTTATTTTAACAGTTCTCTCGGCCTCAGTGGGCTGTATCGAGGACGGAATTGACACGTCGCCGTCAGCGCAGCCTGAATTTTCGGTCGATACGCTTAAGCTTGGTGTGGTTTTTACCGACGAGCCTACACCGACGAGCCGTTTCATGGTTTATAACCGCCATGACAAGATAATCAATATCAGTAATATCGCTCTCCGAGGAGGCGACGGGAGTTTCCGCATAAACGTCGACGGTTTTTCCGGCACGAGTTTTCAGAATGTTGAAATCCGCCCGAAAGATTCGATTTTTGTGTTTGTGGAGGCAACTTTGCGTCCCAACGGGCTTCCTGAACTGACTGATTTCAACGATGTCATTGATTTTACCACCAACGGGGTTACACGCAGCGTGGTGCTCAATGCCTCCGGGCAAGATGTCAAGCGCCTTCATGGCCTTGTGATAGACACCGACACCGGTTTTGACGCTACTTATCCATATCAGATCTATGATTCGCTTGTGGTCGCATCGGGAGCGACGCTTACAATAGCCGAAGGAGCGGTGCTGCATTTCCATGATAAGGCTTTTATGCGTGTTGAAGGGACACTTGTCACCGAGGGTAGTCCGCAGCGTCCTGTAAACATGGCGGGTGACCGCACCGGCAATGTCGTCGGCGATATTTCGTTCGATCTCATGGCCTCTCAATGGAAGGGGCTGATATTTGCGCCTGAAAGCAGGGGCAACAGGCTGAGTCACACGATTGTCCGCAATACCGTAGCTGGTGTCACGGCCGATTCTCTTTCGCAGGTGAGCATGCTGAACTGCCGTCTGCGCAACAGCGCGGGTTATTCGCTCACCGGGCGCTATGCCGATATACGTCTGACCGGATGCGAGGTGGCCGAGGCTGCCGAGGGTGTGATGGCACTTATCGGCGGAAAGGCCGAGATAAGCAATTGCACTTTTGCCAACTATTATCTTTTTGCCGGGCTTGGAGGCGCGTCGGTGCAGCTCTATCACTATGATGGCGAAAGCGATGACGGATCAGGGATGCCTCTGCTTGAAGCCTCCTTCGGCAACTGCATCTTCTATGGCAACGGGACAGACCTTTCGCCCGGCGACCTTGAAGGGAGCAAGGTCACAATCCACCGCTGTCTTCTGAAGAGCAATGGCAGCGACGATGCCAATTTCATCGACTGCCTATGGGGAGAAGACCCGCTTTATTATACGGTCAGAAACGACTATTATTTTGACTACCGCCTTCAGCCCGGATCGCCTGCTATCGGAGCGGGATACTCAGCCCTCGTCCATGAAGAGGGGAGTCGGGACTTCTATGGCGTAGACCGCGGGCCGAATCCGAACCTCGGAGCATATCAGGCCGCGAAGGAGGAATGATTTCAAGTAACTGAACGGTCAATCTGATATTAACAGGTTTGGACATTTGTACGACTGCATGACGACACTCTAAGTGTCATCCTTGTCAGCTGTTGAAAGGCAGTGAATCTAAGGATGACACTTTTTTATTTTTTCTTGTCACCTTTTCGACTTAAGATGTGTCTATAGGATGAGGCGTCTCAAAGAGAACATCGTAAAAATAAAAAATCAGAAAATATGTCATCAACATTAGTCCCTATCTTCATCTGCGTGGTGCTACCCATAGCAATTGTATTGATCGTATTCATCGCGTCGATTAACAACGACAATAAACGTGCCGAGGTGCTGCTCAAGGCCATTGAATGCTGCTATATGGATCCGGATAAATTGGCCGAAGCTCTCCAGAAGCCAAAGAAAACAGCCCGCGAAATTCTGAATCTCCGTCTGCTGCGCGGATGTATGTTCTCCTTCATCGGAATTGCCTTATGCACTGTCGGATTAGTGTCGTTCTGCACTGGTTTGGATGTCGAGCTTATGATGATTTCGTCAATATTCGGAGGCGCGTCTTTAGCTGTCGGACTCAGCTATATAGTGGTCTATCTGGTAACACGTAAACAAATCAAGGATTAAAGGTACTCCGGTTATGAACCGCGAGCAATTCATATTGCAAGTCGAGCTTACCAGTAAAGCGTTCCGTCGCTTTCTGGTAGCTCTTTGTTGTGGCGATTCCGCACTTGCCGATGATGTCGCGCAAGAATCTTATATAAAGGCTTATCTCTCCTGTGGCAGTTCTACGAATCCTGAAAAATTTAATGCGTGGATTTATAGAATCGGCTACAACACATTCCTGAACCACAAACGGGGTGAACGACTGAATGTCGGCTATGACCATGCGAAAGAGTTTGTCGCATCCGAAAGTGCCGACGGCTCTTTTGAATATCAGGAACTCTACGCCGCACTCAACAGGCTTCCTCCCGGAGAGCGCACCTCGGTGTTGCTCTTCTATATGGAAGGCTATTCGATCAAGGAAATTGCAGAAATACAGGAAACATCGCAAGATGCGGTTAAACAGAATCTTTCGCGAGGCCGCAAGCATCTACGCGGGCTGTTATCCACAAATTAACGAATTAAGACCTATATATGGAAGATGATAAATTAAAATCACTGTTCAACGACTTTAATCCGGAACTGTCATCCGATGTCATGTTCATGCACAGACTGCAAAAGAGCCTGAACGCTGCCGAGATCGTAAAGCGGCATTCCGACAAAGTGAGGGCAAGGAGTAAGAAAGCGGTCTTAATAGCTGTCGTTGTCGGCTTTATTGTCGGCTTTATGTTCTCGCTTTCCTTGCCGTATCTGGCTCACGCTGTCGCTGACTGGCAATTGAGGTTGCCTGACTCGTCATTTATGTCACCCGTCGTTGATAATCTCATGGTTATTGCATGGGGGGTAATCGGTGCTACTTCGGTTTTCGCTGCCCTTAACACTTATGAAGTTTCCATTGCACTGTTGACGAAAAAGGGCTCTGAGTGATTCTTCCGGGCATTATTGTGGAGCTATAATACTCAGAATGTATATTTCACGGATGCGAGAAATTCTATCGGGCGCAGGGAGAATGTGTAGCTGTAGATGTCGGATTCGGAAAAATAGCTGTAGGAGTACGAACGGCAGTTGGTCAGATTCTTTCCGCTAAGCTCGAAATCGAAGTGGCCGGTGTGATATTTCACCCCGCCTCCGATAAAGAAGCTTTCCTTTGATGTGTCATTGACGACAACGACATGATTCCAGTAGCCTGATGAATATATCTCAAGATTCTTTGACGGATGCACCGACAGCGATGCCTGCGCTACGATGTCGTTGACGTTGTTGCGCAGACCGATGGCGGCTATTTTCTGTATCGAGCGGGTATACCACGCATTGACCGACAGGTCGATTGCCCCGTTAAACGGTGTGCTGGTGACAGCTCCGTGAATCTTGTAGATAAGATTTCCCACACTATATGGTTTCTGCTGTCTGAGCACCTTGCGCCTCAATGAATTGATATTGCCATCTATCGTGAAGGTGGTGCGCCACGGACGCATGTTTTTCGATACCGACAGGTTTGCGTTGAGCATGTCGCTGCTGTTCCGGCGGTTTTCGACCGACGAGATCACATTGTCGGCAGTCACGTCGCTACCGCTGATGCGGTTGCTGTGGCCGAAACGATAGAGTCCGGTGAAGGTGACGAAAAATGCCGTGATAGGGTCGCGGAAAAATATATTGGCCATGGCGCTGTAGCTCTCCGTACTGTTGAGCATCCCCGACCCGAAGGTTCTCTGCCGGCGGTAGGTGACATATACCGGATTCGTGATATAGTCCTTTATTCCTCCAAGCCTTACGGTTCTGCCGAGTGTCAGGGTGCTGCTGAGTCTTGCGGTCGGTTTGAAGTTCAGCACGGTTCTCACACCGAAGTCGGTTTTTTCAATCGGATATCGCCGGTCGGTCAGCCGGTCGGAGAATCTCATTGCTGTCATCGTCACCGGCAATGTTACTTTGAGATTGAACCGTGTGCCGGGACGGTAGCGGTATTCAGGCTCGACAATAGCCTGCAGGTCATAGCCGTCAACATTGTTGTCGGAGGTGGAGTTCGCGGCTGTGAAGCCGGATTTGAATTTGTCGTAAGCCGACTCGAAACGCAGGTTTACTCCAAGGGTCGAATTGTTGCCCAGTATCCATGAATGCCCTATCTTTTCTGAAGTCGTGAACGACAGTGCTTTTCCACGCTGGGCGAGAATCGTGGATTCATCGTCGACAGCCCCTATGCGGCAGACGGGTGTGGTGACCACCGCCATGTCGGAATGGAACGAAACGATTCGCTTTCCCTTGCGGATGGTGACATCAAGGCTGTTGGAAAAATTATAGTCGTCAGTGCGCGAATCCTGAAGCACATCGCCTGAATTGACAATGGAATAATTGTTGTCGGCGAAGCGTCCGCGAAACGAAAACTTGTCGGAGATAAACGCCGTAGGTGCATTGTTTTCGAATTTCACGCTGAATTTCGCTTCCCGGGCATGCGGATTGCTCTCGATTCTCTCGTAGAAGCCGATGGCCGGGTTGTCGCCGTTGCTATATGTGATTGATTCGGTGTTGACGGTCCGGTTGTCCTCGTCGGTGTAGTCGGCTGTGAAATTGAGCTTGCCGTATTGTCCGGTTTTGCTTATGGTGTTGACCGAGACCGAGGCGGAGCGGTTGTCGAAATAACGTTCGGAGGGGATTTTGGCCTCGCCGAAAGGAGTAGAGCCGTAGAGTTTGCTTGCAATCGAAGTCTTCTCCTCGCTTTCTGCAATGAGCGACTTCGTTTCGTTGGCATACGAACTCCCCCAGTTGTTGGTCTTGGCGGTGGCGAGCACCTGTGTCGCCGGGGCGATTAACATTCCGAAAGCCTCTCCGAGCCACTTTGCATTGCCGTTGTCGTCAGCCCCTGCGCCTCCTTTGACGTTGCCGACAGGTTTCAGCATGCTTTTGCGCTTCATTTTGAGATTGAGCGCTGCCTTGTTGGTGATGTCGATATTTTTCAATACCTGTTTGGGCTGATGGTTCTCAAAGACTTCGACCGAGAGAATATCGTCAGGCGAGATGTTGCGTGTGGCGATGGCGTAGCGCCCGCCCACCACGTCAAGGCCTTCGATATAGAAGCGGTTGATTCTTTCTCCGTTATATGAGATGCCGCCGTTCTCGCTGACCTCCACACCGGGGAGCTTCTTGATGACATCCTCGATGTTGCGGTCGGCCTTAGAGCGGAACGATGCCACATCATAGGTCAGAGTGTCGCCTTTGCTTTTTATAGGGGAGATTTTCACTATCACTTCCCGTAGTTCAAGAGGGGATTCGGAGAGTGTGACTTTCATCCCTTCACGCATCTGTCCCGGGGTAAAAATCTTTGTCGAGAATCCGAGCAGTGAGAAACTTACACGGCTGTCGGCGGACGGTTTGCCCGGAAGGATGAGCGTGAAATTCCCTTTGCCGTCTGTCGAACAGAATGCCAGAATCTTGTCGGCGGCATCCGAAATTGTAACCACAACTCCGGGGAGAGGTTCGCCTGACGTGTCGGCGACACGGCCGCTTACTTTCCACTGGGCTGAGGCCGGGCTGTGGAAAGTGAAAAGAATCACTATCCACAACATTCGATAGATGTGACGCGGATTTTTCAAGGCTATAATCGTTTAAAATACGAGAGGTTATGGTGCTTATGAATCAGTCTATTTCCACGGGATTGTAGAAAAGGCGACGCTTTGGTGGAACTGCCGGCGTGCCATCAGGATTTTTTGGTGCGAGAGGTGAATTCACAATGAAGGAGCTGACATCAGACCTGAAGTCATGCATCATCTTATTGAATGTCTTCCGGTCGGTAGGAATACGGAATGATCTTAATTGATAGCCGAAATCCTTATTGCTTTTACGTAATTGGATTGCCTCGAATATATGTTCTTTTTTCTCATCCTCGATTTTCAGAATAAGTCCGGGCAACCCTCCGAATTTTAGAGGACCGTTGCTTATCTGAATCTCTTCGGCGTACCATGCATCCCATGTGCGCCCTCTGAATTCGGCAGTAGCCTTCCTGCATCTGTATCCGCATATTTCATCAGTCTCGTTAGAGATTTTCCAGTCAAACGCCGGTAGTTCTTCCGTGTAGACATAATAATCTCCGAAAATACCCTCGTAATGATTCAGTTTGTTTTCATTTAAGATTTTTAGTGTCTCTGTAAGAGAACAAGAGCCTACTTTCTTATAAACTTCGTCGAATTCATCATAAGTCGGCTTGCCATTATAATCTGCAGCGAATATTGAATCAAGGCGATATTCGTTATAGTTTCCATATCTGCTTGCTTTACGTCCGATTTCCAGAATCCAATCGACAATTCTTGTCTCATCAAAAAAAGGGTCGTAATTAGAATGTTCATAGATACATTCCATAAAACTTTTATCAACAAACTGCACCTTACTAAGTTTTGCAGGCTGTGAGCCTCTGTTAGAAGACTGGCTCCGGGCTGCAATACTGCCTGCTGCAATAAGGATAAGCAGCATGATTGAGGTGATGTTGACTATTAGTTTCATGGTTCGTGGGGATAATTGTTATTATGATGTGTTGGTTCGGTTGTGAACTGTTTGTTATAATTGGTGAGATGATGTTATCTTACGTTTGCAAATATAAATAGTTTGTTTTATAATAACAAATATTCCCAACGAATTTAGTGTGACTTTCCCATTATTATAGATTGACTCTAAATTTTTTTAAGGATATGAATCACTCCAGTTAGAGAGGATTGAAAAACAGTCGCTTGTTGCCGATTGCGGGTGAACCGTCAGCTTTTTTGGGCATATTTGGCGAACCTGATAGGAAAGAGCCTGCATTTGTCCTGAATTCCTTATACATCTCGTTATATTTTTCTCTGTCGGTTTTTATAAGGAATGACCGGATGAAATAGGATATATCTGAATCATGCTTTCTCACTTGCAAAGCCTCCATTATATGCTCTTTTTTATCATCCTCTACTTTGAGAATCAATCCGGGTAAGCCACCGAATTTCCAAGGCCCGTCTGTAATGGGTATTTCTTCGGTATACCAAGCAGTCCATTTGCGCCCTCTGAATGATGTGGTCGCTTTTTTGCAATTATATTTGCATATCTCTTCCGTCTCGTCAGACAGAGACCAATTGAAGTCTGGAGTCGGTTCTTCAAATATATAGTGATCCATGAGGATATGCTCAAATGATGTAATTGTGTTTTTAGCCTTGTCCTTTATCATCTCGTCAAGCGACATTCTTCCATATCTGGCTCCTACTTTTCTAAATTCCTCGAATGGCAATCCATCCGGATAGTCCTTGGCCATTACAGAGTCCCGTTGATATCTTGCATATATGCAATAACGGCTTTTTGTATGACCGATTTCGAGAAGTTCATCTTCGATTTGCGACCGATCAAGAACCGGATCATATACATAGTGTTCATATACGCATTGGATTCTGCATCGGTCTATTGTGCGGTATTTTTCTGCTCGACTCCTTGTCTGGGCGTCGCACTCCAGATGGAATAGAGAGAAAAACAAGCAGATGAATAGTAAAAGTTTGTTGGGCGTCATAAAGCTATTGAACTCATGATTGTTAAACACCTTGATTTAGATTTGTTGTGCGATAAATTAATCTTACGATTGCTAAATCAGGAGTGTTAATTAGGTTTACCGATAAATTCATTTGGGAATTAATGAACAAGTATCATGCGTCTCCGTCTACTCCCAGTCCAGTTCAATGGGGTTGTAGAACAGCCGGGTGTTCTTTTTTATGGCTGGAGTGCCGTCTAATGCTGTCGGCATGTTGGGGGAGTTGCCGATGAAGCTGCCTGCATCCCATTTATAATCACGCATCATTTTGTTGAACTTCTGCCGGTCGGTGGTTATGATGAAGGAATGAATGAAGTTTCCAAACTCACGGCTGCTCTTACGAAGCTGCAAAGCCTCGAATAAATGTTCTTTCCTGTCATCTTCGACCTTGAGAATCAACCCCGGGAGACAACCGAATTTCCACGGACCGTTGTCTATCGGAATCTCTTCGGTATACCATGCAGTCCAGTTGCGTCCGCGAAATGTAGTTGTCGCCTTCTTGCATTCATGACCGCATATTTCATCTGTTCCTGCAACCAAATTCCATTCTATTTGTGGTATAGGTTCTTCATAGTAATACCAGTCCATGAATATGCTTTCATAGTTTTTGAATTTATTTTCGCTTAAATTTTTTATTTGTTCTGTCAATTTTGTGGTTTCAAACTTATTGGCTACAGCATAATATTCACCTCTTGTTGGTTTTCCATTATAGTCCGCATTAATTATCGAATCGCATTGATATGTCGGATATAAGCTGTATTTACTTCCATTTTTACCGATTTCCAGTATCCAATCAGTGCATTGAGTACTTTTTTTAATTGGATCATAGGTAGCGTGCTCATAAACACACTCCATTATGCTTGTATCAAAATTGTTGTATTCACCAAGTCGAGCAGGCTTATCAAGATCTGATTGAGCATAAACTTGAGGCAAAAATAGTATAAATAATATGATAGTAATAATTGTTCTCATGTAATTATTTTATAGTTTTGGATTTAATAAAAAGGGATATTGTGTAGTTTGGGCTCAAATTCATTATCAAATACACAATATCCCTATAATTAGAAGGTTATAATTTATTAGTTATAAAGTCCGGTACACAGAAGAATGTCCATTTCGTTATAAAAGTCCTCAGCTTCTTTTTCTGATTCAAAATAAGTTTTATCGACTGTATAGCCTTCTTTACCTCAAATTTTTGATTTGTAGAGTATTGTTCCAGCAGCAGCGCTGATAAGTGACAGGGCACAGATGCATGTAATAATTGCTTTTTTCATTTTGATGATAATTAATGAATTAGAAATTAACTATTCTATTGTAGCTACTATAGATTTTGTTGACAAGTGGTGTTGGTTAAAATATCAATGAACCTTGGAAGGTCTGATTGAGATTTGTTCGGCAGGTTATAGTATATTCACCAACGAAATTGGGGAGTGGTGATATCTCCGGATTCTGATGTGATACAACTGATTGCCACTCTGTCACGTCTCCATTGCTGATGGTTACTTCAAGATATTGGATGTCGTTTGGTAAAATAAACGAGATACTTTCTGAAGTATAGTGACATTCGATGTAGGTAGTAACAGACGTTCGGGGCTTGTCGTTTCGTGTAGGTGTAAGTATGATAAGGTGGGGTTTGTCTTTAATTGTCGTGGTCGGTTCTTCGGCCTTTATTCCTACGAAAGAGAATAATAGGAAGATTGTAAGAAATGAGCTTGTTGTGATTGCTTTCATTTTATGTGTGAGGTTTAGTTGTTGATGCTGGCAAATTTAGATGCTTTAGATGAAAAAGGCAAATTTTAGAGCAACAAATATTTAGTCGCGCATAGTGCTAAATCGCAGATACACAGAACTTTAGAAAGTGACTAAAATGCACATTTTAGTCACTTTCCAAATCAGGGGATAAGATGCGGTATATTAGGCGTATATACGGAAGTTTCTAATGTAATTATTCTTAAAAAGACTAATGTTTTTTTGTATTATGACATTGCTTCAAGATATGAATCCTTATTTTCCCCATTGAATTCGCGGAACTTCTGTTTCAGTCGTTTGCGATAGTTGTAGACAGTTGTCTTTTGATTTTCTTTATTGAGCAATAAAGATATGGTGGGAACTGAAAAACCAAGACACGAAAAAAGAAATGTCAGATAGTAATCTTCGTTAAGCTTTGGAAAATCACTTCGGAGTTTGACCATTATATTATCATGTCTGTAATTGGCATAGTTTTCAAGTTCTTTTATTCATTGTGTATCAGCAGCAATTGAGTCAATGATGCGAGTCACACAGTCATTTACCTTTTTGCGTGCATCAGGAGTGTTTTCACGATTAAAATTTTTGCAGAGTAAATTAAGCTCTTTAAAATGAGCCTCCAGAAGTTTTAATGAAGGGTGACTCCGATTGTCGGATTGAGCATCTGTTTGTTCGATAGCCTTGGAGGTTAGCGGCAGCTCTGCAATTTCATCCTGACTTGGACTGGGCTTCGGATGTTCCTCTATGAGTTTCTTCATTTCATAGGACATGGATATATATTCATCAATCAGTGCTTTTTGTCGCATGATTCGTTTACGGCCAACCGAAATCAGAATAGCGATTATGAGTGTGGTTATGACTATTATTGTTACAGTCTGTGCCCTTGAAGCTTTAAGGTTTGCCTGATTGACGGCAGATTTATATTGATGATATTCCATGACAGAGCCTAAGAGATTTTGATGGCATACGTCTCTCAGTGCGCTGTCGGAATCTGAACTAATTCCTTTCATCATTTCAAGAGCTTTGTGTGTGGAGTCAGTTACGGTATAAAACAGGTAATTTAGGAAATGTCTTAGCGGAGTGCTGAGTTGTGGCGACGAATTCAATTGATTGACAATATCTATGGCCTGACGTGTCTTACCTGTGTAGAAACTCATGATTCCGTAGTAGGCGGAATCCGATGTGCTCGCACAAGGGGATGTGTATAGCGACTGGAAACAGTCGTATGCCTTGTCATATTTGTCGAGTGAGAAATAAGAAAGTCCGCGAAGCTCTAAGGCCTTCATTTTTAGAGAAGTGTCATTGTGGACTTTTGCCGAGTCAAGAACTTCGTCTGTTATGGTTATGGCCATGTTGTAGTCTCCGTTGCAATGATAGGCGCGAGCGACATCGTGGAGTGCATAGTTTATAAACGATGGATTTCCTGCAAGTCTGAAATTATTAAGAGCGATTTTTGCGAATTCAGATTCTTCGGTCACGCAATGGTTTTCATGATAGATGTCAGAGATTTTGCGGGCAGATACAGCAATCCAGAATTTGTCGTCAAGTTCGTTGGCCAAATCATAGCAACGGAAGAGGGTGATAAGACTTTCAGAAAAATCTTTGCAATTATAGTGGATAGTGCTCTGATAATATAATGAAAGCATTAGATGTCTTTTGTCAGAAGTCTTTTCAAAATAGCTGACGGCGGTATTGATTGTAGAGTCGGAGTTGACATCAATATAATTTTTATCGAGCGCCTGTGTGATTAGCAGAGAGTATAATGCCCGGGATTTGTCTGAGACAAGTTCCGATGGGTCGATACGGTTGAGTATCGAGAGCGCCGAATCCGGATGTTGGTCCATGATTGTTTCGGCAGTGTCGAGAGCGCGGTTGGCAGGTGAGGTCGACGAACACGACACAAGCAGTATGAGAAGTATGCTGAAGATGAATTTATCCATCAGGAAAAGTATAGTGTATTTATAAGCTGGTTTAACGGACTTTCGGTGGCATTGACACTTCAAAGTTAAGAAAATTCATTTTATTTTCAGTTTCACAACGTAAAAAACTGATTTAACCATCGGACGCACCTTGCTCCCGAGCTTGCGGACTGGCGAGTCATATTGCTGGCAGTAAGCACGGTGAGGCGGATTTTTGAGGATTTCTCGAAAAATCTGCTGATTTTTTCGTAATTTTGCATCAAAAGAAGAAATCCGCCTCATAGCACCGAGAATCATGATAAACAATGACGATATAGCCCCCGACAACTTAGAGTTCATAGCCGAAAGCAACGGCAGCGGCCCAGACAACGATAATAACAGCGAAATGCAGGCAGCCGCAGGTTACAGCGAGGACGACATCAAGACACTCGACTGGAAGGAGCATATCCGCCGTCGTCCCGGTATGTATATCGGCAAGCTCGGCGATGGCTCGAACTATGACGACGGCATCTATGTGCTCATCAAGGAGGTGCTCGACAATGCCATCGACGAATACATGATGGGTTTCGGCAAGCAGATCACGGTAGATGTCGCCGACGGGACTGTCACCGTGCGCGACTTCGGCCGAGGTGTCCCTCTGGGCAAGCTCGTCGACGTGTCGTCGCGCATGAACACCGGTGGCAAGTATGACTCCAAGGCTTTCAAGAAGTCGGTGGGTCTCAACGGTGTCGGTATCAAGGCCGTCAACGCCCTGTCGACAGAGTTCTACATATCCAGTGTCCGCGACGGGATGGGTAAAAGTGTGCTCTACCGCTGCGGTGACATAGTGGATGAAAGTGACATAGAGCCTACAGATGAGCCTAACGGTACGCTCGTCCGCTTCACTCCCGACAGCTCCATATTCCGCGACTATCAGTATCGCGACGATTTCATCATCCCGCTGATAAAGAACTATACCTTCCTCAACACCGGCCTCGCCATAATCTTCAACGGCAAGCGCTACATCTCGCGCAACGGTCTGCTCGACCTGCTGAAAGACGCGATGACCACCGAGCCGCTCTATATGCCAATCCACCTGAAAGGGGAGGATATCGAGGTGGCTATAACCCATGCCAACCAGCGCGGTGAGGAATATTACTCGTTTGTCAACGGACAGCATACGACTCAGGGCGGAACACACCTTACGGCGTTCAAGGAGGCGGTCTCGCGCACAATCAAGGAGTATTTCAAAAAGGATTTCGACTACTCCGACATCCGCAACGGCATGATTGCGGCGGTGTCGATCAAGGTTGAGGAACCCGTGTTCGAGTCGCAGACTAAAACCAAGCTCGGCAGTCGCGACATGGGGCCTGAGGGGCCTACGGTGGCGAAATTCATCGGCGATTTCATCAAGACGGAGCTTGACAACTATCTCCACCGCAACACCGATATCGCCGATATCATACTTAAGAAGGTTCAGGAAAGCGAGCGCGACCGCAAGGCGATGGCCGGAATCACCAAACTCGCCCGCGAGAAGCAGAAGAAAGCCAATCTCCACAACAAGAAGCTGCTCGACTGCCGTGTGCATCTCAACGACATACGCGGTGACGAGGAAAAGAAACTCGCATCGTCGATATTCATCACCGAGGGTGATTCGGCAGCCGGTTCGATCACCAAGATACGCGATGTGTGGACACAGGCTGTGTTCTCGCTCCGCGGAAAGCCGAAAAACTCTTATGGCGTCCCTGCCAAGATTCTCTATGAGAACGAGGAATTCAATCTCCTTCAGGCTGCACTGAACATCGAGGAAGGCATTGACGGGCTGCGCTACAACAAGGTCATCATCGCAACCGATGCCGATGTCGACGGTATGCACATCCGTCTGCTTCTGCTGACATTCTTCCTCCAGTTTTTCCCGGATATGATCAAGAAAGGACACTTGTATGTATTGCAGACACCACTGTTCCGTGTGCGTAACCACAAGACCACCAAGCGCGGTGCCCGAGGGGCATCGGGAAACGGCGACGACACGTATTACTGCTACACCGACGAGGAGCGCATAGCCGCCATCGAGAAACTCGGGGACAACGCGGAAATCACCCGGTTCAAAGGTCTCGGGGAGATTTCGCCTGAGGAATTCCGCGGATTCATCGGTCCTGACATGCGACTCGACCGCGTGACATTGCGCAAGGAGGATGCAGTGGCCGAACTGCTTGAGTTCTATATGGGAAAGAACACTATGGAGCGCCAGAACTTTATAATCGAGAATCTTGTTGTGGAAGATGACTCAGAAATCAGCTGATAAATCCGAAATGAACACTATATTGTTTCCGGGGTCGTTCGACCCGTTTACCGTCGGCCATCAATCGCTTGTCGACCGTGTGCTTCCTTTGTTTGACCGTGTGGTGATTGCTGTCGGTGTCAATTCGGGGAAGCGTTCAGGCGATTCCGCCGGAAACCGTATCGCGGAAATCGAACGTCTCTATGCCGGCGAGCCTAAGGTGAGGGTCATATCCTACGAAGGGCTGACAGTCGATGCCTGCCGCCGCGAAGGCGCACACTGGATGTTGCGCGGAGTGCGCTCGGCCATTGATTTTGAATACGAACGCAATCTCGCCGACATAAACCGCCGGATTTCGGGAGTGGAGACAATGCTGCTTTTCACCCTCCCCGAATATGCGGCGGTGTCGTCGTCGGTTGTGCGCGAGCTCTGCTCTTACGGCTACGATGTCGGTGAGTTCCTGCCGAAAAAACAAACACACTTTTAACCTAAGATATGAAGAAAATTTTAAGCGTCATGGCATTGGCCGTCATGGCCGTCACGGGATGGGCGCAGATGCAGATCCAGTTCACGCCCGAACGCAAGCTCCGTTATGCCGAACAGATTATCGAAAACTACTACGTTGACAATGTAGACACGGCCAAGGTCGTGACAGAGGCCATCGTGGCGATGTTGAAAACACTTGACCCGCATTCGACATACTCATCGCCCGAGGAGACACGCGAGCTGACCGAACCGCTCGAAGGAAACTTCTCCGGGATAGGAATCCGTTTCCAGATGGTCAACGATACGCTTTATGTGATAGAGTCGGTGGCCGGAGGCCCGTCGGAGAAGATGGGAATAGTCCCGGGCGACCGTATAATCGCATGCAACGATACGGTGATTGCCGGCGTAAAGATGAAAAATTCAGGCATCATGAAGGTGCTGCGTGGCCCGAAAGGCACTGTGGCCAATCTCAAGGTGCTCCGCAAGGGCAACAGTGAGCCGCTGGAATTCCGAGTGGTCCGTGATGCGATACCCATCTACAGTGTCGACATGTCCTACATGGTCAACGACTCGGTGGGCTACATAGCGCTTAGCCGTTTCGCCGAGAAGACAACCGAGGAGGTGAAAGACGCTATGCGTACACTCCGTAAGCAAGGCATGAAGCATCTCGTATTTGACCTTACGGACAATGGCGGCGGATATATGCGTCCCGCTACAGAACTTTCGGAAATGTTCTTAGGCAAGGGGGATATGATTGTCTACACAGAGTCTCCTAAAAACGGGGTTGCCGAATATATAGCCGAGGCCGACGGCGATTTCCGCGACGGCCGTGTCGTGGTTATGGTCAACCAGTATTCCGCATCGGCATCCGAGATTCTGTCAGGAGCGATTCAGGACAATGACAGAGGGGTGATAGTCGGACGGCGTACATTCGGTAAAGGACTCGTGCAGCGTCCGTTCCCTTTCCCTGACGGCTCAATGATGCGTCTGACCGTCTCGCGCTACCACACGCCCTCAGGCCGTTGCATTCAGAAACCATATGTGGACGGTGACGACGAAGCCTATCAGCGAGACATGATTGAACGCTATAACGCCGGAGAGCTTACAAGCGCCGACAGTATCCATCATTTCGCCGATTCGTTGAAATTCCATACTAAACGTCTCAATCGCCCCGTGTATGGCGGTGGAGGTATAATGCCTGACCGTTTTGTAGCCATCGACACGACTATGTATTCCTCCTATTACCGCGATCTGATCGCCAAGGGTGTCATCAATAATTTCTGTGTCAACTACGTCGACTCACACCGCGCCGAACTCAAGAAGCAATTCAAGACTGATAACGATTATGTGAGGGGATTCGATGTCACGCCTGAAATTATGGACTCGCTCATCGAACTTGGCAAAAAGGAGGGCGTGGAGTTCAAGGAGGATGAATACAAGCGCTCGAAACCTATGCTTGAGGCCATTGTCAAGGGGTTGATCGGTCGTGATATATTCGAGCAGTCGACCTATTCGAAAGTAGTGTCACGTTTTGACCCGATATTCACGGAAGCGATGGACATCATCAACTCCCCGGAGCGTTACAATTCCTATCTGACGGCAGGGGAGAAGTGACGCGGTTGCCTGACGGAGGTTGATGCGTATTCCCTCTTAATGAGCCATTTTAACATGGGCTAAGAGTTAGTTTGATTTATTAGTGATTGTCTTAAAACTTGTAATATACCCCGGATTGTTTTTTGAGAAAGGGTCTAAATCAAGTATAATAAGTTAAACTAAAAGTAATAGTCATGGCTTACAAGATTGAAGAAATCGAGGGAATCGGTGAGGTATTCGCCAAAAAGCTCGAATCCGCCGGAATATATACGGTCGAAGACCTTCTGGCAGAATGTGCCTCTAAACCGGGCAGAAAGAAAGTAGCATCGGAAACCGGCATAGTGAAGAGCGTATGTTGAAATGGACTAACCATGCTGACCTTTTCCGTATAAAAGAGATTGCCGGACAGTTTGCCGAACTGCTGGAAGCATCAGGAGTGGACACTGTCAAGGAATTCCGTCACCGTGTTGCCGCAAACCTGCATCCGAAGCTCGTGGAGGTCAACGAAGCAAAGAATCTTTGCAATCGTGTCCCGTCGGTCAGCGATCTTGAGAAAATGATTGAACAGGCCAAGGAACTTGAACCGGTGGTGACATATTGAAGGCATGTTATAAACAGTTGTAAAAGATCAATGCTCATTGTACTTGATTTGTCAAGTACAATGAGCATTGATCTTTTACTCTGGCCTTAATGCAATGGCATAAGGTGAGTGTTACTGCCCAAGAATATCTTTAACCTTGTCAGCTCCCTTTTGTGCAGCGTCGGCGGTTTTTTCCTTGGCGGCGTCTATTGCATTTTTGGTAGCGTCCTTTGCTTCATTCACCTTGTCGGCTGCTGCGTCTTTTGCATCCTTGATTTTATCGGCAGCGGCATTCTTGGCATCATTTACTGCGGCCTTGGTTGAGTCTGCGAGATTTTTCGCAGCATCCTTGGCTGCTTCTAACGTAGAGTCGGCCTGAGCTTCAAGCTTGATGCCGGTCAGACCGATGGCAGCGCCTGCGTCCTTGGCCTGTACTGCAGGAGTTACTTCATTGAGGAAATCGGTTGCGGCCTGATTCTTGCCTTCCTTGACGAGCTTGTCGGCATAATCCTTGGCCTGCTGGATATAAATTTTCAGACTGTCAGGATTTGTACAGTTCTCGATTTTAGCCTTGAGTTCTGCACCTTTGTCCTCGGCTTTCTTTTCTGCGCTGCACGCTGCCATCATGACAGCGCCAACAATTGCGATGGATAGAAATAGCTTTTTCATAAATAAATATTAATAACAGATATTAATATAAAAGCTTTATCCCGTCAAATGTTCACAATCTTTTACGGGCAGTCCGCGATTTAACAGTTCTATTCCTGTTGCCGTGGGTGGGATTGCCGTTTATTGAGGCGCTACGGCGAGACGTTTTGTCAAGGATGAAGATTTGCCGCCAGATGAAATTGTCGCACGGTAAAGGTAGATGCCACGCGATACTTTCGAGCCTGATGTAGTTGTGAGATTCCAAGTGACCGGTGCTGAAGCATACATGTCGGCGCGTCCGCTGGTCTCAGATGTCCACATAAGAGTGCCGTTGAAATCGAAAATCTCGATTTTTACTGTCAGCATAGCGTCCGGCCGGTTATGGTTCACATAGAAATTGGCTTCGGTTGTGGCAGGATTGGCATCGGAATATATATCAAAGATCTTGGGCGCGAGGTCAGGATTTACGAAGAAATCGATTGTTGCGGAAGTGGAATTTCCCCCCGTATCCCAGACTTTAAGGGTTGCCGTATGGTTTCCGGCGGTAAGTTCAGGAAGCTGATAGAGGATTGTCCCTGCAGGTGATCCGTCGGAATCGGGCGTATAGCGCGATGATACATCCGTGAAGTTCTGGTCTTTGTCAATTGATATGGACATCTGATGTCCGATGCCTGCACTTGACATATTGAGCCCTGTGTCGTCACTGATACGGGCTATAAGCATGGGATTGGCATCGACGGCGTCAGAGGGTTTGAACGAATCGTGATTCAGATAGAGATATTCAATCACCGGTGGAACGTCGTCGGGGAGCGCGTTCTCGTCAAGTCCGTAGGCGTAGAGGTCGCGGCATACGCCCGACGCTTCCTGTCCGTCGTCAGCCGAGGCGAACATCGAGATAGTGGCCGGACGATAGTTGTCGGCAATTTCCGAAGGCATCTGGATTGTGATTTCAAAAATTCCGTCGGTCACCTGTGTGCGTCCGGCATAGAGGCGTTCACCTTGTTCTTCGAACGTATGTTTTTTCCCTTCGTCGTCGCCGACTTTACGGCCTAAGCTCGTGATGCTGCGCTCGGCATCATAGAGCGACAGTGACAGCCAGCCGTTGAATCCTTCTATGCGGTTTCCGTCTGGGGCACAGATTTCTCCGCGTACGACAGTCTGCGAACGGGCGGCAATCGTCGGTTGTGAATCCTCGGAAACATCTTGTCCGTTGATTGTAAGCAGGCGTATATTATTGGCCGGAGTTGCCAGCCGGAGAGCCGGGTCGGAAAAAAGTATGTAGCGTCTTACATTGTCATCTCCTTTGCGGCTGTTTTTTGCGCGACGGAACACTTCGCCAACCGGCTGGAAGTTGCCGTCAGCTTCGCGTCTGGTGAATTCTATTCCGGATTCTTTTGAGAGCGGACCGTTGAGGGAGATGTAGACAGGGCGGGTGGCGCAGAACCCACCGATTGCTCCTCCACCGTCGGTCATGATGAGCGATTCCATGCCGGAAGTGGCGTTGCCGTCGAGTTGTCCGAAGGTGCACGTCGCACCGTAGAAAAAGAACGGGTGACGCAAATAGAGGTTGTTAAGGTAGGTGGAGGTGAATATGCCGTCGCCTGACAGATTGTTGATTGCTCCGTGACCGATATAGCTCCAGATTACTACTCCGTCATCGAAAAGTGACGAAACTTTTTTCTTGGCCTCTTCCGAAGTTCCGTTGCGAAGTTCATAGGCATCTATGTAGACTTTGTGATAGGTAAAACCGCGTCCTGAAGAATTGGTGCGCATGGTGTCTTCCATCGCGTCTGACTGTTCCATGTGCTGGCCCGTGTTTCCATCGTCTGCAAACATGAGTATGCGGTTTCTCCATTCGCTTTTCGGGGGATTGTTTACATATGAAATCAGACGGTCGACATAATTCTTGGCGGAGCTTACGCTGCGGGCCGGTATACGTCCGACTGCGACACTGAGACGGTCGGATGCAATGCTCAGACCTGAATTGTCTTCGAGAAAAGCCAGCGGATCGTCAGAACAATATGAGCTGCTTTCACCGTCGCAGAGCTCGCTTTGCCAGATCGGCAGTGTGATGGCTGAGCTTCCGGCCATCGCACTTGTCAGTCTGCGATGGTCGTGATGTGCGCCACCCATAAGGAGTACATATTTCAGTGTATGTTCCGCGCCCGAGGCATTGCCACGGTCATAGAACATCTTTAGCATGCGCCGCAAAGCATTGAGGTCAGGCGTGCCGGACCCGAATTCATTATAGACTTGTTCTTCGGGTATCACAAGCACCTCAAGATTGCGTGGCGCAGCCGAGTGGAGATTTGCTATCCTCCGGCTTTGTTCAAGCAGCTGTGACGGTGAAATGATAATCATGTCGGGAGTCTGTTTTGCATGCAGATCCTGATTTGCGACATTGCCCACGAAACGAGGATTGGGAAGTCCTGCCGTTGAAGACCATGCTGCATAGGTGCGAAGGCCGTTATAGTCGCTTGTCCAAGCTCCGCTCCCGTCAGAGGTTGTTGTCACCGGCATTGCTATAGGTGTGTTCGGATTGGTTACGTCCCAGACTCTTGTGTCGGCTTTGATGCCTTTGAGTTTTACCGACCTATTGGTAGCAGTGAAAATCAGCGGACCTGATGACGGCATTGAGATTTCGCGTGTATAGGTCAGCAATATTCTGTCAAGATTTGCAAGGCTGACCGGGGAACTTATGCTGATGCCTATGCCGAGTGCGAGAGAATTGCCGGATAAGGGGAAGCGTTTGCGTATGGTTGCGGTACGTCCCCATTCGGCTGTCGCAGGGACACGGTCTCCTGAGGCCGATGCCAGTTTCTGTCCGTTGGCTGTGAACGAGAGCTGGACGGGGGAAGAGGTGCTTTTTGCAAAAAAATCACACTGCATCCATACGCTGTCGGCAGCATTTCCCGGCAACTGGAAATTGAATGTCCGGTTGGATGTGTAGCGGAAATCCTCGCCGACAAGCTGATGGCCGCTTTCAGCCGGAGTCACAAGATCAAGTTCATGGTAGATGCGCTCGGTGAATGTAGTCGCTGCACCATCGGTCGGCGAACCACCTTCTGTGGATATCGAGCTGTCTGTATCCGGACGTGAGTCAGTCAGGAAATAATATCCTTTCGTGGAGTATGGATTGAGAGAATGAGTGAAAATATCATCACGTTCCTGTTTCCACACCCCCGGTCCTTGGGCATAGAATATGATTCCGTTTGCAGTCAGTTCGCTTTTGACGACAGGAAGGTCGTCAACATAGTTGGCACGTGAAAGCTGGTCGGAGATACGTGCTCCTCCATATCCGAAAATTCTTACCGCCGACGGGTCGCTGAATCCCCATGCTCGCAGAGTCGAAGTTGGGATGATGTGTAGGCCGCTTTCAGTCACGCTCACCTTTATCCATCGCCCTGAGGAGAGGACGGATGACTCAGCGTAGGTATCAAGAGTAAAGGCGTGTGTTGTGAAAGCGGATGCAAAAGATATTGTGAATAACGCAAAGATGTGTCGGATGAAACTTCTCATGTAGAATACCAGTGAATTTCGGCCTTCGGATTATGGAACAGAGGCCGTGATGGTGGATAATGAAGATGGTTTATCTGATTATAAACGTGTGGATGAGGTTATTTATTGCATATTGTCCGACGTGGTTTCTCCAGTAGGAGACAGGAATTCCATCCACTCTGCCGCCGAACCATAGAATGCGTTGATATCGACAGGATGGTCAATGCCGTTTACCCTGCCGTTATGAGTGCCTTGCCATAGTTTCCATTCGATCCCATGCGGCTCGTCAATAAGAGAACAGATCCAGAGCGGGTAGCCTTCAAGACGGCCTCTGACGAAACGGGCAAAGCCGTTTTTGTTCGTATATAGCATCACCCTGTGTCCGTGTGATTCAAGGTGGTCAATCATTTCTGTCAGGCGGTTGAGCACCATCGGAGTGGGTTGGCTGTTGGAATTTGTCCACTCTTCGATATCTATAATCAGTGGAAGGTCGAGTTCCCGTGACTGCAATGAATTAAGAAAATTCAGACCCTGCATGTAGCCGGGTGTGTCGAATCGGAAAAAGTGGTATGCACCTACCTTTAGACCTGCCTTGCGGGCCTCGCGCAGATTATCGATGAACCTGCGGTCCTTGAATGTTCCGCCCTCTGTCGCTTTTATGATTACAAAAGATATGCCGTCGGATGCAACCTTTCTAAAATCGATTTCTCCGTTGTGGGCGCTGATATCGATGCCTATGATTTTGAATTTGCTCCTGTCGGGATAGCTTTGAGCCGGCGCGTCTCCTCCTTTACCGCAAGCGTTGAGGATTGCGGTCAGTATCATGATAAAGACGGTGTGGAGCAAAGGCTTCATGCCACAAATTTAGCAAATATTTCGTGAAAACGTAAGGAAAAGCGTAAATTTGCCATATAAATCTAATCAAAGTAAACATGAACAGACTTATTACCCTATTTGTATCCACAGTGCTGTCAATTGCTGCCTGCGCCCAGACCGCAGCTTTCGAGATGCCGGCATTCGTAAATGAAGTAGTCAACATGAAAGCTCCGTCGTTTCCTGACTATACGGTCAGTATAGCCAAGACAGGTGCAAAGCCCGGAAAACTCTCGACCGCAGCTATCCAGAAAGCGATTGACCGGGTGTCGGCTAAAGGCGGGGGCACAGTGCTCGTTCCTGCAGGCGAATGGCTTTCAGGGCGTATCATGCTTAAGAGCAATGTCAATCTGCATATATCGGAGGGTGCTACACTTGAATTCACAGGCTATATAGCCGACTATCTGCCTCTGGTTGATTCGCGCTATGAAGGAGCGGATGTGAAGTCGCTCGGTGCGATGATATATGCAAACAACGCGGAAAATATAGCGGTTACCGGCAAAGGTCATCTTAAAGCTCCTTCGCGCGAGTGTGAGATTACGGGCAAGATGGATACAGGCTTGTCGGTGACGGCAGAAAAGAGCATTGAATCAGGCGCGGCGCGTGAGGCCACTCTCGACAAGATCTATATGCCGACATTCATAGGTCCGGTCGGATGCAAGGGGATTCTTATTGAGGATGTCACTCTCGACGGATCGATTTTCTGGAATATCGCTCCTGTCTATTGTGAGAATATAATTATACGAGGCGTTACTGTCAACAGTCACGGACATCCGCGTACCGACGGAATCGACATTGATTCAAGTGTGAATGCTCTTATTGAAAACACAACTCTCGATTGTGGCGACGATTGCTTTACATTGAAGTCCGGCCGTGGAGAGGAGGCTGTCGACCTTGGCCGTCCGACGCAGAATATCGTAATCCGTAACTGCCGCGTGAAAAGAGGTGTGGGCGGCATTACTGTCGGCACCGAGACTGCCGGGTTTATCCGAAACGTATATGCCGAGAATGTGGTGATGGAAGAGCCCCGCATGCCTCTTTATTTCAAGACTCGCCGTCCGCGTGGAGGCGGTGCGGAAAATATCTGGATCAGGAATGTGAAGGTTTCGAAGGCCAACGGTCCTGCTATCCAGATGGACATGCTCGGTAGCCCGTCATGGATGGGTGCACTGGCCGAACGTCTTCCGGCCCAGCCTGTCGGAAAAGTCACTCCGCGTTTCAGCGACATCCATGTCGACGATTTTACTGTCGGTGAATGCCGTCTGCTTATTCAGGCAAAGGGCCTGCCGGAAATGCCTGTCGAGAACATGACTGTCACCAACGTTAAATCGAAGAACAAGAACATCAGACTTCAGGATGTGGGAACTATTGAAATAACTTTCGCTGAGTGATGTGGCTTAGAAGTTCTGAAAGTATGAAATTCTCAGATATTTTTGCCGCAGGGGTGTTAGGTCTGCTGGTTATGTCCTTTGGATGTGACGAGGCCGCTGCAGCAGTCCACAGCATAACAGACTACGGCGCTGTCAGCGATACGACACAACTCAGTACGGAGGCTGTACAGCAGGCTATTGACGCATGTTCGGCTGCCGGAGGCGGGACAGTGACCGTCCCGTCGGGCAGTTATAAAATCGGAAGTATATTTCTGAAAAGCAATGTGACGTTAAATCTTGAAAATGGCTCGACTCTCTACGGCAGTACCGACATCAGTGATTATACTCCGGTCACGACTGATTATGTCTCACTCCGTACGCATACGCCAACAATTCAGCTGATTTATGCCGATAAGGCCGACAATATAGCCATTACAGGAGAGGGTACGATAGATGGCCGTGGAAAGGCTTTCCCGAAGCTATCGTGGAACGACGAGGGCATCACCCGTCCGCATCTCTTGCGCTTTATCTGTTGCAATGGGGTGAAAGTATCAGGCGTGACATTAAAAAATTCAGGGTGCTGGATGCAGCATTATCTTGCATGTGACAAGGTAAGGATTGACGGTATCACAGTCATTAACCGTAATAATTATAACAATGATGCCCTTGACCTTGACGGATGTCACGACGTTACGGTGTCAAATATGATAGCAGACTCCGACGATGATGCGATTACGCTTAAAAGCACTTCGCCACGACTCTGCGAGGACATTGTCATCAGCAACTGTGTAGTGTCAAGTCACTGCAATGCCATCAAACTGGGGACAGAGACTAACGGCGGTTTCCGTAACATCATAATCCGTGGAATTGCCGTGAAGCCTTCTTCCGACCAGTCAAGCCAGTATTTCGGTTATCCCGGTGGCATCGGTCACGGAGCTATCGTGCTTGAGATTGTCGACGGAGGAGTGATGAGCAATATCGATATAGGTGATGTAACCATCCGTGGTACTGAATCACCGATATTCATACGTCTTGCCGACCGTGCTCGCCCTTATTCTCCCGATGTGCCTGTCAACGGTGTCGGGAAAATGGAGCGGATCTGCCTTCATGACATAATGATTGACGAGGCCGGTCCGACAGGCTCTTCTATCACAGGTCTTGAAGGCCATCCTGTTTGTGATGTTGAATTGCGCAATATCCGTATCCGTCATCATGGCGGTCAGAGTGTGACTCCAGCTCCCGATGACGAGAAAAGAGCGGAATATCCCGAATCGACCATGTGGGGTATTCTTCCTGCCAAGGGTTTCTGGCTTAATCATACACGCAACATAACATTTGACAATGTCACAGTCGAGACTATAGCTCCCGACGAGCGCGAGACTTATGTCGCGACAGACTCCGAAAATCTTATAATACGATAATCTCGAATAAAAACAGACCCGGAAATTCACTGTAGTTTTCGGGTCTGTTTTTTATCGATGTTTTAAGCCTTACAGTTTGTAGACTTCCGTGCCTGCGAGGAGCACGCATCCTGTACCGTAGTCATCAAAGTCGGGCTTTGAATCGTATGCTACCGGCTGGCCGTCTTTCGGCTCTTTGCCTGTGCCCTGTACATATCCGATATAGCCGTCAGGATGGATGGCTTCGTTGACAATGGCATTCCATGCTTTGGTGACAACGGGAAGATATTTTTCACGGTCGAGGATGCCGTTGTTGATTCCCCATGCCATTCCGTAGACAAAGAGGGCTGTTCCTGTGGTTTCTTTTCCTCCGAAATTGCTTTCGTCATGCAGACTTACGTTCCAGAAACCGTCTGAGCGCTGACATTTGGCCGCAGCTTCACACATGGCTTTGAGGTCTTTGATATATACGTCGCGGTGCGGGGCGTTTTCAGGAAGTTCCTGTAGCACTTTCACGAGCGCCGCTACGACCCATCCGTTTCCACGCGACCAATAACAGTTTTTCCCGTTTGGTTCTTTGTAGGGGGGCACAAAGTCCTTGTCGCGCCACCATAGACCTTCTTTTTCATTGTACAGACCACCTGCGAGTGTGTTGCGTGACCACTCATACATTTCCCATGCCTTTTCGTTGTAGCGCTGGTCGCCTGTGAGGGCACTCATTTTGGCAAGTAGAGGCATGCCCATCTGGATAGCGTCGATCCATGTCCAGTCATCAACCTGCGGAGTGTTGATAAGCATGTTCATGCAGGCTTTTGTCTTGGTGAGCATCTGAGGTTCGGGAGTCAGTCTGTAGAGGTCTACGTAGGTCTGACCGCAGCAATAGTTATCGGCATTGCGTGTCGTCGTGTCGTCGCGTCTCATGCCCCATTTGAATCCGTCGCCCCACTTATAGGCATAATCATAATAGCGGTTGTCGGGATAAATCGAGTGGAGAGCCATCAGACCTTCGAAATAGACAGCGCGGGTCCAGATATTTGCTTCATAGACCTTCTTGCGGGAATAATAAGGAATGCCGAGCAGTGGGTCCGGATGTTTTTTGAGGTAATGATCGTTGACTTTGATAAGAGTCTCAAGAGTTTTTTTACGTGGAGGCAGCTGCTCTGCTGCGATTGAGGGGAGCGCAAGCAGTGCGGCTAACGCGAGTAGCAATAATTTTTTCATGATGATTGGTTTTGATTTATCGGAGGGATTGGTTTATTTCGAAAGGGTAAGAGGTGTCAGAGTCACCTTTGAATTAAGTCCCGAAGGTATTGCCGGCCACTCTCCGAAACTGAATTTCTTGGCATTGGTGACGGAGGCTATGTTTGCATCCTTGAATATGCGCCAGTTGACACCGCGACGTTCGTAATCGGCGATTCTGTTGGCCTGAAGATTGGTCACGTCGATCTCAAGAGTGTTGACGCCCGGGCGCAGCAGATGTCCGATTCGGAGCGTAAACGGAACGCTCCATACTTTGCCTGCCGGTTGCCCGTTGACTCTGATATCGGCGCTTTCGCGGACATCTCCGAGGTCAAGCAGCCAGTCGTCGGCTATTGAGGGATTTTCAATGACGAATTCGACAGTGTAGCGCCCTGTTCCGAGACATACGGCGGCGTCTGCGACTGGAATATTGCACCATTGGGTGAGTGTGTCAGTAGCAAATATTCCCGGAATGGCAGGTTCGGTTTTCGGGAATGATACAGACCAGCCTTTGTCGATGGTCATGGGTTGGCCTTTTGCTTCCACGTAGGCCCATTGCGGAGCGCCGGATACGGCTGTCGGAAATGATTTTAGCAACAGAGACTCTCCGGGTTCGAGCTGAAGGCGTAACTGCGTTTCTCCGCTTGCGGATTTGCGCGTCTGTGCCAAACCTCTGCGGCCGCTCACGGGATCGAAGATTTCGACTGCGGTGGCCGGATTTGTCAATGTGACCCATCCGTCGAGAGGCCGGTTCTCCAAAAGCGAGATGAAATAGTTGTGACCTCCGCTTTCGTTGCGTCGGCGTATCATCGACAGACCGTTGTCGAGACGCATGCTTTCCGGCTTTATTCCTGTCAGCAGCAATGCGCCGGAAAAATCAGGAGCTGTGATTATGCGTCCTTTACCATATGATGTGGCAGTGGCTTTGCCGGTGATTGACGGTAGCTCGGCCGTTAGTCTTTTGAGACTGTCGCGGCGTTCCTGCATCTTGGATAGTCCCGGGACATCAGACGGCAGACAGCCTATAAACAGGACTGAAGCCCCTTCTTTTGCCAGAGTGAGCAGACGGTTGAGTGTGGCCGGCTGGATGAAGCGGGCAGGCGGTACGATTATCGCACCGTAGTTTGCCCCTCCTTTGGCTTTGATACGTCCGTCAGCACTGACCTCGATAGCATTGAGCAATTCATCCGAGATATAGTCGGCATCGTAACCGGCCTTGATGATTTCGGCAATGGCACGTTTGATGTCAGGCATGCGCTGGTGCATCTTGTGGATGTCGAACATTAGATATGGATTGCCTCCCTGTCGCTGCCATATCTCCTCGATAGGGAAATAGAGCAGGAAGTCATTGTCCGGCACACCTGCCGAGAGGAATGACTGGCAACGGGCTACATATCCGAACAATGAATCGGCATCCTGCCAGATGCTGTTGGTAGGCGACATGTTGATTGATGCGTAAAACATCCATCCGGGAAACTTTGCGCCTTTGGGTGAATAGGGTGCACCGTGGAAATAGACATGGTTCACGCCTGAGCAGAACATCTGGTCAAGCTCCGGTTTACAGCGGGAGAGAGAAGTGCGGAAATGTTCTGTCAGCCATGTGAGGGTTTCGGCTGAGGTCAGTCGTTTGCCTGTGAGATGGGCTGCCGACGAAGCGAATTTCAACACTGCAGGGTCGGCGTCGCTCGGACGCGTCGGTCCGTCCTGATTTAGTCCGGGTATAGAGAAATCCGTCTGACCGAATGACTCGCATTCCGGAATGTCGACAGCTGCATACAGGTCTATGATGTTTGCGGGAGAACCGTGGCTCTGGTTACGTATGCGTGCTCCGTTGCGGTGGGCACGTGCCATCCATACTTCGGTGAAATTATCACGCAGCATGCGTGCGAGAGTCGCACGGTAGTCTCTGACAAGCCGCGAGCGAAGATCATCGTGGTTTTTATTGTCAAGAAATTCCGGAAGATACATTTCGAGTCTATAACCGTGGTCACTATAAAACTCGTCAAGCATGTTGTCGGCCCAGTCAGAACCGTAGACTTCATACGAATCGTTGAAAAACGTGTCTGGAATGGGACAGCCGGAGCTTTTGAAGGCCCGGTCGAAACGGTCGAGATAATGATTTATTGCCGTACTGTCGTAGTGGTTTACCACTAATCCTTCCCCGCCGGGGGCTGCACGCTTTACCTTTTGGAATGTGCGTCCTGAAAACAGGGCATAGACTGTCCAGTCTCCATTGCCTTTGGGCGCTTTCCACGACAGGATTGAATCTTTCCTTAATTTGGAGGTTATGTCAAGGCGTTTGTCTCCGTTACAGGCTATGATTGCCTGAAGCGTAGCGACAGGACGCTGTTTTGCGTCTTTAGGAGCAATTCTGTCAGTAATTTTCTTTCCGGGTGCTACCGTCCATGATTCGACGACACGTTTGCGGGCGCTATAGTCGGTAGTGACCTCCGGACCGCCAAAAGGCCAGCCCGTACCGTTGTTCATGTCGATTTGAAGACCGAGACGATTGCCCTCGGCGATTGTATGGCCGAGCATTTCCATCCATTTCGGTGAAAGGTATGAGATGTCGTTGGCTTCATTTCCTTTCACTCCGTAGATTGGAGTGATTTCCACGCCTCCGAGTCCTTTTTTAGCAAACTCCTCGATATTGAATGTCAGACCTTCGGGGTCAACGGCACTTCCGAGCCACCACCAGCGCACGAACGGGCGGTTTTCTACGGTCACAGGATACCAGTCAGTCGCCTTCGTGTCGTTTTTAGCGGGAGTCGATGCTTGTGATGCCGTCACCGCCAGCATGCCGATGGCTAAAAGGCTTTGAAAACGGTTCATATACGAATTGATAGTCAGAAAGTTTTTAATCAGTTATTCTGCACGCTGGATGGTCAGTCCCATCAGGCCGATGACCACATCGCCGGAAAGAGTCTCAAGAGATAGAGATGACAGTTCTCGTGACGAATCCACGGGCATGTCAAGGACGATGCCTGCTCCGCCTTCAATGAATCTGTCGCCGACACCTTTTATGCCGAGTTCGGCGCCGAGAGTACGGCTCATGCGTCCTGTCTTCAGATGAAGACGATAGGGCGGTAACGCCCCGGGAGCTTGTGCGAAGGCATAATCGTCGTGATAGAAATCAAGTTCTATCGGTGCCCAGTTGTGGGGATTGATGAGTGGTGTGACACTTTCTGTCCCGTCTGTATATCTGACACGGAGTCTTCCGTTTTCCATACCCCATTGCATGTGGTTTGTCGAACCGGCCATGAGCAGGTAGAGATGTGATGCCCGGCCCGAAAGGCTGATTTTCGCACTGTCAGGATAGTTGTCCCAAAGTGAAGTAAATAGTATGTTGCTTCCCTCTGCAGGGAGGGCAAAAGGTATGCCACTCTCGGTTTTCAGAATGCCACTGTCTTTTGCGAGTCGTGAGCGGAGGCCGGAGTCGTCGATTTCCGCAGTAAGCTTGGGATGACACCATTCGCCTATGCCTTGCTTCGGGAGCTGGAGTGTAGTGACATTAGGACGGGGCGAAAGGTATTCGTTGCGGAATATATCTGTTACGGACGCATTGTATGAAGCCGTGAGATCGATCGGTTCGCAATGGCTTTTGCAGATGTCGTCAAATCCGTTTGCCGGAACAGCGACAGAAGGAGACAGGACATTTACCTCAGGCATCCACCACGATAAGTTTCCGGCGTTCATCTCGCGGAATGTTACAGGCCCTTCTGTATGGAGTCGTCCTGTCGGAGACGGCGTGAATGCGTCTGCCTCGGTTATTTCAATTGTGATATCGGTGGCTGTACCGCCATTGACGGTGATAAGCGGAGAGCCGATGGCATCCGTTTCTGCGTTCCATGCCGTTTCACTGCCGTTGACTTTTACGCTTTTTATGCCCTTTGCCGGAACGGTTAGCTTTAACGACGAGTTTTTCCCATAGCGGTTGCTGATTTTATATACTGACCGTCTGCCGTCACGCTTGAATGAGTACGATAAGTCGGGCAATGTTACCGACGCTTCATTCCACTCTGAAGGGAATCCCGGAATAAGTGTGACAGCAGGATTTTTGGCCAGCAGGTCGGGGCGAACACCGAAAAGACCTTCGGTCAATGCGCGGCTCCAGACTCCTATAGGGTCAGCGAAGTCTCTGTAGCATTCCACTCGGGCGGCATCGTAGTGGCTGATCTGTCCGAAATTTAGAGGTGATGCCCCAAGATACATGTTGTCCATTGCCACGGCTTTCATCAGCTTATATGCTTCGTCGGAACGGCCTGCCTGCCAATAGGCGAGGGCTGTGTGCATGACTTCAGCGATAGCAACATTATTGATGCTCCATGAGTATGGTTTCCAGTTGGTGGTGGAGATGGTGTAGAGACCGCTGTCCACCCCTTCGCCTTCGACCGGTATGTGGGGGATCTCACGGTCAATGTAGCACGTAGCTGCGTAGTTTTTGAATTTATCGGCGATTTCAGAGTCGATTGCGTGATAGATTGTCCATACAGCCGGAGAAGGATGTAGACGCTGTTTGCCTCCTGCATCGCGATATTCGGCCCAATGCCCACGGTCGGACATCCACAGGTTCGAATCAATAGCTTCGGCTATCGCTTCCGCTTCGCGTCGGTATGGTTCGGGATTTTCTCCGATGGCTTCGGCTACCTGTGCTGCCAGACGGTTTGCAAACATGTTGTAGGCCGATGAATGTGTTACCGCACCGCCGCTGTAATAAAGGGCATCGCTCGCCCAGATGCAGCAATATGCGTCATAAAGATGGTCGCCGTCGGGATCAAAGTTGAGTTTTTCCCATTCAAGATGTCGTTTAATCACGGGGAATAGCGATTGCATGGCCTCTTTGTCGCCTGTGTGACGGAAATGTCGCAGCATAGCGTCAATGTATACGAGGTTCATGTCATAGTGCGACATTTCGTCCTTCTTTCCGGGGCGGCGGCAGATGTAGCCGTTGCTATACATTGGGGTGCCCCATTTTTTTTCGGCCCGTGCAAGGTTTAGCACGGAGTCCTGACGCGGGTGGGAAAGAACGGCCGGAATGTCGGTAATCTGGTTTGAAGCGTAGGTGTTGAGGTGGGTAAGCGCACGGTCATGACGGCCTACGGCATTACCGACGTAAGCACCGCGCCATCCAAGATGAGGAGTGCGCCATCCGATAGAACCATGAAGCCAAGTCTGTCCGCTCCAGATTCCGTCGGCTGCTACTGCGAGTGCTCCGCCTATCGGATTGAGCCATTCGTCGGGAGTCTTGAATGTGACGCTTGAGGCCAATTGTTCACGTTCGTTTTCCGCTTTTTTGAAAAGAGATTCGAGAGACGCTTTAGGCGTGTCGGACGCAGGGAAAAGTGCGAGATATACTTTTTTCCCGGGTTTGATGGAGAGTGTGCCTTCGTATGATGGGAGGTCTGTGATTTTATAACTTTTTGCAGGGATTACAAGCGTGAGGGTCGAGCGTTGTTTTTTGCCATACTCGATGTTTATTTTATCTCCTTTTACGGTATAGACATTTCCTGTGCAATATTCGGGTTTCAGGTCAAAACATGTGGGATCATCCACTCCGAGGTCACCTTCACGATAGAATTTCTTGTCAGCGACACCTCCGAAACGCACGGGGATACTGGCTGTTTTATTGGTCGTGTTTGTGATTGCCCAGAGAGCCATGTCCTCGCTTCGCATCACCTGAGCTTCGACCTTAACGCCGCCCTGTTCATAATCCATACGGCCCGGTGTGTAGCGGGCGGTACATTTCCCTTCAGGGAGGGTCAGGCATAGATTGCCACCCATTCGCGGGAGATAGATGCCGAACTCAGGAGTGTCGGAGCAATCAATACGGAATCCGCTATGTGCGCCGTAGAGAGCACGGTTGAATTTTGCCTGACCGTTGACTGTTATGGCCGAATTGCCATCGGCAATGTAGTGGCTCGGACGCATTTCGCTTCTTGCAGCCACATATCCTGTGGCTGCAAGAAGGATTGCGCTTGTAAGAATCTGTTTAAAATTGATTGTTAATTTCAAGAGTGGTGGTATTGATGAAATCGTTTTGATTCTGAGTGCATGGAACAGGAGTTATGACGAATATCTCCTGATTAGGGAAGAGGCTTGATGCCTTCCCAGCGGACATCCCAAGTTCCGTCCTTGGGGAAACCGGGATTCTCTACCTCACATCCGTCCCATCCGGCACACATGAGAGCGACAGCTGTGAGCAGTCCTCCGTTGCCGGGAAGATAGCAGCGCAGACGGTCATCCTGATAATTGTGTCCGTTGGGGAGATAAGTATTGGTGCGCTTGTCCATGAGCAGGGCGTTGATCGCCTTTTCAGGATGTCCGAGACGAACCGCGTTCATGGCTGTTGTCGGGTAGTCCCAGCCCCAAGTCTTGTCCCAGTTCCAATTATCGTATACCCAGTCGAAGGTATTGTCCATGATGTCGGGTTTTACCAGCGGAGAGTGAGGCAGGATGCCGACGGCTGCGAGCACGGCCATGTGGTCTGATGTCAGGCGGATGTCGCTGTAGGTTTCGGGCGCAGTCTCTGCCGCGAGATAGAGGCTGTCTTTTGCTGCGAGCGGTGAGAGATTTGCAATGATCTCATCCCATTCAGCTACGCGTGGCTGACCCTTGCGTTCGCGCCACTTCTGAGCTGTGTTGAGCGCAAAGTGCCAGTATGACAGCTCGAAAGGAGGATTGACTGTTTCGGCTGCGCGAAGTGTTTCCTGTGCGGGGATAATGCCTTTGAGCGTGTACCGGCCGAGTGAATCCTTGTCGGCAAAGTCAGCCATGAATTCGGCAGTACCTTGTACAAGGTCGTAATAGCGGTCGACCACTGTGGAGTCATTATCGGCACGGAAGAGAAGTTCGGCGAGATAGATCAGATGGGGCTGCTGCCAGATGAGGAATGAGCCTACCTTTGAGGGGGCTTCGATGCCTGAGGGATCGGTCATCTTCATCCAGCGTAGACCTTTGAAGCCTTGGCGTTCAGCGATGCTGCGAGCCACATCGGCAGAGCTTTCATACCAAGGAAGTGTGCGGTTGAGGAGGTCTTGATGTCCCCATAGGGCGAACTGAGCCTGATGCCACCAGATCATTTCCATGTGGAATTTTCCGAACCATGAGTTGTAGGTGAGTCCGGTTTCCTGAGGAGGTGTCGAGCCTGCACATTGGATTGCAAGGAGATATTGTGAGAGTACGACACGGCGTTCGAGTTCCGATGCGCGAGGGTCTGTACAGTTGCTGAAGTCGACAACACCGCCATTCTTCCAGAAGCCGGTCCAGTAGGCTGAAGCTGCTTCGCGGGTTTCTGAAGCGGTAGGATTGGTGTTGTCTGTGGCTTCAGGCGAGAATGTAGCAGTGATTGTCCATTCGTCGGCGGTCGGGGTTATAGTCGCAGTGTTTCGTCCTGTCATTACAGGTGTCTCAGCGCCGGTCCATGCGAGATTGATATAATAAGATGTCGAATCAAGGCTGTGGCGCAGGAGTGCGTGGTTGGCGTCAGAGGCTATGATTTCTGTCACATGGAGAGAGTCTGCATTCCAGTTGCAAGCGTCGTCGCAGTGGCCTCCTGTCGGGTAGGGGAGACGGAGTGCGACAGTAAGACGTTTTTCTGATTTGATGGTGGCGGCAACCATGTCTTTTTCGGGGTGAACATAGGTGCGGACACTCACCGGCGCTCCGTCGACCTTGAAGTCGGAGCGAATTTCGCCGTTCCACATATCGAGCGTCTGGTCTATGTCCGAAATCTGTTCGGGATTGAGACCGGCAAATCCGAGTGCACCGAGATGGAGGCGATGGGGATTTACGCGATACCAGTTGGCGGCGTCATTGTTGCGTCCTTTTTCCTTGAACTGCACTGAGTAAGGCTCCATGCGTCCGCGTCCGAAGTCATAATCTTTGAGTGTTTCCTCAAATTTAAGGTCTTTCGGGTTAGGGAAACTGTGCCATCCCCACTGGCTCTGTGTACCTAAAGGCACGCCTTTGCTGTAGAGTTCGGGGAACGATTGCAGGCCGGTCACATCGACAGTCACAGCAAACTCGCCGTTGCCCACCGAGAGCGAGGCCATAGTGTCGATTGCCGTGACGTGTGGATTGTTTCGCTCTACAAGAGCCTGACGGTCAATGGCAGCAGAGGCGTTCTGGCATGCCACGAATCCCTGCAACGGAAGAGTGAGCGTTGCAGCATAAAGTAAGTTCTTGAATGTCATCGGTATTGAAGTCTATGATGGTCAGTTTAAGGCAAAATTGCAATGCAATAATGATATTTTTCGCAAAGTTAACACTTATCCCAAAAGAAATCAAATCACACGCCCGGATTGCTATCGGTCAGAGCGGATTGATATAGCATGATTAATGAATGAACATGGTTCACGGTTAAAGCGGCAATGCCGATTCATGGCCGTTTAAGGTTAAAAAAGATTAATGAAAAGACTGTGTCAGACCTAAGGTTTAATCTTAAAACAGATATTATGTCTAAATTTGCAGATGCTTGCAGCGGAATGATTGTCGTTGCGTAATATTAATCAAAAATACCTTAAACAATAATTCGCTATCATGAAATTTATTTCATCATTGCTTCTTGCATTGGCGCTGCCTGTCATGGCTTTTGCGCAAGTGCCCGCTGACACTATCACAGTTTTTATGATCGGTGACTCTACCATGGCCAACAAGCCTCTCGACAAAGAGAATCAGGAGCGTGGCTGGGGACAGATGCTGCCAATCTATCTCGAAGGTGCCATCAAGGTTGACAACCACGCAGTCAACGGTCGCAGCTCAAAGAGCTTTATTGACGAAGGTCGTTGGGAGAAAGTGCGCGAGCAGATCCGTCCGGGTGATTATGTGATCATCCAGTTCGGTCACAACGATGAGAAAGCTAAAAGTCCTGACCGCTACACTGTTCCCGGCTCGACTTTCGATGCCAATCTTAAGAAGTTTGTAAACGAGACACGCGAGAAAGGCGGCACACCGATTCTGATGAATTCTATCGTGCGCCGTAATTTCCCTGCCAACGGCATTGCTGCCGCACAGACCGATGACCGTCAGAAAACTTGGAAAAAAGGTCTTGAAAATTATCCGGCCGAAGGCGATACGCTTGTGGACACTCACGGTGACTACCGCATAGCTCCTAAGAATGTAGCCGAGGAGATGGGTGTGGTGTTTGTCGACATGAACACTCTTACGCATGAACTTGTGCAGGGGCTTGGAAAAGACAGCTCTAAGGATCTTTTCATGTGGATGCCTGTCGGAAAATATGAATTCGCGCCCAACGGACGCATAGACAATACACATCTTAATGTGTATGGCGGCATAGTGGTGTCGCGCCTTGCGGTCAATGCGCTTGCCGAGAAAGTGCCGGCGCTTAAGCCATACATCCGTCGCACCGTATACAATCTGAACAAGTAACAGCCGGTTGCGATACACGGTCCTATGACCCAACAAGCCCCATTCCTGCGATGGCCTGAATGCAGGATTGGGGCGTTTATATTATAGTGCTGTCCGTTCAGACCGGAGTTTCCCTTGATTAGCTAATGACAATAAAAAACCGGCGTGGAAGAGGGTTTCACAACCATCGGCCACGCCGTTTTAAACAATAGCATCAATTTCAAAAATAGATTACAGAAGCCAGCTTTTTCAGCAGATCTGATTCTGCTTGAGCATGCCTTGTATTGTCCAAGTGTTTTTTATCAAATTTCGTATAAATTATCTTCAATTTCGTATGAATTATCTATCGTAAATGAGCATTCGGAAATGTGTCATTTACATGATGCAAAATTACTACTGAATTCCTGCTCTCACCATACCTAAATTTAAGTAATTTCATTGTATTTCGGCTTGAATACTAATTAATAACAATTATAAACCGGCATTATGGCTACTGCCGGAGGATATTAAATGCTTGATTTTCGGTAAAAATTCCGGGTCTGCACCACGTTGTATTGCCGTGATTTTACCCTCAGGGTCAATAAGGACTGTCACAGGTATGGCATTTATGCCTAAAGCCTTGACGGGATTTGCTTCTGTATGGTCTGTTGTGTCGTTGAGCAGATTGATCCAAGGCATATCACGTTGGGCTATAAACGGGCGCCATATTTCCTCCCGGTCATCTATGTTGATGGTCACGACTGTGCACCGGTCACCGCATTCTTCTGAAAATTGACGGAGGTCGGGGAAGCCTCGCAGGCATACACCACACCACGTGGCCCAGAAATCAATAAGTACCCATTTCCCGCGTAAAGATTCGAGTGAGATTCGTCGTCCTGCGGAGTCGGGGAGCGCGAAGTCAGGCATGATTTTGCCTACGGTCATATTTGCACGTGCGTTTATTACTGCTTCTGTTTTCCGGACTCTGTAACGCAGTTCGGCATACTGGTTGGCGACAATGCTGTTTTCAAGGTCTGGTGAAAGTTCGTCGAAATATTTTGCCTGAATGGAGTCGGATGCGTGGAGGAGTGCGATTACTCCGATCGGGGAGTCGAGATGGGATAAGGCAAATGTCGTCAGAAAGCTGTCGAGGGCACTGCTATTATTAAGCCGATTGTATGATGGCTGATTGTTTTTAGCCAAGAACTCATATTTCTGCCGTGAAAATGAGTCGAGACTATCGACAAACTGAGTCCCGCTATATCTTCCGTATTCCAATATTGAGTCAACGGTCAGAGTCATTTCATCGTCGATACCGAGTGTGACTGGTAGTGAGCCCGTGCGTAATGAAGCGGGATTTTTAACTGAAATGATATATGGCTGGCTTATGTTGAGACGTAGTTTCACTATTGAGTCGGTAACGTTGACCGTATCTCGAAAGAAGTAGCTCGACTGCGGATTGTCTCGGTCGGTGAGTCTGCGCTCGACGATGATTCTTTCAGGGCATTCATGCTTGAACACAACACGCAGCACTGCTGCAACGGAGACAGATGTCCCGGTAACTGTTGCAATGGTCAAGGCCATTAACAATCGAAGGTTGAGAGGGAGGTTCATGGTTAAATTTTTTGTTGATTTTTACTGAGAGATAGTCTATTTGGTTAAGATTGGTCGGAAAGATTGATGTTTAGATGGTTTGTATCGTCTTCACAAGAGGTATTACAATGCAAATATAGTGTTTTTAGTCGTATATGTGATATTTTTAATTGTAAAAATTGTTGTTTTGGTTGTTTACTTATGAAATGAGTGTAAAATCCGTCATGAAAACGGTGAAATAAAAATTTTTTGTCAAAAATTTGCATGGTTCAAAAATTGAGTCTACTTTTGCGGTGTACTATTATACTAATACACCAATATGCTTAAAGTCGAAAATATAACTTTCTCCTATCGCCGCAAATCGCGTCCGGTACTCAATGACTTCTCACTGGATATCGAGGCCGGAGGTGTCTACGGTCTGCTTGGCCGTAACGGGGCAGGTAAATCAACGCTTCTGTATCTGATTGCCGGCCTCCTGACCCCCAAGTCGGGTAGCGTGCTTTTCCGCGGGTTAAATACTCGTCTGCGTCTCCCCTCTGTGTTGTCCGATATTTTTATCGTTCCCGAAGAGTTCACTCTTCCACGAATATCGCTTGGCGACTACGTAAAGGCCAACGCAAGGTTCTATCCAAACTATTCCGATGAGGATTTGCGCCGTCATCTTGACATATTCGGAATGTCGGCCGATCTCAATCTCGGTGCTTTGTCAATGGGTCAGAAAAAGAAAGCTTTCATGAGTTTCGCTCTTGCATGCAACACGTCTCTGCTCCTCATGGATGAGCCGACCAATGGATTGGATATTCCGGGCAAGAGTGCGTTCCGCCGTTTCATTGCCGGTAATATGACCGATGAACGCGCTATAATCATTTCGACACATCAGGTGAGGGATGTGGACCGTCTGCTCGACCGTGTGATTATAATGAATGATTCACAGGTGCTTCTCAACCGCCGTATTGACGAGATTACAGCCCGTCTGAAATTCTTCAACACAGACTCCCGTGAGATTATTGAGTCAGCTCTCTATGCTCAGCCTTCGTTTGAAGGTACTAATGTCGTTCTTGTCAACGACGATGACTCCGAGACCGAGCTTAACCTCGAATCGCTTTTCGAGCTCTCGCTTTTGAAGGGGGCTCTCCTTAAAGATATGTTTAACCGTTAATACTCCCGCTGGACATGAATACAAATCAGTTTTTTAGTTTCGGCCGCATGTCATTGCTGGTCAGAAAGGAACTTCAGGAGAATTGGCGACAGATCGCGCTTTCTTGGGCCGGTATTTTCGGGCTGCTTGTAATCATCAGTCTGCTTGTCGCCCGGGGAAGCCATCATAATGGAATCCAGCCTGAATGCTATTCGTCGTGGAGCATCGAAAATTTTTTAGGATGGATTACCGTTGTGTTTCTAATCTGTGGCGCTTACGTTGCAGCTTACTCGTTCAAACGCATGGCCACGTCCCCCGGCGCGCTGTCAACACTCATGACTCCTGCATCTCAGTTTGAGAAATTTGCCATAAAGTGGCTGATTGCAGTCCCGGTCTATATTCTGATTTTCTGTCTCATAGCATACGTTGCCGACTGGATTCGCGTATATAGCTCATATTGGATGTTTGACATTGAGGTGAGGCCGGTGAATGTCACTAAAATTCTTTTTCACCAGACGACTGATATAGAATTTGTCAACAGGCTTGCATTCCATTCGTTGTTTTATTTTCTTGCTGGCCAGTCATTTTTTCTGCTTGGTTCCATCGTCTGGCCCAAAAATTCAGCGCTGAGGACATTTGTGTGTATGATTGCGATCTGTTTTATCTATGTCTGGATTGGAATATGGTTTGTTTCGCTGTTAGATATATCGGATGGTGATACACATTTATATTATAGCGGGCCTGAATTCCTCAACGATGACAGGTTATTATATGTGGCAGACGCATTTGCTATTATTGTTGCAGTAATTAACTACTGGCTGACCTACAGGCGCTTCCGTGAGGCCGAAACAATCAACCGCTGGTAGGCCAAAATCGAATGCCTATGAAATTCAAAGAAAACAACAAGGCCATATATCTACAGATCGCCGATAAGATTAGCGACGATATTCTGCTCGGTACGATTCTTCCGGGCGCACGCATTCCATCGGTGCGAGAATATGCCTCGACTCTTGAAGTAAACGCCAATACAATCATGAGAAGTTATGAATATCTCGAACGTCAAGGAGTAATTTTCAACCGCCGTGGAATCGGATTCTTTATCACCGACGATGCTCCCCATGTAATATCGGAGCTACGCAAGGAGACGTTTATCGAAGGCGAAATGCCGTCGTTCTTCCATCAGCTCAATCTGCTCGGTGTTTCGCCCGATGAGCTCAAGTCAATGTTTGAACAATATTTAGCCAAGCTATTAAGCAACAATTAGAATATGAAAAAGACTACATATATATTTATCGGGCTTTTTATAGCCGGGCTTGTAGTGACAATAGGGGGAGTCTGCCTTGTGCGCTCGTTCCTTCAGCCCTACGAAGAAGTCCCTGTCGGCGAGGATGAATACTGCACGTTGCCTTTGCAGGATAGATTCTCAACGATTATAATTAATCATAATACAGAGAGAAACGTATTGCTGACAGGCGAATTGAACAACCTTGTCATCCGGGAATGTGATTCGGTCACAGAGCCGAGTTTAAAGACCTGCAAGAGTCTTCGAAATGTTTTCGTTTGTGATTTGGCCAATGACACTCTGCGTCTCACAGTCGATTTCAGCAGGCTTGCAGACTCCGATTCTGCTAAGAAGTTTGTCCGTTTTGCGCTTGACGGCAGGAATCTCGCCACCATAATTGTTCCCGAAGGTATGCTCAGGAATATAAAAGACAAGAAATCAGAAATAGAGATTGAAGATTTCAAAACCTCCTGTCTGAAGGTTGATAGCAAGGGGTTGATATTGAAATCTTGTGTAATCGACACATTGCGTTGCGGTAGTAGCCGTATGAACGAACTCTGGCTTAAAGACACGCATATTCAATATGCCTACATACGTCAGTCGTCAGGCAGGCTGGATGTCGAGGCTGCTGACGGAAGCAGAATCGGACGGATGGAGGTCAGCGGCAAGCGCGATGGCTCCGCCTGTACACTGAACATTGAGCAGGCCAATGTCGGGACAGTTCTATGGACACCTCAGGATTCAACCGCAAGGCTCAATGTACGCCTCAGCAAGCCAATGGAGCTGACACAAGTCGGCGACAAGTAAGAGCCAATAAATTACTGAAGATTGATATATCGCGGACCGGTTGCGGACCTGTGGATGAAAACATATATAAACTGCGATAAAACAACATTTTCTCCATACATAATACAGCCTGAAGAGTCAGGCATAGCAAAGGTCTGGATCGGTCCGCTTTTATCCGATAATCTTACGAACGTGGCATAAGTGACTCATTGATTAACGCAATTTTCGATAGGACACTATAATAATGAGAACCTGTCAATATTCTATAATTGAACGTTGACAGGTTCTATATCTTTCAACATTCTGATTACAGCCGATTGATGTCTATTTCCTTCCGAAGTCGGCAGGGATTTCACCCCACTGCGGAGTGTCCCATGTGAGTATTGGGTTGGTGATTTCGTGGGTCTGAATCCATGCGGTGGCGCGTTGTATCAGTTCGAACAGTTTCGCATTTTTCGCTGTCGGTTTCAGTGTGGTTTTCGGCTGGCGATTGCGCACCCACGAGCGGGCGGTACGTGAATCGGTATAAATAGGTGTATAGTATTTGCCTTGTTTGTGAAGGAGTGCGAGGCCATGAACCAGCGCGAGGTATTCGCCGATATTGTTAGTGCCCTCTTCAATAGGTCCTACATGGAAGATTCGTTCGCCGGTGCGTACCCATACACCCTGATATTCCATCGGGCCGGGATTTTTGGAGCATGCCGCATCTACCGCAAGCGAGTCGAGTTTGATTTCCGGAAACGCTTCGTAATTAACGCTTTCTTTTCTTCCTTTTGCTATTGCTTTGAGTAGTTCAAGCTGCTCTGTAGGATCTCCACGGTAGGCTTCGATCGCAGCTTCCTGTGAATCGAAACTTTTGAATTTAGCATCGGGATAGCCCTTGACCTGTAGCTGGCATTCTTCCCATGAGTCGAACACTCCGGTGGCAAAACCGTTCCACACGACATAAAATTTTCTTCTCGGTGACATCTGCGGTATGTTATGAGAGGGTGAGGTAAATGCTTATATCGACACTGCGCATCCCGATTGCGCGTGCAATCTGCGGGTTTACAATGCGTCCGAAGAATGTGAACGTAGCTTTTTGCATCCCCGGCAAGAGTTTTAGGGCGTTGCTGACACCCTCGCAGCTGACAATCGAACTCATCAGGGTTAGGAAGGTGTTGCTGAGTGCCATTGCAGCCGTACGGGCGACGGCACACCCTGCATGTGTGAAGCATACACGGTCGCGGATGGATGCGGAATTTCTTATAGCAAACACTCCGGCCAGATCGACTGACATCATTGCCGGGAAAGCCGCGCCTGTATCGGATGATAGGTCAAAGGCAAGCACACCTTGTTTCATGATTTCAGTCAGTTCACGTGTCACCGCAAAAGGTTCTCGTGTCGGTGTCACAACGACAACATCCGCACTTCGCAGTGCATTTTCAAGGGTGCGCGGATGAAGGGCCGATGTGATTATCCAAGGTCCGAGTTCCTGTTGGGCGCGGCGTAGTGAGTAAACGTCGTTGTCATACATCCTTACTGTCGCCCCGAGGCCGATTGCCGACCGGGCGGCAGCGCATGCCGCTATGCCGGAACCTATAATAAGGGTCTCGCAGGGGATTATTCCTGCCACTCCGCCAAGAAGGATTCCTTTGCCGCGTGTCGAGTCGGCAAGCAGTGATGATGCCATTGCGATTGATGCCCGGCCGTCGATTTCTGCAAGGATGTCGGCAAACGGCGTGCAGCCGCAGGAATCTTCCACAAGATCGACAGCAATCGAGATTATATGTCTGTGGAGCAGTTCGCGGATAGCGTCTTTGTGCTGGTCAGATGGTTTCAGTAGGGTCAGAAGCATAGCCCCGCGTCTCATCTTTTTGACATCGGTGGCAGTCATGGGCGCGAGATGTATCACAATGTCGCTGCGCAGAGCCTCGTCGCGCGTGACGATTTCTACTCCTGCACGCATGTAGCTGTTGTCCGTGTAGTTGATACACTGTGCCGCGTTCTCCTGCATTTTCACACGGAATCCGCGCTCGATCAGCTGTCCGGCTGCTTCAGGGGTCAGTGGAAACCGTCGTTCGCAAGGATAGTCGCATGCAGGCAGTCCGATGGTGAAACCTCGGTGCGACGTATAAGTTTCCTGTTGCTGTTCCTGAGGGGTTGGTATATCCTGAAGCATGTTTGTCAAAAGTTGGTGGATTGTGTTTTACGCGGGAGATTGAAACGACTGATGAATGCGTTGCATTTTTCCTCTATCTGGTTTTCATCTTCGAGCAGAGTGGAATCAAAAATTTCAGCTGATTTGCTGTAGTGAGGCATACGTTTTTCAAGTTGTTCTTCGATGAAAACGTCAAGCTGCTCGTCAGTGAGTGCAGCTATAAGCGGTCGTTTTTGACGTCCGCGTTTCAGGCGTTCGAACAAACGTTCGTGGGAAGTCTGGAGCAACACTGTTATGCCTCGGCTGTTCATGAGCGACATATTGTCGCCGAAACATGGAGTCCCGCCGCCACACGCCACAAGTACGTTGGATTTTTCACTGACTTCGAGGAGCATCTCTCGTTCAATTCCGCGGAATGCCGCTTCGCCTTCGTCAGCAAAGATTTCACGTATTTTTTTGCCTGCACGGGTTTCGATATAGTCATCGAGATCAATGAACTCAATGTCGCACCGCTGTGCCAGAGCTTTTCCGAGAGTTGACTTCCCACAGCCCATATATCCAATGAGAAATATTGTTTTCATCTTAACAAACAGCTTCTGATTATTCTGGTGATTGCAAATTTAATTAAAAATTCAGCTAATTTTAGGCCATTCAGACAAAAAGATTATGGCATTGTCGTTATCTCTTGTGTGGGATTAGGTCTCTGATATTGATTTTTTCAAGTTTCATTGCCATAAGGACATAGCCGATGAGGAAAGGGGTACGTATGATCATGTTGAGCCACGGACGGTGGCCGAAGGCAATAAGTTCGGAGAAAAACCACAATGTTATGGCACTGATAAAATAAAACGATAGCCGTCCGACATTGTATCTGATAGGATATTTTATCTGTCCGACAATGTAGCTTACGGCCATCATCGTTCCATAGCAGGCAAACGATGCCCATGCACATCCCATATATCCGTAGCGCGGAACGAGTATGATGTTGACCACAACCGTAATGGCAAGTCCAAGTAGAGAGAACCACATTCCCCATGCAGTCTTGTCAGTGAGCTTATACCACAGCGAGAGGTTGAAGAATATTCCGAAAAAGAATTCAGCTATCATCACTATCGGGACGACTTTAAGTCCGCTGAAGTAGCTTGCCGCTATGAAATGCCGGAGTATATCAAGATAGAACATTACAGCAAGGAATATCACCATTGCAAAGATGACAAAATATTTCATCGCGTCGCTATAGCTTTGAAGCTTGTCTTCGCCTCGTTCTTTTGAGCGGGCAAATATAAACGGCTCGTAGGCGAAGCGGAATGCCTGTGTGAACATTACCATCACGATGGCTATTTTCAGGTTGGCGCCATAGATGCCAAGTTGCGACATCGCCTCGGATTTGTCGGGAAACAGGATGGGAAACAGTATGGAATAGAGAGTCTGGTTCATCACGCCAGCGATGCCGAGTACGAGCAATGGGGCGGAATAAATCAGCATCTCACGCCATAGTTTCGGGTTGAATCTGTAAGGGAAGCCTCGAAGTTCGGGGAGGAGAAGCGCCACATTTATGACAGAAGTCATCATATTGGCAAGGAAAATGTAGCCTATTCCGAAGTCAGGGTCATAGAACCATGCTATCCAGCCGGGAGCCTGTTTCCACAGCCAAGGGCAGATAAGGATAAAGAACAGGTTGAGGCCAATGTTGAGGCCGATGTTCACGAGCCGTAGAAATGCGAAGCGCATCGGACGTTTCCTGAATCGCAGATATGAGAATGGAAGAGCCGTGAAAGCATCGCAGGCTACGGCGATAGCCATCATGACAATGTATGATTCATGTAGCGATGAGTGCATCGCGGTTGAAATCGGCTTGATGAATATCAGAACCAGCGCAAGGAAAGCAGTTGAACTGAGCCCGAGTGATATAAGGGAGGTCGAGTAGACTTCCATCGGGTCTTTATATCGCTCGTGGTTGGCAAACCGGAAAAATCCTGTCTCCATTCCGTAGGTAAGGATAATCAATGCAAGAGCCACGATTGCGTAAATATAGCTCACAATACCGTATTCCGACGACGGAAACATCTGTGTATAGAGCGGGACGAGACACCAGTTGAGAAATCGTCCGATGATGCTGCTAAGGCCATATATGGCCGTATCTTTGGCGAGTGATTTGATTCCTGCCATTATTTTGAAGAGTCTAAACGTGAAAAAGTTTTTAGAACAGGCTGCCCATAGGCGCAGGGGGATTTATTTTAAGATGAGTGTAGGCGAGCGATGTCACCTCACGCCCGCGCGGTGTACGGCGAAGGAAGCCTTCCATGATGAGGAACGGTTCGTAGACTTCCTCAATGGTATCCTGCTCTTCGCCTATAGCCGTAGCGATTGTCGACAGTCCGACCGGGCCGCCTTCAAACTTGTTGATCATTGTCAACAGAAGTTTATGGTCCATTTCATCGAGTCCGTAGCGGTCGATATTGAGGGCTTCGAGGGAGAATCGTGCGATTTCAGGCTCGATGTCGCCGTTTCCTTTCACTTGGGCGAAATCACGGACACGTCTTAGAAGCGAATTCGCTATTCGTGGTGTCCCTCGGCTTCGCAGAGCTATCTCGTGGGCGGCCTCGGCGGTACATCTCACACCCAGCAAGGCGGCCGACCGCATGATTATGCGTTCCAGAACCTCATGATTGTAATATTCCAGATGACAGTTGATGCCGAAACGTGCGCGCATCGGAGCTGTCAGCATGCCTGAACGGGTTGTGGCGCCGACAAGAGTGAACGGGGAGAGTGACAGCTGGACTGAGCGTGCTCCCGGTCCTTTATCAATCATGATGTCGATTTTATAGTCCTCCATAGCGGAGTAGAGGTATTCCTCGACTACCCGGGAAAGACGATGGATCTCGTCAATGAAAAGGACATCGTTCTCTTCGAGTGACGTGAGGATTCCGGCAAGGTCGCCGGGCTTGTCAAGCACCGGCCCGGATGTGACTTTGAAGTTTACTCCGAGTTCATTGGCGATAATTCCTGCCAGAGTGGTTTTCCCAAGTCCCGGAGGACCGAAAAGCAGCAGATGGTCGAGCGCTTCGCCTCGCATCCGCGCGGCTTGTACGAATACCTTCAGATTCTCTACCACCTTTTCCTGACCGTTGAACGAGTCGAAAAACGATGGACGGAGAGCCCTTTCAAAATCTTTGTCCGCGCTGACGCGGTCATGTATGTCGAAATCTGATTCCATTAATTCTATGGGGATAATAGGGGCACAGGCTTGTCATGTATATGCGTGCTCCTATGTGATGTCAAATTACAAAATTAGCAAATTTATCTGAAAGCAGACCTCTCGGTATGCTAAATTTTGTAACGGTCTCAAAAACTGATTTTGGAGATATATCCGATTTTGGTTACCTTTGCCGGACTGTAAATTGAAATTTTGCTGAGATGTGAAGATGACGTGTCAGCAATGAACTTATTCTTGGTAATGAACAGAAAAGATTTTGAAATCATGGCTCCTGTGGGGAGCTACGAGTCTTTGCATGCCGCAATCGAGGCCGGGACAGACGCTATATATTTCGGAGTCGAGGGGCTTAACATGCGCTCCCGCTCTTCGGTCAATTTTACCCTTGATGATTTGCGTAACATAGCGTCGATATGTGATAAGGCAGGAGTCAAGACCTATCTTACCGTGAATACTATTATATATGATGGCGAGCTTGACAAGATGCGTGCGGTCATTGACGCGGTTAAAGAGAGCGGTATATCTGCAATTATAGCGAGCGACATCGCTGCTATAACCTATGCCCGTTCAATCGGCGTGGAGATTCATATTTCAACGCAGCTTAATGTGACCAATATCGAGGCTGTAAGATTCTTTGCCCGGTTTGCCGATGTCATGGTTCTCGCGCGTGAACTGAATCTTGATCAGGTCAAGAGTATTGCCGATGCGATAGAGAGAGATGACATACGTGGCCCCAAGGGTGAGCGTGTCCGCATCGAGATGTTCTGTCACGGGGCTTTGTGCATGGCCGTTTCCGGCAAATGCTATCTCAGTCTCCATGAGATGAATTCGAGTGCAAACCGTGGTGCATGCACTCAGATATGCCGTAGGGGCTACACAGTCACAGACCGTGAGACCGGCGACCAGCTTGATATTGAAAACAAATATATCATGTCGCCAAAAGATTTGAAAACAATCCATTTCCTTAATAAGATGATTGATGCGGGAGTGAGAGTGTTTAAAATCGAAGGGCGCGCACGCGGGCCTGAATATGTGAAGATAGCTGTCCAGTCATATTCCGAGGCTATAAATGCGATATGTGATGGTGAATTCACTGATGACAAAATTGCCCGTTGGGATTCAGAACTTGAGAAGATTTTTAACCGTGGTTTCTGGGATGGATATTATCTTGGCCAGCGTCTCGGCGAGTGGTCGGCCAAATATGGTTCGTCGGCCACACGTGTGAAGCGTTATCTCGCCAAAGGTGTAAGATATTTCCCGAAACTTGGAGTCGGGGAATTCGTAATGGAAGCCGGCGAGCTGCATGTCGGTGACGAGGTTGTCATCACCGGGACAGATACCGGGGCTATAATTTTAAAAGTAGAGGAGTTGCGCCTTGAATACGATCCTGTCCCGATGGTTAAGAAAGGAGATAATTTCTCAATCAAAGTCCCGCGAAAGATACGTCCGTCAGACCGTCTGTATGTATGGGATAAGACCGAATAGAGGATTCCTGTTTGTCAGATGATTGCCCGGATTCACTCTTTTAACGGATTCCGGATTCAAGAGACGATATAACGGAATGGTTGACAGTTTAGTCGCCATTCCGTTATGTTATTTATCGTGATAGGAAAAATTGACCAAAAATTAGTCGATACGGAGTTGAAAACGTTAGATTAAAATAAACTTTTAATCTTTAAAAGAGGTTATATTTGCAAGCCCGTTTGTATGTCATAAGTACATGCGGGTTACTCGACGTTTCAACTAAGTTTCCAAATAAATCATGATAATAAGAAGATTTTTACTATCGCTGTTTGGTTTGTATGCTCTTGGCTCTTTCGCACAGACATCTGCGGTGGCAGACGGTAGTGTCGTGACACTTGAGCAATGCCGGGAGATGGCTCTTTCCAACAACAAGAATCTGAGAAAATCGGCACAGCAAATCAAGGTGGCCGGCTATGAGAAGGATCAGGCTTTTGCCGCATATCTGCCTGCTATTGACTTTGCCGGCGGATACATGTATAATCAGAAGGGCGTATCTGTCTTTGGTTCAGACCAGCTGCTGCCTGTGAAGACCTTCAATATTGAGAAGCAGGACTATGAGTTCGGTCTCGTCAAGAATCCGGTGACCGGCGAACCTGTGCTGGTCAATGGCAAGCCTATCCCGGAACAGATGGCCTATCTGCCCAAAGAGGCTTTAAGCTATGACATTCACAATGTGTTTTTCGGTGCTGTCACGCTTACACAACCTATTTTTATGGGTGGTAAGATAGTTGCTATGAATAAGATTACAGGCTATGCGGAAAATCTTGCGCGTGCGATGCACGACAATGCCGCTCAGGATGTGGTCTATGCGGTTGATGCGGCTTATTGGCAGGTTGTCTCGCTGAAAGCAAAGCATAAGCTCGCGGTGAGTTTTGTCAATCTTCTCGACACACTGAGCCGTAATGTATCGCTCATGGTCGAGCAGGGTGTCGCCACCAAGCGTGACCAGCTTACGGTGGATGTCAAGCTGAATTCCGCTCAGGTCGATTTGACAAAAGTTGAAAACGGACTGGTGCTTTCACGTATGGCGCTTGCCCAAGTGTGCGGTCTTCCGGTCCACACAATGCTCACTCTTGCCGATGAGGATGCGGAGACAATCAGTGCGACAGCCCCGATTGCCAAGTCATACAATATGCAGGATGTCTATTCCGCCCGCGAAGATCTCCGCGCTCTTGAACTCGGTGTGAAGATATATAAGGAAAAAGAGAATATAGCCCGGGCCTCGATGATGCCTAACCTTGCGCTGGTAGGGGCATACACCTTCTCCAATCCGAATATGTTCAATGGTTTCGAGAAGAAATTCTCAGGGATGTTTTCGGTCGGTGCTATGCTCACAGTGCCTATCTGGCACTGGGGAGGTAATTATAATAAGGTGCGTGCTGCTAAGGCTCAGACGGTTGCCGCTCGTCTTGAACTTGACAACGCCAAGGATATGATAGACCTTCAGGTCAATCAGGCTTCTTTCAAGGCTCAGGAGGCCGTGAAAACATTTAACATGACTGAAGCCAATCTTGAGAAGGCCGACGAAAATCTGCGTTGTGCCGAAGTCGGTTTCCGTGACGGCGTGATGACGGTCGACAATGTGATGGAAGCACAGACGGCTTGGCTTAAGGCTCATTCCGAGAATGTCGATGCACGGATAGATGTATATCTCTGTGATGTCTATCTCAACAAGGTGCTTGGACGGCTCGATGTCAGTACGCCGGCTGTCGAATAAATTCGAAAAAATAAAAAGTAACATCAACCTCATAATATTTCCTGAAATCATGTCAGATATAAAAAACAGCCCCGCTGCTACTCCCGAACAGCGCGAAAATAAGATACTCATGGTGGCTATGGGCATAATGGTGGTCATCTGCATAGTGCTTGCGATACTCGGTTTCTGTTTCCTTAATAAGCCTAAGGACATAGTCGAAGGTCAGGCCGACGCTACATCTATCCGTATTTCCGGCAAGCTTCCCGGAAGAGTAATGAAGATTTATGTCCATGAAGGCGATCTCGTCAAGGCCGGTGACACGTTGGTGCACATCCATTCGTCGCTTGTCGATGCCAAACTTATGCAGGCGGAGGGAATGGAGACCGTTGCGCGCACTCAGAACCAGAAGGTGGATGCCGGTACGCGCAAACAGATTGTACAGGCTGCCCGTGATTTGGTCAGTCAGGCTGAGGCGGCCGTAGGCATCACCCGGAAGACCTACACGAGAATGCAGAATCTGTTCAATGAGGGAGTCGTGTCCGAACAGAAGCGTGATGAGGCCAAGGCTGCATACGATGCTGCCGTTGCCGCTCACAAGGCTGCCCAGAGCCAGCTCGACCTTGCTGTCTCCGGTGCGCAGAAAGAAGATAAGGAAAGCGCCGCCGCTATGGTCGATGTTGCAAAAGGCGGCGTGGCCGAGGTGCAGAGCCTTCTCGAAGACCAGTATCTTCTTGCTCCGTGCGACGGTCAGATTGATGCCGTTTATCCGGAGGAGAGTGAGCTCGTGTCGCTTGGTGCTCCGATAATGAGCCTTTTGAAGCTTAGCGACAAGTGGGTGACATTCAATGTACGCGAGGAATTGCTCAATGATATGCCTATGGGTGGAGAAATTGAGATTATGATTCCTGCTCTTGACCAGAAAAAGACTAAAGCCAAAATCTATTATATCCGTGATCTCGGCACTTACGCCACATGGCAGGCCACAAAGGCAACAGGGCAGTGGGACAGTAAAACCTTTGAGGTGAAAGCCCGCACGATTGACACTATTCCGGCTCTGCGTCCGGGCATGAGTGTCGTGTATTTCAAATAGTCAATCACTGTCCGCATCCCTTCTCCTCATAATTTCTAATCAGAAGTCCCATGTTGTTACAGATTATAAAACGCGAACTACGTCGGCTCACATCAAGAAAGATTTATATCTTCATGATGTTGATTGTCCCGATATGCTTCACTTTTTTCTTCCTCAATCTTATGGGCGAAGGACTGCCGTTGAAGATACCTGTAGGAGTGGTCGATCTTGACCACACATCTCTTTCCCGTAAGGTATGCCGTTCGCTCAATGCAAGTGAACTTATTGACATCTCGGCCGATGCCGAGAGTTTCCACGATGCCATTGAGAAAGTCAGGAGTGGCGAAATATATGGTTTTTTCTATATTCCATCGGATTTTCAGAAAAAGGCCATCAGTGGAGGGACTCCGACATTGTCGTTTTATTCAAACATGGCGGTTTTCGTACCCGGTTCGCTGTCATTCAAAGGCTTCAAGACGATTGCAGTTTTGACAAGCGGCGGCATTGTCAAAACGACACTTGTCGGTATGGGTGCGGATGAGGATACTGCCGGAGAATTGCTTCAGCCTGTAGTGATTCGTAGCCATCCTTTGAATAATCCTTGGCTGAACTATGCAATCTACCTCAGTCCGTCTTTTATTCCTTGCCTTCTGGCTCTGATTGTGTTGCTTATGACGGTTTTCAGCATCTGTCAGGAAAACAAGACCGGAACATCGGTCGAATGGATGAGGTTGGCCCGTGGAAACATGGCAGTCGCTCTTGCGGGAAAACTGTTGCCGCAGACTGTGATTTTCACTTCGGTCGGGGTGGCTATGCAGGCGGTGATGTTCCGTTTCCTCGGTTTTCCGCTTAACTGCCATCCGCTCAATATGATATTTGCTATGCTGCTGCTCGTTATGGCCTGTCAGGCTTTCGCGACTTTTATCACGGAGATGCTTCCGAATCTCCGCATGGCGATGAGTATAGTCTCGCTGACGGGCATTCTGTGTTTCTCGATAGCCGGGTTTTCGTTCCCGGTCGAAAAGATGTATGGCGGAGTTGCAATCTTTTCATATCTTGTCCCGATACGCTATTATTTCCTGATTTATATAGATCAGGCGCTTAATGGCATCCCTCTCTACTATTCCCGCTTTTACTATATGGCTCTTCTCGCTTTCCTGCTACTGCCTGCACTTGGATTGCGGAGGCTTGCCAAACGACTTGAAAATCCTATTTATGTGCCATAGTCACAAGACGTTAAAAGATAGATAAATAATATGGACTGGATAAAAAGTTTATTCCGTGTATGGCGTCGGGAGACACGTCTCGTGTTTACGGACATTGGCGTGCTGTTGTTTTTCTTCGGACTTCCAATCGCTTATCCGGTGGTCTATACCTTAATATATAATCCGGAAGTTGTCAAGAAGATGGACACTGTCGTCGTCGATAACTCCCGCAGCGCCGAGAGCCGTGAACTGGTGAGGGAGCTTGGTGCTACACAATCGATCAACGTTATCGGTTATGCTTCGGATATAAACGAGGCGAAACGGGCGTGGCATGAAAAGAAGTGCTACGGTGTGATTGAGATTCCGGCTGATTATGCCCGTAAGATAGGCCGTGGGGAGCAGGCTGTGGCTTCGTTTTACTGCGACATGTCTTTGTTGCTGCGTTATCGCCAATATCTGTTCTCCATAACCGATGTGCAGATGAATGAGGCTTTGCGCATCACATCTCAACGGCTTTCTCAGGGTGGCTTGATTACGAGTACGATAGAAGGTCTGCCGGTTAACTCTCAGGCAAATTTTCTTGGCGACGTTACCCAAGGGTTCGCGTCATTCGTCATGCCTGGCATTGTGGTTCTGATTCTGCAGCAGAGCATGCTTCTCGGAATAACCATGATTGCAGGTACCGCCCGTGACCGCCGTCGCCGTAACGGAGGGATAGATCCTCTCGGCTACGATGCAGGACCTCTTGCCACTGTGCTTGGCAAATCGCTTTGTTACATGATGATTTACATCCCGCTGGCCTACTATATCCTTGAAATAATCCCCTATATGTTTGCGCTGCCTCATGTTGGGACGTTCTGGAACTTCATGCCTGTCGTGTTCGTGTTTCTCCTTGCCACTACATTCCTTGGGCAGACTTTGCAGGTTTTTGTCAGGGAGCGTGAATCAAGTCTGCTTGTCATTGTCTTCACATCCGTCGTCTTCCTGTTTCTTTCAGGACTTACATGGCCGCGCTATGCCTTCAATAAATTCTGGTATATGATTTCAGAGCTTATCCCGTCGACACTTGGAATCGAGGCATTGATTCGAATAAACAGCAACGGTTCGACCATTTCGCACCTCGGTCATTATTACTGGGGGCTTTGGGCGCTCACAGGATTGTATTTCGTTACTGCCCTGACGCTTCGTTATTTTGCTAAAGAACACGGCTCGCACGAGTGTCAGGCATCGCCGATGTCAGAATCGCATTCCGACAATGAGCGTCAGCGAGGAGAAAGTGCTGAAGTGGGTGAAGTTTGAATTATAGTAGAGATACCCGTGTGATCTTGCCTGCGCGGATGCGAACAGCGCTCCGTGGTTATATACACAACTGAGCGACAGCCGGTAGCTATTCGCGACCATATTGCGGATGCCGTCTGTCGCATCTTCGTATGTGCGCTTGTAGCCGAGAGCGCCCATTGCCGTCAGGTTCAGAAGCCATCGGCGTGGTTTTAGCACCCAGTTTCTTGCATAGCCGCCGAGCACTGCGATGTCGCGATAGTGGAAAGTGTATTTATTTGAGTCAAGGGGTAGGGCGGCCAGCATGTCGGGAGGAAGATTCTCAAAATTCATGCTGATATTCTGTTCGCCTCCGGTGATACCGGCTATGGCTGTTCCGGAAGTCCGCAGCTGATATTTGGAGAAGGTATAGGCGGCTGCGTGAGAATATTTGTAGTGATTAAAGAAATAGTAGGCATCGAGGTTGGTTGTGGTAATGTTGACGTCATCGAAATCATAGCGGAAGGTTTTTCCGTCGTTGTAGTCTCCGAACCGTGTGAGGATCATACCACCTTCAGACGACACCTTACTGTAGTTTATGAAAAAACGTGAGCATGTGAAGTCGAAGTTGAATGTATGGCGTTTTGTGTCGTGATCGAAAAGCTTGTCGATATTCCACATGTATCCAACGCTCACCGCCATGAAGCTGAGGTAAGCACCTGCATCGGAATACAGGTTGGAGTGCATGGAGATTGATGAGTTTTTCGGAAAGAGCATTGTCTGTGTCTCAATCCAGCCATAGTTTTTTCCTTGCAGCTTCCAGTTTTTTCCTGTCCCCACAACATAGTTTTTGTCATAGGAATTGAACGTCTTGTCCCCCCAGTTGTAGACTTTAAGGGCAAAACGTGGGAAGGCCGGATAGCAGACGGATGAGTCGTTTATGTGAAAGCCGTTCTCAATCAGCTGATGAATCCAGCGAGTGGAGCTGCGCGGAAGAGAGTCGCAAGGTGTCAACTGGGCATGAAGAGTGAGACCTGATATGGAAACCAAGACAGTAGATAGTATGTATTGCACTGAATTCCTAAGCATAATATTGCTCAAACAGAGAATGTGAAGGGTATTTCCATCTGCAAAATTACGCAAAAATACTTGCAAATCTGTTTATGTATTCGTAAATTTACTATCTCTATGGATGATATGTCCAATATTCATCGATAGTTTAATTCAATATTGATAAGATTCATAACGAGTGTGTGACTGATGAATATATTTCTAAATATTATATGGTTTGTGTTTGGCGGACTTATGGTCGCTGTCGAATATGCGATTTCGAGTGTGGCAATGATGCTTACTATTATAGGTATTCCGTTTGGCCTGCAGACATTGAAGCTTGCCAAAGTGGCATTGTGGCCGTTTGGGACAGAAGTGGTGGATGACGGGTGGCCATCCGGCTGCCTTGCCGGTGTGATGAACGTCGTATGGTGGTTTGTCGGTGGAGTCCCCATAGCTCTGACTCATATGCTGTGGGGGCTGATATTCTGTGTGACCGTAGTCGGCATACCGTTTGGCATGCAGCATTTCAAACTTATGAAGCTTGCACTTTTCCCGTTCGGAACAAAGGTTAGCTGACCTGTCTTGACAGCTTAGAGGCTTGCAATCCTGTCAAGGCCCGTTCAGCAGTTTCTGGCTGGACAGTGAGTGCGCTCAGGGGATATAGACTGACGGTTTTCAAAATAGTTTTAAAAATGTTGAAAACTTACTGAAAAATCCATAGGGTAAATGCTTGTGGATTGGAATATTATTACTATCTTTGCAGCGCTTTGCGGACATCTGCCCGCAGGCATAGAATTAACCTTATTTATTAACCCCATTTTTTAATGACTGAAGAAGTAAAAAACTCCCCGATCGCTGACTTCGATTGGGAAGCGTATGCAAACGGTGAGACCAAGGGTGAAAAGACCCGCGAGGAACTTACCAAAACCTATGATGAATCGCTCAATACCGTGCGTGACAAGGACGTAATCGAAGGTACCATCATCGCGCTCAACAAGCGTGAGGCTGTGGTTAACATCGGCTACAAGAGCGACGGCATCATCCCCATGAGCGAATTCCGCTACAACCCCGACATCAAGGTGGGCGACACTGTAGAGGTCTTCATTGAAAATCAGGAAGACAAGAAAGGTCAGCTCATCCTTTCTCACCGCAAGGCCCGTGCAGCCCGTTCTTGGGACCGCATCAACGAGGCTCTCGAGAAAGACGAAGTCATCAAGGGCTACATCAAGTGCCGCACTAAGGGTGGCATGATTGTCGATGTATTCGGCATCGAAGCCTTCCTCCCCGGCTCGCAGATCGATGTGAAGCCCATCCGCGACTATGATATCTTCGTTGGCAAGACAATGGAGTTCAAGGTCGTGAAGATCAATCAAGAATTCAAGAACGTGGTTGTCAGCCACAAGGCACTCATCGAGGCCGAACTCGAACAGCAGAAGCGCGAAATCATCGCCAAGCTCGAAAAGGGTCAGGTGCTCGAAGGTTCTGTCAAGAACATCACCAGCTACGGTGTGTTCATCGACCTTGGCGGCGTAGACGGCCTCATCCACATTACAGACCTTTCTTGGGGCCGCGTAAGCCATCCCGAAGAAGTGGTTCAGCTCGACCAGAAGCTCAATGTCGTAATCCTCGACTTCGACGACGAGAAGAAGCGCATCGCCCTCGGTCTCAAGCAGCTCCAGCCCCATCCTTGGGATGCTCTCGACGCAGACCTCAAGGTTGGCGACAAGGTTAAGGGCCGCGTAGTAGTCATGGCTGACTACGGTGCATTCGTTGAAATCGCTCCCGGCGTTGAAGGTCTCATCCACGTGAGCGAAATGTCATGGAGCCAGCACCTCCGCTCAGCTCAGGACTTCCTCAAGGTTGGTGACGAAATCGAAGCTGTCATCCTCACCCTCGACCGCGAGGACCGCAAGATGTCGCTCGGTCTCAAGCAACTTAAGAACGATCCTTGGGAAAATATCGAAACCAAATATCCCGTTGGAAGCAAGCACACTGCAAAAGTGCGCAACTTCACAAACTTCGGCGTATTCGTTGAAATCGAAGAAGGCGTTGACGGTCTTATCCACATCAGCGACCTCTCTTGGACCAAGAAGGTTAAGCACCCCAGCGAATTCACTCAGATCGGTGCTGACATCGACGTTCAGGTTCTCGAAATCGACAAGGACAACCGTCGTCTCTCACTCGGCCACAAGCAGCTCGAAGAGAATCCTTGGGATGTATTTGAAACAGTATTCACCGTTGGTTCAATCCACGAAGGAACTATCATCGAGATGGTTGAAAAGGGTGCGGTCATCGCTCTCCCCTACGGTGTAGAAGGTTTCGCAACTCCCAAGCACCTCGTTAAGGAAGACGGCTCAAAGGCTCAGGTTGACGAGAAGCTCAACTTCAAGGTTATCGAATTCAACAAGGACAGCAAGCGCATCATCCTTTCACACAGCCGCATCTTTGAAGATGAGCAGAAGGGCGAACGCGCAGAAGCTCCCAAGAAGCCCGCAGGCAACCGTCGCGGTGGCAACCGTCGTCAGGAAGAGGCTCCCGCTCTCAACACTCCTCTCGAAAAGACCACTCTCGGTGACCTCTCAGCTCTCGCTGAACTCAAGCAGAAACTTGCAGGCAAGTAATATTTGCTGAAAAAGTTTTTCAGAGATACACAATCAGGCAGGAATCGCAATCACGCGATTCCTGCTTTTTTTATTCTTAGCATATTTTCATTTATGGATTAAATATGTAACTTTGCGAGGATTTAAAACAGACTGGATATGAATAAGAATATCGCTATCATATTGTTCGCTGCCGTGACTGCGTTTCTGTGTGTCGGATGCGGACGATCGAAAAGTGAACATGTAGTTGTGGATACAGAGACTGTCGAAGTTCAGCAGTCGCAGCTTGAAGAGGCTCTGACATCGGGCAATCTTAAACAGGCATCGGTGATGGCCGACAGCATGTCGCTTTTCGTTGACGATTTTACCCCTGAGCAGACCGTGCAGGTGCTGACAGCATTTGTGTCAATCCACAACGATGCGTCGAAGAAGCGCGAGACGCGCCGCGACCTCGAAACATTGCGCAAGTATGTCGATGTCTATGACATAGCGCTGAGCGTTAATCCTAAGGATACACGTGCGGCCTTCAAGAAAGCCATGAGTCGTAATCCCGGGCTTGATTTCGATTCGATAGCAAAGGCATTCAGGGAGAAACTTAACCAGTATGATTCAATGCAGGATGGTTCGCTTTCCGCGGCAAAGCCTGTTGAAACAGATACTGTCGCAAAACGCGACAGTGGTGCGTCGACAGTAAAGGACCTACCTATGGAGTTGCGTCCGGCAGAATAAGATTGATTGTTTGTCGTGTCAGGCAAAGGTCGATATAAAACACTTTAATTGATTTAGTGCAAGATTTTAACGCTCATTCATATAACGAATTCCAGATGCAGGATTTTATAAAAAAATATCGTTCGATACTCACATTTTTTGGTGGACTGGCAGTGATTGCCGTCATCGCATTTGCATTTTTCTATCCGGATGCTTCCGAAGGCAATCAGCTCCGTCAGCATGACATGCAGCAGGGCATAGCCATAGGACAGGAGGCGAAAGTCTATGCCGAACAGACAGGAGAGGTCTCCCGCTGGACCAACTCCCTATTTTCCGGCATGCCTACTTTTCAGATTTCTCCGTCCTATCCCTCAAGCAGTCTCTACAAGTGGATTAATAGTGTGATGAGTCTCGGACTGCCATCTCCGTCATCACTGATTGCCATGATGATGGTAGGATTTTTTATCCTGCTTCTTGCCATGAAAATGCGGTGGTATGTGGCGCTCATCGGTGCTATAGCCTATGGTTTTTCATCCTACTTCATAATAATAATAGGTGCAGGCCATATCTGGAAATTCGTTACTCTTGCCTATATTCCCCCGACGATAGCCGGAGTGATACTATGTTATCGTGGCCGTTATCTGAGCGGAGGTGCACTGGCAGCCCTTTTTGCGATGATGCAGATTGCTTCAAACCATGTGCAGATGACATACTACTTCCTTTTCGTTATATTCGGCATAGTAGTCGCATGTCTGATAGAAGCTGTAAAGAAAAGTCAGTTACGGCAGTGGGTTGTAGCTACGGCCGTTCTTGCCGTTGCAGGCGGACTGGCTGTCGCTGCCAATGCTCCGAGCCTCTATCTGACATACGAATATGCAAAGGAGACAATGCGTGGCCGCCACAGCGAGCTGACCTCGCCTTCGCAGGTTGGAGCAAACGCGGCTTCTGCAGGTCTTGATAAGGATTATATAACTCAATACAGCTACCAACCTTCTGAGACATTCTCTTTGGTGATTCCCAATGTCAAGGGTGGTGCTTCTGCAAAACCGGAGAAAGGGCGTATGGTAGCGATGAGTCTTTCGGATCTCCCGGATGCACAAAAAATGATTTCGGAGGGTAAGATTGATGGAATGCAGCAGCAATATCTCAGCTATATGAGCCAATATTTCGGTGATCCTGAAGGAACTAATGGCCCTGTCTATGTCGGTGCGCTGATATTCGCCTTCTTCCTTCTTGCATGTGTCATAGTCAAAGGCCCTATGAAGTGGGCGTTGCTGATTCTGACGCTCTTCTCGATAGTGCTTGCATGGGGTCGGCATGCTATGGTGTTTACTGATATCATGCTTTCTGTTGTCCCGATGTATTCCAAATTCCGTACAGTCGAAAGCATACTTGTCATAGCCGAGTTCACCATACCTCTTCTCGCGGTGATGGGATTGCAGAAACTTCTGTGCGAAAAGGATGCGTGGGAGCGCTACCGCAAGCCTGTGTTGTGGAGTTTCGGACTGACGTTAGCAATCTGCGCTTTAGGTTTCTGTGTGCCTGAAATATATGGTGGTGCAATTTCCGAAAATGACCGGGAAATCGACAATTATATAACGAGTTCTCTAATGCAACAAGGCTATGACGCGGCTACAGCCCGTCAGTTCAGCTTGCAGAATCCTGCAATTTATTCGGCTGCTGAGAGTCTTCGTCTCGGACTTGTCAGCTCCGATGCGCTCCGTAGCTTCCTCATTGTAGCGCTTGGCGGTTGCTTGCTTGTCGCCTGTCTGAGACGTAAAATTGGTACGGGTGTTACTGTGGCGATTCTCGGAGTGTTTGTGCTTGGCGATCTCTATATGGTTAACAAGCGTTATGTCAGTCATGAAAGTTTTGTTCCCAAGCAGCTTACTGTCGGCGCTCCTATAGCAAAGACTCCTGTCGACGAGGCTATACTTCAGGATACGTCGATGAACTACAGGGTGATGGATATACCACGCTTCAACAGTGCCGACCCGTCATACTACCATAAGATGATTGGCGGATATCATGCCGCCAAACTGACACGCTATCAGGATCTCATTGACAGACATCTCTCGCATTTCCAGAGGGGCACGGAAACAGATGCGGACTGGAATGTACTCAACATGCTGAATGCCCGCTATATAGTCGGTCTGGACGGACAGGTGTTGCGTAATCCGGAAGCCTATGGCAATGCTTGGTTTGTTGAGCATGTCGACTATGTGGCTACTCCTGACGAGGAGATGGCCATGCTCTCCCGGATTGATCCGCGCGTCACAGCGGTTGCTGACAGAAAGTATGAGTCCGTCCTCGGTAAATCGGTGGCCGGTTCGCCTACAGACACGATTGTCGAGACGACTTATGCACCAAATCGCTTGACTTATCGGGCCCACAGTGTCAACGGTGGTGTTGCGGTGTTCTCGGAAGTGTTCTTCCCGTGGGGATGGACGGCGACAATTGATGGCAAGCCGGTCGAGCTTGGTCGTGTCGATTACGTGTTGCGTGCAATGCGTGTGCCTGCCGGTGATCATGAGATTGTCATGTCGTTCGATCCACCGTCGCTCCATACGACCGATACTCTTGCTACAGTTTCAATCATGATAATCTATCTCGCGCTGTTGGCGGCCATCGTTCTCGGTGTCGGAAAGTTTATAGGCCGTAAGCCTGATGAAAAGAAGGCTTAAACGTCTTATCCCCGGATTCCGGCGTATAAAAAGAGCTTGGCGAAGCCGTGGATTCGGAATCCATTCGCCTTTCGCTTTCCGGTTTGTCACGTGTGTGCTCCGGGAAAGCGGGGAGTACTATGCCTATCGAGAACTAAGACGTATAGCTGGAGACCGTAAGGCATTCAGAAGGCTTGCGCTTGTGTTTCGTTTTGTATGTGAGTTCCGGCCGGCAGTGGTGTCCGTGTTTGGTGACTCTGATTTTACCGCGCGCATAGACCGTACGGTAAGGCTTGCCGATTCGCGGATTAAAACATATAGTTGCTCCGGGATGGCTAATCCTCCGTATATGCAAAATTCCGGCTTTTGCATAATCCAGTATGCGCGTAACTTCAATGATATGGACTTTATCGATAAAGCGCTTCGGAGTGAATGTATGGTGGCTTTTATGGACGTATCGGGGGCAGATGCTTGCAGGTTAAGAGGTCTTCTGACATCCGGTATGAGTTTTTACAATCGCCGTACTATAATCTTGGTGAGCCGCCATGATCTTCCGCGTCAGAATTTCGAGGTGAACTTCTGAGGATGCGATAACTTTTAGAATTGTCCGAATGCGTCAGATTGCAGACATTGACAGACTATTGAAAGAATATGAGCTTTACCTGCGTATGGAAAAAGGTGTTTCCGACAATACGCGGGAAGCTTACCTTTCGGATGTGGGCCGCTTGCTCGGCTATCTTTCGGATACAGGTTGCACGTTGCGTGAAGTGACAGCCGACACGTTGCGTTTTTTCATCGGAGAGCTTCATGATCTCGGGATTGCCGAGCGTTCACAGGCGCGCATCATTTCAGGAATGCGTTCTTTTTTTAGATTCCTGAGTCTTGAAGACTACATCAACCCTGATCCTACAGAGCTGCTTGAATCGCCGAAAATCGGACTTCATCTGCCTGAGGTGTTGACCGTCGAGGAAATCAATGCCATGATTTCGGCTATTGATCCCAACAAGGCGGAAGCGCAGCGTGACCGTGCCATGATGGAAACCCTCTATGGCTGCGGGCTTCGTGTGAGCGAGCTTGTAAATGTGGAAATATCGAAAATTTATGGTGATGAAGGCTATCTCGTCGTTCGAGGAAAAGGCAATAAGGAGCGGATGGTTCCTATGTCGGAAGTGTCGGTCTATGAAATTGGCGAGTATCTTCATGACCGTGAGACATTGCCTGTGAAGCCTGACTGTTCCAACATACTTTTTCTGAATCGCCGTGGCGGAAAACTTACGCGTGAACGCATATTCCAGATAGTCAAGTCGCTCGCTGAGGCTGCCGGAATACGTAAGAATATTTCGCCCCATACCCTCCGGCATTCATTTGCGACCCATCTGCTTGAAGGAGGTGCTAATCTACGAGCAATCCAGCAGATGCTTGGCCATGAGACCATAGCCACTACGCAGATTTACATCCATCTTGACCGTTCGACTCTCAGGTCGGATATTCTGACATATCATCCCCGCAATCGTCGAGGATAATCTGGAGAAGGGAAGCCGGTTGACAGGACGGTTTCTTAGCCAATTTATGTTAAATGGACGGTCGCTTGGTTGGGGGATTGGATTATTGTCCGTATCTTTGCAACGGTCAAACGATAGCGTGTGGCCATTATTACATATCGATTTATTTACTGTAATATACAGGAAGCTGTAAATCAACTGTATCCGTTAGGGTCTCGTTGCCATAAGCGTCGGGATTCCTTATTTTTTAATCGTCCCTGAGATTTTGGAATCTCTCTTCACCACCTTTCCGACGCTCTTCGGAGTTGTCGGACTGATTATGCTTGAATAATAATTAAAAATAAATATAACCAAAACGTTTATACTACCATGGCTATTACTTACATGACCAAGGAAGGTTACAAGAAAAAAATGGAAGAAATCGCGTTTCTCGAATCAGTGGAACGCCCCCGCATATCTGCCGCAATCGCTGAAGCCCGTGATAAGGGCGACCTTTCGGAGAATTCCGAATATGATGCCGCAAAGGAAGCTCAGGGTATGCTTGAAATGAAGATCGCGCAGCTCAAAGACCTCGTGGCTAACTCACGCATCATCGACGAAAGCAAGCTCAACAACGAGGAAGTGCAGATTCTCAACCGAGTTAAAATCAAGAACACAGCCAACGGCATGATGATGGAATATACTATCGTCGCTGATTCCGAAGCTGACCTTAAGGATAAGAAAATCGGTTCGAGCACTCCTATCGCGCAAGGTCTTCTTGGCCATAAGCTTGGCGAGATTGTCGAAATAAAGGTGCCGGCAGGCTTAATGAAATTTGAGATTGTTGAAATCAATTTCTAAAGCACCGTAGGTCATGTCGACAATCTTCAGTAAAATTGCAGCCGGCGAGATTCCTTCTTACCGTATTGCAGCCGACGAACGTCACTATGCTTTTCTTGACATCAATCCCGTTGCTCCGGGTCATGTGCTTGTGATTCCGCGGATTGAAGATGACTATATTTTCAATCTGTCTGACGATGATTACAGCGCTCTGACTCTTTTTGCAAAGCGTGTTGCAAAAGCTATTGAACAGGCTGTCCCTTGCAAACGCGTGGGTGTAGCTGTCATAGGTCTTGAAGTGCCTCATACTCACATTCATCTCATTCCCATCAATTCGGAGTCTGATATGGATTTCCACAACAAGACTCAGCTTCCTGCTGAAGAGATGGAGGCAATCGCAAAGGCTATTTCCTCGAAATACGACGAACTTTATCCCGGAAACTAACAACGCCATAGATAGACGATGGGCAGAAGTAAGGTTGCATGCTGGATTGAAGCGATGAGGCTTCGGACACTTCCCGTGTCACTTGCGGGTGTCATATATGCCGTAGGCCTCGGTATTGATACGCACCATTTTCGCGTTATGCCTGCTATCTTATGTCTGATATTTGCCCTTCTGGCTCAGATTGCATCAAACTTTGCCAACGAATACTATGACTTCAAGCGTGGTTTTGACCGGGTAGGTCGTGATGGCCCGCGACGAGGAGTCACTGAAGGTGACATTTCGCCGGAATCCATGAAATATGCCACATACGCAACCCTTGGCGTAGCATGCGTCACGGGTTGCGTGCTTGTGGCTGTTTTTGGCTATTGGTGGATGTTTATCATCGGTATTCTCACTGCTTTGGGTGTCATGGCCTATAGCACAGGTCCTTATCCTCTTTCTCATCATGGCCTTGGTGAGGTAGCTGTGGTGTGCTTTTTCGGCATTATCCCGGTGTGTCTGACCTATATCCTGATGGGCGGTGCATGGGGCTGGTGGTTAGGCTTTGCCTCGGTCGGTATCGGCCTTATGGGTGCGAATGTGTTGATTGTCAATAATTATCGCGACATTGAAGACGACACGGCTGTCGGGAAGCAGACCCTTGCTGTCAGACTTGGCCGTCGGTCCATGATATTCATCTATTGTTCCAACGGTATCTGCGCGTTGACATTCACTTTACCTGCATGGCTGTCGGCCGGTGGGCTTTGGTGGATCGTACCGCTGTTTTATCTTTTGGGACACATATTTCTATGTCTGCGTCTGAAACTGCTTTCCGGCCGCGCTCTCAATCCGCTGCTTGGAATGACTGCAGTCCTTATGCTTGTCTATGCGGCAGGATTCCTTTTGACAGTAATTATATCCTGATTTAAAATCTCATCCTCATTCTGTTTATTATGGCAATGAACAACTTTTACGCATGGTGTAAGCGCTATCTCTCCTTCACATTGCTTGCTGCGGTGACGGTGACTGTGCTTGTGTTGTTTGTCAATGAAAATTCCCTGCTTCGCACTGTCGAGCAGGAGCGTCGAATAACCGAACTGGAAGCGGCAATTAGTGAGTCGACCGACACCCTTGAGTATTATCGCGGGCTTAACCATTCGCTTGATACGGACAAAGAAACTATGGAGCGGATAGTACGTGAACAATATCACATGCAACATCCCGACGAAGATGTCTATATTTATGAGTAATAATAAAATGAAATCATCAGGACGGGAAACCGTCTCAACAATAATGGTGACAGTCGGACTGCTCTCAGTCATGATTGCCGCCTTTCTGCCACTGATCCATGTGGCACAGGACTGGATGCGTTATCTCTATGCTGCCGGAGCGTTGATATTGCTCATCGGCCGTTTTGTCGCTCCGAGTGTTAAGGATGCTCCATTGCGTCTGCGTCGTCTGCTGCATATGGAAATATGGACAGCGATCATCTTTATCATCGGTGCGGTATTTCTATTCCTGCCTTCAACCGGTGGTAAGGACTGGCTTGCGTTTACTTTGGCCGGAGGATTCCTGACGCTTTATACATCCATAATGATTCCGCGTCAGAAATTAAAATAAGGTTGGTTTTAATCACATCACGTCGAAAAAAGTTTCTTAACGAAAGTAAAATGCCATTGCATTTTTCATTTCTTGCAAACGTTTGTCGTCAAATAGTTAAAAATCCTCTTATTTTGAGGTGAAATTAACGCAATTTGACTAATTTTGCCCCCAAATAATCAACAATGGCCAATTATTTAACCATCGATCAGGGAAATTCCGAAGCCAAGATTACATTCTGGAATGATACAGAGCTCGTTGACTCAGTCATCGAAGCCCGTCTCACACCCTCGTCGGTTGAAAGTTTCGTGAACGGTCGCCCATTGTCGGGTGCTATATATTGTTCCGTGGTTCAGAATAACGGACCTGTCATCAATAAGCTCAGCCACCTTGCCCGCTGTGTCTACCGTCTGAGTCCCTCGACTCCGCTGCCTATCAACATTGATTATGCCACTCCAAATACGCTCGGAAGCGACCGTGTTGCGGCTGCTGTAGGGGCATGGAGCGATTTTAAGGGACGTGACATCCTTGTCATAGATGCCGGGACTGCGGTGACCTATGACTACGTGGATGCTTCCGGAACTTTCCGCGGTGGCAATATCGCTCCGGGCATTACAATGGAGCTAAAAGCCCTCAATCAGTTTACGGCCCGACTTCCTCTCATCCCTTTCCCTGAAAACATGGGTTCACTCCGCGATACAATCATAGGCCGTGATACAGCCGAGGCTATAACCTTGGGCGCGGTCTACAGTGTTGTCGCCTCAATAGGATATTATCGTAGCCGTCTCCCTAAGGATACTGTCGTTGTCCTTGGCGGAGGATGCGGCCATCATCTCGCATCTCTTTGTGACTTTGATGTTCATGTCGATGAACATCTGGCCAGCAAGGGGTTAAACAGAATTTTGCTATACAATGAAAATTAAGTCACTTCTCATCCTCGCTCTTATTGCAGTAGCGACCGCCTCGGGGCTTTCAGCTCAGAACACCACAAGTCCGTATTCGAAGTTTGGCTATGGCCTTCTCCGTGACAATGCAACCTCAGCTCAGCGTCAGATGGGTGGGGTTGGCTATGCCATGCGTTCAGGCCGTCAGGTCAACGTAATGAATCCGGCTGCCTATGCCGGAATGGACTCTCTGACATTCCTTTTCGATATGGGCACGGACGTGTCTCTTTTCTGGCGTAAGGACAACACCGGCAGCAATCATGACTGGGGTGGCGGTCTTGACTATGTGACCATGCAGTTTCCTGTCGGCAAGATTGTCGGGGTCAGTGCCGGTCTTCTGCCATACTCGTCGGTCGGCTATTCGTTCGGCTCGGAAATCACCAATGGAGTCTCAACACATCAGGGCACGGGCGGTCTTAATCAGCTTTATATAGGAGCTGGTGTAATGCCGTTGAAGAATCTTTCGGTAGGTGTCAATATCAGTTATCTGTTTGGCACGATATACAACGATGTTTATGCGAGCCAGACCGGATCGACAACCCAGTCTCTGTTTGAGCAGGTAATGGAGGTGAAGGACTATCATCTTCAGTTTGGTCTTCAGTACACCTATCGCATATCCCGCAAAAACGCACTTACACTCGGTGTGACATATTCCCCTTCCAAATCGCTTCTTGGAAAGACTTATGTGCTGAAATATCATGACACAAGCACCGGTGCCCCCGATACGATTGCTCCGGGAGTGGTTAAGCTGCGTGACAAGTTCTCTCTTCCTGAAACATGGGGCGCAGGTCTTGCCTATGACTGGAACGACCGTCTGCAGGCGGAAGTCGATGTAACTTATCAGAACTGGTCGAAAGCAAAGTATCATCAGATTGAAAACTTCTCGTCCGGAAAATTTGACAATCGCTGGCGTATCGGTGCCGGTCTGAGCTATCGCCCTGATCCGCGTGGCGGATATTTCAAGCGTGTCACCTACCGTGCAGGTGGCTATTACAATCGTGACTATATTATGGTCGAAGGCAATCATGTGCGTGATTACGGTATTTCATGTGGTTTCGGTTTGCCGGCCGCCTCAGAGAAGACTGTCATTAATCTCGGTTTTGAGTATATTAATCGGCAGGCTACTCCTAATCCATTGTTGAAGGAACAATATTTCCATGTGACTCTCGGTATAAACTTCAATCAGGTCTGGTTCTTCCAGAATAAGCTGCGTTGATGCGTGGCAGTGTCATTCGGATAATGGGAAAACATTGCTCTACACTTCGGGCCATGCGTTCACTGCCGGTTGTTGCCGTGGTGTGTCTGTTGCTTGTCTCATTCGTCGTGTCAGGTTGTAAGGACAGCGATCCGGTCGGGATGGGCAACGTGGATGCCTCAAGGACTCCGACTATGCTGACACGCGATGTCGAGACACTTATTTCAGATTCCGGTGTCACGCGCTTCCGCATTGTCACACCGATATGGTATGTCTACGATGAGGTTGATGAACCTTACTGGAGCTTTCCGGAAGGGTTGAACCTTGATAAATATGACAATTTTTTCCGTCGTGAAGCAACGGTCGAGGCTGATTCGGCAGTCTATTTCAAAAACAAGCAGCTTTGGCGGCTTGACGGAAATGTCAACATCACAAATGTGATGAACGAGAAGTTCCTGACAAATCAGCTTTACTGGGATCAGCGACAGCATAAGCTCTATTCCGATTCATTCATTCATATAGAGCGCCCTGACAAGGTGCTTGAAGGCTATGGATTTGATTCAAACGAGCAGTTGACCCGCTATACCATCAGGAAAGTATCGGGAATCTTTCCCGCGGGAGCTTTCCGTCCGGGAGGACGCGGGGCAGGTGCGACATCTGACAGTGAAGACAGCGAACCGAAGGATTCCGATGACGACAATCCGGTGCAAGATAACGACAGCATAACAAAAGCATCTACTAAATGACACTTACAGCGTGGATTATCCTTTCCGTAGTATCTCTCTGTTTTTCGGCTCTTTTTTCAGGGGTCGAGATTGCCTATATCTCGGCTGACCGTGTCAGGGTCGGACTTGATACGAACCGAGGTGGCCTGATTAACAGGATTATAGGGCGCTACTATTCCCACTCCGATTTCTTTATATCCACCATCCTTGTCGGCAACAATATCATGCTTGTCATCTACGGTATGGGCGCGGCCGCGTTACTTGAGCCGTGGATTGAAGCCAACATCTCTGATAATCAGGCTGTAATTCTTGTCTTGCAGACAATCGTTTCCACACTTGTGATTCTTTTCACAGGTGAGTTCCTTCCGAAATCCGTTTTTCGCATCAATCCGAATACTTCGTTGAAGATATCCGCTTTGCCGGTTTATTTTTTCTACATAGTGCTTTATCCCGTCTCATGGTTCACTTCTTGGCTGTCGAAAATGTTGATGAAGCTTGCCGGCATCAAGGCTGAGGACACTCGCCTCGGTGTATTGTCTATCACGGATCTCAACGATTATCTTGAAACCAAGATTGATGACCTTGAAAATCCACAGGAGGTGGAGGTTGAAAACGAAGTGAAGATTTTCCACAACGCGCTTGATTTCTCAACGACGCAGCTCCGCGACTGTATGGCTCCGCGCAATGAGCTTGTGGCGGTTGATATCGACACTACGACACGCGAGGAACTGTCGGAACTTTTTACCTCATCCGGCCGAAGCAAGATTCTGGTATATAAGGAGGATATTGACAATGTGGTGGGCTACGTGCATGTGTCTGAGCTTTTCGACCCCGGGAGGGATTGGAAAGAACACGTAAAAGAAGTCCTTTACGCGCCCGACACCCTTCTTGCAAACACAATGATGCGTCGTCTGCTTGGTGAAAAGCGGTCGATGGCAGTAGTTGTCGATGAATTTGGCGGGACTGCCGGTCTTGTGACCCTTGAAGACCTCGTGGAAGAGATATTCGGTGATATTCAGGATGAGCACGACAAGAACGGATTGACTGCGACTGAATTGTCGCCCGGAGTATTTGAGTTTTCCGGCCGCATTGAAGTCCGTACGCTCCGCGACGAGTTCCGTCTTGATATTCCGGAGGATGATGAATACCAGACTCTCGCCGGTTATATCATTCATGAGACAGGCTCTCTTCCTGCGCAGGATGAGAGGATTGAGATTGACGGAATCACATTCACTATCAAGGCCAGAAGTGCCACACGTCTCGATCTCATACGCGTAGAGACTACACAGTTTTCTGACAAGGAGTGAATCTGAATCTCTCTGACACATAAGAAATCCCCCGCCCGCAGGATGGTGGCGGATGTTTGCGGGCGGAGGACAAAAAATGTGTAAATTATGATATTAGAGAGAATCTAATCGAGTTTGTCAGCGAGATTGGATGCAGTGTCGGCAATCGAATTGAGCGCGCTTGCAGCCCCTGATTTGATTTTGTCCAGCAGAGGTGAAGCTTTCTCTTTGAGATCGTCAACCTTGTCAGAGATAGAATCCTTGGCATCCGATAGTTTGTCTGACAGTGAATCTTTGGCATCGGCAAGTTTGTCGGCAATGCTCTCCTTGGCTGAGTCGAGATTGGCTTGAGCCTGCGCTTTGGCATCGGCGGCTTTTTCTTTGATTTCCTGTTTGTCAGCTTTAAACTGAGCCTTTGCAGCTACTTCCGCTGCCTCAGCGCTTACTTTTGCAGCTTGTGCCGAAAGTTCACCGGCACGGTCTGCGATGTTCTGTTGCATTGAGTCCATAATCGTTATTCGTTTAATTAGTGAAATATACCCTTATAACATCCCCTCGCGGTGTTGGGTTGCCGGGGTTATTATTAAATCTAATTAAAGAATGTTAGAGTTGACAGTGCCGTCGGGCAGTATGGTCTCGATTGTCATGCCTGTTTTTAGTTGGGATACAGAAGTCACAGCATGACCGCTGATGCGTGTTATGGTATACCCGCGTTTTAGTGTTGCGGCAGGCGAAAGCACTTTGATTAGCTCCCCGATAGAATCGAGTCGATGTCTGCGACGTTCGATTATTGATGCGGTCGAAGAGGCAAGACGTTCGGCAAGCATGTCGAGTCGAGACACCTCCGGATGCAAACGTTTACGGGTGGTTTCACTCAGTGCGAGCATATCACGGTCGAGACGTTTGCGTGCATTGTCGATTGCTGCTTGTGGAAGATATGGGAGACGTGCGCTGATATATGCGAGTTGCTCGCGTGATGCGGAAATCATGGCAGATGCGCTATGGTGTATTTCGGTTGCCAGAGCCTCAAGATGGTCAAGGGCTTCTGTGCCACGTGAAATAAGCCATTCGGCAGCTGCTGTGGGAGTCTTCACACGCATATTTGCAACATAGTCAAGCACAGTCACATCACGTTCATGACCGATACCTATTATAACGGGTAATGGAAACTGGGCTATGTTGGCGGCGAGGTCATAGTTTTCGAATGCGGCAAGATCACTTGTCGCACCTCCTCCTCTAATGATGACAACACCGTCCCAGTCGTCTTCTTCTGCGGCAATGGATTCGAGAGCGGCAATTATTGATCCCGGAGCTTGCTGGCCTTGCATTACAGCGGGAAAAAGCTTTGTCGAAAATCTTAGATGGCGTGGGTTAGTGTAGAGCTGATGGATGAAATCACCGTAGCCTGCCGCGCCGGTAGCGGAAATTACGGCTATGCGGAGAGGGATTTCAGTCCATTCGAGCGAGCGGTTTAGTTCAATGACCCCTTCCTTCTGAAGTTTTGCAAGAATCTCAAGTCGCAGTCTCACAAGATCGCCCATAGTATAGACCGGGTCAATATCTGTGATATTAAGCGAAAGCCCGTAGGAGGGATGATAGTTGACCGAGACGAGTACCCTGACCTTCATTCCGCTTTCCAGACGGCTGCCTGTAGTCGCCATGAAATCACTTTCGATACGAGCGAGTGCCGAACGCCAGATTGTGGCACGCACACGTGCAATCGGTTCGCCTGTGGCCGGATTCTTCTGGATAAGTTCAAGATAGCAGTGCATGGCACGGCGGACGTCGGATGTCTCGGCGGTTACCCATACGTTGCGTAATGATGGTTCTGATGAGATGAGAGATGACAGGCGTGAGGTGAATTCTTCAAGTGTCAGAGTGTCTGTGGTCATTGGAATTTGGTTTTATGGTGCAAAATTAATGCAAATTTGGTAGGTTTGAAGTTATAAATGGTAAAACATTACACAATCACAAATGTTAATTTTGTAGTTGTGTCCGCAGTGGGCCTTAATATAACTCAGTTTGAATTATAATTTTACATTTATGGAAATAAATCTTAAATCGCTTCATTCTCCTGCTGATATCAAGTCGTTGACAATTGATGAATTAAATGATCTGAGCGGGGAACTGCGTGCAAATCTGTTGAAAAAACTTTCGGCTCACGGCGGTCATGTCGGGCCTAATCTGGGTGTGGTAGAGGCAACCGTAGCCCTTCATTACGTCTTTAATGCTCCGGCTGATAAAATCGTGTTTGATGTCAGTCACCAGAGCTATGTCCACAAGATGTTGACAGGACGAATCGAGGCTTTCATTGATCCGGCTAACTATGATGATGTGACCGGCTATACGTGTCCGAGGGAAAGTGAATATGATCTATTTGAAATCGGCCATACATCTACATCGATTGCACTTGCATGCGGGCTTGCGAAGGCTCGTGATCTTGAAGGTGGTAAAGAAAATGTGGTCGCTTTCATCGGGGATGCATCTCTCGGTGGCGGTGAGGCTCTTGAAGCGCTGGACTTTGCTCCCACGCTGGGGACAAACTTTATTGTGATTCTTAATGACAATCAGATGTCGATTGCCGAGAACCACGGTGCGCTCTATGACCATCTTGCAGAGCTGCGCAAGACAAACGGAACTGCCGCAAACAATATATTCCGTGCGCTGGGCTATCAGTATATATATGTGGAGGAGGGTAATAATATCCAGTCTCTGATAAAGGCATTTAAGGCGGCTCTTGATGCGGATCATGCGGTGCTTATCCATATCAACACCATGAAAGGTGAGGGCTTGCCAGTGGCGGAGGCCAACAAAGAGGCTTTTCACTATACCACACCGTTCAATCTCAAGACAGGTGCTCCACTTGTCGATGATGAAGAGGAGGACTATGGTGAGATTTTCGCCCGTGAGATGCTAATTCGTATGCACGCCGATCCAAAGGTGGTGACTATAACGGCCGGAACTCCCGGTGCGATTAATTTTACACCCGAGCGCCGTATGGCTGTGGGGCGGCAGTTCATAGATGTCGGTATCTGTGAGCAGGCGGCGACAGCCCTTGCAGCCGGACTTGCCAAAGGTGGCTGCCGCCCGGTATTCGGTGTGATGGCGACCTTTCTACAGCGAGCCTACGATCAGCTGTCGCACGACATTGCCATAAACGGCCTCCCTGCAGTCATAGTCGATTTTGCCGGGGGTGTATGGGGAATCCCGGATATGACCCATCTTGGATTTTTTGATATACCGTTGATCTCCAATATTCCTGATTTTGTCTTTCTCGCCCCGGCGTATGCCGAGGAATATGTAGCCATGCTCGACTGGGCAATAAGTCAGACAGAGCATCCGGTGTTACTTAGAACTCCGTCGGGAGCTGTCGTTCATTCCGACCGTTCGGTGAATATGGATTTCTTTAAATATGATGTCGTTGCTGATGGCGATGAGATTGCCGTAATAGGTGCCGGTGATTTCTTCGGCATTGCAAGTGAGGCGGTTGATATTCTTCGTAAAGAAGGGAAAAATCCGACTCTTATAAATCCGCGTAATCTTTCTCAGCTCGACAAGGAGTGTCTTGACCGACTGAAAGACTATAAGACAGTTGTGACTCTTGAGGATGGTATATTGGACGGTGGTTTCGGGCAAAAAGTGGCTACCTATCTTGGCGAATCGCCGGTGAAGGTTGTGACACTCGGTCTGCAGAAGGAATTCCTTGACCGTTACAATGCCGATGAGGTGCTGAAAGCCAATAAATTGACTCCTGCTCAGGTCGCAGAATCGGCAAAGGCTTGATTATTCGGTTTTGGCCGTTGAATAGAATAAGATATATATCGCTTATAATCAGTGATATATCCCTTGGTTTGTAAAATAAATTTGGAAATTTAGGTAAAAATATCTATCTTTGCATTCGGAAAATATTATCCGAATGTCGCGCATGTGGCGTAATTGGTAGCCGCGTTAGACTTAGGATCTAATGTCTTAGGACGTGGGGGTTCGAGTCCCTTCATGCGCACGATGCTTAGTCTCTTGATTATTTGATAGTCAGGAGACTAATTTTTTTGCCTGTTTTATTGCGGGTGATGGCGTAAGTATGGATTATTCAGCCTGCTGATGAAGCATACAGGTTTTCAGTTTTAATCTATGTGAGTTTTGGATTAAGAAATCGTGTATGCTTTGGCAGCTCATTAACTGATTGTGGTCTGCACGGCTTTTCTTTTGAATACTTTGTGCTGGACTATCAAGGCTGCGGTCATTACGGTGATGCCAGTGATGGTCCATGATATGGGATAGATGATTAAGAGCCCGTGGAATGAACTGTCGATTCCTCTGAATATGGCTACCCATCCAAGCCTCAGGACACATGTGCCGAACACGGTTAGCAGCATCGGGGTCACGGAGTAGCCCAAGGCTCTCATATAGGAGCCGGGGATTTCATAGAAGCTCGCAAGGCACTGGAACACGAGCACCGTGTGGAATCGGATTGTGGCGTAGCGCATCACTTCGGGAGAACTTGAGAAGATGGAGATACAGGTATCTCCATACCATGCGATGAGGAGATTGCACGTCCCGCCGATCACTATGCTGTATAGCATGCAGATGCGCAACACCGTCTTGCAGCGGTCATAGTTGCCGGCTCCGTAGTTTTGTCCCGTAAAAGCTATGACGGCTGCGCAGAATGATGTGATTATGTAATAGCAGTAAGCCTCAAATGTCAGAGCCGCCGACGAGCCTGCTATGGCATCAGCACCGAAACTGTTGATTGCAGATTGGATAAAGATGTTGGAGATTGAAAACACCATGCCTTGCAGCCCTGCAGGGACACCGATCTGAAGCATTTTTTTAAGGTCTGGTTTAGACAGTCGCCATTTTCTCACATTAAGCGACAGCGCTACCGGATCAGACTCCCGGACGAGGAAATAGACGATGATGGCAGCGTTGATGCCTGTGGATATGACCGTGGCCCATGCCACACCGGGGACACCGAGATTGAAAACGGCGACAAAAAGCCAGTCGAGGAAGAGGTTGCAAAGTGTAGACACGAGGAGCGAGTAGAACGGGAGACTCGTGTCGCCGACGCTTCGCATTATTGCAGACCCAAAATTATAGATCATCATGAATGGCATGCCGCAAAAAAATATGCGGAGATATTGTTCGGCGAGGTCGATGACATCGTGGGGTGCGCTCATTGCTTCGAGAATCGGGCGGGCGAGCGTGATGCCCAGAAACATAAGCAGGAAGCCCGACACCAGAGAGATAATGGCGACGGTCGAGACCGATTTCCGCACAGAATTGTGGTTCTTCTGACCTAAATATGTTGCTATTACGGCATTGGCTCCCACAGCCACGCCGAGAAAGAGATTGACAAGGATGCTGATTATCGGTCCGTTGCTGCCGACTGCGGCAATGGCCTGGGTGGTTGAATAGTGGCCGATGACGGCAACATCAATAGCGTTGAATGACTGCTGCAATATGCCACTGGCAATCAGTGGTATAGAAAATAAAAGAATCTTTCCGGACAAAGGTCCGTGGATCATATCCACCTGCTTTTTCTCCCGTGAGCGTATTTCCATAATTTACCTTCAAAAACTTGGCGCAAAATTACGAAATTGCAACAAGAAACAAGACATACATCAGTCTCATTTTGCCAAAATCGCCAATTCCGCCATCCGTTTCCGACAGGTGGCAGAATGTATCAGAACCATGCAATAGTACGATAATTTATGTGCGAATGTCAACATATTGATGTTTACAAAAATGTCGTTAGTATTAGTAAAGAAGGTGAATTGTTTATCATTGCTCCTTCAATAATCGTATGCTGGATTGATAAACCTGATATTTTTATTTGTGATAAATGATATTGGGATGTTATAGAGAATCAGATGATTAGCGATATAAAATCTTTAATCAATTAGTCGTTAATTTGCGTAGATTATCTTTGATTGAATTGACTCTTGTAGTCAATCATCAATCATTGATTTTGTTTTTGATATTTCTGTCAATTATTATTTTTAGAATAGCGGATAGCTTGTGAGCTTTATGTTCATCTGAGAGTACAAGTGATACATTCGGTTCTGAAAGGTTGTTTAGAATAATATTGAATTTAAAGCCGATAGTCTTTTTTATTGTTGTAGAGGAGGCTGTATTGGCGCCAACAAGAGCACCGATTTCACCAAACGTAATTCCCCCCATAATACTGCGACTAATAACATTCCCGGTAGAAATACTTGTCTGATAGGATTCCATGTTGTTAATACTGAAATCTATTATCTCATGGAAATCATAGCATTTACCATTAAGGATTATTTTTTTTGAGTCTTCAAATATAAATACATATGTTTCTAATAAATCATTGGATAGTACAATCGAAATTTGCCCATAGGACGAGACCAAATCTCGTTTTAGATTATTAATGCGTTTGTATTTTTTAGCATTCACCTTATTGCGTATGGATATATATATTATGCAATCAATTATGACTGTTAGGATTAATGCTACCGGAATTAGATTACATAGGAATCCTAATAATGGAAGTATGATTGACGTTAGAACCAATAATATAAATCCATAATTGATTACGGATTTTATGGATTTTTGAAGTTCTGGATAGGTGTTGATATTCCTTGATGTTTGTTTCGTTTGCTCCATATTCTAAATGGTCGTTATATTAAATGATTATCAGAATAAATATTAGCCATTTATTTATATGAAAAATGGCGTGGATTGTTTATACGTATCGGAGGTACTGCCATACCCACACCACATATAAGCACAACCCACGCTATCGCGTAGGCGTTTAGTGCCTATTGTGCTTGTGGTGTATGAAATTTGGCAGTTTTTCCGATACAAGCTCAATAGCAAAACGCTATCATTTATACAGTAATTAGACTCTCTTGTCTAAACACCACAAAGTTAACAATTAATTTTTATATAACATTGGATTAATTATATGAAGAGACATATAAAAAACAACAGTTCGGTAATTTTTGAGCAGGCATAGCTGTATCGCACTGATACACAATAGTTTGCATTGATATTGAATTGTTGTTGTATCTTATTGATATTCAATTGAATATGCAAATTTTACCGAACTATTGAAAAATATTATTCACATTAAAATTTGAATTTGAGAGTATGTGTCGAATATTATTTATTATCAAGACACTCTGATTCTCAGATTTTCGATTTCAGGAAGTCGGCGAGGGCGGATGAGTTGAAACGAGGGATGCCGTCGGAATTGATGATCCCCTGTCGATCAATGAAATAGTATGATGGAAATCCGTGGATTTTCAGCGCACCCATAATTCGGTTTGCCATGTCGTCGTCAGGGATAAATATCTGGACGGCATTATGGATTGTCGGAGCAAGCTTCGTCCATGCCTCCATGTCTGATTTTAGCCAGATAATAGCAAAGAGAATGTCGGAATGCTTGAAATGGTCTCTGATGCTTTCGCTTATGGCGATAGACTCCCGACATGGACCGCACCACGTCGCGCTGACATCGAGATATATCGGACGTCCTGAAAATCGACGGGAGAGCCAGTCGATTGGATTTACGCGGTCAAGATCTATAACCGAATCTCCCTCAAGCACACAGATATTTCCGTCCGTTATACCGGATATATCTAATTCGGCGGGATCTTCTTCGCCGTAGACTCTGTCGAAATACGCGGGATTCGAGAAGTCATCGCGTCGTGGTGCGGTTTCGCTGTCTGATACCACATACATGATGTCTCTGATTACGCCTTTGGGCAGACGGGCGGCATATTCGGGAAAAGACCTGCCTAATGCGCTAAGGTGGTATGGGAATATCATCACCTTGGCATTATTGGGGTTCGCAAGGTCGAAAATCGGATCGGTGAAGAATGTAAGCCGTTCGTCGGGATTCCTTCCGCGATAACTGCATGCGAGATTGGCGATATCGTAGATATTTCCGTTGTAGAGCATTCGTGCGGTCTCCGGTGAAATTGAATTGGCGGCTACGTAGTCGTCAATCAGTTTTCTGCATGAATCTATGGCAGCCTTGAATATGGGCATGTATTCTGCAAGAGCCACTGTATCGGCCGGGAGTTCAACGTTGTAGGAAAACGGTGTCACGTCGGCAAATGCGTGGGCATACTCTTCGTTCAGTTCCGCGCGGTCACCGCTAAGATGAAATTCGAGAGGCGATTTTGAAGCGTCAATCTCGATGAATATTGAATCGCCGGGTTCGGCATAGGCGTTGACAAAGAGGTTGCGCTTATAGTTGAGCGTGAAAGTGTGGCCGAACGACAGAGGGATGCGTTCGCGAAACTCTACTACAGAGTCGAGGTCAACCACACGCCTCTTGCTTTTTGGGGAGATGTCGCATTCGTTTATGATAATGGTTCTCGCGCCTTTAGGTGGAATGTTTATGATTCGTCCGGCAACTGTAATTGAGTCAACCGTTGCGGCTTTCGCGGTGATGGCCGGAGAAATTGTCGCAAACAGGACCATGAAGAGAGGAAATAAACGTGACATTTTTAAATGTGAGAATATCGAATGATGACGTATATTTGACATCCCAATATACGTCATCTGAAATTATTGTCTGAACAGGTTGCCCCACGGGTAACTGCCGGGTTTCATGGTGACATGAGTCCCGTTGTCGGCCTGCATGCGTATCACTCCGAGGGCGGTTTCCTCCGTGATGGTAAATGAATTCCAGCCTAATCTGTTGAGAATGGCAAATGCTGTAGCTCCGCCTTCAATGACCAGCTCGGCAGGGCGGTGGCAGCTGACAAGTGCATCGCTTATCCGCGCCATTGTCTCGCGGAGATAGACTGCTATGTGTTTGCCGGTGCGGTGACGATCGCGGACGGCAATAATCATTGCGTGGGAGTCATTATAGTCCTTCACGAGCCGGGCAGTCCAGCCGTCGGCGCTTGTCTTTTCGTCGTAGACCTCGGTCGGCATGTAGGATGTGGCGATTCCGCAGTCAATCGGTTTGCTCTGCGTGCTTCCGCAGATGATGAGGCTGTCGGCAAGATTAAACGCGCACAGACAGTCGGAAGTCTCCCTGCAGGCCGGGAATTTCCGGCGGAGGAAGGCGGTGAACATGTCGGCTGCGCCGGCAAGAAGGATGTCGTCGGCAGCTGTCTCGACGGCCTTTGCGACATCGTTTTCGCTCTCTGCGTCGGCACAGGTGATTTTTTTTTCTTCACACATCGGCAGACGTTCGATGAGCCTCGACGAGAAGGCGGGAGATTCGGGGTCGAATGAAAAGTCGGTCTCGTGGAGGGGCTTCCCGCCGATATAGTAGACTCCGTCACGAATCGTGCGGCCTTTCGACGGGTTGGCAGGTAGATAGAGAGCCTTACGGTAACCGGTGTTGGCAAGAATGGCTTCAAGCTCTGCGACTACGTGTCCGCGCAGGGCGGAGTCGGTTTTCTTGAAGAGCGAGTCAACCTCTGGCATAGCGCCGAGTGCTCCGGCAACCCGAGCGCTTCCGGCTGCCGCCTCTTCCTCGGTCATCGAACGGGTATCGGTGGCTATGACGAGCACATCGCAGTCCGATGCGCTTTCTGGCTGCATGGTCAGTTTTACACGAAGGCCGAGACGGTGGGCTATGCCCGCCATCTCGGCTGCTCCTGTAATGTCGTCGGCAATAACGGCAATCATTGCTGATTATTTATTCCTTTACACTTAAACGATATTTGGCCATGCGGGTCGCATAGTCGATGCTGAGCACCATAGCGTCGTCGCTTGCGAGCCCTTTCCCGGCGACGTCGAAGGCTGTGCCGTGGTCGACGCTGACGCGGATAATCGGCAGGCCGAGGGTGATGTTGACACCGTTGGCGCTTTCCATCTTGCCGGTTTCCTTGTTCCAGTTGAAAGCGCAGACTTTGAGTGGGATATGGCCCTGATCGTGATACATCGCCACACAGCCGTCATATTTGCCGCATTTTGCTTTGGCGAAAATAGAGTCGGGAGGCACAGGTCCGTCGACATTGAATCCACGCGATTTCAGCTCTTCAATAGCCGGGATGATTTCCTCGGCTTCTTCGAAGCCAAACATCCCGTTTTCGCTGCTGTGGGGGTTGAGACCTGCGATGCCGATGTGTGGATTCTCGATTCCGAATTGCTTGCAGGCATCAGAAATAAGTTCGGTCACTTCGATGATACGTGCTTTTTTCACGAGGTCGCATGCCTTGCGCAGAGGGACATGGGTCGATACGTGGATCACACGGATATTCTCGTCAGCAAGCATCATGGCATACTTTTTGGTATTGGTGAAAGTTGCATAGAGTTCCGTGTGGCCGTCGTAGTGGTGACCGGCAAGGTTAAGAGCCTCTTTGTTGAGCGGTGCTGTGACAGTTCCGTCAACTTCGTTGGACATTGCAAGCTCGATGGCTTTTTTGATGCTGACGAATGCCGCATTGCCACATTGTGGCTGCACTTCTCCGAATTTGAACGTGCTCATGTCGACGCAGTGAAGATCGAATACGTCGATAGTGCCGTATTCGAATTTTGCGTCGCTTACTTTGTCGACTGCGTTGATTTTGAAGTCGAATCCGAGAAGTTTTACAGCCTCTTCCATCACAGCTGCGTCGCCTGTGACAATAGGACGGCATTTTTCGTATGTCTCCTTATGGCTGAGGGCGCGCACGACGATTTCCGGCCCGATGCCGGCGGGGTCGCCCATAGTTATAGCTAAAATCGGCTTCATGATCAGTAGAGTGAGTTATAGATGTCCTTTGCATCCTGTTCGGTTACTTCGCGTGGATTGTTTTTCAACAGACGCTGTACTTCCATAGCTGCTTTTGCCATTCGGTCAACGGCGCTTTGCGGGATGTTGAGTTCCGACAGCTTCTGTGGTATTCCGACCGCTTTTGACAATTCATAGATGAAATCAACTCCGTTCTGAGCTGTCTCGTCGTCATCCTTGCCTTCCGGCGCGCCACAGGCAATAGCGACTTCGGCATACTTTTTCAGGTTTGCGGAACGGTTGAACTTCATCACCGACGGGAGAAGTATGGCGTTCGACAGTCCGTGTGGAATATGGAATTCGCCACCGAGCGGATAGCTGAGTGCATGGACCGCGGCGGTGTTGACCGGACCGAGTACGAGACCTCCGTAAAGCGAGCCGAGAGCAAGCGCCTCGCGGGCTTCGACATCGTTGCCGTCTTTGACCGCGCGGAGCAGATTGGCTGCAATGAGTCTGATGCCTTGAAGCGCATAGATGTCGGCAGCCGGGTGTGCGAATTTATTTGTGTAGGCCTCAATACAATGTGTCAAGGCATCCATTCCAGTATCGGCTGTGACCTTTGAAGGAACAGTCATGGTGAGCTTTGGATCGACGTATGCGGCATCGGCGAGAAGATATTCGCTTACGATGCCTTTTTTGAGTTTGTCGCGCTCGTCAAGAAGGATGGCATTGGGTGAGACTTCGCTGCCCGTTCCGGCTGTGGTAGGCAGACATGCAAGCCAGAGACCTTTCTTCTTTATAAAGCCTGTCCCGAAGCAGTCTTCCGCAAGCTGGTCGCTGTCGGTGAATGCGGCCACGAGCTTTGCAACGTCAAGGACAGAGCCTCCGCCGATTCCGACAACGCTGTCAGCTCCGAATTCACGGGCGAGCCGGAGGATAGCGTTGAAATCGTTCAGCGAAGGTTCGGCGAGTATATTCTGGAATACTTCCACGCTGACACCGTTCTCTTTAAGCTGTGACAGAGTCGGTTCGATAAGAGGTATGATAGGAGGTGCGGTCAGCACGAAGAGGCGTTTGTGGCCAAGTTTCAGATAATCTTCAACAAATTTTTGAATGCAGTCAGAGCCGAATACTATTTTCTGTGGCTGCAAAAGTGTGATTGGTTTCATATCTATATATAGTGATTGTTTATAGAGTTGGTTCGACATCGAGCTGGGTCTGCTTTTTCTTTTCTTCAAGATAGCCGTAGATGGTCAGCTCCTTGTCGGCCAGCGGTGCTGCGAACAGGTAGCTTGCAAGATAGCCTACGACGAGCACGATGATGTGACTGTAGACTCCAAGCATGTATTTATGATGTGTGAAATTCCACGATCCGAGATCGAGAATTGTTTCCTTGACACCTGTGCCGTGTATGTCGACTTTTGTCGATGTCAGAACTGCGTATGCCGTGAAAATTACGGCGGCGGCGATGCCGACATAAAGTCCCTGTTTGTTGGCACGACGACTGAACAGCCCGAGCAGGAAGATGCCGACTATGCCTGCCGAGAATATGGCGTAGAGCGAGAATAATGCTCCGAGCACACCCTCTCCGCCCCACGAGATATAAAGGATGGCCACACCGACCGCGCCGATGCCTGAAAGCACTACCATAGCGCGTCCGAAGCGAAGCTGCTGTCTGTCGGTCACATTCTTCTTGAAACGGACATAGTAGTCCTGCACGGCGATTGCCGAAAGACAGTTGAGGTCTGTGTCGAGGCTTGAGATTGCGGCGGCGGCAAGGGCTGCGATAATGAGCCCGCGGATGCCGACAGGAAGTTCATTGCTTATGAAGTAGGGGAAGACTTCGTCGCCTTTTATACCGTCGGGCAGAGCCGGTGCGCCGGTTGAGTGGTAGTATGCGAACAGACATGTGCCGATAAACATGAACATGGCCCAGATGGGTACGCTCATGAGCACACCTATATAAGCCGCCTTTTTCGCGTCACTATCGTTTTTGGCTGCGAGATAACGCTGCACGATTGTCTGGTCTGTGCCATATTTCTGAAGGGCATAGAAAATGCCGTTGAGAACCATCACGATGAAGGTAAGTTGTGTAAGATCCCAGTCGTATGGCCCGACATCAATTTTATTGTATTCACTTGCTATGCGTATGACTTCTCCCGGACCTCCTTCCGGCAGGAAGAGCAGCAGCACTACACAGATGAGTCCTCCGCCTATGAGCAGGCCTCCCTGAGCCACGTCCATCCATACGATTGCTTCCATACCCCCAAGGAGGGTGAGAATGATGATGGTTACTCCGAGTATGAGGACGATTGCGTAGATATTGATGTCAAGGAAGGTCGAGAGTGCCATGGAGACGAGGAAGAAGACTGTGCCGGCCTTGGAAAAATGTCCGAGAGTGAATGCAAATGAACTATACATTCGCGCGAACAATCCGAAACGGCGTTCGAAATATTCGTAGGTCGACAGGCGTACGACTTTTCTGAACAGGGGGACAATTATCCCGATAAGGGCAAGTAGGACGAGCGGCACCATCAGTCCCTGTACGAGCAGAATCCAGTTGTCGGCATAAGCTGCGCCGGGATAGGCAAGGAAAGTTACGCTTGATATGAGCGTAGCGAATATCGACATGCCGACAGCCCACGCCGGAATTTTACCGCCGGCGGCAAAATATGTGCTTGTGTCTTTCTGACGGCGGGCAAAGTAGACACCGACTCCGATCGCCGCTGCTACTGAGCACAGGACAATCGCATAGTCAATCCAGTGGATGTCGTTCATAATTTCGCGATTATGGCTTGTTCTTCGTCAGATGAAAGTCTTGTCAGTGGCATAAGCATCCACGGTTCGCAGAGACCTTTGGTCTGCATCATCACTTTGAGTGCGCTGAGCGACTGGCCGAGAGTGCGTCCTGCCTGATAGATTTTTGCAATCTCGTTTGTTTCGTCCTGCAGACGGTTGGCTGTGTCCATGTCTCCATTGACGGCTGCCTCATAGAGCTGGTTGAACATTTCAGGGACATAGTTGCCTGTGCTCGGGACAATGCCGTCGCCGCCGAGTGACAGAGAATATGCCGACTGTGCGGCCCATCCGCAGAAATATGCGAAGTCTTCGCGGTCTTTGGAGATAGCGATACATTGCTTCATGCGTTCAAGATCGCGTTCGGAATCTTTCAGGCCGACGATGTTGGGATGGTCGGCGAGGCGCTTGACGACATCGACAGGGATTGTCATGTGGGTTGTCGCGAGAATATTGTAGAGCATAAGCGGGCCCGAGATATTGTCGGCAAGCGATTTATAATAGCCATACATCTGTTCCTCGGTGAGAGAGTAGTAGGAGGGGAGGGTTGCAACTATAACGTCTGCTCCTGCTTTCATATAGGCTTCAGCCTGTGACAGCTGTTCGGAGAAGCAGTTGCCTGTAAGTCCGGCATAGATCAGGATGCGTCCTTTAGCAGCTTTTACGGCTGTCTCGACGAGGAGCAGTCCGTCGGCGGCTGAGACGCTGTTGCCTTCGCCTGTTGTTCCCATGAGGAGCGGGGCGACATTGTTGGCGGCAAAAAATTCGATTATTCTTTCAACGGCAGGGGTATCGAGTTTCCCTGTTTCTGTGACAGGAGTCACCATAGGCACTACAACGCCACGGTAGTTACAATTTTTCATAAGGTTGTTATGTTTTAGATTTTAGGATTCCGATAGTTAACGTGATTGCCGTAGGTCAGGTCAAAAAAAGGCTTGCCGGCTATCTGTGATGAAGTGTGTGGAACAATATATGGCAAATGTAGTAAAAAAGATTGAGCCATGAAACTATTTGAGCCTCAAAATTTCATGAATTCTTTACGGGTGTAGCTGACGCATGGTAAAATACAATATCCCCCTGTGGAATGATAGGCTGAATAAACAAAAAACTCACCGCTCATTGAGCGGTGAGTCCGGGTAGCCCATAGGAGAATCGAACTCCTCTTTCAAGAATGAAAATCTTGCGTCCTAGCCGATAGACGAATGGGCCATTCCTTAACCAAGATAGCTTGTCGGGAAAATCTTCAAGAAGCCTTTCGGATTAAGCGGCGAGCTTTGCGATGTGATGAGCAAGCTTGCTCTTAAGGTTTGCGGCTTTGTTCTTAGAGATTGACTTCTTAGATGCAAGACGGTCAAGCATAGCGCTCACTTTGCGGTAAGCTGCTTCAGCTTCAGCCTTGTCAGTAAGTTTGCGAAGATTGCGCACAGCGTTGCGGGCAGTCTTTGCGTAGTAGCGGTTGCGAAGTCTGCGTGATTCGGTTTGACGAATTCTCTTAAGTGATGATTTGTGATTTGCCATCGGTTAATTAATTCTTTGTTTCTTGATTAAGTCTTGTTAGTAGCCCATAGGAGAATCGAACTCCTCTTTCAAGAATGAAAATCTTGCGTCCTAGCCGATAGACGAATGGGCCTTCCCAAAAGCGATTGCAAAGTTACGCACTAAGTTTTAATCAAGCAAATTTTTTAAGATATTTTTAGAATTTAGCTTCAAAAAATATCGTTATAGGCATTGGAATCGTCTATATACCTTAATTATATAAGATGATTTTATGCTTTTAGTATTGTTTGTAGCTGCAATCTGACAGACGTTTTATGGATTTGTAAAGTTTCATGAAATTAAGAGGTTTGTTTAAAAACAGATGTGAAAGCCGGAGTCCATCCAAGAGAATGGATGTGAACAAGCATTTTTTCAACTTCAATAAAGCAAATTTAATGTATAACAATATTATATAAGGTACTATCGCCTGCATGGATGTATTTTCGTTATTAAACACCTCTAAACATTCGGTGTTAAAAACATATTGTTTGGAAAATATTATTGTGATTTTATTTGAACAATATGCAAAAAAAGAATAATTTTGCGAAAAAGTGTAAATATAGTATTTCTAATTGTATCGTAGGATCGATACCTTCAATAACCTTTTATTATCACGTAACAAATAAAAAGTAATGATGAAAAAATTATTAGTTGCTTTTGTGCTTGGTCTTGCTGCTTTCGGCACGACTATTTCTGCGGCTGACAATTGCTGCATGGCTCCGGCTCCTGTTCCCGGAGTGAAGTCGACTTTAGGAGTTTTCAACCATCTTGGCCTTGGTGTCGGAGTCGGAACCAACGGTATAAGCGTTGAGGCCGCGACTCCTATTACACGTTTCCTTGCGCTGCGCGCAGGTGTGCATTTCATGCCTGATTTTAAATTTGGCACGGATGTTGATGCGTATTACAATCATCCGGTGATAGGAGAATCGGTGAGTGAGACTATTGATGTTGACTGTGGGCTTGGACGTACACAGGGTTCGGTGATTCTTAATGTGTATCCCATACCTTCAAGTTCGTTTTTTATCGCCGCCGGTGCTTATTTCAGCGGAGACAAGCTTATCAAAATTAAAGGTCACAGCGATGCAATGATGAATTACGGCGGTATGATTGAGGTCGGTGACTACAACATTCCTGTCGATAAAAACGGTGATGTGCGCGGTGGTCTTAAAGTGAAAGGTTTCCGTCCTTATCTTGGTCTTGGCTGGGGACGTTCGATACCAAAGCGTCTGTTGAGCTTTAATTTTGAACTCGGTGTGCAGTTTGAAGGCAAGCCCGAGGTTTATTCTGAGACCGGCGACCTCAAGGAAATTACCGAAAATGAGGCTGCCAATGATTTTCAGGATATCATAAAGCACCTCAAGCTTTATCCGAATCTTACTTTCCGTCTCAGCGGTAAGATATTCTAAAGCCACGGAGAGGATATGAATCTTCACCTTGTGGCATTAAGAACCACAAAGTACAGCGACACTCAGACCATACTTACGGCCTATAGCCGTGAATTGGGCCGGGTGTCGCTTGCTATGCCTGCGGGGAAGGGTAAGTCCTCAGCGAGAATGAAGGCGCTTGCCATGCCGTTGAGCGTCATCGAATGCGTCAGTGAGCCTCGACCCGGACGTGAGATTTTGTCTATGCGTCAGGTGCAGCAAGGCGTGGCACTCAAGTCGTTGCATTCCGATCCCGTAAAGCAGATGATAGCCATGTTTCTGTCAGAAGTGCTTGCAGTGACGCTTCAGGGTGGCGACCCGGACGAAGCTATGTTTGATTTCCTTGTCGCCTGCATTGAAGTTCTTGATAAAGCCGATGCGGCCGGGACTGCAAATTTCCATATATGCTTCCTTTTTAATCTCGCGCGTCATCTCGGCATAGAGCCGGATGCGTCGACGTATACGGAAGGTTCCGTCTTTGACATGGCCGACGGGCGTTGGCGGCGCTCAATGCCTCTGCATAGAAATTTCCTTGCCACCGCAGACTCGGAGATTGCCTATCGTCTGTCGCGCATGACATTTTCAAATATGCACCGTTTCCGCTTTAACCGTAGGGAACGAAATGCTATAGTTGACGGCATTCTCGGATATTATTCGCTTCACTATGTGTCGATGCGTCATCTGCGTTCGCTTGATATACTCAGGATGATGCTGTAAGAATCTCTCAAAGCCTATCGTCCGGATATTCTCGGCAAAGAGGCCATGCGTTCATGCCTGAGCGATTCAAGCGCTCTGCGATGGGCGCGATATGTTATGTAGCGGTTGATTAACAGCCCGGTTATTGTGACGATTATTACGAGCAGGACAATTCCGAGCCATAAGAGGAGGGTGCGTTCGTCAAGTGGTGCCATAGTGAAGGGTGTTTTTAAGGATATGGATATTTGGGTTTCTGAAGAGATATTATTAAAACATCATTGGTGTTTTTTAGGTTTACAGAGACCTGATGAAAATTAAGCATATTCTGATGCCGGTTCACATAATACATGGATAATGCTTTTCGGTCGATTGAGCTTGCTTTGTGACGCAGAGTTTTCAGATATGGGTGGAAAGAAGGCTAAATCTCTGTATTAAACCTTGTTTAGATGACTGAAAATGTCATTAAAAATAAAAAATGACATTTTCATGTCTGAAATATCACTTTTTTTTGGAGGTTAAAATAAAAGTTACTACCTTTGTGGTCGCGAAAACGCCATGTTACGCATTTGATTGTTCGGGGTGTAGCACAGTTGGCAGCGCGCCACGTTCGGGACGTGGAGGTCGGAAGTTCGAGTCTTCTCACCCCGACAAAAATAAGGAATCGACAATTTGAATTGTTGATTCCTTATTTTTTGTGCTTGAATTCCTGTGGTTGTGTAATAATGACAGCCGCGAGCGAGTGTGGATGCTTTATGACTCGGAAATTTTATTGCGGGAGGATGCGGTTTTTTCTAACTGTTGAGGGGTGAGTACCGTGTGTTTTTGTGAGAAACGGAGCTGATTCATCTCTCTTGCGCTTAAACGGACGGCGCTTTTCAATTGTGGCCGGATTATCTTTTTCATCTGAAACTGTTGTTGAGGGGATTTGGCATTGATAATTTAGTCTGATAACAGGACGAGGCCGGCATGTCAGTTGTGATGGATATTATCCGCATCGCCGTCGTCGTGGCTGTCAGATTTATCAATCAACGGCAAAAGGCGGTTGAGACCGAGAAGAACGGTGAGATACGTGAGGCCAAGGACAAAAAATTCAATCCTAAGCGGGAGTATGCCCTTGAACCATCCTCCGCCCAGATAGCAGAAAAACAGTAGCCAGAGGGATGCCTGTACGCTGACACAAAGCGTACACCAGACCTTGGCACGGAATTTCTGATACCAGATGCTCCAGAATGTAAACGGCAAACAGCAGGCGTTGCATAAGGCAAGGTAACATATCCACCGAGGGAACATCAGCAACGTCAGCAGACTGACTGAGAAATAAGAGAAACCGACTTCGCTCCAGCCGAATATGCCGAAAAACTTTGAGGCTTTCATTTCCAGCACGTTGTCGCATCCTCCGGCCTGAAGAACGCCACACACCTTGTCGGCAGCCGAATTCTTGATCCTGACCGATTTTTGGACGAGCATGTATGTAAGCCATAACCCTAAGATGTCAATGGCGGCAATCAGCCATGTCGAGACTGACAGATAAAGCCCGTTGGCGATGAACAGATAGACAGTAAGTGCTACAGCTCCTGCGATAAGGACACCGGTCTTGGCTTTAGTGATAAATCTATCACGGGCGTGTATGACATAGTCCGGCTCGATTGATTTTTCATTTGGATAGGCCATTAGGACGTTTCCGGACCATGCTTTTTGAAATTCACCAAGAGGCATGGTCTCGGAGACGCCTTGTGTAATATATGAAATCGCATTTTTGTCAACATCTGTGACTATGACGAAACCAGCCGGCGTATGAGCCAGAAATGGAACCGGCAGGAGAGTGATTTCACTCTTATCGTCGATTCGCAGCGCTTCGTTGCCGATGCCGTAGCTGTCAAGCACCTTCGAGATCCCGAAGAGCGACTTGAACGGCATGGCGGCAAACTGACGTGCTGAATAGTCGGCAGTGTGTTTCACTCCGAGCTGCTCAAGAAAATCGCCCAGCAAGTTTCCTTCCGCATCCATGACAATACCGATGGCTACATATTAGAGAAACGATTCGACTTTGGTCAGGAGTATGTCACCGTCGATTTCGCCGCTGTGACGCCAAGCTTCCTTTCCGTCGACATAGATTAGGAAAGTGGGGATCGATTTCACTCCGGCCTCGTCGGCTGCGTCATTGTTCTCGTCAATGTCATATTGATATACGGGAGCTCTGCCGTCGAGAAGTTCCTTGACTTGTGCAACAACAGGCATCATGCGCTGGCAGTGGGGACACCACGAGGCATAGAATTCAACCAGAACTACACGTGAGTTAATTATTGCTTTATCGAAATTCATAATAATAGCGTTTTAGATACTGGATTAGTAAATTTTGTATCTAAAACGCTACAATATGACCTTGGGTTGAGGCTTTTTAAATTATTAACAGCTTACGGCTATGCCGTATAAGCCTGAAATCGGCAATCGTCATACGGATCTCAGATGTTTGATTGCCTTTATAAGCGCGCGCGTGGTCGCAGATTCGATAATCCTCTGGCGTGTGCCGGCAAAGTGGAAGGTCTCGGCTCTGCTGAGGGTGCCTTTAGTGGTAATTACCGATGTGGAGATGCACACGGTGCCGACAGGCTTAGCCTCACTGCCCCCTCCGGGTCCGGCTATGCCGCTGGTTGCTATTGCAACCTTTGCTCCTGTGACGCGCAAAGCACCCGCCGACATTTCGCGGACTACTGGGAGGCTGACCGCTCCGTTGTCGTTCAATGTTTTGGCGCTGACACCAAGAACTCCTGTCTTTATGCCATTGCTGTAGCTCACGACAGAACCGACAAACACATCAGACGAACCGGGTACAAGAGTGATTTCATGAGCGATGTTGCCTCCCGTACAGCTTTCGGCTGTAGCGAGTGTAAGGCCGCGTTTTCTGCATTCCTGAAGTAGAATCTGAGCCGGGGTAAGATCCTCGGTAGCGAGGATGGCATCGCCCAATATTCTTTTAAGTTCAGCGGTTGCCCTTCTTACCTCGGAGATGATGAAATTCTTATCATTGTGCGCACCGTCGATGCGGAGACGTATGAGTCCCGGCTTCGGGAGATAGGCGAGATGGAGGTAGGGTGGGAGTGAATCTTCCCACGGAGCTAATTTCTCGGCAAGCCCGCTCTCTGTGTAGTCGGTCACCATCAATACGGCATGTTCGATGTCAACGTCGGTGTTGAATTTTTCGCGCAACTGCGGGAACACCTCGCTCTGAAACATCTCGCGGGTCTCGAACGGCACTCCGGGCATTGCGACAAGCACTTTGCCGTCGCGCTCAAACCACATTATCGGGGCTGTCCCGACGCGGTTCTGTATCACGCGGCATGATGTCGGTACGATTGCCTGCGCAGCTGTGAGTTTGTTGAGTTTGAAGCCTTTGGCGTTTATGACCTTCATGACGTTTTCGAGGACGGAATGGTCTTCGACGAGTTCGCCCCCGAAGTAGTCGCACAACACTCGTTTGGTTATATCGTCTTTTGTCGGTCCGAGACCGCCTGTGGTCAGGATCACATCTGTCAGTTCAAAGGCTCTGTCGATAGCGCGGCGTATTTCGTGAGCTTCGTCGCCTACGGTCTGGACATCGTTGACTTCCCAGCCGTAGGGCGCTATGTGGCGGGCGATTTCTCCTGAATTTGTGTCGGTAACCTGTCCGAGCAGGAGTTCATCGCCGATAACGATTACTGATACTTGCATTCTTTATGATTGAGGATGAGGTTTAAAAGACAAAATAAAAGATTAAAGATTAAGGAGCAACGGTTAAAAAAGTTTGCCTCTTATACTTGAACACGAGCGTAGGGCACGGCGTCATATCGGCAGAAATCCCTGTCGAGATATTTATAGTAGGCGGCGATTGCGACCATTGCGGCATTGTCGGTGGTGAATACGCGTGGTGGTATGAATGCGGTCAGACCGTTGCGCGAGCAATAGTCGGCGACCGCATCGCGGACGCCTGAATTTGCCGAGACTCCGCCTCCGATTGCCACCGTCTTGACCCCTGTCTGCTTTACGGCTTTATCAAGTTTGTGCATCAGGATGTCAATGATGGTCTTCTGGAGCGAGGCTGCAAGGTCGGCTTTGTTTTCCTCGATGAATCCGGGGTCGTTCTTTAGCTCGTCGCGAAGTGTGTAGAGAAACGAAGTCTTCAATCCGCTGAAGCTGTAGTCAAGACCGGGAATGTGTGGTTTGGCAAACTTGAAACGGCCGGCGTCACCCTCGGCTGCGAGCCTGTCGATGTGTGGTCCGCCGGGATAAGGCAATCCCATCACTTTCGCACACTTGTCGAACGCCTCGCCGGCGGCATCATCGATTGTCTGCCCGAGGATTTCCATGTCATTGTAGTTTCTGACGAGGATTATCTGGCTATTGCCCCCGGAGACGAGAAGGCATATAAACGGGTAGGCGGGGACAGCGTCTTCCTCCGTGCGCCGGATGAAATGGGAGAGCACGTGGCCGTGGAGATGGTTGACATCGACAATGGGGATGCGCAGTCCGAGCGACATGCCTTTGGCAAAGCTTGTCCCGACAAGCAATGACCCAAGCAGACCCGGTCCGCGTGTGAAGCCAATTGCAGTCAGGTCCGATTTGCTTATCCCGGCGCGTTTCAGGGCGGTGTCGACCACCGGGACTATGTTTTGCTGATGGGCGCGTGAAGCCAGTTCGGGGACAACTCCGCCAAACTCTGCATGCACTTCCTGAGATGCTATGACGTTGCTGAGCAACACACCGTCACGGATAACGGCCGCCGATGTGTCGTCGCACGATGATTCAATTCCTAATATTACGATACTCATGGAGTAAAATTTCTAAAAATTCAGCTGCAAAATTAGCAAATTCCACTGACAGAAAAAAGGATAGCTCTAAAATGAACTGTATTGCATGTGACTGTCGGATGGAAATGTGATGAAATGTTGTCGGCGGTGATAAATTAAACGCCCCGGAAAGCCTTGATGGCAATCCGGGGCGCAAACGTCAATTATTGTTTTTTAGAATAGAAAAAACTCAAATTTAGTTTTTTGCGGACTGACTTCCGTTCCGGCGATATCTTCAGTGGCGACTCTTCGCCAATTGGACTCCGCCTCTGCGGACTGTGATATCTGTTATTGCAGCATTCGGGCAACTCTTTGCCTCCTGACTCTGTGTGCCTCTGCACATCTGCGCTGTCAATGCCGGTCGGCGGGGATGTCAGTTGGGGTTTATTCGGGGATGGCGAAGATTACGATACGGTTCCAGTCGTTGGTGTCGTAAACCTGAGTGTTGCTGCCTGCAGCTTCGAGGACGAGGCGGTTTGCATTGATGCCGTAGTCACCGGTGAGGATGTCAGCGACAGCCTGAGCACGGCGTTCTGAAAGCTTCATGTTGTATTCAGATGTGCCGGTATCCTTGTCGGCATAGCCACGGATGACGATAGTTGCATTGGGGTTGGCCTTCATGTATTCAGCCATGTTGTAGACATTGACCATTTCCTCTGAAGATACGTAGGCTGAGTTGAGTTTGAAGCGGACAGTCGGGAGGATGGTGGTTGAAGATTCTACGACAGTTTCTGATACTTCGGGGCAGGGGAGCTGTGCTTCAGCTGCGGCAAGCGCTGCGGAAGTTGTTGCGAGAGCTCCGCGGAGGTCGTTGATCTGTGCGTTGGCGTTGTTGAGATAGTTCACGTAGTCACACGGGTTGTAGCGTTTGAACTTCGAACCTGTGAAGTAGAAAGTGAAACCGCCGATTGCCGAGAGATCGATGTCGATAGGACGGCCGAAAGCTTCGTTGTTGTAGTTGTCGCCGTAGAACTGAGCGCGTCCTTCTGCGAAGAAGTCAACATAGTTGCTGAGGCGGAAGCGGAGCTGCAAGCCGGCTGAAACCGGGAGAAGCCACTGGTTTTTCTTGATTGAACCGTCGTGGTCCTTGATATCGCCGAGTGACGGCTTGAAGTCATAGACGAATGTGCCGCCGAGTCCGATGAAGGGGACGATAGAGAAGACTCTGTCAGGATTGTAACCTCCGATGGAGTTGAACATATCCCACATGAAGTCTACGTTGAGGTTGGCGACACGGGCCTTGGCTGTCACGCCCTGATTCCAGTGCATCGCGCCATAGTAGGCCGAGAAGCGGAAGCCTAAATAGGGTGAGATCCATCGGCCGACACCGAGATTATAGATTGCGGTGATACGACGGGCGTCGTCGCCCTTTACCTTTGAGTTCTCCATGAAGGGAGAACGGATACCGGCGCCAAGCTGGATAAACCAGTTGTCTTTCCATGAACCGGGGGTGTAGTGGTCCTTGCACTCGACATCCTGTACGAGCACCGGAGTCTCTTCGACTACAACACCTGACACTGTTTCCTGTGCCTTTGCGTCGTTTGCGCTCCAGAGCATACCGCCTAAAGCCGCTACGATTAACAAATTTCTTTTCATTCTCTCATAAATTAAAAATGAAACACGTTTTTTAGTAAACTCTTTTTCTTTTTTTTTGATTAAATTTTTTGTGCTTTTTGATTTTTGTCAGAATACCCGTTTTTCCGTGACTCTTCACGACGGGAGTCCTGTTCCCTGTGTGTTGTTTCACCTTGATTTTACGGTAGGTTTGTTAACTGTCCCGATCTTAGTGAATGTGTTTTGAAGCGTTTTGATTTTATAACATTAATATATTTTTATTTGTTCATAGACCCTCTTTTTACAATTGAATTTTAACATTTGAGTGTTAAAACAGTTAATTGAACCATGATGGAGGGAAAATATATGAAATGTTAAAAACAGCGTATTAGGCTGTTGGTGTCAGCTTTGTGCGGTTAAGTGCCGTGTCGGTAGGCATTGCGGCTGCACATGGCGGATGAGGGGGGATACGTGGTTGAGGATAGCCCTTCGTGGAAATAATCGGAATAGATGGAATAAGAATGTCCGATGTAATTGATAGTAATATGACTAATTAAGGATTAGGGTGTTATCTGCGGTTTTAAATCACACCGGCTGAAAAATTATTTATTTTTTTACTTTCCGTTATAGAAAATGTATTTATCTGAATAGTACAATTATATCTGTTAATGGCTACAACTCTCTGTTTTTAGGGCGATAATGAGCATATTTTAACACATGCCTTCTTGTATCAACCCGATTTTAACTAAAAAGCAGTTAGCTTAACGCCTCAGTTTCATTTATTTAGTTAAAATATTTAGAAACCTTTGCACTTTATGAAAAATTTAATAATTTTGTCGCAAATTAGTACCGTACCCATGAATCACAAGAGTTGTATTATAATCGTAAAATTCTAATTATTAGTCTTTTATATTGGTATGACTCATCAAATATATATGTTCTATAACGCGAAGTAGAAAAAAGAATAGAAAATAGCATGAAAGAAATCTTATTTATCATTTAACACAAACATGAAAGACTTAATCTCAAGTCGTAGTCAATGGCTGCGGCACTTTTTCTTTGCGACGCACTGGAAAACAATGCTACTCCTGTTGGTGCTTTGTGTCGGCTTCAATGCCAATGCACAGAATCTCACTGTCTCAGGAACAGTGGTCGACGGCACCGATGAACCAATGATCGGCGCGACCGTACAGGTCGATGGTACTAAGAACATCGTTGTCACCGACATCGATGGAAACTTCACCCTTAAGAATGTAGCCAAAAATGCCACCCTCGTAGTGTCGTATATCGGCTATAAGACAGAAAAAATCGCAGTTGACGGCCAGACCAACATCCGCGTAGTGCTTTCGGAAGACTCTGAATCGCTCGACGAAGTTGTTGTGATCGGTTATGGTGGCACCCGCGCCCGCCGCGACCTCACAGGCTCTGTCGGCTCAGTTTCAGGCGCTAAACTCGCCGCAGTCCCCGTGACCTCTGCCGCAGTCGCCCTTCAGGGTAAGGTTGCCGGTGTGCAGGTTACCACAGTCGACGGTCAGCCCGGTGCTGATATCAACATCCGTGTGCGTGGTGCGACATCGGTGACACAGTCAAACGACCCCCTCTACATCGTCGACGGTTTCCAGGTTGAAAACATCAACGACATCCCCCCGAGCGATATCCAGAGCATCGACATCCTCAAGGATGCCTCGCTCACCGCTATCTATGGTGCGAAGGGTGGTAACGGTGTTGTCATCGTGACAACCAAATCGGCAGCTGAAGGCAAGACCCAGGTCAATGTAAATTTTCAGGGATCAGTCTCTCATATATCAAAGAAGCTTGACCTGATGGACGCATATGGTTTCGTTGATTATCAGTGGGACTTTGCTACAGGACGCTCGAAATCATCATCGGCAGCAAAGCTTTTCCGCTATAATTTCGGTAACATCAGAGACCTTGACCTCTATCGTTCTGCTCCTACTCACGACTGGCAGGATGAGGTTATGGGAAATGATCCGTTCTCATACTCGACCAACGTATCGGTTGGCGGTGGTAATGACAAGACTCGCTATAATATTTCGTTCACACAGTCTGATGACCGTGGTATCATAATGGGATCTGGCGTACGCCGTACAAACATCCACACAAAACTTCAGACCAAGATTCTACCGAATCTTACCCTTCAGTACAATCCTAAGATTTCATATCGCCGTGATGAAGGCGCAGGAGGTGACAATGTCGGTACTGGCGGCATTATTGACGTGCTCCGCTACCGTCCCTCAAATGGTATCAGAGAACTTGGAAACATCTTCTGGACACCCGGTGCGGCAGACCCGGATCAGGAGGCTCTCTTCCAGTATACCAATCCGGTCAACGATATTAAGACCAATGTCCGTAAGAAGCATTCATACTCAATTGCAAATCAGGCATCACTTGAATACAAGCCTATCGAAGGACTGACACTTCGCACAGAAGGCAACTATACATTCTCGTTCAATGACGACAACCGTTTCTGGGGGCCCCTTACAGATGATGGTATCAAAAATAACCACCAGCCTGTTGCTCAAGTAAAGAAGACCCAGACCAATCAGTACACATGGACCACCACAGCCTCTTATGATTGGATCATCAAGGAAAAAAATAATTTCTATGCCCTTGTCGGTTTCGAGCTTTATCACAAGCAATCAGAAAATACCGAACAGAAAAACCGCTATTTCCCGCGTGAAATTTCAGCTAACGATGCCATCCATAATCTTGGTCGAGGTAAGCCTTGGGTGTCAACTTCATCTCTCGGCACTGCTGACCGCACCACTTCTTACTTCGGTCAGATTAGCTACAACTATGACCACAAGTACCTGTTGTCCGGTACATTCCGTGCCGACGGTTCTACAATGTTTGCTCCCGGCCACCAGTGGGGCTACTTCCCCTCGATTTCAGGTGCATGGGTTATGTCAAGCGAGGACTTCATGAAGGATATCACATGGCTTGACGAACTTAAAATCCGTGCCGCCATCGGTAAGGCCGGTAACAACCGTATCAAGGCCGACATGTGGCGCTACCTTTACACCACCAATTCATCCGGCGGCCCGAACTTCGGCGAAAGTTCAGAGAACCCCGATGGAGAACTCTACTACGACACTTCAAATTATCTTCCCAACCCCGATATCAAGTGGGAGACTACCCTCACCCGCAACTTCGCGCTTGACATTTCATTTTTTAACGGTCGTCTGCGTATTTCCCCCGAATATTACTGGAACACGACATCCGACCTTATCTACGAAGCCGACGTGCTGACCACCATCGGTTACGGTAAGCAGTTCCAGAACATCGGTCAGGTGACCAACCGTGGTTTTGAAATCTCCATCAACGGTGACATCCTCCGTGGCAAGGACTATGTTCTTTCTGCCAATTTCAACCTTGGCGCTAACAAAATGAAAGTCGATAAGCTTACGGGCGACGAGGACTTCCTCGAAATCCGTCACACCCGTGCAAAAACAGACGCAGGTAACAACTACCGTCTTGAGGTCGGCGGAGAAGTAGGTCTTATCTACGGTTATGTCTATGATGGCCTTTACGGTTTTGATGAGTTCACATATAATAGCGTTAAGAACGTCTATGATCCACATCCACAGGTGTTTGATGAAAACGGGAAGCTGATTTCGGGCACTGTGTTGATGGACAACATGTATAATTCTAACGATCAAGGTACACAGACCCAGCCCGGTAAGCCTAAATTTAAGGATCTCAACGGCGACGGTGTGATTGACCAGAACGATAAGACTATTATTGGCCGCACAACCCCTAAACTTCAGGGCGGTTTCGGTCTCAACGGTCAGTGGAAGGGTTTTGACTTCACAGCCAACTTCACTTTCTTCCTTGACTTCGACGTTTACAACGCGACTGCCTATCGCCTCTCGTCTTCGATGGATAACAAGAACAACTTCTACAATGTCCTCTCATCGTTCAACAAGGGAAACCGCTGGACATACACAGATGTTGAAAGACGTTGGGAGCATATGCTTGGCAATACTCAGACCACATGGACAAACTTCGAAGGTTCAGGTGTCCCGATGGATGTGAAAGCTGAACTCGACGGTTACCAGATGTATGAATACATCAACCGTAACCGCACAGAGTGGAATCCTTCTGATGTCACCAAAGAATATACTATCTCACGCTTTGTAGAGGACGGTTCATTCCTTCGTTGCACCGACATTACCCTCGGATACTCGCTTCCGACCAATATCATCCAGAAACTCGGCATGAGCAAGTGCCGTTTCTACGGTTCTGTCACCAATCCCTTCATCATCACCAAATATTCAGGTTTTGACCCCGAAGTTGATGTGCAGAGTGGTCTGACACCTTCATATGATATGAACCGTTATCCTCGCTCACGCAGCTACGTGTTCGGCATCAATCTGTCATTCTAACCCAATTTTAATACCAATTACGGAATAAACACAATGAAATTTCGCAATATATTCATAGCAGGTCTCTCAGTTATGGCTTTAGCCTCCTGCTCCGACTATCTGGAAGTTGATGCTCCTTCGCAGAACGACCCGGACTATGTCTTTTCGGACAAGACTGAGATGAACAACGCGCTCAATGGCATCTATGCCTCAATGATGAGCGGTGACACATATGGCGACAAGATGTTCTCGACCTATGTCATGAACACCGATGTCGACTTCAAGACCAATTCAAGCCGCTTCCTGTCAGGAGCGAACTGGTCTCGCTACGATGCCGATCCCGATGGAGGAGCTATCAATTCGACATGGAAACAGCAATATACCACTATCGAGCTCGCCAACCTTTTCATAGAGGGAGCGGAGTCATCTCAACTTTACAATCCCGAAAAAGAGGAAGACTATAAGGACATGCGCCAGATGATTGGTGAGGCCAAAGTGATGCGAGCAATTGTTTACCACGATCTCACATGGATGTTCGGTGATCCAGCATTCTCGTTCAATTCATCGCGCACTGCTACTGTAAAGATTTATCCTCTGACCGACCGTGCGGAGATACTCGACAAGCTTATCGCTGATCTCAAAGAAGTGGCCGATGACATGAAGTCGACCAGTGAGCTCGGAACAGTAGAGCGCATATCCAAAGAAATGGCTTGGGCCATGATTGCACGTATTGCTCAGACTGCTGCCGGCTATACTCTCCGTCCAGATGGCGAAAGTTATGGAAAGATGGAGCGTATGAACGAAAACTATCTGGACTATTATGCAATCGCCCGCGATTATACCCAGAAAGTAATTGATTCACAGACACATCGCCTCGGCAAGCCTTTCTATCAGGTGTTTTTTGATGAGTGTAAGAATGTGGCCACGCCCGGCGATGATGTCATATGGGAAATTCCATTTGCAAAAACTGCAAACGGCAAGGTTGGTTACTCGCACGGTATAAAACTCGATTCGTATCAGAGTGAAACCCCCCACGTTTATGGTGAGGCAAAGTCTGATGTCCGTCTTAACGGGGTTTATCGTTACCTGTTCAACGAGAACGATGTTCGTCGTGACTATGTCAACCAGCTCACAAAATATGACGCACCCGCAGGCGATGCCATGTTTGACAATAACTATACAGTGTCAAACGGTAAATGGTCAAAACTCTGGGTTCCCGGTGGTCTCGGAAATCAGACCACAGACAAGACCGGTATCAATTTCCCTATCATGCGCTACACTGATGTGCTGCTTATGTATGCCGAAGCTATCAATGAAATCGAGCATGGAGTAAGTGGCCCTAACGGAGCGAAAGCGGTTGAGGCTCTTGCTCAGGTACGTCGCCGTGCATTCCCTAACAACGCAGAGCTTGTTGAGCCATATATCGCAGCGCGCAGCTCTGAGGAGGCATTCCGTAAGGCCGTCCTTGACGAACGCAAATTTGAATTCGCCGGTGAAAACATGCGCTGGCGCGACCTCGTCCGTCACAATCTCCTTGCTGAAAATGTCTACTGGACATTCTACCGTTATCTCTCGCTTGCTGAAAGTTCGGAAACTACTTCCACTAACCTTTCTTCTGTGTCGGCCTACGATTTTGATGGCAATGATGAGGCATACGATAAAGTGCCATTCACTATCCGCAACATCCGTTCTGTTGACAATACAATGAAGGACGAAGCAGGAAACGATGTGCCTATCTATCCCGAGAATGTATTCCCGAACCAGAGCGTGAAGGTGTGTCGTATCCTCAACCCCTACAGAACAATGTCATCAGCCGAGGCCAACGCATTGGGTCTGAGCAATGTTCGCGAGGACATTATCGAATGGTCAAAAGAAGGTGTCATCCGTAACGAGATTCGCTTCTCGCTCCGTGGCTACATCTATATGACACCTGAAGAAGGTGACGAGAATGGTCCCGGCGGTGTAGTGGTAGTCAACGACAATGGTCGTTACTCACTCGATTCACGTGACCTCTCAACCTTCCCCAGCAGCAAGAATCTTCCTGTAATCCGCTATATTCTCCCCATCCCGCGTGCGGTTATCAGCCGTGCTCAGGGGCAATATGAGAATAAGTATGGTTACAAGTAATTATAATCAAATGTAACTATCCGAAAACGCAATGAAAAAATTCATATATGCTATTGCATGTATCCTCGCACTTGGAATTACATCCTGTAGCGATGATGATACCAATTTCAGCCCGGCAGACCTTGATCGCATGCCAAGAACTATGTTTCGCAGCGAAAACACCACTAATGTCAAGCCTGAAAACGATGATTATGCCTCAAAGGTCAAACCTTTGACACGCAACACCGTTCAGCTTCATTGGTATGGTATCGAAGGTGCGGCAGGCTACGAAATCCGCTATGCCGAAAATCTTAATACCGGTCTTATTGAAGACTGGAGTGATCCCACAAAAATTGTCGAGTCGTTCATTGTAGGGCCTGAAGTGACCCATGTGGACATACCTAATCTCAATTATGGTACTGACTACCGTTTCATAATTCGTACACTTTCACCAAAGGGAGAAGGGCATCACTCTGAATGGTATGGTCTCGGTGGCGGTCGTGAATGGGAGGATTTTCTTGGAATTAAGACTGATGACCGCTACACAACTCCCGGTATCTGCGGTCAAAAGAACAAAGGCTACAATGAGGTGACACTGACTTTCCAGCTTCCGTTCGTGGAAAGTGACTATTCAAAGTCTGACCTTACAGAAACTCTTGAAGACGGTACTCCTAACCCGGACTTTATCAAAACACGCTTTGACGTTGATAATAATGGCAATTTCGTTGCTACAACTATTGTCTGCAAACCAGCGCCCTTCAATCCGACTGCCAAGATGCCTGACGGCTTTGTCAACGGCATCCGTGCTCTTACCGATGAAGAAAAAGCGGCCGGTGAAGTTCATATCACAGGTCTTGACGAAAATTCAGGCTACTATATCACACTGCGCAACGACGCACGCATGTTCACTTATACAAACATGTCGGGCGAAGTTGTAAGCACTGATATTGATGCTGAATACAATCAGGTGTTTGTCCGTACCAAGGGTGATCCCGGTGAGCCTATAATCATCGAGCCTATAGTCGATCCGAACGACACTATTCCCGGTGCTGTGGAATATAATGCAACACGCATTGATACCATCATAACCAACTTTGTCAACTCTAACGAAATCGCCGAAGGCCAGGTTTACTATCTCCGTGGTGGTCATAATTACTACACAACAGGCAATCCTCTAGTACAGAAAGGTTTCACTCTGGCCACACATCCCGATGACCTCGCTCAGGGCAAACGTGCGGTTGTGTTCCTCGGCGGTATTTCGCTCAAGGGTGATGCTCCTGTCACCGGCAACTGGGTGCTCGGTAAGAACAAAGAAGCTGGCGACGTTGACGCTCCGATTGAAATTGGCGACGTTATCTTCGAAGGTATTGACTTCCAGTGCCCTCTTGCGCGTAACTTCGGTGAAGGAGGTGCGACAGGCAACTATTTTGCCAATATGTACTCAGGTGGTCTGGCTGTATCGTTTGAATCATTCCAGCTTAAGAACTGTACGTTCCAAGGCTTTATCCGTGGTTTCATACGTGTACAGGGCCCTCGCTACAAAGTGTTCAAGAAGATGGTTATCGAAGACTGTCTCTTCTATAATCAGGGTTATTACGACAATAACGGTCGTGGTTACTCATGGTTTGCAGGTGACGGTAACAATGCTAAGTCGAATCTTTACAATGACTTCCAGATGCGTCGTTGTACATTCTATGACTCGCCGCGTCATGCTCTCCTTTCTGACAACAACAAAGACCTCCTTTGGGGGGATGACATCCACTTCAATATCGCGATTGAAAACTGTACGTTCATCAACTTCTCTACTCGTTCTGGCAGCCGTTATCTTTTTGAATTCCGCTTCATGCCCAATGACTCTAAGATTACGTTCAAGAATAACCTTATCGTTCTTGCCGCCGATTCCAAGGATTCACGTGATCTCAACATGTCGGCCTGCGACTTCCGAAATATTGCTGGAGAAGCCCGCGTGACATGGGATTTCAAGGACAACTACTCGCTCGGTAGCCGCGACGCACATATGAAGGATGATGGAATCTTCTCTTCAGCTGCTTTCTCAGCAAAGAAGAACTCTGTAGGCGATAAGTGGGACTGGGCTCCGGGTCTTGTTTCAGGCGATGTCAATGACCTCGTTGTCAAGACCGGTGCAACTCCGCTCCGCGCCGATGAGTTCTTCACCGCTCCCAATCCACGCTATGTTGATTTCAACAAGGCTACTCCCAATAAGCTTGACCACGCAGCGCCCGAAAATATCTTCGAGGCTCTCAAGGTCAAGAATGATGCAAAGGTAACCTCCCATGAAATCTATCAAAAGCGAATCGGTGACCCGCGCTGGTATTAATCAGAATAGATCTCTAAAGAAGTCCGCTTGACTTTGCAGATTTCGTCATAATGGCCGCAGGCCTGCTTTGTTTAGAAGCAGGTCTGCGGCGCTTTTTGTTGATCTCCATCATTGATATGTGTCAGGATGTATATGGTAAAGTATATTGATTTTCATGAATGATTTCGATTACATACTTAAGGATTATGAATTATTAAAATATTTTTCTTAATTTTGCACCGACTAATACCAATTTCAAAACTTATAATGAGCCAGCTTATCACCATTTCACCATCGCCCCATGCGCAGACTCCTGTCACGGTGACGAAGCTGATGACCCATGTCATCATTGCTTTGCTTCCCGCTGTAGCACTTGCGCTCTATTGCTTCGGCATCGGCGCGGCAATCGTAATAGTTACAGCCATTGCCGGATGTGTAGTCACCGAATATCTGATTTCGCGTTTCATGCTCGGTCAGCGTCCGAGCATAGGAAATATGTCGGCCGTACTGACAGGTCTGCTTCTCGCGCTCAACCTCCCGTCAAATCTTCCAGTGTGGACAGTCCTCATCGGCTGTGTCATCGCCATTGGCATCGGCAAGATGACATTCGGAGGTCTCGGTTGCAACATCTTCAACCCCGCGCTTGTCGGCCGTGTATTCCTCCTGCTTTCATTCCCTGTGCAGATGACCACATGGCCCCTCCCGATGGAAAACCGCATGAACTATCTCGATGCCACCACCGGCGCGACAACCCTCGGTCAGCTCAAGATGGACCAGATAACAGGCGCTGATGTCGACCTGCTGAATCAGGCGCTCGGATTCACCGGTGGCTCGATGGGTGAGATCGGAGCCATAGCCCTGCTGATAGGCTTTGTTTATCTGCTTTGCACACGTGTCATCACATGGCACATCCCTGTCGCCATACTCGCTACAGTCGCCCTCTTTTCGCTCTGCATCGGCGCTAACGTCGGTGTCCAGCTCCTTACGGGCGGACTCATGCTCGGCGCAATCTTCATGGCCACCGATTATGTGACCTCGCCGATGAGCCACGCAGGCATGATAATCTACGGAGTCATGATCGGCATCATCACCGTTGTCATCCGCCAGTGGGGCGCATATCCCGAAGGTGTATCTTTCGCCATCCTGATAATGAACGGTGTGACACCGCTCATCAACCGCTATGTCAAACCACGTAAGTTCGGAGAAAGGAAGGTTGCAGCATGAAATCATCACTCGTAAACATGGTGCTCTCGCTGGGCATCATCACAGTAGTCGCCGCCGCTGCTCTTGCCGGAGTCTACACAGCTACCAAAGAACCTATCGCACAGGCCAAGGCTGAAAAGCAGAAATCAGCCATAGGGCAGGTGCTCCCCGAAATACATTTCAACAACAATCCTGCCGACGAGGCTGCCGAAGTGACAGTCGATGGTGAGACCGTCACCGTATTCCCCGCACGTCAGGACGGAGAACTCGTCGGAATGGCCGTCGAAAGCCACGATGCCAACGGCTTCTCGGGTCTCATCACGGTAATGTATGGTTTTGACCCTTCGGGCAACATCAGAGGCTTTGCGGTGATGCAGCATGCCGAAACCCCCGGACTCGGATCGAAGATGGACGAATGGTTCAGCAATCCGGCCCATACGGTCATCGGCCTCAATGCCAACAGCGCAAATCTCACAGTGAGCAAGGACGGTGGCGATGTCGATGCCATCACGGCCGCCACAATCTCATCGCGAGCTTTTCTCCGGGCTCTCACACTTGCCAATCAGGCATCACAACAATTCGCCTCACGCCAATAATCCCCACCACATCAAGCCATGAATGATAAACTAAGAATACTTTTCAACGGTATTATCGCCGAAAACCCGACATTCGTCCTGATGCTGGGTATGTGTCCCACTCTCGGCACAACCGGCAGCGCCATAAACGGTATGAGTATGGGACTCGCCACAATGGCCGTGCTCATCTGCTCTAATGTGGTGATATCTCTTATCAAGAACTTCGTGCCGTCAAAGGTGCGTATCCCCGCCTATATTGTGGTCATCGCTGCCTTCGTGTCGGTTCTCCAGCTTGTGATGGAAGCCTATGTGCCGTCGCTCTACGCCACACTCGGCATCTTCATTCCCCTTATCGTGGTCAACTGTATCGTGCTCGGCCGTGCAGAAGCCTTCGCCTCGCGCCACAGCGTGTTCGACAGCTGTCTTGACGGTATCGGCATCGGTCTCGGATTCACAATCGCCCTCACCCTTCTCGGCGCAGTGCGCGAGTTTCTGGGAACAGGAAAGATTTTTGATCTCACCATCTATCCCGAACAATTCGGCTCACTCGTGTTCGTGCTCGCACCGGGCGCATTCATCGCCCTCGGCCTGCTCATCGCCCTTTTCACCAAGCTTCGTGCGAAGTCATGCTGAGCCACACCGCCACACTTCATCCTTAATCCTTAAGACTTAATACTTCATTACAGATGCTCGAATATATTTCCATCATCATAACGGCGATATTTGTCAACAACATCGTCTTTGCCCAGTTCCTCGGAATCTGTCCATTCATCGGAGTGTCGCGCAAACTCTCAAGCGCAGTCGGCATGGGTGCGGCCGTGACATTTGTCATGCTTCTCGCCACTGTCATCACATGGCTTCTTCAGGATCTTGTCCTCACGCCGTTCGGCCTTGGGTTCATGCAGACAATTGTCTTCATTCTAGTCATTGCCGCATTGGTACAGATGCTTGAGATTGTGCTCAAGAAGATAGCTCCGGTGCTCTATAGTGCCCTCGGCGTGTTCCTGCCGCTCATCACCACAAACTGTGCCGTCCTCGGTGTAGCAATCACAGTTGTCCAGAAAGGTATGAATCTCGGCGAAAGCGTTGTCTATGCCTTTGCAACTGCGGTCGGCTTCACAATGGCTATCGCTATTTTTGCCGGTATCCGCGAGCAGCTTGCCATGACAAACGTGCCTAAGTCAATGCGCGGTGTGCCTATCGCCATGATTTGCGCAGGTCTTCTTGCAATGGCCTTCATGGGCTTCTCAGGCATCAAAATCGGCTAAAATGACTTGAAACAGACAGTCGGACGGACTGTCGCATAAAATAACGCAGAGCCATTCGACATGTTCTTTGGACAATCGGATGGCTCTGCGTCTGTTAGAATAGCTTATATTATCGCGATTCCGGCCTGTAGGTCGCGCATCCTGACTTAGAATGATAAATAACCCATTTCAAAAACGAGATTATTGATGGACTCTGAAAAAGACAAAATGCTCCGTGGCGAAATCTACGATGCCAACTATGATCCACAGCTGATCGAGGAGCGCATGAAATGCAAACTTCTATGCCGTAAGTACAACGACCTGATGCCTGACAGACTTGAGGAACGCAAGTCGCTACTGAAGACACTCCTTGGCCGTGTGGGCGAGAACTACTATATCGAACAGCCGTTTTATTGCGATTATGGCTACAATATCTCTGTCGGCGATAATTTCTATTCCAACGTCAATCTCGTCATTCTCGATGGCGCTAAAGTGACGTTTGGCGACAATGTCTTCATTGCTCCGGACTGCGGTTTCCATACAGCCGGACATCCTCTTGATGTCGGGCGCCGCAACATGGGGCTTGAATACGCCCGTCCGATTACGGTCGGAAACAACGTATGGATAGGGGCTGGTGTGCATGTCCTTCCGGGAGTGACAATCGGCGACAACTGTGTCATCGGTGCAGGCAGTGTGGTCAACCGCGATATTCCTGCCAACTCATTGGCTGTCGGCAATCCTTGCCGGGTGATCCGTTCACTCGAAGAAATCAATGCTGCCGACTGACTCTGACGGCAACAAAAAATCATAAAAAGCAAACCCCACCATGCCTGACAGAAAAGCGGGTATGGTGGGGTTGGGTGTTCTATTTACTTTTTGTTCTATTCGATATGTGTGTTATCAGTGGATAAACAGTGTCTCGACGGCATAGGTGGCGATACCGGCTATATAGCCGATAAAAGCAATCCATGTGAATTTTTTAAGATACCATCCGAAGCTGATTTTTTCAAGGCCCATTACGACGACACCGGCTGCAGAACCGATGATAAGCATTGAGCCTCCGACACCGGCACAGTAGGCGAGAAGCTGCCAGAAAAGACCGTCGACACCATAGTCGCCGGAGGGAGCGATTGCATACATGTCCATACAGCCTGCGACGAGGGGCACATTGTCGACGATGCTCGAAACCACGCCGATCACGCCTGTCACGAGGTAATGGTTGCCGTGTGAGGCTTCGTTAAGCCAGATGCCGAACGAGTTCAGCACTCCTGTTTCCTGAAGTGTGGCCACGGCCATAAGGATACCGAGGAAGAAGAGTATGGTTGCCATGTCGATTCGCGCGAGGAGCGATGTGACCTTGAGGTTAGAGTTCTCGCAGAACAGAGCGTTACGGTTGCAGCGATATTCACTGACAAGCCAGAGGATGCCGAGCGCGAGAAGTATGCCCATGAAAGGAGCGAGGCCGGTCAGCATTCTGAAAATAGGCACGAAGATGAGACCGCCTACGCCAAGGCAAAGGATGAGAGTGCGGTCGCCCGGAGTCTGGCCGGCCGGGAGTAACTCTTCCGTATGGTTGACAGCCGGGAGCGAGCCTTTGAGATAGTATTGGGCTGCAAATCCTGATACGAGCACTGCGATGAGCGAGGGTAGGAACAGTTCGGTGATGACTCCGCCTGTGGTGATCATGCCGCGTATCCAGAGCATGATGGTCGTGACGTCGCCTATTGGAGAGAACGCGCCGCCGGCATTGGCTGCTATGATAATCATGCCTCCGTAGATCATGCGGTCGTTATGGTCGTCGACGAGCTTGCGTAGCACCATGACCATGACTATCGAGGTTGTGAGATTGTCGAGTATTGCCGAAAGGACAAATGCCATGAACGTGATGCGCCAGAGCAGTTTGCGTTTGCTTGTGGTGGCAAGTGCGTCCTTTACGAAGAAAAATCCTCCGTTTGCATCCACAATCTCCACGATTGTCATTGCGCCCATCAGGAAGAACAGGATTTCACAAGTGTCGCCGAGGTGTTCGAGAAGTTGCGCTGATGTGTCGGCGCCGTGTTCAGGCGCATAACCGCAGGCGTAGAGAGTCCAGCAGACAACGCACATAAGAAGTGCGGGAACAGCTTTGTTGATTTTAAGCACGCTTTCAAGAGCGATGCACAGATAACCGAGAATAAAAAACGTGACGATAGCAGTTGTCATTTTCCTAAAAATTTAAACAGATTTCATGGTTTTAATTAGAGTTGATTTAATGATACCGAAGACAGCTCACGCCATATCAGCGACCTCCTTGTAAGAAAGTCCAATTTGACGCAAAGGTCGTAATTATCCATCGTAATGCAAAATTTACAATAATGAAATATTTCTTTAATTAGCTTATCTGCAAATCGGTAGAGAACTTTGTTTTAATCATGACAGTCAGGCGAGGCCACGTCACATTCGTGTCCCGCCTTGACTGCTAAAATTTAGAACGATGGATATAATAGAGGTTAGATTTTGATTTGTCGACTGATGAGCGTATTATTCTTCTTCTCGATGTTCCGCTGCTTATGTCACAAAAACGGACTAAGGAGGGTGTGTTTACCGCCGAACTGTCCGATGATATGCCGGATGATTGACCTGACTCAACCTGACATCCGGTTGCCGGACAGCCTCAAAAAAGCTGTTTATGGAATAAGGATAGAGTTAAGACATAAGTGAATTTTATGCCTTAACTCTAAAGTGGTGTTTAAGAATCGAGCCTGTCGTTATTGTTGGATTTATTTGAATTAATTGAACGACATGCGCGATATGTCCCGATTGACCCTATGATAATAAGAAGGAATATAAAAACTACTGATGTCCATTCTGAATTAATTATCAAAGTGTAGACAGGATATACTAAAAGGATGATTGAAACAATAAGTATTCCGATATAGTTTGATTTGCTCATATATATTGATTTATGTTTAGCAGAATTCAGCAATTCCAACCAATGCACCGCTCCATCCACCAACAGCACCACCGCTAACAGTTCCGACAACAGGAAGAGTGACTGTTCCAACGCCAGCACCTGCAAGAAATCCGAGGCCAGCTGAACCGGCAGTACCTGCTATACATTTTACAGCTGAAAGAATTGAATCTCCAATACCTCTTGATACTGGTTGGTTTTGGAGTTCTACAGCATATTGCATACCTAATATTGCGATATCTATTGATTCAATAAGACTATCATATTCTGTAACAGTAAGAGATTCTTTGTGATTATCCACTACTGAAATAAGTTTGCTACGGATAGACTCATAGTTATCACTGCTATTAAAATCAAGGGATTGATATCCTGCGACTACTGAGTAAACAGCATCTGAAATTGGAGCTGCACTGGTGCTTCTTGATTGTATAGTATTGTCCTCAAGAGTTTCAGCTTTTTCAATTGCTTGTTCGATTGAAGAATAGTTGAGGCTTTGGAAATATGTAAATAACTTCTGCCCATCAGTTTCTTCATCGTATGATTCGACTGTTGTGTTGTTGTCGAGTGGAGATTCATTGCTACAGCTATGAGTGATTAGCATAGTCGCTAGTACCATTACAATACTTGAGATCCCCATGATTACATTTTTTAGATTTTTCATTTTACTGGTTTTTAGTTAATATTAGAAAATTATGTAGACAAGCATTAATTGTCGAATATCATTGTAGTTTTTATATTTCAGACTTATTGCTCAATAATGTGAACTAATTGATTTGTCATTTGAATATTGATAGGGGTAACAGGCATACTGCGGCCAATAGAGCGAGTAGGACTATTGTTATTATCGCTGTTCCCCATCTGACTAACGATGGGGGTATTTCACCGATGAGTTTACGCACTTTTTCAGAACGAAGCTCTATTTTGTCGTGAGTGTCGGTTGATGTTTCCATTTTCAGTTTCCGAGTTCAAGTTGGTTTTTAACGAGATTGTAGTAGGCACCTTTCTTCTCTATGAGTGTGGTATGGTCGCCTGTTTCAACTACTTTCCCACTGTCAATGACGATTATCTGATCTGCGTTTTTGACTGTTGACAGTCGGTGGGCTACGACAATGACAGTCCTGCCTTTGTAAAATTCCGCAAGATTTTCAACTATAGCTCTTTCGTTCTTAGCATCGAGGGCATTTGTCGCTTCATCAAGGAAAATGAAGTCTGGATTCTTATAGACAGCACGGGCTATGAGAATACGTTGTTTCTGCCCTTGACTGAGACCAACTCCGTCACGACCAATCAATGTATTATATTTAAGCGGAAGTCCCATTATATAGTCATGTATGTTGGCTATGAGTGCCGCTTTTTCAAGACGACCGATGTCAATATCGCCATCGTCAATCGCAATGTTACGGGCAATGGATTCCGAAAATATCACTCCGTCCTGCATGACGACACCGCAATGCCGACGCCACCATTTCAGATTGTATTCATTGATGTTTCTGCCCGCAATTGAAATCGTCCCTGACATAACAGGGTAATATCCGAGCATAAGCTTTATCAATGTCGTTTTCCCACTTCCCGACGCACCGACAATTGCCGTGACTTTTCCTTCGGGTATCTTAAATGATACGTTTTCAAGAGTTCTCTTTAGGGCGTGCGGATCATATTTGAAATCAATATTGTCAAGGCATATTGATTTGCTTGAGATAAAAGACATAGATTGAATATCATTAGACTCTTCGTTTTTACCCTCGTGAATTTCATTTATGCGTTCAAGCGAAATTTTTACATCCTGTAAGGAGTAAATAAAAGCCATGAGCTGCTCTACCGGCGAGTTAAGTTGTCCAATTATGTACTGTACGGCAAGCATTGCTCCCAATGTCATCTGTCCGTTTATTACAGATGTGGCTGCAAGGACAGTTATAATTATATTTTTAACCTCATTAATGAAAATGGAACCCGCTTCCTGTGTCTGTTGGAGTTTTAAGACTTTCATTTGAACAGAGAATAAATCAGCTTGAGTATCTTCCCATTCCCAACGACGGCGTTGTTCACAATCCTGTAATTTTATTTCTTGTATGGATGTAATCAACTGGTATGTTTTGTTATGGTTCTTTGCCTGTTGTTCAAATAACTCATAATCCAAAACCTTCCTTTTTCTGAGAAAAGTAGTTATCCATAATCCATAGATGACGCTTCCAATTAAGAAAACGCCAAATACTAATTTATTATATATAAACAGTACGATTCCAAATATAAGGAAGCTTAGAAAAGTGAAAACGACCCCAAGTATTTGATTGGTAAGAAACGATTGTACCCTTGAATGGTCGTTTATTCTTTGTAGCAAATCTCCCATCAATTTCGTGTCGAAAAAATACATCGGCAATTTCAGTAACTTTATAAAAAAGTCACTGACAAGAGATATGTTGATGCGCATCGAGATGTGAAGCAATAGCCATCTTCGTATAAAGTCGGTAGCCGTGCGTCCAATGACAATCATCAGTTCTCCAAGGAGAACAAGCCAAATAAAGCTGATGTCGTCATGCTTTATACCGACATCTACTATTGATTGGGTGAGAAATGGTAATATAAGTTGTAAAATACAACTTATAAAAAGCCCTATAGCTATTTGAATAAAATATTTTTTATAAGGAGAGATGTATTTATTGAGAAAATTTAGAGAATGTACTTTTATATTCTTTCCTGAATCTGTTATTGAACCGAATTTTGATGTGGGTTCTAAAAATAACACAATTCCTTTTTCCTCACCATCTAAATTCATACTGATCCAGTGATTCTTAAATTCTTCAGTTGTATATATTATTTTGCCTTTTCCCGGATCTGAAATATAATATTTACCATCTTTTATTTTGTAAAGTATGACAAAATGGTTTTGATTCCAATGCAAGATACATGGGGCCGTTATTGAATTAAGATAATTTAAAGTGGTTTTTATTGGCTGACTTTTGAATCCTAAAAAAGTTGCTGCCTTACAAATGCCGAGTAAGGAAATACCTTCTGTTGTGGCATGACAGAAAGTTGATATAAATCCATTAGAATAGTGCTGTCCATAGTAAGTACAAATCATTTGCAGACATGCAATACCACATTGCATTGAATCTTCTTGCTTGATGAATGGAAATCGGCTGGCCATAATATGAATATAATGATTTATACGCGTTATCAAATTTATGATATAATATGTTAAAAAATCATCTATAATATTGGATAGTATGGGATTCCCTAAATTACCTTCCGTTTACTGTGGAATGATTTACATTGGCATCTGCATTTACAAGTTTACTTGTTCCTCGTTTCTGCCGACCCCATTGAAGATTGTAACTGACAGATATATATGGCATACGCATATTGAGTCGCATGTGTTGCTCGTTAGTATTCCATTTGCTTAATGATTTGGAACCTTGATCATATTTTCCGAACGGCATTATTACGCCTGCTCCGAATTCCCAATCTTTCCAATTATAGGATAAATCTATTATGGAGATGTCTTCGCCCCATGAGATTTTTTCACCCCACAAGTCTCGCTGTGCCCTTTTGTACTGTACTCCTAAGGTAAAGCCCCAGTGAGAGAGCAGCGCATTTATATCTCCGCTCCAACAATGATTATAGAGCTTGTAATTATTGCCCTTCATACGTTCCGCAGTATATTGCAATGTCCCGGATACAGTCATCCATGTCGGAATAACTTCAATCTGCGGAGCTATCCAGAAACTTATGTTGTCTAATCCTTTGCTGTTTTCGTAAGAAGTTATAAGCCTATCATTGTTCCAGTAAAGATAAGGCGTGATTGCATTTGGGCTTGAAAAGGCTCTGGCACCAAACGAACCTGAAACATGGGGTAGGTTGTAACTGTATCTTAATGAAAGCATGTATGATGATGAGGTTTGCAAATCGGGATTTCCGATTCTCCATTGGAAGCCATCAAGTTGTTGCGGTGCAATATTGGTAGCGGCAAGAGAGGGAGCCGATTGCCATGATGTGAAACTGAGACGGAACTGATGATTTAGGTTAGGTGAATAAGTTAAGGTAGCTTGTGGTCGGAGATTCCAGGAATGATTGCCTTGATTGGTTTCTTTGAAAAGGAACGAGGTATATTGCACACCAAGTCCTCCTGTTAAAGAAACTTTGTTAATACGGTGAAAATATTCGGTAAAGAAATATGCCTTGTCTTGATGTTGATGGAATATTTCCCCGTCAAGATTCTTGTATGTTGAGCGATTGCGGTTTGCTGTGTAAGACGCTCCGGCGGTAAAGCGCGAGTTTCTCCATTGCTTTATATAGTTTGTCTCAACGCCATACGCCTGATTCCAATCTTTTATATAAGTATGGACATCATTTATAAGTTGCGACGAACCTGATGTTTTCTCAACATAATCAGAATATGAGTGTCCGGAATATAATGACGCGCTGAAATCTACAACCAAAGTCTGTCTGTTTGAAAAATGTTGCTCAAGATAGGCAGAAAACGAGGGTGTTGTGCCTGTATTTCCATGAGAATCCGTGAGATTAATATCGTTTTCGCCATTACTGAGGCTCAACAATCCATTATATAGCCATTTATCAGTAAAACTGCGGTTGGCCTGAAGAGCCACATAAAACACAGTTGTGTCCGGCTTAATGTAGTTATAAGACATCCACGTTGCGCCTTGACTGTTGTCAAGTTCTCCACCTAACGGTGTTTCCGTTCTTGTCAATGATTCCCCATTGGGATAAGTAAATGTTTCCTTATATTCGCGGTATGCTTTCATGTCATCGGTCAGTTTGAAATATCCACCGACACTCCATTGCGACCTACCAACATTGAACTTTGCATCCGTCCGGTAATATCCCCATTTTTCATTGATCGCCTGTTTTCCCTCCAACATTAAAGAACCGCCGAGGGTAGGATTGATAACGATAAAGTTGAGCACATAGTTAGCTCCGTTATAACGCAGTCCCGGATTATCGATCCATTCAACACGCTTTATCGTTTCCGGCAGAAGTGCTTTAATTTGCTCGATGGTCGTAACCCTGCCGTTGATTCTTACCTGCACCGACTGTCCTGCAGCGCTTATTGAACCCAAGGCATCGTTTACTATAAGAGTAGGTATCATCAGATTGCGGAGTAATTGCATGCCATTTTTTGAGTTGTCAACCGCGCTTTTCGAAGGATGGTAAACTTCCATATCAGATTTTCGGATGACTTTTGGTGCTTGCACAACAATTTCATCCAACGATGTAGACACAATAGTGTCTGAGATCTGAGCAAATGACATCAAACCACAGATGTTGCATAATATGAAGATGTAAAGGCGGAATAATTTCATAATTAAGATTTTGTGATTTTGTTATAGTAGGCTTCAAGGCAATTATTAAGGAGGTCTGGTGCTTTTTGCATACACTGACATAGATTATATTTGCCTCCATGAAATAAATTACGTTCTCCATACCATGCACATTTCCCATTACATATAGGTAGAAAGAAACAATCTCTACATTCTTTATCATTATACCACGCACATGCGGTATGATAACGATAAAAAATTTGTGGGTTTTTAATTTTTGGATCGTTAATATACCCTACAATCTTTGTTTCATCTGATACATCATTCCAACATTTATATATTTCCCCATATGGACCAATGATAAAAGAATTGACACACATAGCGCAGCATGTTTTAGCCTTATGGAGGGTAGGATATATACTGTCGTTCAAATCCCCATTAGAAAAAAGATTGAAAAGAAGCTCTGCTGTCTCCCATCGGCTAAAGGATGGCTCTACGAGATTTGTTTTAGAATCATTTTCTAATCTAATAATACCCGGGTAAACAATTATATTTGAACTACCAACTTCTGTTTCTATAAATTTTTTAACTATAAAGAAGTCGTCTAAGTTCGTTTTATCAATATTTACACGTATGTGGATTTTAGTTGTAGTAAGTTCTCTAACAATATTTTTTATGTTAGATACAATAATATCGAACGTCGGCTTTAGCGATTTTTTTAGTGACCGCAGGTGATTATGTCTTTCTTTTTGACCATCTAAAGTGATTTGAATTATATCTAATGGATACTTTTTAAATAATGATATTGCCTCCTCATTAAAAAGATATCCATTAGTTATTATGGAATGTTTTTGAATTTTTACATCTTTTTCGATATTCAGTCGGTCTAATATTGAATTTATAACTGAAAGAGACATAAGGGGTTCTCCTCCATACCATTTGAGATCAATATTAGATTTACCTTCATTGTCTCGAATAAAACTAATTAATTTCTCGACAACAGAGGGTGTCATATACCGTGCTCTCTTATCTGTCTCAAAGCAATAAGGACAAGCGAAATTACAATTTAGGCTCGGTACCAACACTAAATTCAATTTAGATTTATTGTGTTGAACAGCTTGAGTGATGAATTGGCTTTCATGTATGAAATCTTCATCAGACGTTGCACTTCCAATAAATCCCTGAGATGTAAGAATATTCGAAGATTCTTCATCTAAAATAGCCAGATTTAGAGGAGTTTTACTTTGAGAAACATCTTTCAGATGGTTGAATACATGAGGAGTAAGTTCAATAAAGGAGTTTGTTCTGGAAGAATATCCTAAATTGACTCCCGTTGAACTAGTGAAGAAATAGCAATATCGAGATAATACCATAGTCTTTCAGGATTGATTTATTGTTATGCGGAGATTTCAAAATCTCCGCATAACAATAAAAATAGAGATTAGTTACTCTTTATCGGTTTTTCGGGTTTCTCGGGCTTTTCGGGCTGAGTGGTATTGCTGTTGCCAATCCAGCAATCACAAGTACATTCCTGTGCGGTGTCATTGACCTGGTTGCTTACACCGCCCTTTACATTTACAGCATCCTCTTCTGAGAGGAGTTCACTGGGCTTAATGATACGAGTTTCCATATTGGAAAAAATTTTAATAAGTGTCTACTCTATTCGCTTTTCGACTTCTGCGCTCCTATCCGGAGAGGATTTGCTTTGAGCAACTATAGTTGAATATATCCTTGAGCAATCCAAGTCTCTCCGATAATCTCTATTTTATAGAGACCGGGAATTGAAATTTGGAATGAGGTATTTATCTCGGAGTCATATTCGATGATGTTATTGTTTAGGTAGAGGAAAACTTCTCCGGTAGCATCTCCATCATATAAAATATTAATGGAATTACTTTCTGCATTGTACCATGCCTCTATATTATCCATGCGCATAGGAGCGCGATGCCTTCCTGATGTTTCGGTGTATTGAGAATATTCCAATACAATTCCTTTAGAAGAGGTGTCTTCATTTGACCCTTGTGCTATAGCATGTAGTGCAAATGTCATAATTACAAGAATGAGGGTAAAAATCTTTTTCATGTCTATATGTGTTTTGATTGATTTTGATGTTGCAAAATTACAATGGCAAACATTCATGCTCCAAAACAAAACTTTCATATTAGAAAGATTTTTATTTGAGTAATGCGCAGTAAATTAAGAAAATATAAAATTGAGAAATTGATTATTTTGGAACATTATTATTTAAACTTTCAGAAGTGCTGTCTTCTGAAAGTTTTTGGAGGAATTTTCTGAGGTTTGTAGTCTTTGGCCGCATCCCTATTTTCTGTCGGATTGACCAACTAAGGTTATATTGGCTCTTAAATCTGGTTATAAGTTCATATTCTTTTCCAGATAGTCCACAAAACATTGCGCACATATAGCGAAGCTCTTGTGCCGAGAACGTATTTGCCTCTATGAACTTTCTTAAAAATGGATTATTATTTGCGATAGCATCAAGTATTCTTTCCCAAGGAATATCTGCGATATTAAATGGATCTTTTTTTGAATCAGACTCAACTTCGTTTTGCATTAATGATGCGTTTAGAACTTTTTGATGGATATCCTTTAGCTCTTCTGAGTTGATTGAATTGTCTGTAATGGCATACAACAATTTGGAGAGAACTTTCAATGTTAGCCCCCTCTTTGATAGGATTGAGACGCTTTGTCGAGTCATTTTTTATTACAAAAATAGCATATAAATCATTCATTTAGAAAATAAAAGTTTCATATGCTGTTTTTGTAATCCAATGATAACTAAATAAATATGCTAAATAAAAGTGCTGATTTTTGGGCGAAATTTGTCATGCTTTCATTTGTTGGAATATGTCATAAATTTTTTAGAAGTTTACGCACGTAAATTCCAATGTTTGTCTCGTGCTTGTCTATGCCGAGTTTTTTGCGTATGCCACTGCTGATGTTTACATGGCTACGTTTCTTCATGTAGTTACCGACTTCCTTTCCTCGTAAGCCAATTGCGTAAAGACAAACATAGTTGATTTCGCTGACGGTCAGGTCATGCTCCTCGAAATACTGGATAAATCGTGGATGGGAGGCCTGAAATGCCAGACGGTTACTGTTCATAAACTCCTCGGTATTGTCAGTGAGTTCTTTGATCCATGACTCGTAAGGCTTTTCGTATTGGTCATTATCGGTTATATAACCTGCCATTAGGGCATTCAGCATTTCGATGCGCACTTTTATGGCCTGTTGAACTTCAGAAGGCAGTTCCTCCTGTGAGTCTATCAGTTCTTTCAGACTCGCGCTCTCATTTTCGAGAGTCTCGACGCGGTGAGCCAGATTTTCAGCCTCCAATGCTTTTTTATCCCTTTCCAGCTGAAGATTTTTATTTTCGAGAGACAGTTTCTCTCGTTCAGATTTCAGCCTTTCATTTTCCAATTCGGTGATTTTAGATTGTTGGATAGCTTTATCCTTTTCAGCTTTGAGACTCTCATTTTCAAGTTCAGTCGTCTTTGCTCGTTCAAAAGCTAACTTTTTTTGAGCCTTATTGCTGTAGAAAAGTAAGTATAAGATAATAATCACTAATATTAGAAATATAATCCCGCCGATACTTCTCCAAATAATTTTGGCATTTTCCCGTGCATAATGTTGGGCTTTGAGTTCGATTTGATGTTTTTCTTCGATAGATTTTACCTGTTTTTCAAATTTCTGTAAATTTATTGAATCTTGTTTATGACAGAATCGTTTGTATTTCTCCAAAGCATCTTTGTAACACCCAGTACCTTCAAGTGCAGGAATAGATATAGATAAATATCTAATAGTGTCATAGGGTTGCCCACTTGTTATAACGTAATCAAGTGCGCTGTTGGCTTTTTCGTAATTTCCTGTTTGGGTATAAGCAAGAGCAAGATTGAGAATATCATTTTGAGAACTTATATTTTCTTCTTGTATGTGAATTAGATCCCTTATTTCATCTTCAGATCCAAATTTTAAAGCGTAGGATAATTGTTGTCTTTGAATTCTATGTCTCTGGGTTAGATTCAGCATATTGAATTTAGTTAGTAAGTTCAATATGCTATCACATTGATGCTGATTCTCTAAAAGAATAGACCCATTTAGTGCGTTGAGAAGACAATCTAATTCAGAATCTTTAAGAGATAGGCCATTGTATATATCTGCCGCTTTCAAATATAGTTTTATATAATTGTCAAACTCGTAAAATTCATAATATAATCCACCTTGAGCAACTAAAAGTCTTGCGATTGTTAAAGAATCCTCACTTTCATTAGCGATGTGAATTCCTTTAGCGAATGAATTCAACGCATTGTCACGATCTCTCTTATTTAGAAAGATGACTCCTTGATAGTAATATGTCCTGAGTTTTTCATCAGGAGTTCCCTTTTTGAGATAATAGTCTATGGCCGGTTGGAGGACGTCAAAAGCTGTGGTGTCGATATAGTTCTTATCGAGAGCCATAGACATGAGGAGGGCATATCGGGCCTGTTCTTTTTTTGAACCAAGCTCCGATTTTTCAATTTCATTAAGAATGATCAAAGCTGAATCAGGATGAGCCTCCATTAGGTATTCTGCACGGTCAAGAGCCTCTTGCTGCTTTTGATTAGAGCAGGAAGCAGTGCAACAAGCTAACAATAGTAGCATAAGGAGATGACGTATTGATCTCATGATATCAGTGAAGTTACTATGCGACGAATTTGTTGAATCAGGATTGGTGATTGACAAATATAGCATTAATTATTGATATAAAAAAGTCAATCAAATCATTTAAGAGAGTAGCGGCATAGGGGGATTGCCGCACAGGTCTTATTAAAACTGATATGGAAAAATGGGGTCAAGAATGGGCGGGAAGCCTCTCGCTGCGCCTTCTATTCTTTAATTGGAGAATGGGGTCGTGTCGGATAAAGGCGCTGCACTTTTCAAAAGTGTAGCAGAAAATTCATTGATAATATATCCCCGCCTGACATGATCTAATCTTTCTGTCAGGGCTTCATTATGTCGCGTATTGCGAGTGAGGCGAGGGTGATTCCGAAAATTGCGGTTATGTGCATCATCGCTCCGTTGGTTGCGACTTTATTATAGGTCATGGCTCCCGAACGGTCGGCCATTTCCTTTGCGTCGGGATGATTGGCAACAAGCTCGTCGGAGTAGACGCATTTGAATTTATTAGCCGGAAAAAGTCCGCTTTTTTTGAATTTCCGTCGTAGAGCGGCCGCGAGCGGACATCCCTTGACTTTCCAGAACTCAGCCACGGCTATGCGTGAGGGGTCGGTCTTCAGTGCCGCACCCATTGACGAGTAGAAGTGCAGCCTGCGGTCGCTCCCTGCCGTCTCTGCCATAGCTTTCGTTGCGTTGAGGATAAGCCGGGCCTTGTCTGAGAGAGAGTCTATGGCATCAATGACCACGTCGTAGTCCGTCAGGACATAATTGTCCTGCGTGGCTTCATTGTAGAAATCATGTATCGCCACGATTCGGGCATCGGGATTTATTTCAAGCAGCCTCTGTTTCATGGCCTCCACCTTGACTTCCCCGACGGTTTTTGTGGTAGCAGGAAGCTGGCGGTTTATGTTTGACATGGCAATGCGGTCGGCGTCAACGAGCGTCAGATTTGCGAAACCGCTTCTGACAAGAGTTTCTGCCGCCCAGCTGCCGACGCCTCCAATGCCGAATATGATAACCCTTGTTTGGCCAAACGATTCAAGATTCCGGCGGCCTGTGAGCAGGGCGGTACGGTTGAAGATTTCTTCGCGGTTCACTGATGGTGATAGTAAATGATTAGCAGATGTGGGTCAGCTCGATTCGCTGGCGGTGTCGCGCTTTTTTGCAAGCGACATTTTGAGGCGCGACCATACGGATGGCTCATCCATGCGCAGGTGGACGTTGACATCTGAATTGTGTTTGTTGAGGAAGATCATGGAGTTGCGCAACACTATGGCCAGACATGTCTCGAATTCGAGAATCTCATGAATGTGGCGCAGAGGGATAGCTGCAAACGGTGATCGCGGATCGACGCTGCCTATATAAAGGTCGTTTTCGTCAATAACGATTCCATGATTTTCAAGCGCATGGGTGAAGAGAAGTCCGAGATTGAGTTCATCGGGCGAGGCAGGGGGACGCTTATACAGCTTATAGATTTTGTCGATGACTTGTTTTGTTACCATATCGTCTAAATATTCGTTAGCTTATGCCCTTAGTGGCAGGCAATCGGATTGTAGGGCGTTCATTGTGAGGTAGGAAAAAGTCTGTGATGAATTTTAGCTGTGCAAGTGAATGTCTGCACCTTTAAAACAACGATTTCGTGCTTTGTGTTTATGGAACGAGTGTTAAAATTGAGAATTTATGGTATCTGATAATCGAATTCTTCCGGCTTTCAGTCGGTAAAGATTCTATTGATGTGGATATTGAGGGCTGTTACTATTGTCGGTTATTAAAAAGCGCAGGGGCATAATTAATTCCGGAAGTAATTAAAATTATGCCCCTGCGCGGGTATTGGACGAAGTTAATCGTAAGCTTACATCATGCGAGGAATCCGAGAAGGACACCGGCGGCCACGGCCGAACCGATCACACCTGCTACATTCGGGCCCATAGCGTGCATGAGCAGGTAGTTGCTGGGATCGTATTCAAGACCGAGGTTATTGGAAATGCGGGCAGACATCGGTACGGCCGAAACGCCGGCATTGCCGATAAGCGGATTGATCTTCTTTGATTTCGGCAGGAAGAGGTTGAAGAGCTTCACGAAGAGAACACCGCTGGCCGATGCGATCACGAAGGCCATGAAACCGAGAAGGAAGATGCGGATGGTCTCGGAGGTGAGGAACTCGGAAGCCTGTGTCGATGCGCCGACTGTCATGCCGAGGAGGATGGTGACAATGTCGGTGAGGGCATTGCTTGCGGTCTTGGCAAGACGATTGGTCACGCCGCACTCACGCAGCAGGTTGCCGAAGAAGAGCATGCCGAGCAGTGGCAGACCTGACGGAACGACGAAGCAGGTGAGAATCATACCGACAATCGGGAAGATGATTTTCTCGTTCTGCGACACGGCGCGAGCGGGCTTCATCTTGATGATTCGCTCGTTTTTGGTGGTGAGCAGACGCATCAGCGGTGGCTGGATCACAGGCACGAGAGCCATGTAAGAGTAAGCCGATACGGCAATCGCACCCATGAGGTTAGGCGCGAGTTTCGACGAAAGGAAGATAGCCGTAGGGCCGTCGGCACCGCCGATGATAGCAATCGCACCGGCCTGATCTGGAGCAAAGCCGAGCAGCAGGGCCACCATGTATGCTCCGAAGATACCGAACTGTGCGGCAGCACCGATGAGCATGAGTTTCGGGTTTGCGATAAGAGCTGAGAAGTCGGTCATAGCTCCGATTCCGAGGAAAATCAGCGGGGGATACCATCCAGCGCTTACACCATTGTAAAGAATATTGAGCACCGAGCCCTCTTCATAGATACTGATTTCAAGACCGGCGGTGGTGTTGAAGGGGACGTTGCCGATAAGTATACCGAAGCCGATGGGCACAAGGAGCATCGGTTCGAAATTCTTCTTAATAGCGAGCCAGATGAAGAACAAGCCGACCAGCAGCATCACCAGATGCTGCCATGTGGCGTTGTAAAAACCTGTCAGATGCCAGAACTCCTGAAGGTTTTGAAGTAAGAATTCGCTAAACATAATGTTTGATAATTACTTAGATGTGAGGTTTTCAAAAAGTGTGATGCTTTGTAGACACTCACTCTATTTATTCGAGGGTAATGAGGGCTGTACCCTGAAGCACTGAGTCGCCGGCGTTGACGTTGATTGCTGCAACCTTGCCGTCTTGGCCTGCATGGATGGCGTTTTCCATCTTCATCGCTTCAAGCACGGCTACGGAGTCAGACGATCTGACCGTATCGCCTACTTTCACGTTGACGGATATTACCACGCCGGGGAGGGGGGCTTCAACAGTGTAGCCGCCGGCTTTGACCTTAGGTTTGTTGATGACCTTCGCTCCGCTTTCGGTGCGCGGTGCGGCAGAGGGGCGGGGTGCGGTAACGATGTTGACAGGCTTTTCGGTCTTCTGAAGCTCCACTTTGTAGGGAACACCGTTGACCTCAACCTTAGCGAGATTGTTGTCGATATCGCCGATTTTCACCGTGTAGAGGTTACCGTTGATTCTATATTTATACTCTTTCATTTCTGTTTTAGATGTTTCAGTGTTTGAATACTGTGAAATTAAAATTAACGATGCGGAAGCTCGCGGAGACTGTAGATCTTCGAGCTCCATGGTGAATATGCTCGGCGTACCTTATTGATGGTAAGGATTGTGCTTTCGCGGTCGTGAGCATCAAGATGTTCGGCAAGCGCGGCTGAGATTGCCGCGATGACTTCGCCGGAATCCTGTTCGTGGTGGTGGTCCTCGATTTCGTTTTCATCGCTGGCAAGAGCTTTCACTTTGCGTTTGCGTGAGATTGAAGCTCCGATGCTGTTGATGATATAGAAACAGATTGAGAGGATCACGAGTGCCGAGAACACGATACACATGGCCATGACTGCCATTGCGAATCCGTGGGGGTCATGCTCGGCGAAGCTGTCCACCTTGTTGTTGGTGCTCTTGATGATGTTGTTGCTCGACGGAGTGATGTAGTGTGATTCAGAACCGTCGCGCACTTCCCAGTCATCAGGGTTGTTGATTCCGCCTTCACCGTCGGCCTTGCGGGCATACGACTGACCCGGCAGCAGTGTTCCCGGGACAACGATTTCGTCAATGAGACTGAGTCCGTTGGCATCATAGATGGCAATGTAGTTGTCTTCGCCGGGAGTGAAGGTGAAATTGGTGTGGAACGTACCCTTGTTGGGTTCGCCGTCAGCCCAGAAAAGCACGTGCTGACGCGCGGGAATATCGGTGTTCACGTCACCGAGGGGAACGGGGTAAAGCGTATTGTTGCTGCGGTCGTTGGTCAGAAAGACACTTGAGATTTCGAGCGGAGCGAAGGTCGAGTTATAAAGCTCGATCCACGCCGAGTAGCGTCCGAAATCGTCGACCACGCTTGTGGAGTCGTTGACGATCATAACCTCGTTGATGCGCAGGCCGCGACGCCCTTGGGCGGATATGGCTGATACGCATGCGAGAGTCACCAACAGCAGCGTTAAAAGTCTTTTTTTCATAACTTTTGTTGAGATGATTAGTAAGATTTACAGGCTGTCCGCACCACGTATGGAAGATTGATGTCTGCCACACGGATGCGAGAAAGTGACCCTCTCAGAGAGGTATGTTGCCGTGTTTCTTGGCAGGGTTGACAACCTTCTTGGTAGCGAGCTGCTGAAGGGCGCGGATGATGCGGAAACGGGTGTTGCGCGGTTCGATCACATCGTCGATATAGCCGTAGCGGGCTGCGTTGTAGGGGTTGCAGAAGAGTTTGTTGTATTCGTCTTCTTTCTCGCGGAGCACCTTGGCGGGATCGTCGGATGCCTTTGCTTCCTTGGCATAGAGAACCTCGACAGCGCCGGCGCCGCCCATCACGGCGATTTCTGCGGTAGGCCATGCGTAGTTCATGTCGCCTCTGAGCTGCTTGCATGACATCACGATGTGTGAGCCGCCGTAGCTCTTCCGGAGTGTGACAGTCACCTTGGGAACTGTCGCCTCGCCGTAGGCATAGAGAAGTTTCGCGCCGTGGAGAATCACACCGTTGTATTCCTGACCTGTTCCGGGGAGGAAGCCGGGTACGTCGACAAGTGTCACCAGAGGAATGTTGAACGCGTCGCAGAAACGGACGAAGCGTGCGCCCTTGCGCGATGCGTTGCTGTCGAGCACACCTGCAAGATGTTTGGGTTGGTTGGCCACAACTCCGACTGCCTGGCCGTTGAAACGGGCGAAACCGATGATGATGTTCTTGGCAAACTCACGCTGGATTTCAAGGAACTCTCCGTTATCGACAATCGCGTTGATGACCTCATACATGTCGTATGGACGGTTGGCCGAGTCGGGGATGATTTCATTGAGAGAATCTTCGAGACGGTCGATGGGGTCGTTACATTCAACCAGCGGCGGTTCTTCGAGATTGTTCTGTGGGATGTAGCTGAAAAGCTTGCGGATGATGCGGAGTGTTTCTTCTCCGTCTTCTGCCGCGAAGTGGGCGACACCGCTCTTCTGGGAGTGTACGGTTGCGCCGCCGAGTGCTTCTTGGCTGACATCTTCGCCGGTCACGGTCTTGACCACCTTCGGACCAGTAAGGAACATGTAGCTGATGCCCTTGGTCATGATGGTGAAGTCGGTGAGCGCGGGTGAGTATACAGCACCGCCAGCACACGGACCAAGGATGCCTGAAATCTGAGGAATCACACCCGATGCAAGGATGTTGCGCTGGAAAATTTCAGCATAGCCTGCGAGAGCGTTGATGCCTTCCTGGATACGTGCGCCGCCCGAGTCGTTAAGACCGATGACGGGAGCGCCCATCTTCATGGCCATGTCCATGATTTTGCAGATCTTCAGAGCCATGGTCTCGCTGAGCGAGCCTCCGAACACTGTGAAGTCCTGAGCGAATACATAAACGAGGCGGCCGTCGATTGTACCGTAGCCGGTCACGACGCCGTCGCCGAGATAACTTTTCTTTTCCTGACCGAAGTTGTAGCAACGGTGGCGGACAAACATGTCGATTTCTTCAAAAGAACCTTCGTCGAGAAGCTGGGCAATACGCTCGCGAGCTGTGTATTTACCTCTTTCATGCTGTTTCTGGATAGCTTTTTCGCCACCACCCAGACGAGCTTCTTCGCGAAGGGCGATAAGCTCTTTTACTTTTTCAAGCTGGTTACTCATCTGTTATGAGATTATGTAAAAGTGTTTTGAAAATTATGGTTTAAGTATGAGTTTGCGTGGATTCTCTTACTTTTTTGCCGGATCTTCGCAAAGTTCAATGAGAGTGCCGCAGGTCGATTTCGGGTGGAGGAAGGCGATGTTGAGACCTTCAGCGCCTTTGCGGGGTGCTTTGTCGATGAGGGCGCAGCCTTTTTCCGATACTTCAGCGAGAGCGTTGGCAACACCATCCTCGATAGCGAATGCGATGTGCTGGATGCCTCCGCGGCCACCGTTCTTTTCGATGAACTTTGAGATGGCGCTGTCAGGCGAAGTGCCTTCGAGAAGCTCGATTTTGGTCTGTCCGACCTTAAAGAATGCTGTGCGCACCTTCTGATCCTCTACTTCTTCGATTGCGAAGCATTTGAGCCCGAGGGTGTTTTCGTAGAATGCGATTGCTGCCTTGAGATCGGGCACTGCGATACCCACGTGTTCGATGTGTGAAATATCCATGATAGTGATGGTTAGAATTGGGGTTTTCAGTAATACATTTTTTGTTGGTGTCGGCATGCCTTCATAGAGTTGCAAGGAGCTTTCACCGTTGCAAATTTAAGTATAAAAATCGGTGATAACAAACTTATAATTACCCAATAATTCCGCAATCCTCCATAAATTCAGAAAGAAAAATGAAAATATCCCCCTGTCAGGCTGAAAACCCATCATCTCCTGCAACAATAGTCTTCAGAAACAGTGTCTTGATGGATCTATAGGTACAAAAGATGCAGAAATAACAAAAATAACATATCGCTGATAATATTGATACATCAGGAGTTGAAAGATGTCCTTGTCAACATTCCGTCAGTAGACCAAGATATGTTATTTTTGTTGTTTCTGCATTTATCTACTCCAAAGCAGGAGGAGTAGGAATGGGTGATTTCAGGCGTTATGCCTTGGCCTCGGTTGCCGCGCGTTCGATTGCGAGACCACGTTTGTAGTTCTCAAGATAGGCGTTGAAACCTGCCACGTCCTCAGGGGTGGGGGCGATTTCAGTGCCTGCGTCTCCGAGGAACACGCGGTCGTTGAGGTATCCTGCGAGCGATTGTCCCTTGATGTTGTTGACAAGGAAGGAAGCAAGGAGTGCTATGCCCCATGCTCCGCCTTCGCCGGCGGTTTCCATGACGGAAATCGGAGAGTTGAGAGCTGACGCGAGTATGCGCTGGCCGACTCCGGGAGTCTTGAACAGACCTCCGTGGCCTGTGATTCGGTCGACCTCCACTTTCTCGTCATTGAACAGGATGTCATTGCCGATTTTCAACACGCATACCGACGCATAGAGATTGGCGCGCATGAAGTTCGCAAGATTGAATTTGTCGGATGCCGAGCGCACGAACAGCGGGCGTCCTTCCTCAAGGCCGGTGATAGGCTCTCCTGAATAATAGTTGTAGGAGATGAGACCTCCGCAGTCTGTGTCGCCGTTGAGGGCGTTGTTGTAGAGAAGTCCGAACACCTGATTCATGTTGACGGGGATTCCGAGCAGTTCCTGATACTCCTTGAAGAGATTGACCCATGCGTTGAGATCGGAAGTGCAGTTGTTGCAGTGGACCATTGCGACGAGACTGCCGTCGGGGGTAGTCACCATGTCAATCATCTCGTAGGGCTTCGAAAGTTCCTTTTCAAGCACTATCATTGAGAATGATGATGTTCCGGCCGATACGTTTCCTGTGCGCTGGAGCACGGCGTTGGTCGCAACCATACCTGTTCCGGCGTCACCTTCGGGCGGACAGAAGGGTATGCCCGGTTTCAGATGCCCTGAAACGTCGAGACGCATAGCGCCTTCGGCTGTGAGCTTTCCTGATTCTTCACCGGCCACGAGCACTTTAGGCATGATGTCGAGCAGTTTCCACGGGAATCCCTTGGGCGCTACAAGATTGTCGAACTTTTCAACCATTTCGGCTGAATAGTCCTTGGTAGCAGGGTCGATGGGAAGCATGCCTGAAGCGTCGCCGACACCGAGGACTTTTTCGCCTGTCAGCTGCCAGTGGATATAACCGGCAAGAGTGGTGAGGTAGTCGATGTCCTTGACGTGTGGCTCTTCGTTAAGAATGGCCTGATAGAGATGCGAAATGCTCCATCTCAGCGGGATGTTGTAGACGAAGAGCTCTGACAGCTCGGCAGCTGCCTTGCCGGTATTGGTGTTGCGCCATGTGCGGAACGGGACAAGTATGTCGGCATCTTTGCCGAATGGCATATAGCCGTGCATCATTGCGCTGATTCCGATTGCGGCAAGATTCTCGATCTCGATGTCGTATTCCTTGCGGACATTTGCACGCAGGTCGGCATAGCAGTCCTGAAGACCATACCAGATGGCTTCGGTGCTGTAGGTCCAGAGTCCGTCGGAAAGCTGGTTTTCCCATTCGTGCGAACCTTGGGCAATGGGCTTGTTTTCCTCGTCGATAAGGACGGCCTTGATTCTTGTCGAACCGAACTCGATGCCGAGGATGGCCTTGCCTTGGGCGATGGTTGATTTAGGATCTGAATTCATATCTCAGTCTATCGCTGTGATTAGAGGTAGAGTGATTTGTTGAGCATGTAGTAGACTTCACCCATGCGGAGTGAGTTCTTGAAATTCTCGATGGTGGTATCCTTGTCGATATGTATCATTTCGATTCCTGCGATTTCTGCGTAATCTTCCCAGAATTCGGGTGTGACAGCATACGAGAAACATGAATGGTGTGTGCCGCCGGCAAGAATCCATGCGGTTGCGCCTGTTTCGAAGTCGGGCTGCGGAATCCAGAGAGCCGATGCCACGGGGAGCTTGGGCAGCGGTTTTGACTTGATGCAGTCAACATCGTTGACGATGAGGCGGAAGCGGTTGCCCATGTCGACGACGGTAGCTGTCACGCCCTTGCCCGGCTTGGAAGTGAAGACGAGACGTGCGGTCTGCGATTTGCGTATACCGATGCCGAGGAAGTGGACTTCCAGACGGGGACGCTCTTCAGCGATGAGGGGACACACTTCAAGCATGTGGGCCTGAAGGATCGAGCTTTCTTTGCCGTTGAAATTGAGAGTGTAGTCTTCGAGGAATGAGCATCCGCCTTCCATTCCGCGTGTCATTACCCAGAGTGTGCGGTAGAGCGCTGCTGATTTCCAGTCGCCTTCCGCACCGAAACCATAGCCTTCGGCCATGAGTCGCTGTGATGCGAGACCGGGAATCTGGTCAAAGCCACGGCCTGTCACATCGATATTTGCATCGCCGAGGTCGTCGAAGTTGGTTGTGAAACCCTTGGCGCCTTTGTCCTTGAGCATGGCGCGGAGAGTGAGTTCGGCCTTGGCTGCGTTCCATACCTTTGTATATCCTTCGGTGTTCTTGTCTTCAAGAGAGGCATCGTGGGCATAGAGGCTGAAATATTCGGCTACGAGGGCGTCGACATCCGCGTCTTTCACTTCGTCGAAATACTTCATGAGCGAGCTGAAAGGCATGTAGTCCACATGGTAGCCGAGACGGATTTCAGCTTCAACCTTATCGCCGTCGGTAACGGCAACGTTGTTCATCTGGTCGCCGAGACGGATGATGAGCATGTCCTGAGCGTCGGCCCAGCCGATGCAGACGCGCTGCCATACGGCGATGCGTTCGAGAGTCTTCGGGTCTTTCCAGTAGCCGGTGACAACCTTGCGGCGTACACGCATGCGGGCGCAGATGTGTCCGAACTCACGGTCGCCGTGGGCACTCTGGTTAAGGTTCATGAAGTCCATGTCCATTGTGTCCCAAGGTATTTCGGCATTATACTGGGTGTGGAAGTGGAGCAGGGGTTTGGAAAGAACCTTGAGTCCGTGGATCCACATCTTGGCTGGAGAGAAGGTGTGCATCCATGTGATGATGCCGGCACAACGGGGATCGTTGTTGGCTGCCTTCATGATATCCTCGACTTCGTGCGAGGAGTTGGCTGTGCCCTTATATACGACTTTGACAGGCAGGAGTCCTGAATTGTTTAGACCGTCGACCATTTCTTTTGAATGTGCGTCGACACTGACAACGGCATCGCCTCCGTAAAGGAGCTGTGCGCCGGTTACCCACCATATTTCATAGTTTGAATACATAGCTGTAATGGTTTTTAGAGAGTTGTTTATTATTGGATTTGTTAGATTTTAAATTGGGGATGGGAGAGATAGACGTGGTCGTTGAAGCGGTAGAGCGAAGCTCCGCGTCGCGAACCGGTTTTGTCGATATATTCGGTCTTTTCGATGCAATGTGTCTCGGCCACGCGCTTGCGGAAGTTGCGTTTGTCGAGCGGTTCGCCGAGTATGGTCTCATAGAGCGACTGGAGCTGCGTTAATGTGAACATGGCCGGAAGCAGGTTGAACCCGATGGGTTCGTGTGAGCATTTGGCGCGTATGAGTTCGAGCGTCTTTTTGACCATTTCGGGGTGGTCGAAGCCGAGGGGTGGCAATTTGTCGATTTCGATCCAGACGGCCTCGTGCTTTTCAAGAAGTTCGAGGTTGTATTCATCCGGACCGAGCAGAGCGTAATATGCGACCGAGATTACACGTTCGCCCGGATCACGGTTGATTGCTCCGAACGCATGGACCTGTTCCATGTAGATGTCTTCGAGACCTGTCAGATGACGGAGGACACGTCGGGCAGCGTCGTCGACGCTTTCGTCTTCCTGTACGAATCCGCCCATGACTGACCATTTGCCCTTTTCAGGTTCAAAACGGCGCTTGGTGAGCAGTAGGCACAGTTTCCCGTTGACCAGACCGAATATAATGCAGTCGACAGAGACAAAAAAGCGTGGGTTGTTTGAGTAGAACATCTTGGGAACGTGTATTAAAAGGAAGAGTCTTGGAAATGTGTGCCGGAGAAAAGTTTCCGGCACACTTCCATGTTTCAATTTTTATTACCAGAAATAGATGTAGAATGCGACTGTGATGCCGAGGATGATTATTGAGTTGATAACATCCCATTGGTTCCAGCTTGCACGTGTAGCGGCACGCTGTTCGGGGGTTGATGTACCGAACACGAGTCCTTGGATTTTTTCAGGTTCAGGCGCTTTGGTGCAGAGTGAAACGATGACACCTACGCCAAGGCAGAATACGAGCATCCATCCGCAGAAGAAGAGCCAGTTGCAGTCATAGAACAGATATTGGAACCAGCTGCCTTCGCTTCCGGGGATTATATCGGCATTGCTGTAGTAGACCTTAGCGCCGAGGCGGGTAAGACCGATGATGAGGCCCGAAAGAAGTGCCCACATGCCACCGAGGGCTGAAGCGCGTTTCCAGAGGATACCGATGAGGAATGCGGCTGCTATACCCGGGGCAAGCACCGACTGCACGTCTTGGAGGTAGAGATAGAGCACGTCGCCTACCGAGCGCATCACGGGAATCCAGAGAATGCCGAGGATAACGATTACCACAGTGGCAGCCTGACCGATACGGACGAGTTTCTTAGGATCTGTGTTGGGGCGGAAACGCTGGTAGAAGTCTATGGTGAAAAGTGCGGCCGATGAGTTGAAGAGCGATGCGAGCGACGACATGAGCGCAGCGAGGATACCACACACGATGAGACCTTTCACACCTGCGGGGAGAAGCTTGGCTACGAGGGTGGGGAAGGCTGCGTCGGAGTTCACATTGCCGTTGGCAAGCATGGGGAGGAATCCTTCACCGCCGGCTGCGATTGAGTTCTGGTGGATTGCGAAGGCAATCATGCCGGGGATGAGGAACAGGAAAACGGGGAGTAGTTTGAGGTATGCTCCGAAGATTGTACCCCGGCGGGCTTCCTTTTCATCTTTACCGGAGAGGACGCGCTGTACGATGAACTGGTCGGTACACCAGTACCAGAAACCGATTACGGCCGAGCCGATGAGTGCGCCGAGCCAAGGATACTGGCTGTCGTTGTTGTCACGGATGAGGTTGACCATAGTGTCGCCGTATTCATTTACCTTCACGCTCGAACAGATTCTCATCATTTCGTCCCATCCGCCGAGTTCCTTAAGACCGAGGACAAGGATGATAAGTGAACCGAGAAGGAGAATAGGGGTCTGGAGCACTGATGTGTAGAGCACCGATTTCATACCGCCGAAGATTGTATAGAGGGCTGTGATCAGGACGAGGCCGATGGCTGCAATCCAGAAGAAGTCGATTCCCCACAACTCTTCAATGCCAAACACCTGCTGGAACACGAGACCGCCGGCATAGACTGTAACGGCCACTTTGGTGAGCACGTAGCTGATGAGCGAGATGGTCGCAAGGATTGTGCGCGACTGTGGATTGAAACGCTTTTCAAGGAACTCAGGCATGGTGTAGACCATCGAGCGGGTGTAGAAGGGCACGAATACCCAGCCGAGGAGAAGAATCATCCAGCCCTGTATTTCCCAGTGGGCCATAGCCATACCGGACGAAGCGCCTGAACCGGCGAGACCGATAAGATGTTCAGAACCGATGTTTGAAGCGAAGATCGAGGCACCGATTGCAATCCATGTTGCGTCTTTGCCTCCAAGGAAGTAGTCAGCGGCATTGTTTTGCTTCTGTCGCATCACCCACACGATGACGCCGACAAGAGCCAAGGCGAAAATACCGATGACAATCCAGTCAAGTAATGCCATAGTTTTCTAAGATATTAAGTTTGTTAAATTAAAGTAAGTCTGAATTGATGACAGAGACCGTTATTTCTTGTCGGTTGAAAACGCGAATACGGTGTGGCTCTTGTATGTCTCGCCGGGACGGAGGACTGTCGACGGCCATTCGGGTTTGTTGGGGCTGTCGGGATAGTGCTGGGTCTCAAGGCAGATGCCTGTACGCTGGTTATAGACTTTGTTGTTCTTGCCTGTGACGGTGCCGTCAAGGAAGTTGCCGGAGTAGACTTGAATGCCGGGTTCATCGGTGTAGACATCAAGCACGATGCCTGTTGAGGGCGACTGGAGAGTGGCGGCGGGAACATTGATGTCGTTTTTAGTGTCGAGCACCCAGTTATGGTCATAGCCGTTGCCGTTGCGGATCTGTTCGAAGTCGGTTTCGTTGATTCGTTCGCCGATGACGCGCAGCGATGTGAAGTCCATCGGGGTTCCGGCCACGGGCAGGATTTCACCTGTTGTCATATAGGTGGAGTCGACAGGTGTATAAGTGGAGGCGTTCACGTAGAGTTCGTTGTCTGTAATGGACTGCAAGGGATCGCCGTTGAGGTTGAAGTAGGCGTGGTTTGTCATGTTGATGACCGTAGGTTTATCGGTCACGGCCTCGTAGGCGATGTCGAGACGGTTGTCGGATGTCAGAGTGTAGGTGACTTTGGCAGTGACGTTTCCCGGGAAGTTGTTGTCACCGTCAGGCGAGTGCATGGTGAGGACTACTGTCGAGTCGTTGGGCTGTTCGGCATCATAGACCTGATATTGCCATCCGGTCGGACCGCCGTGCAGGCAGTGGCCGAAATTATTGGTCGGAAGCTGGATTGTGTCACCGTCGATTACGAAACGGCCCTGATTGATGCGGTTGGCATAGCGGCCGATGGCTGCGCTGAAGTCAGTCTGGTTGTTTTCGGGAAAGTAGGCTGCGATGCTGTCGAATCCGAGAACGACATCGCGCGGTTGGCCGTCGCGGTCGGGTACCATCAGCGATACTATGCGGCCGCCGAAGTTTGTGATGCAGGCTTCCATGCCGTTTGAATTGGCAAGTGTGTAGAGTGCGGTAGGTTTGCCGTTGTATTCTCCGGCGAATTTCGCAGGGTCGAGACCCGATTCCGTGAGTGTGGCTTCATTCTGACGGCTGCATGAGCCGGCGATGATCATAAGCCCTGCGCCTAAGGCCGCAACGTGAGGTAACATCCGTTTCATGGTGTGTTAATTGAGAGTTTTTTGATAGTTTTATGTTGTCTAAGTGTTTGGTTCATGGTTAAAACCGAATAAGTGTAAAAATCACACTTATTTTCGTCTACAAATATACAACCACTCTGCAATGTGACAAAAAAAATACTTATGTTCTACAACATAAAAACCTCCGTATCCCTGTCGGGACTACGGAGGTTGGTGTTTTTTAATTGAATTTTTTTACAAATATTGAAGATGTTAGTCTTCCTTGGATCGGTTCTTGGCTTTGGATTTGGATTTTGTTGCCGATGAATCCATGTCTTTTTCTTCCTGAAGGTCGATTTCGTTTCTGTCACGGTCGACGACACGATATTGGAGGTAGGCCAGTGATTCGTCCGGGATAATACGGAAGTTGAATCCGAATTCAAGCTGCCAGCGACGGTAGAGCGACGGGAATCCTTTTTTCAGATATGCGGAAACGAAAGGATGTACGTAGAGTATGAAATGCTTTACCTTTAGGGTTTTGACAAGGTAGTCGAGCTTCTCGTGGAGGGTGTCGGTGAACAGTAGCGACGGGCGGACTTTGCCTTTTCCGTGGCATGACGGACACTCTTCGGTCGTGTCGATGTCGAGAGCCGGACGCACTCGCTGGCGTGTGATCTGCATCAAGCCGAATTTGCTCAGTGGCAGGATGTTGTGGCGCGCACGGTCATTGGCCATCACTTCGCGCATGTGTTCATAGAGCTTCTGGCGGTGTTCGGCCTTGTTCATGTCGATGAAGTCGATGACAATGATGCCTCCCATGTCGCGGAGGCGGAGCTGACGGGCTATTTCGTCGGCGGCGCGGAGATTGACTTCAAGTGCGTTGCTTTCCTGATCGGGTGCGGCCTTTGAGCGGTTGCCGGAGTTCACGTCGATGACATGGAGGGCTTCAGTATGTTCGATGATTACGTAGGCACCCGATTTGAATGAAACGGTTTTGCCGAACGACGATTTGATCTGGCGCGTGATGTTGAAGTGGTCGAAGATAGGGGCGCTGTCTTCATACAGCTTTACGATATCCTTGCTTTCCGGCGAGATCAGATTGACGTATTTTGATATTTGGCTGAAGATTTCCTTGTCGTTGACATGGATGCTTTCGAACGTGGGGCTGAACACATCTCGCAGCATCCCGACTATTCGGCTCTCCTCTTCGAAGATTAGGGCGGGGGCGGTTGCCGACCGGGCTTTGGCGACGGTTTCATCCCAGCAACGGAGCAGAGTTTTAAGCTCATGGTGGAGTTCACGCACGCTTTTGCCTTCGGCTGAAGTGCGGATTATGACTCCGAAATTTTTGGGCTTGATGCTCTCGATGAGCTGGCGCAGACGGAGTTTCTCCTCCGTAGTCTTGATTTTCTGAGAGATTGAGATTTTATCGCCGAATGGAATCAGCACCATGTATCGTCCCGTGAAGGTGATTTCCGTTGTCAGTCGCGGGCCTTTTGATGATATTGGCTCTTTGACAATCTGCACCATCAGTTCCTGCCCCGGCTGAAGCACGTTGGTGATTGAACCGTGTTTGTCGATATCGGGCAGACGTTTGATTTTTGGGACGGTGATGTCGGTTTTTTTGTCAACGATTGCGTCTTTCAGGAATGAGGAATAGGTAGAGAATTGGGAACCGAGATCCAAGTAATGAAGAAAAGCATCTTTTTCGTAGCCTACGTTGACGAATGCGGCGTTCAGACCCGGCATCAGTTTCTTTACTTTTGCCAGATAGATGTCTCCGACAGCGTAGGCGATGTTGCGCGACTCCTTTTGCAGGGAGACGAGCCTTGAGTCCTCAAGCAAGGCAATGGATACCTCGCTGGGCTGGACGTCTACGATAAGTTCACTCTTCATTAGTCGGTTGTGATCTGTAGATAGATTAATTGTATGTTTCAGAGGGGAGTAGAGACACCGGAGAAATCCGGCGGTGGAGCTGTGGAGATACGACAAACAACGCAAAGAACAAACCTTGTTTGAGGGCTTTGTAGTTGAACGCGCCTGTCAAGAGTTTGTCCTTTGTGTTATTTACGCAGCTACGCAAGAAGTTGCAGGTCAAGCCTGCTTATTTCTTCTTGTGACGGTTTTTGCGAAGGCGTTTTTTACGCTTGTGGGTGGCCATCTTGTGGCCTTTTCTTTTCTTTCCGCTGGGCATAGTAGGGAGGTATTATGTATTGTTAGACAATAGTTTTTTATTATTTCAGATCCTTTACCTCTTCCATGAACACCTTTGCGGGCTTGAAAGCGGGGATGCGGTGTTCGGGGATGATAATGGTGGTGTTTTTGGAAATGTTGCGGGCTGTCTTTTCTGAACGAACCTTGGTGATGAAGCTACCGAATCCGCGAAGATATACGTTCTCGCCGTGTGAAAGAGACTCTTTCACTGTTTCCATGAACTTTTCAATGGTTTCGAGTACGTTGGCTTTGTCGATGCCGGTAGATTTCGAAATCTCGTTGACAATGTCAGCTTTAGTCATTACAATATTAATTTATAATTGGTTAATATCTTTGACGTTGCGCTTAAAGAGTGCGCACGTTTTTTGCAAGTGCAAATATCGGAACTTTTTTTGAATTATCAGCTATATTTCTACTAAAAAATTTGCTTAAAATTCACTTCCTCACCACGTTAGAGGCTAAAGACGGCAATGTAGGCCTAAAAAAGCTCTTTCAGGAGGTCAAGACGAGGGGTTATTGTCACTTTGCCGTCGACTTTCAGCGCGTCCGCTCCGGCATCTAAAAGTATCGGTCTCCATCCGGCTGCCAGCGCCCCGGCTATGTCGGTGTCGCGGTTATCGCCAATCATGACATGGAGCGAGGGGTCTGTGGCCGCTGCCTGCTGCATCGCATGGAGGTAGAGCCGAGGATCGGGTTTGTTGATGCCAATGTCGTCGCTCAGCACCATCAGGTCGACAAACCGGTCGAGGCCGGTATTGGAAAGTTTGCGGTGCTGGACATCTTTGAAACCGTTGCTCAGTACACCTATATTATAAGCGTGCGCGCGCAGGTACGCGAGGATTTCGCATGCTCCTTCGATGAGCGCAGTCTGCTCGGCCAGACGTGTGAGGTAGAGTGGGTCGAGCTGTCGGGAGAAATCTTTGAGTGAGTCTTCGTCGCCGCTCCAATGAGGGCGCAGCGGCGTGGCGAAACGGTCGAGGCGCAGAAAATCCTGTGTGATTTCCGCGCGGCTGTAACGCTCCCATAACGTGAGGTTATGACTTTCGTAGGTGTCGGTCCATTCATCGGGCGACCGGAAGAAGCGCTCAAGACCGCATTCGTCATATATGACACGTAGCGCCATGTGCGAATTCGTGTGGAAGTCTATGAGCGTGTCGTCGAGGTCAAACCATATCCATTTATATTTCATTGATTTTCCACCATTTGTATGACATGCCCGGAGTGTCGGTGACATCGCCGCCCTCATGGTCGCGCAGCAGTTTAACGGCACGCAGGGTGACCGGGAGAATGAGAATCTCGTAGAATGTTTTCAGGAAAGTCTGCGTGACAATCAGAAGCCCGATTTCGTTCCATGAAAGGACTCCTGCGAAGGCTATCGGGAAAAATATGACTGAATCGACACCCTCGCCCCACAGTGACGACACTATGGCGCGGAGCGAGAAGCGGCGTCCGCCGGATGCGATTTTCATTCGCGACATGACATAGGCGTTGACCATCGAGCCGCAGAGAAATGCGATGAAACTTGCGGCGAAAATGCGTGGGACTGCGCCGAAAACAGTAGCCATAGCCTCCTGTCCGGTCCACGAATCTGCTCCGGGCAGCCAGACTCCGAGTTGAAGCAGCAGGGAGACGAGCATGTTCATGCCGAATCCGAGCCAGATGACAAGACGGGCTTTGTTGAAGCCGTAGACCTCTACGATGCAGTCGTTGAGTATGTATGATATAGGGAAGACGACGACTCCGGCTGTGATGGTGAGAGGCCCGAGGTCGACAGTCTTTATTTCCATGAGGTTGCTGACGATCAGACACACACAGAATGTGACTGCGAGCAGCATGAAAGTGACAGATATTTTTGCTTTGCTCATTTTCGGGTGTTTTCTTGATTGTTTATTTCTTTTAAGATAAGGTTTGCAAATTCTCTGACACAGCCTTCCCCTCCTTTGAGGTTCATGACGATGATCGAGGGGATTGACCTGACTTCTTCGACAGCGTCGGCAGGACAAGCACGGAGCCCCACGGCGCTGAGAAGGTCGAAGCAGTTTACATCGTCGCCGATATATGCCACTTCATTAAGGCTGATTGACAGGCTTTCACAGATGTCGGCACATGCTGAGAGCTTACCGCCGTCGCGCTTGCCCTGAACCAGAAAATCGACTCCGAGTTTTTCGGCTCTGCGGCTTACGAGACTGGTGCTTTCACTTGTGATTATGCCCACTTTGATGCCGGCTTTCTGGAGGAGCTGAAGACCCATGCCGTCGCGTGCGTTGAATTTTTTCATAACGTCTCCGTCAGCTGTGTAATACATGCCTCCATCTGTGAGAGTACCGTCGACATCGGTTAGAAACATACGTATATTTTTCATAAACTATAAAAACTGGATATCCGGGCTTTTTTAACAGCCTTCTGTCAATGAAGTAGTCCTGAAGGTAGGTCAACTTCAATTCAGGGTTGCAAATTTACGAAAAAATAATGACATCTGCCTAAAAATCAGCAGAGGTAGCGAAAAGTCCGATTGTTGTTCCCGTGAATCCTCCTGCCGAGGACGAGGTGAATGATGCGCTGATGCCGGATGCGAGTGTGTGGATTTGTCCGTCGGCAATACGGAAGTCAAATGTGTATTTGCCGTCTTTGCATATCACTTTCAGCCCGACCGGTTTGCCGGCTGTATCGGCATTTGTCTCCGACAGAATTTTTCCTCCCGGTTGCATGAGGCGTATATGACCTGGGCTGACTGCGAAGAATATCTGACGCTGTTCGGTCTTGACTATCAGAATTCCGGCTGCGTCGTTTGCCGTCGCATTACCGGGAATGGTGACCGTTGTGGAGGCTTCGAAATCATGATGCTGGATTCGGCGGCCGATATAGGCCGGAGTTTTGCCGGAACGGCTGTCGATTGGAGAGCATGTGAGCGTAAGGCCGTTGCCTGTGACAGCCTGTTCGGCAGGACTTCCCCAAAGTGACATCCATTCCGGGCGGAGTGTGACTGATGAAAAATCATCGCTCCAGTTGAAGTTTCCGGAATTGACAGCCTGTTGTGTCCCTATGCCGGGATGTTTTACAGTCGAGGCGACAGTGTCGAGGTTCTGTGTGATATAAGGGAATCCGTCGCGACTCCATCTGACCGGCAGCATGAAGGTCTCGCGACCGAGCTGTTCAGACCCGTTCATCCACGGGCGGCATCCGAGAAATACAGCCCACCATTTGCCGTCGTTGTCCTGAAATATGTCGGCATGGCCTGTGCATGTCACCGGTGTGGTTCGGTTTGGTTTCTGCAGACGTTGTGTCAGCATCGGGTTGCGGCTCCAGCGGCGGTATGGCCCCCATACGTTGTCGGCCTTGTAGCACACTTCGGAATGACACCAGCTTGTGCCCCCTTCAGCGGCAAGAAGATAGTAATTGCCGTCGATTTTATAGATGTGTGCTCCTTCGTTTCGTTCGAGCTGTTCTTCAGGGCCGACACCTTCTTCGCGGAATTTGCGTGGCTCTCCGATTGTCTTGCCTGTTTTAGTGTCAAACTCAATGATTGCAAGCGCGCGGTTGTTGCTCCATTTTACAGGGCTGTGTTCCTCTGCCTTGTGGACAATGTAGGCTTTGCCGTTATCGTCAAAGAAAAAGGACGGGTCTATGCCGTCGACATCTTCGAGCACGACAGGTTCGCTCCAAGGTCCTCTGGGATCTTTGGCCGTCACATAGAAATTTATAGAGCCTTTCTTGGTGACGCATGTGGTTATTACATAGAAAGTGTCGTTTTGTGGATTATAGCTTATGGCCGGGGCGTAGATTCCTCCTTTTCCGAGCGACTGCCCTTCGAGCCAAGGGAGCTGGGAGGGACGGGAAAGCACATTGCCGGCCTGTGTCCATGTCACAAGGTCTGTCGAATGGTAGACAGGGACGCCGGGAAAATAACCGAATGTCGATGTGACAAGCCAATAGTCATTCCCTTTTTTAGCTACAGAGGGGTCTGAGGCCCATCCGCTTATGACGGGGTTGAAGTAGCCTCCGTCTGCCGGAAGTTTTGAAGGATTGTAATACTCGTCACGTCCGCTGTAATCGAAACGTTCGAAACGGGCTTTGGTCTGTGATGTGGCGTTGAACGCCATGGAAAACAACAATAATGCAGCTGCTATATTCTTCATCGATGGTGAATATGGTGAAATTCGAGGTTAATCGTCGCGCACAAATGGCTACAGTTTACAAAATTACTCAAAAAACGCCATACAATCATTCGAGTAAATAGAATAATTCTGCTTTACGATTGTGAATCAATCACAATTATTGTTAGAGAAGCGGCTGTGCAGGCCGGATATGGCCGACGACGTAATGATGGCTGCCGTATTACCGTTCAGTGGGCGGTTGTCGTGATGTTTGGCCGCAGACTTAGCTTGCCGGTGTAAACAGCCGAGGAAAATCTCCTTGAAATTGAGAATAAATGTGTAACTTTGCACTCAGATTCAATCATTATCACCTTAATATCCCTCTTCCCACATTATGCAGGAAAAGATTATTATTCTCGATTTCGGGTCGCAGACCACTCAGCTTATAGGGCGTAGAGTCCGCGAGCTCGGAGAGTATTGCGAGATTCTTCCTTACAACAAGTTCCCTTATGATGATCCGTCGGTTATCGGCGTGATTTTGTCGGGTTCGCCTTTCTCTGTCTATGACGACAAGGCGTTCAGAACCGAGCTTGACCGTCTGCGCGGTCATCTCCCTGTGCTCGGCATCTGCTATGGCGCTCAGTTCATCGCCTACACTTCGGGTGGCAGCGTCGAGCCTGCACCATCGCGTGAATACGGACGTGCGCATCTGACAAAGATTGACACGACAAGTCCGCTGTTCAAAAACATTCCGGTCGGGAGTCAGGTGTGGATGAGCCACGGCGACACCATCACTTCGATTCCTGAGGGATTCAAGACCATAGCTTCAACCGACAAGGTTGCTATCGCAGCCTATCAGGTGGAAGGCGAACAGACTTGGGGCGTGCAGTTCCATCCAGAGGTCTATCATTCGGAACATGGCACTCAGCTGCTCCGCAATTTTGTCGTGGACATCTGTGGCGGCAAGCAGGACTGGACAGCCGAATCGTTTATCGAAAGCACCGTTGCCCAGCTTAAAGAGCAGCTTGGCGACGATAAAGTTGTGCTTGGCCTTAGCGGCGGTGTCGACTCATCGGTGGCTGCCGTGCTTCTCAACCGTGCTATCGGCAAGAATCTCACCTGTATTTTCGTTGACCACGGAATGCTGCGTAAGAATGAATTCCGCAACGTGCTCCATGACTATGAGTGCCTTGGGCTGAACGTGGTCGGTGTTGATGCCTCAGAGAAGTTCTTCAGCGAGCTTGAAGGAGTGACAGAGCCTGAACGCAAGCGCAAGATTATCGGAAAGGGATTCATAGATGTGTTTGATGCCGAAGCTCATAAAATCAAGGATGTGAAATGGCTGGCGCAGGGAACAATCTATCCTGACTGTATCGAAAGCCTTTCGATCACCGGCACTACCATCAAGAGCCATCACAATGTGGGCGGACTTCCGGAAAAGATGAATCTGAAGCTTTGCGAGCCTTTGCGTCTGCTTTTCAAAGACGAGGTACGTGCAGTGGGTCGTCAGCTTGGAATGCCTGAGCATCTGATTAAGCGCCATCCATTCCCCGGGCCGGGACTTGCAGTGCGTATTCTCGGTGACATCACGCCGGAAAAGGTACGTATACTTCAGGATGCCGACGATATTTTTATTCAGGGTCTCCGCGACTGGGATCTTTACGATAAAGTATGGCAGGCGGGCGCAATCCTGCTTCCTGTTCAGAGTGTCGGTGTGATGGGCGACGAACGTACCTACGAGCGTGCAATCGCTCTGCGTGCGGTTACATCAACTGACGCGATGACAGCCGACTGGGCTCATCTCCCTTACGATTTCATGGCAAAGGTGAGCAACGATATCATCAATAAGGTGAAGGGAGTAAACCGTGTGTGCTACGACATCTCCTCAAAACCACCGGCCACAATCGAATGGGAGTGATAATTAGTTAATTTTCCAATATAATAGTTTTATGGCCATGATTTTGCTAAAGGAATCATGGCCATTGTTTTGTAAGGATGTCGGGATAGTCGCAAACAGGGCATGTTTGTAATGCAAAGTCGTATATCGGAAGTCAGAGAAAAAAGGTGCGATTATATGGATGAAGATTGTAAAATGTTGCAATAATTATAATTTGTAACATTTTTGTAATTATTGTTATGGTGTTTAACGTATTGATTAATAGAGGTGTATCTATTTTGTAACAGAAATGACATTGAATTAATATATTTTTACATAAAGAATCTTGACAGCGTCGATTTTCGTTGTAATTTTGAAGTGTCAAACAAAAACAGACATCACAAAAGACCTATTAAATATATTCTTCTTCAAGAAATACAAGCAAGTTTAACACATTTAAACACAACGATTATGGGAACTCAGGAATTTCAGAACAAGCTGATGAGCCTTCAAGGCAATCTTCTTAATTTTGCCTATATGCTCACCTCTAACCGAGACAATGCTTATGATCTGCTACAGGACACCACCCTGAAAGCCCTTGACAATGAAAGCAAATATGTTGATAACACCAACTTCAAAGGCTGGGTTTTCACCATCATGCGCAACATTTTCATCAACAACTACCGTCGCGTGGCCCGTTCGGCTACCGTGATTGACCAGACTGAAGATCTCTATCATCTGAATCTTTCTCAGGATTCCGGTCTTGAGACTCCCGAAGGTGCTTTCGGGGCAAACGAGATTTCAGATGCTATCAACGAATTTCCCGACGAATACCGTATTCCGTTCTCAATGCACATAGCCGGCTATAAGTACAATGAAATCGCTGAGAAAATGAATCTCCCCCTCGGCACTGTCAAGAGCCGCATTTTCTTCGCGCGCAAAAAACTTCAGACGCGTTTCGCCGACTATCGTTGAGCTTATACAAAGAATATATGGGTTTCCCGTAGAGATACGGTTTCAAATAAGATGTAAAAAAGACTGTTTTAGACTTGAATGTATTAAGGTATTGATTCTAAATAATTTGAATGATAAATAAGATAATAATAAATAAGATTGTTTCATGTTAAGGTATTGGTAATCTATACACTATTAAAACCACACGACTTATACATTGCAGCCTCGGAGATGTGACTTCTCCGAGGCTGTATGCTTTTTTAGCCCCGGGTTTTATTCGGGGCTTGTGTTAAGTGTCTATGCGTTTTTTATGAAGTCGACAATCCATTGGCCGACAGTGTCTGTGCCGTATGTCGCGCCGCCTTCAACCTGTATTTCAGGAGTGCGGACGTTGGCGTCGAGCGATGCGTTGACAGCTTTGCGGATCAGTTCGCCTTCTTCTTTAAGATTAAAATATTCAAAGAGCATTGCGACCGAAAGAATCTGGGCAAGGGGGTTGGCGATGTTCTTGCCTTTTGCCTGTGGCCAAGAACCGTGGATCGGCTCGAATACAGGTGTCTTTTCGCCGGTCGAAGCAGATGGGAGAAGACCCATCGAACCTGAGATTACAGAGCCTTCGTCAGTGAGGATATCGCCGAAGGTGTTTTCAGTCACCATAACGTCAAAGAATCGCGGTTCCTGAATCATGCGCATGGCGGCATTGTCGACATACATGAAATCGGTCGTTACGTCGGGGTATTGCAGAGCGATTTCCTGTGCGATTTTACGCCATAGGCGCGAAGATGCGAGGACGTTCGCCTTGTCGACTACAGTCAGATGCTTACGGCGGCGGCGTGCATAATTGTAGGCCACATGAAGAATGCGTTCGATTTCCGGGCGGCTGTAGGCATTGGTGTCATATGCACGGTCGTTGTCCTCGTATTTCTCCCCGAAATACATACCGCCTGTCAGTTCGCGGATGCAGATGAAATCAGCTCCTTCAACGAGTTTCGGACGCAGAGGCGATTTGTGGATGAGGCACTTGAAAGTCTCTACCGGACGGATATTGGCGAAAAGACCGAGCTTCTTGCGCATGGCGAGCAGACCTTGCTCGGGACGGACCTTTGCGTTGGGATTGTTGTCAAATTTCGGGTCGCCGATAGCCGAGAAAAGCACTGCGTCAGCCCAGAGACAGGTCTCGAATGTGTCTTCTGGAAATGGATTGCCTACCTTGTCAATGGCATCTGCGCCACAGACTGCATAGCGATATTCGACATTGTGGCCGAATTTTTCGCATACGGCTGTCATTACATCAACTCCCTGACGGGATATTTCCGGACCTATACCGTCGCCCGGAAGGACTGCTATTTTCAGATTCATAATATCGTTGGATTATTTTATTTCATGATTGTTTTACAGATGCCTGTTCCTGTGGGTTCAGGGTCTCGATCAGGTTGAGCATCTTGACTGTTGCCTGAATCGCGGCTTCGGTCTGGTCGGGATCAAGGCCTCTCGTCTTGAACACGTTTCCATCGAAATCCCATGTGATGGTTGTATGGACAAGGGCATCGGTCTTTCCACCGGGCGGGATATTGACGGAGTAGTTGACCAATGTCGGGAATGAACGTTGCAGTTTGCCGGTGTAGATGCTGCGTACCGCGCGCATGAACGCGTCAAACTGACCGTCGCCGACGGCCGATTCCTGAAACTCGGCTTCTCCGACCACGAGTTTGACAGTAGCGGTCGGGCGCAGCCCTTGTGAAAGAGTCAGTGCATAGTTGTCAACACGGACATTCGACGGGAGGGTTTCATGTTTCAGAACGTCGGCAATGATGAAAGGCAGATCGCCTTGTGTGACAATCTCTTTCTTGTCGCCGAGGCTTATGATGCGGTCGGTCACCTTGCGGATGTCGTCGTCAGACAGCTCTATGCCGAGCGCTTCGAGATTCTTTTTTATGTTGGCCTTTCCAGACGTCTTTCCGAGGGCATATTCGCGCTCGCGCCCGAAACGTTCGGGGAGGAGTTCGTTGAAATAGAGCTGGCTTTTGTTGTCGCCGTCGGCGTGGACTCCTGCGCATTGCGTGAACACGCTGTCACCGATAATCGGTTTGTTTGGGGGCACGAGTATTCCTGAGAAGGATTCGACGATGTGGCTCACCTTATTGATTTTACTTTCGTCGATATCGGTCGTGTCGCCAAGCTGATCGTGGATGACTGCTACTGTGCTTGACAGCGTTGCGTTACCCGCACGTTCACCAAGCCCGTTGATGGTGCAGTGAACACCTTTTGCACCTCCTTTTATGGCCGCGAACACGTTGGCTGTCGCCAGATCGTAGTCGTTATGGGCATGGAAGTCGAAGTGGAGGCGGGGATAATATTTTACGATAGTATGTATGTACGACAGTGTGTCATACGGATTAAGTATGCCTAAAGTGTCGGGCAGCATGAAGCGTTTTATCGGTAGGTCTTTGATGGCTTCCATCAGAGCGAAAACATAGTCGCGCGAGTGTTTCATGCCGTTTGACCAGTCTTCAAGATATATGTTTACGTCAAGTCCGGCTTCACGGGCTCTTGCGACCTCTGCCGCGATGGTGGTGAAATGCTCTTCAGGGTTTTGCTTGAGTTGAAGGCGGCAATGCTTTTCAGAGCCTTTTGCGAGAAGGTTGATCACACGTCCGCCGACCTCCTGAATCCAGCTGACTGATTTTCCACCGTCAAGGAAGCCAAGCACTTCGATGCGGTCGAGATAGCCCGTGCGTGCGGCCCATGCACAGACCTTGCGCACCGTATCGCGCTCGCCGTCCGAAACACGTGCGGAGGCAATCTCGATACGGGGCACATGAAGTTCCTGTAGCAGCAGGCGGGTGATGGCAAGTTTTTCGGAGGTCGAGAACGACACTCCTGATGTTTGTTCTCCGTCACGGAGAGTTGTATCCATTATTTCAACATACATGCCGGTTTCGTGTGGTGCTTATATATAATGAGGACTATGTGTGGTTTAAAGGTGTTGAGGGGATGAGGGTGTTCAGCGTGCTGCTTCCCATGCTTCGATGTCTGCTTTTTTTGAAAGGAGATATTCGATATCGTCAAGACCTTCTGAAAGGCATTGTTTCTTGTAGGCGTTGATATCGAATTTTTCGCTTTTACCTGTCGCAAGGTTCGTGATTGTCTGTGAAGGGAGGTCGACTTTGACTTCTGTGCGCGGATCAGAAGCGATTGATTCGAAGAGCTCAGCAAGGAACGGTTCGCTGACGACGACAGGAAGCACAAAGTTGTTCAGTTCGTTGTTTTTGTGAATGTCGGCAAAGAAGCTTGAGACAACTACGCGGAAGCCGTAGTCGTGGATGGCCCAAGCGGCGTGTTCGCGGCTCGAACCTGATCCGAAATTCTTGCCTGCGACGAGTATGCAACCAGAATATGTGGGGTCGTTGAGCACGAAATCCTTTATGGGATTGCCTTCCTTGTCATAGCGCCAGTCGCGGAAGAGATTGTCGCCGAAACCTTCGCGCGAGGTGGCTTTAAGGAAGCGTGCAGGTATGATCTGGTCGGTGTCCACGTTTTCCATCGGGAGTGGGACACATGTTGAAACTATGGTGGTGAATTTTTCTTTCATGATTCGTTGGCTTGATGGACGTGGTTTAGACAGTGCGGGGATCGGTGAGCACTCCTGTGACGGCTGAGGCTGCGGCTACGAGCGGACCGGCAAGTATTGTGCGTGCTCCGGGGCCTTGACGGCCTTCGAAATTGCGGTTTGATGTCGATACGGCCAGTTTGCCGGCAGGAACCTTGTCTTCATTCATGGCGAGGCATGCCGAGCATCCGGGCTGACGGATTTCAAATCCGGCTTCTTCAAGAATTTTGTCCAAGCCTTCTTCGCGTATTTGTGCGTCGACTTTCCAAGAGCCGGGTACGAGCCACGCTGTAATTCCGGGGGCTTTCTTTTTACCTTTGACAAAGTTGGCGAATGCGCGGAAATCCTCGATTCGTCCGTTGGTGCAGCTTCCGAGGAAAACATAGTCTACGGGAGTGCCTGCAAGAACCTGTCCGACCTTGAATCCCATGTAGTCAAGTGACTTTTCATACGAAATCTTTCCAGCCTCGTCTTCCGGGTCGGGAGCCGGGATCGGGTCATTGATGCCGATACCCATGCCGGGGTTTGTTCCGAAAGTTATGCGTGGCTCGATATCGGCCGCGTCAAAGTTGATTTCGCGGTCAAATTCAGCATCGGGATCTGAAGGCAACGTGCGCCAATAGGCTACGGCTTTTTCCCAATCCTCGCCTTTGGGGGCGAATTCGCGGCCCTTGACGTAGGCAAATGTCGTTTCGTCGGGGGCTATCATGCCTCCGCGCGCTCCCATTTCGATAGAGAGATTGCAGACGGTCATGCGTTCTTCCATAGAGAGATTGCGGATTGTATCGCCGGCATATTCTACGAAGTAGCCGGTAGCACCGCCGGTAGTCATTTTCGCGATGATGTAGAGCGCGATGTCTTTGGCTGTTACTCCTGGACGGAGTGTGCCATTGACATTTATACGCATTGTCTTAGGTTTGGGCTGGAGTATGCACTGGGATGCGAGCACCATTTCAACTTCGCTTGTGCCGATGCCGAATGCCACTGCTCCGAATGCTCCGTGGGTCGAGGTGTGGCTGTCGCCGCATACGATTGTGTAGCCCGGAAGGGTCAGACCGTTTTCAGGTCCGATTACATGTATGATACCGTTTTTCGGATGACCGAGACCAAAGAGGGTGACACCGAACTCATTCGCATTGCGGGTCAGAGTCTCGACCTGATTGCGCGACACAGGGTCGGCTATCGGTTTGTCCTGATTGAGTGTGGGGATATTATGGTCGGGAGAGCAGAATGTCTTTTCCGGGCGGAACACCTTGAGGCCGCGTGTGCGCAGTCCTTCAAAAGCCTGAGGACTGGTGACCTCGTGGCAATAGTGGCGGTCGATATAGAGTTGAGAGGGGCCGCCTTCGATGTTGTTGACAACGTGTGCGTCCCAGATTTTGTCAAAAAGAGTTTTACCCATGATGAGCGTATGGTAGTCGTGTGTAAATGATTGTTGACTGATGGTTGTTTAGCGTACAAACTTGTTGATAGCGTCGATAAATGCCTCGGCACTGGCTGCGACGATGTCGGTATTGGCCGAGAACCCGTAGTAGGGCGTTCCTTCGTGCTCGACGGTCATGTGGACCTTGCCCACATCATTGCTTCCCTTGTTGATGGCTTGGATGAGGAATTCCTTGACGAGCATCTTGCGGTGGATGATGAGCTTGATGGCGCTGATTGCGGCATCGACAGGGCCGTTGCCTGAAGCGCATGCTTCGAATTTCTCGCCTGCGATGTCAAGCCCCACGCTTGCAACCGAATGTACGCCAATGCCGCTTGTCACCTGCAGGAAGTCAAGTTTGATGCGGTTGAGAGCCTTGCGGTGTGCGCCGGCAATCATGAGCACGTCGTCATCGTTGATTTCTTTCTTGCGGTCGGCGAGTTTCAGGAACGCTTCGTATGCTTTGTCGAGATCGGCGGGTGAAAGTTCGATGCCAAGTACATGGAGACGGTGTTTTAGAGCCGCACGTCCGCTGCGGGCTGTGAGAACGATAGAGTTTTCATCGATGCCGACATCCTTAGGATCGATGATTTCATAGCTTTCACGGTTCTTGAGCACGCCGTCCTGATGTATGCCCGACGAGTGGGCGAATGCATTCCGGCCGACAATCGCCTTGTTGGGCTGTACCGGCATGTTCATGAGGCTCGACACCATGCGGCTGATACCTGTGATTTTGGTCGCGTTGATGTTGGTGTCGATTCCGAGGTCTTTGTGAGAGCGGAATGTCATTACCACTTCTTCGAGCGACGTGTTGCCTGCGCGTTCGCCGATGCCGTTGATGGTTACTTCTGCCTGACGCGCACCGTTGACGATTCCTGTGACGGTGTTGGCCGTGGCCATTCCGAGGTCGTTGTGGCAGTGTGTGGCTATGACAACCTTATCAATTCCCTCCACATTATCGATGAGATATTTGATTTTTGCACCGAATTCTGATGGCAGGCAATAGCCGGTGGTGTCGGGAATATTGATGACAGTCGCTCCTGCACGGATTACCGCTTCGACAACCCGGGCGAGATATTCGTTTTCGGTTCGTCCGGCATCCTCTGCATAGAACTGCACGTCTTCGACAAATTTCTTTGCGAATGACACCGCTCCCACCGCGCGTTCGAGAATGTCGTCGCGAGTTGAGTTGAATTTATACTTTATATGGTAGTCCGATGTGCCGATACCGGTGTGGATTCGCGGATGTTTTGCATATTTTAGTGCCTCCGCAGCTACTCGAATGTCGTTTTCGACGGCGCGTGTGAGCGCGCAGATGGTCGGCCATGTAACTGCCTTGGAAATTTCGACGACTGAATTGAAGTCACCGGGGCTCGACACTGGGAATCCGGCTTCAATGACGTCGACTCCGAGAGCCTCAAGCGCCTTGGCAACTTCAATTTTTTCTACTGTATTGAGCTGACAACCGGGCACTTGCTCTCCATCGCGAAGTGTCGTGTCAAAGATAAAAAGCCTGTCACTCATATATTCGGATATATATTATTGTATTTTTGTGTGGATGTTTTATTGGAAACTTGACCTAAAACGAAGTTCTTGCATGAGGAGAATGGAGGCGATTGGCTACAAAGTTACAAATTATTTATAAACCATGCAATAAAATTATAATTTTAACTGATTTGGGCTTTAAATAGTGGCGAATCGAAAGGCGGGGCTTGCGTGCGAAGGTAAGATGCGGTCGGCCTGTGGCGTTTTGAGCTATGTCGTTTTAATAATTGTTAATTATAGAATGTAATTTTGTATTTATAGGATTTAGTCGTACTTTCGTCGAAATTAGTCAGCTTTAGCAATGGATTTTCTACGAAATATTCTATTTGTGTTATCGCTTCTGTTCCTGTCAGTTCCGGCTGTGGCCGGAAGTATAGGGTCGAGCTTCCATTCATTGACAGGCAAGATACAGGATGCAGTGTCTGACAGTGTGGCCGTTGATGAGAATGTTTTGATTGATGCTGCCATTGCTTATGCCGATTCGATTGCCGATGCCATATCGCTTGACGAAGTGGTGGTAACGGCGCGAGTGAAGCCCATAGTGTTCAAAGGCGACACTACAATTGTCAACACCAATGCTTTCAAGACTCGTGACGGTGCTTATCTTGAGGAACTTGTTAGATTAGTCCCCGGTATGGCATACGATAAGGAATCAGGAGTGTTGAGCTATAACGGTACTCCAATTTCTGAAATCAATATTAACGGAAAGGCGTTTCTGAAAGGCGACAAGTCAATGGCGCTTGAAAATCTGCGAGCCGAAATATTCAAGCAGATTAAAATTTATGATAAGTCAAGCGATGAGGATATGTTTCTTGGTATAAAACGTAAGTCCGGCAATAATTTCGTGCTTGACCTTCAGACGGAAGATGAGTTTAATGGTTCGCTGATGACGGCTGCCGGGGTTGGCGTGGGTAATCGCGACAGGAAGAACGCCGAGCTTAGGTCGCACTATTTCAGACCCGGTGGCGACTCATTCTCCTTGTCGCTCAGGAGCGGCAACCGCGATATGACGACCCTCTATAAAAAGAACCGTCGCGATGCCCTGTCGCTGCATCTTTCGAAGGATATTTCCGATAAATTTTTCGTTGGTGCAGATCTGATGTATGGCCACGACCGGTCGGGTTCGGTCTTTTCGTCGGCCGACGAGAGTTATCTCCCGACCGGTGATACTTTCAGCCATTCGACCGGTATGAACAGCAATAAGAATCGGCGGCTCTCAGCTAATCTCAACATGCGGTGGACCATCGGCCGTCATACTCGCATAAGTCTTACCGGCGACATACAGAACGCGCGCAGCACAATTATCAGCGAAGGCCGCCGGGCATCATTTGATGCTGACCCTCAACTCCCGACGGTCGACCCTTTTGCCGGGAATGCCTATGGCCAGATTCCCGATTCCATAAAGGTCAACGATATCTCTCAAAGCAGCACCGGAGTGAACGATAACAAGAACTATTCGCTCAATGCCACCCTTACCCGTAAGCTTAACAAACATGGAACGGCAATCGTGATTTCTGGCGGACTGAACAACGGAGACCGTACCGGGCGGTCATTTTCGGAATCTGATACACGCTATTTCAGGCTGCGCGGCCATTCGGGTCTTGACTCTGTGCTCTATCGTCACCAGTATAATATCACACCTTCCGAAAGCCGTTCACGCACGGTCGGGCTGCGTTTTACCCAACCGCTTTCGGCGGAGATGCGCTTTGAGTTGAGCTACAGGTTTAAAAGGACGCGTGAGGACTACACGCGCAACACTTATGATCTCTCTCCCTTCTTTGACCCTGAGGCCGCTTTATCACCGGCGACACTTCCTCCGGGATATGAATCGGCCTATGTCGACAGTCTGAGCAACTATAGCTTCAGCCGTATCTATGCCCACGAGGTGCAGGCTGTGTTTATGTATAATTCCGAGCGCTGGAATGCCGATGCGACATTCACGGCAGAGCCTGAACGGCGGACACTTGACCAAAAGACCGGTATAATGCAGGCCGACACGGTGAGGTCGTCGGTCAGCCTCATACCTCGCCTGAGTGTCCAATACATGGACAAGGACTGGTCGTTCGGCATGACCTACGACGGCTCTACAAGTCAGCCCGACATATCTTCGCTCCTGTCATTGACCGACAACAGCAATCCGCTCTACATCACCCGTGGCAATCCCCGTCTCAAGGCTGCCTACCGCCAGTCGCTGAGTTTCGACGGAAGAAATTCGCCTCTCGGGCTTTCGGTCAACATAAGACTGTCGAACACCATCAACGAACAGACTCTGGCAGTTTACTACAATCCGCAGACCGGTGGACGCATCAGCTCGCCGGTCAACATCAATGGTAACCGCGACGCAAATCTCTATGTCAGCTATTTCAAATTCCTAAAGTCGAAGTTCCTGATTTCAGGAAGCTTCAGCGGAGCGCTACGGAGGAGTGTCGGGCTTATAAACGAGGATATGGACGAGCAGCCGAAACGCAGCGTCACGCGCTACAGGAATACGGGTGGTTCAGGGACGTTTCAATATATGTCTGGGATATTTAATATAAGAACCAATGTTTCGTGGTTATACTCGCATTCAGTTAATCAGTTGCAGGGGATATCCGACCATCAGTCGGAGTATGCGTTCGGTCTCGCCCCCGACATAAACCTGCCGTTCGGTCTTTGCGTCTCGACTGATGCTTCATATTCGCTGCGGACCGGCAAGAATATCAGCACCCGCGATTTCAACCAGCTGCAGTGGAATGCCGAAGTGTCGTGGCGTTTCCTTAAGAAGCGGACAGCTACTGTGTCGGTGAGATGGGTCGACATTCTTAACGACAGGAAAAACCTTGTGCGCCATAGTTCGTCGACAGGAATCACTGAGTATTACGACATGCAGGTGGGCAGTTACTTCCTTGTTTCGTTTGAATATCGCTTCAATAAGGAGTTTATGGGAAAAAAAGAAGATGCGCAAAGAGCGCAAGAACGACAGTTTTGACGATGCAGAAGGCAACAGAACCAGATATTTTATATTCTGACTGGAGAAAAGCCGTAAGGAATCAAAATAAAGGCGATATCAGTCTGACTATAGTGAATTCATTTGGTCAATAGAGTTTGCAATATCATAACTTAAAGCTTATAAAAGGCTAAATCCGTAATCCTTTTCCCGGATTACGGATTTGGTACTTTTACTTGTTTTCGAGCAGGCGGGTGGCAGTGTCCCAGTCGCGGTAGAAGATGAGCAGCCGTATGCCGGTGCGGATCTGTGGCGAGTAGACTTCGGCCTCGTTGGAGACCATCGCAGGAATGCCGTTGGCGGCGAGGAGTGACTTGGCGACGTAGGCTTCGCCGGCGGTGTCATAGGTTCTTATCTTCACGAGGTCGTCCGGTTCGGGCGGCCTCGTGTCGGTAAGGAGTTTTTTGAGTCGTTGGATTATAGACATTTTCAGATTAATCGGAGAGTTGAGAGTGGAGAAAGATAACGGAGAGTGTAGGCCGGGTCACGAAAGAGCCTGCTCGATGTCGGCGATGATGTCGGCCACGTCTTCGATGCCAACGGAAAGACGGATAAGGTCAGGGGCTACACCGGCTTCCATTAGCTGCTCGTCGGAGAGCTGACGGTGGGTGTGGCTTGCGGGATGGAGCACACAGGTGCGCGCATCGGCCACGTGGGTGACGATGGCTATGAATTTCAACCGGTCCATGAATCTGATTGCGTCCTCTCGCGAGCCTTCAATGCCGAAGGCAATGACTCCGCATGAGCCTTTGGGGAGATATTTTTCGGCGAGGTGATGATATTTGTTTGATGGCAGACTGCAATAGTTGACCCATTTGACTTTTGGATTTGCCTCAAGCCATCTGGCTACAGTCATGGCGTTATCGCAATGGCGTGGCACTCGCAGATGGAGGGTTTCAAGGCCGAGATTGAGCAAGAAGGCATTCTGTGGCGACATCATTGAACCAAGGTCGCGCATGAGCTGTGCCACGGCTTTGGTGATGTAAGCGCCTTTGCCGAATGATTTAGTGTATGTCAGTCCGTGATATGATTCGTCGGGAGTGGTGAGTCCGGGGAATTTGTCGGCGTGAGCGTCCCAGTCGAAGTTTCCGCTGTCGACAATCGCTCCTCCGATGCTGACAGCATGCCCGTCCATATATTTTGTGGTGGAGTGGGTGACTATGTCTGCTCCCCATTCAAACGGACGGCAGTTGATGGGTGTTGGAAAAGTGTTGTCGACAATTAGGGGCACTCCGTTTGCGTGAGCCACGCGGGCGAATTTCTCTATGTCGAGCACCTCTCCTCCGGGATTGGATATTGTCTCTCCGAAAAGGACTTTTGTGTTAGGACGGAAAGCGGCGTTGATTTCTTCTTCCGATGAATTCGGATCGATGAATGTACATTCGATTCCGAGTTTTTTGAGTGTCACACCGAAGAGGTTGTAAGTGCCGCCGTAGATGTTTGATGACGATACTATGTGGTCGCCCGCTTCGCAGATGTTGAATACCGCATAGAAGTTTGCAGCCTGCCCCGATGAGGTGAGCATTGCCGCTACACCGCCTTCGAGTGCGGCGATTTTAGCCGCTACGGCATCGACTGTCGGGTTTTGGAGACGCGAATAGAAATAGCCTGAGTCTTCAAGATCGAACAGCCGGGCCATCTGTTCGCTTGTGTCATATTTGAAAGTAGTACTCTGGATTATTGGAAGCACACGTGGCTGTCCTTTGGTCGGAGTCCATCCGGCTTGTACGCAGAGAGTGGACAGGGAGTAGTTTTTGTCGTTGTTCATATCACTGACGGTTATTGGTCGGTATATATAATATAAGGTGGAAGTTGAGGCTGTGATAAAAGAACCAAGGGCTTCCACAGTGGTTGGTCTGACGGAAGCCCTTGGTTTTGGTATGGCTAAATTTTTTTGCGCGGGGGATACACGCGGGTGTTCTTCACACCTCTGATGAATCCTTATGCGTTCTTTACCTTGTCAACGATAGCCTTGAAAGCAGCGGGATTGTTGAGCGCGAGGTCGGCGAGGACTTTGCGGTTGATCTCGATGCCTGCTTTGTGGATAAGGCCCATGAGCTTTGAGTAAGAAAGGTCTTCAAGACGGGCTGCTGCGTTGATACGCTGAATCCAGAGGGCACGGAAGTTACGCTTTTTGTCCTTGCGGTCGCGGTAAGCGTAGGTGAGACCCTTTTCCCAAGTGTTCTTGGCTACAGTCCAAACGTTGCGACGGCATCCGAAGTAACCACGGGTAAGTTTGAGGATTTTCTTGCGGCGAGCTCTTGAAGCTACATGATTTACTGATCTTGGCATTTTGAAAAATGAGTTGTGAACGTCAGCGGCACGTCAATGCACTTAATTTCATTTTTTAGGTGGCTGACCGTTCGGTTTAAAGAATTGAATTAGAAATCACGATTTGTTTAAGATCGGAGGGGAAAAGCCTAACCTTACTTAAGGGCGAGGAGTTCCTTAACATTTGAAGCATCGGCACGAGACACAACAGAGAAGTGTGTGAGGTTGCGTTTCTGCTTCTTGGTCTTTTTAGTCAAGATGTGGCTCTTGAAGGCATGTTTTCTCTTGATCTTTCCTGATCCGGTAAGGGCGAACCTCTTTTTGGCACCGGAGTTAGTCTTAATCTTTGGCATTGGTTGTGATTGTTAAATAATGATTTTAATTCTATAGAGTGCGCCGGCCCGGAGGCCGACGCGCTTTTTAGCGTATTGCTGGTTTATTTTTTCTTCGGGCTGAGCATGATGATCATGCGCTTGCCTTCGAGGACCGGCATCTGGTCTACTTTGCCATATTCCTCAAGGTCGTTGGCGAAACGGAGCAGAAGCACCTCGCCTTGTTCCTTAAAGAGAATCGAACGGCCTTTGAAGAAGACGTATGCTTTCACCTTCGCGCCTTCCTGAAGGAAGCCGATGGCATGTTTAAGCTTGAAGTTGTAGTCGTGGTCATCGGTCTGAGGTCCGAAACGGATTTCCTTGACCACTACCTTTGTAGCTTTTGCCTTCTGTTCCTTCTGGCGTTTTTTCTGCTGATAGAGGAACTTCTGGTAGTCGAGCACACGACAGACAGGCGGTTCGGCGGTCGGTGAGATCTCGATGAGGTCAAGACCGAGGCCGTCGGCGATTTTCAATGCCTCCTGAATGGAATAGATGCCGTTTTCAACATTATCGCCTACCAGTCGCACTTCGCGTGCGCGGATATGCTCGTTGATGGCGTATGGTTCCTCTTTTCGGTTATTGAGGGGACGGCGTGGACCGTTGTTTGGGCGCGGCGGGCGCGGAGTGAAAGGTTTTTTCTCCATTCAGGGGGGTTATTGATTAATCATTTCGTTGACTTCGCGGGTCAAATCGTCTGCAAAGGTAGCAATTTTCATCGAACCTTTATCACCTTCACCCTGTTTTCTTACAGAAATTTCACCATTTTCAGCTTCTTTTTCACCGACAATGAGCATGTAGGGTATTCTCTTAAGTTCGTTGTCGCGAATTTTTTTGCCGATTTTTTCATTTCTGTCGTCAACTTGGGTACGGATGTCAAGGGCGTTGAGACGGGCTGCGACCTCATGGGCGTAGTCGTTGAACTTCTCCGAGATGGGGAGCACGACAGCCTGTTCAGGTGCGAGCCAGAGGGGGAAGCGTCCGGCTGTGTGTTCAAGAAGCACGGCGACGAAGCGTTCCATCGAGCCGAAGGGAGCGCGGTGGATCATTACAGGGCGGTGTTTCTGGTTGTCAGAGCCGGTGTATTCGAGCTGGAATCGTTCAGGCAGGTTGTAGTCTACCTGAATTGTACCGAGCTGCCATTTGCGGCCGAGTGCGTCCTTGACCATGAAGTCGAGTTTCGGTCCGTAGAAGGCGGCTTCTCCATATTCCTTGCGGGCTTTGAGTCCCTTTTCCTCACATGCGTCGATGATGGCCTGCTCGGCGAGATGCCAGTTTTCGTCAGAGCCGATATATTTCTCCTTGTTGTTGGGGTCGCGCAGTGAAATCTGAGCCTCGAAGTTTTCAAATTTGAGAGCCTTGAAGATGTAGAATATGATATCCATCACCTTTAGGAACTCTCCCTTTATCTGGTCGGGGGCGCAATAGATGTGTGCGTCGTCCTGTGTGAAACCTCTCACGCGGGTCAGTCCGTGGAGCTCGCCGCTCTGCTCGTAGCGGTAGACTGTGCCGAACTCAGCGAGACGCAGTGGCAGGTCTCGGTAGCTTCGGGGGAGTGCGCGGAAGATTTCGCAGTGGTGGGGGCAGTTCATCGGTTTGAGCAGGTATTCCTCGCCCTCCTCGGGAGTGTGGATAGGCTGGAAAGAGTCCTTGCCATACTTGGCGTAGTGGCCTGAGGTCACATAGAGGTTCTTGTTGCCGATATGGGGTGTGATTACCTGCTGGTAGCCGTATTGCTTCTGGATTTTGCGGAGGAACTGTTCGAGACGGTCGCGGAGCGCTGTGCCTTTTGGGAGCCAGAGGGGCAGACCTGCGCCGACGTTCTGGGAGAATGCGAAAAGTTCCATTTCTTTGCCGAGCTTGCGGTGGTCGCGCTTCTTGGCTTCTTCGAGGAGCACGAGATATTCGTCGAGCATCTTTTTCTTGGGGAAAGTGATGCCATAGACTCTGACGAGCTGGTTGCGCTTTTCGTCGCCGCGCCAGTATGCGCCGGCGAGCGAGGTAACCTTCACAGCCTTGATGGGTGCTGTATTGGCAATGTGCGGACCACGACAGAGGTCTGTGAACGATCCTTGGGTGTAGGTGGTGATGTGTCCGTCCTCAAGTTCGCTGATAAGCTCGCACTTGTATTCTTCGCCACGGTCGCCGAAGAGCTTCAGTGCGTCGTCTTTCGAGATGTCGGCGCGGACTATAGGCTGCTTCTGCTGGGCGAGTTCGAGCATTTTTTTCTCGATGCGGGGGAAGTCGGCAGATGTGATGGTGTGTTCGCCCGGGTCGATGTCGTAGTAGAATCCGTTTTCAATGGCCGGGCCGATGCCGAACTTGACTCCGGGGAAAAGCTCCTGAAGCGCTTCGGCGAGAAGGTGGGCCGACGAGTGCCAGAAAGCGTGCTTGCCTTCGGGGTCATCCCATTTGAAAAGTTTGATTGTGGCATCTTCGGTGATGGGGCGGGTGATGTCCCACTCCTTGTCGTTGACTGATGCCGCGAGAATGTCGCGAGCGAGCTGCGACGACAGAGATTCGGCAATCTGCAGGGGGGTGATTCCGCTCTCAAACTGCTTCACGCTCTGGTCGGGGAAGGTGATATTGATTGTTGCCATTATTAATAATGTGTGGTTTAGGGAGTCATACGAGCGACTCCTGTTGTTTTCAGCGTGCAAAGATAGAAAATAATTCTTTAAATCCACCTTATAATATGGTGAAAATTCGACCGATATGCCAAAGCTTGCGCCTCCGGGGCGTAGCCGCCACCGATTTTGGCCAATCTGGCCCGTAAAGATGGCTGATGTGTGACGGATGAAAACAGCTATTAATCTTCAGTCCAAAGTATAAATGTTTTTTACATCAGAGCGATAATTGCATAATGCGTTCTTGTCTGGATTACTGACTATGGGAGGTCTTTATTGTCGGGCTTTGTGGTTTTGGGAAATTGGGCTAACTTTGTGGTCGCTATGAAAAAGATTGACAATGCCACAGTCCAGCGAATACTCGATGCCGCCGATATCGTAGAGGTGGTGAGTGACTTCGTGGCTCTGAAAAAGCGCGGGGCCAACTATGTCGGGCTGTGTCCGTTTCACAACGACCGCTCGCCGTCGTTTTATGTGTCGAAGTCGAAAGGCATGTGCAAGTGTTTCAGTTGCGGTGAGGGCGGCAGCCCTGTCAGCTTTATCATGAAACTCGAACAGCTGTCGTTTACGGAAGCGTTGCGTTATCTCGCCAAGAAATACAACATCGAAATCGAGGAGCGCGAGATGACCGACGACGAGCGCCGTGCCGAGAATGACCGCGAGAACATGTTTGCGCTCAACGACTTTGCCATGCGCTATTTTGAGAAGACTCTCAAGGAGACGGCCGACGGGCGTGACATCGGACTATCATATTTCCGCTACCGAGGCATAAGTGACGCGATGATCGAGAAGTTTCATCTCGGATATGCCCTCGAAGGACGCGACGCGCTCTACAAGACGGCAATCGAGCGTGGATACAGCGAGCAATATCTGATTTCCACAGGTGTCTGCAACCGGACTGACGACGGGCGTGTCTATGACCGCTTCCGTGGCCGAGTGATATATCCGATATTCACCTTGGCCGGAAAGGTGGTGGCATTCGGCGGACGCACGCTGAGTTCGGAAAAGAAGATTGCCAAATATGTCAATTCGCCTGAATCGGACATATATCTGAAACGACGCGAGCTTTACGGGCTGTTTCAGGCGAAACAGGCGATAGCAAAGGCGCAGAAGTGCATACTTGTGGAGGGCTACATGGATGTCATCTCGATGCATCAGGCCGGAGTGTGCAATGTCGTCGCCTCGTCGGGCACGGCTCTGACCGTGGAGCAGGTGAGGCTTATCAAGCGCTTCACGTCGAATGTCACCCTGATCTACGACAGTGACGCCGCCGGTATCAAGGCTTCCCTGCGAGGCATCGAACTGCTTTTGCAGGACGATATGGACATCAAAGTGCTGCTCCTACCCGAAGGTGAAGACCCTGACTCGTTTGCCCAGAGCCATTCGTCGAGTGAGGTTGAGGCATATATCAGCGAACATGAGACCGATTTCATAAGTTTCATGGCCTCGATTCTCATGGACGGGGCTGCGAGCAATCCGACCAAGCGCGCCGAGGTCATCACGCGAGTGGTGAAGACCATCGCGCTGATTCCCGACGAAATCAAGCGTAGCGTCTATGCGCAGGAGTGCTCGCGGATTCTGTTTATGGATGAGGATGTATTGCGCCGTGAAATCGGGAAGTATTATAATGAATTCCGGCTGAAATCGCGCGAGGAGCAGCAACGCGCTGAGGTGTTCACGGGAGGCAGTCCTGTCGCTCAGGCCGACGGTGTGGCGGCCGGTAGCGGTTCGGACGGAGAGTCCGGCCCGACGCAGCAGATGCAGCCGGCAGCGCAGCAACCGTCCGGAGTCTCGCGCCATGACCGTTTTCTCCGCACATACGAGATGAACATTGCGCGTCTCATAGCCAAATATGGCAACTATGCCTTTGCCGACGGTATTGATGACGATGGAAACGCCGTCCCGATGACTGTGCTCGAATATATAGAGGCTGATCTGGCGGCTGATGAAATCTCGTTTGTTAATCCCGATCTTGCCCATTTCTTTGCCGAGGCACGTCGCCTGAGCCGTTACAGCTGGGACGCAGACCTTGCCCGTCGGCGCGAGGAGCTTGAAGGACGACGTAATCAGGAATTCTCAGCCGGAGTCGAGGCCATCAGACAGAAGGCTACTGACGTCGGGAGTATTTCGGCGATGGAGCGGACGTTGCGGGAGACAGTGGACACTAATTTCAACCGGGGTCTTGAGGAGTTTTCAAGTTCATATCTCGCGCGCCAGATGTGTTCGTCGCCCGATGATATTGTCAGGAATCTCGCCTCGGATCTCGTTGTCGAGCGCCACATACTTAGCAAGGTTCACACTAAGTATGCAAAGGTCGACACCGAGCAGGATCTTCTTGGCGAGCTTGTGCCACGTGCTCTGCATGAACTGAAGGATGCCATTCTCTGGACCCGACTCGATGACACGCGTAAAGAACTGGCAGCATGTGCCTCGGACTACGAAAGTGCGCTTGCGCTAATGCGCAGGCTTCAGGAAATCGAAAACGCACGTTCGGAACTTGCAAAGCTCATCGGCGACCGTGTCATTGCCCCGCGTAAATAGGCGCGGGTAGATGTCGGGAAAACGTTTTTATATTTTTTTGACTGCCGTTGCCGCACAATCATGCGGTGGCGGCAATTGTTCTATTGACAGGGATTGAAAAAAGACAAGGAGGACGAACCTCACGGCCAGTCCCCCTCTTCTAATCTACAATCTTGTAAAAACACATATATTGAAAAAACGATTCCGTCTTTAGTGGTTGCATTATGGAATCAGGGGCTTTTTCAAATGTGGCTCCGATGATTGTAAATAGCTTGTATAAAGTTAGTATGTTAGATATCCTGTCAGGTTTGTAGTTCGGTTGATTGAAAATGGGTTGTTTTTATGCGGTTTTATTATCATCTGGCCTATGGACCTGTTGCGGCCGGAAAAGCCATTGTTGTTTTAAAGATAGGGGAATGGTTTGATAATGCAAATGTATGGATTAGGATTAATAAATCCAAAAAAACGGATCGATTTCTTGAAAATATATGCTTTGTAGCTGCTTGGTATACAGATTTGTAGCTTGTTTGGGGACAGGTTGGGGGCAAGGCTGTTCTGACTGTCTACAGTTAGGCAACAATCGGGTTGGTCGGCCGGGCAAATGACAAGGCGATTTAAAATATTTTTAGGAATCGATGGCCGGAGCATCCAACGTCATGTAAAATAAGTGGATGGTCGATTTAACGAATGTGTAGTGTTCTAATTAGCTTTTTTTTACGTACTCGGAATGGTAGTTAACAAAAATCTTGTTAACTTTGCATCTTGAAATATTGTTTAGATTACCTAAACGACCCTGATACAACGAATTGCAAATACTCCCGCCGCCCAAGGCGGATTTTTAATCGCATTATGACAAAAAGATACCCGCTATACACTTTGGTGGCTCTCTTCCTGACAGCTATGATCAGTAGCTGCAACAAGGACTCTGACTCATTTGTGGCAGAAGGCGATTTCGGCAACTGTTCGGTGACATCTTTCAGTCTCGGGAAGAACGACAGTGTGCTTAAGGGCCTTGATTCGGTCTATTTTTCGATAGACCTTGTCAATGCCGTTATCTTTAACGCTGACTCGCTGCCAAAAGGCACACGTATTGACAAGATGATTGTAAATATAGGAACATCGTCGGCCAGCGCGTGTGATCTCACATTCCGTCTACCCGAGACATCAAGTGACACGACTATCAGTTATATAGACAGCCCCAACGACAGCATAAATTTCGCCGATGGCCCTGTCAAGCTGCTCGTGAAGTCATATGACGGTCTTTCAAGCCGTGAATACAGCATCAAGCTCAACGTGCATGAGGTGGTTCCCGACACGCTATTCTGGGATAAGACCGCACGCCGCACGCTTCCCGGAACGCTTTCCGCTCCGCAGGCTCAGAAGACAGTTGAATTCAACGGCCGTATATACTGTCTTACGGTTGCCGGTGACAAGGCTTCGGTTGCCTCGGTTGAAAATCCGTATGACAACAACTGGACAGCCGGTGAGGCCCATCTGCCCGACGATGCTGTGGTTGGATCATTCGCAGCAAGTAACGATGCTTTCTATATCATCGATGGCCAAGGCCGTCTCTACACATCGCCTGACGCATTGACATGGAGCGCGACAGGCGCTCACATGGATCATGTGTATGGCGGTTATGTCAACCGCATACTTGGCGCAAGAAAGGATTCGGACGGCTGGAAGCATGTCACCTATCCGGCTACGACCGAACAGCCCATACCGGCAGGATGCCCTGTCGGCGGAACAGGCCAGATGGTCACTTATGTGACCTCATGGAGTGCCTCCCCCTTATCTATGTTTGTCGGAGGACATGATGCCTCGGGAAATGTGGTCGGTTCTACATGGGGTTATGACGGTGAAGTGTGGGCTAAGATCAGTTCACGCGATATTGATGAACGTGAGGACGTAGCATTGTTCCCTTACTTCACTCCACGCGAAGTGACCGGCTTCTGGCGAGTGACAGAGCGTTCGGCGCTCATTGCCCTCGGTGGCCGCTATGAGTCGACAGAAGGTCAGGTCGTGTCAAACAATGTATATATTTCATATGACCAAGGCATAACATGGGATGAGGCGTCAAGCTATCTTCAGCTTCCGGATTATATCCCTGACTTTGCAGCCGCGCAGGCTATGGTGGTCGACGCACGTCTCGACGACTCGATGTCACGTTCGGCATCAACTGCTGATGGCTGGACTGTTTTCACCGGCAACCGTATGCCTGTGTGGGCGACTCCGGTTCCCTTTGCACATGCGAGCCGTGTCAGCGCGCCGATTACAGAGTGGGAATGTCCTTACATCTATCTGTTCGGAGGCGAGAATGCTGCCGGTGACCTCTACAACACGCTGTGGAAAGGTGTGATTCGCCGCTTCACTTTCGCACCACTTTATTAAATATGGTGTCGCCATTATATAATTAAGGTTATAGGCGTATGAAATCTCTCTTTCTCTCTCTGATTGTTGCTTCATGCGGGTCGGTGATTCCGGCCACTGCATACGCTCAGACGCAAGAGAGCGTCGAGACTTACAAGTTTGATGCCGGGGTGGGGCTCGGGATGTCGGGCTATCTCGGCGATGCCAATGAAAGCTCGCTGTTCGCTCACCCAGGTGTCGCGCTTAACGGCTCGTTTCGTTATCTAATCAATACACGCTGGGCCATACGCGGACTGTTTACGGCTGCTTCATTGAGCGGCACTACGGCAGACATGGACAATGTGCTTCCCGAAGGAAAAGTCTACGACTTCAAGTCGTGGGTCTATGACCTCGGAGGCCGGGTTGAGTTCAACTTTTTCAACTATGGAATAGGTGAAAAGTATAAGAATCTCAGCCGTATCTCGCCCTATCTGTCGCTCGGGCTTGGTGTCACAATGTCGAGTACGTCAGGTGACAGTTATGTGGCGATGAGCCTTCCGATGGCTTTCGGTGTCAAATACAAGGTGAAGCCGCGTGTCAATCTCAGTCTTGAGTTCTGCATGACAAAAGTGTTCGGTGATAATGTCGACAGCGGAGAACTGTCGGACCTCTACCAGATCAAAAGCTCTTTTCTCAAGAACACCGACTGGTATTCGACTATCATGCTTGGCATCAGCTACGAGTTTGGAAAACGTTGCGTCACGTGTCACCGCATCGACTGAAAAAGTGACAGAAACATGAATTTCATTAATAAATAACATAATCAAATCAGCCGGAGAGCTTTCTCTCTTCCATAGACTGTATGAAGCCCGGCGACATAAAAGATATGACAGAAGAAATAGACAAAAGTAGCCTTCCACGCCACGTGGCCATCATTATGGATGGAAATGGCCGTTGGGCCAAGGCGCGCGGTCTTGACCGTAGCGAGGGACATGTCGAAGGAGTGAATACGGTGCGAAGAATCACTGAAATAGCTTCTGAACTCGGCATAGGCTATCTTACACTCTATACGTTCTCCACAGAAAACTGGAATCGTCCTCAGGCCGAGGTCGACGCTCTGATGCACCTGATTGTGATCGCAATCGAGCGTGAGACCCCCGATCTGATTAAAAACAATGTCCGTCTTGAAATGATAGGCGATACGTCGCGTATGCCGCGTGAGGCATATGAACGCCTGCAGCAATGTATAGCCGATACATCTCACGGGACTGGGCTGACTCTTATTCTTGCAATCAGCTACTCAGCCCGTTGGGAAATAGTCAGGGCCTCACGCCTTTTTGCCGAAGATGTCAAGGCCGGTAAGGCTGATCCTGAGGATATGAATTCGGATGAGGCGTTCAGCCGTTATCTGACGACTGCCTCCTATCCCGACCCGGATCTGCTCATACGCACTGGCGGTGACCACCGCGTCAGCAATTTCCTGCTCTGGCAGATCGCATATTCGGAAATTTATGTCACAGACACATTCTGGCCTGACTTCTCACGCGAAGATTTTGTCAGGGCGCTTAAAGATTTCCGAGGCCGTGAACGCCGTTTCGGCCTTACCTCCGAACAACTAAAATAAACCCTCCATCCCCAACCACAACGTTAGACCAATGCGTTTTAAATTTATCACTTTCCTGCTCCTGCTCTCGTCAATCTCCATATCATTCGGCGTTTCGGCGCAGGCCACGACGGATACTATTTACAATCCAACCATACATTTCACAGGTCTGCCGAAGACATATGAAATAGCCGATATTCAGGTCAAGGGTGCTGACAACTATGAAGATTATATAGTTGTCGGCTATACCGGGCTTAAAATCGGTGATCTCATCACTATTCCCGGACCGGATATCACTGATGCGACAAAGCGTCTGTGGCGTCAGGGGCTGTTTTCCAAAATCCAGATAACGGTTGACAAGGTCATCGGAAACAAGGCTTATCTTACGCTCAATCTGCGCCAGCAGCCGCGTATAGGTTCGATCACTTATCATGGAGTGAAAAAAGGAGAGCAGCAGGATCTGGATGAGGCCCTGCAGCTACGCAAGGGAAATCAGATTACCCAGAACATCGTCAACCGTGCCGAGCAGATTATCTCTAAGTATTACGGCAACAAGGGTTTCGGCAATGCTACTGTCAAAATCAACCTGACTGACGACCTCTCGCATCCCAACGAAGTTCTTGTCGACATCAATGTCAACAAGAATGACAAGGTGAAGGTTCACAAAATCTATATCGACGGAAATGAGGTGATGAGCGACAACCAGTTGCAGCGTGTCATGAAGAAGACAAATGAAAAGGGGAAGATTCTGAACCTTTTCCGCCAGAAAAAATTTGTCGAGAGCGATTATGAGGATGACCTTGAGCGCATCATTCAGAAATATAATGAAAAAGGCTATCGTGATGCCGCGATACTTTCCGATTCTGTAGTTCCGTTTGACGAAAAGACGGTTGATGTCTACATTACACTCGACGAAGGAAAGAAATATTATATCAACGATATCTTATGGGTCGGCAATACGATTTATTCGACCGATCTTCTCTCCAACGTGCTCGGAATGGATAAGGGCGATGTATATAATCAGAAACTTCTGAAGAAACGCACATCAGAGGATGATGACGCGATTGCCAATTACTATATGAACAACGGCTATCTTTTCTTCGATCTCACACCGATTGAGAAGAATGTCAACGGCGACTCGATTGATCTTGAAATGAGAATAACCGAAGGTCCTCAGGCTCGAATCAACAATGTCATTATCAACGGTAACGACCGTCTGTATGAAAAGGTGATCCGTCGTGAGCTTTATGTCAAGCCCGGTGAGCTGTTCAATAAGGAAGACCTGATGCGTTCGGCGCGTGAAATCGCACAGACCGGTCACTTCGATCCCGAAAATATGGACATCCGTCCTGAGTCGAATCAGGAAGACGGTACGGTTGACATCCTTTTCAATCTCGAATCGAAGTCCAACGACCAGTTCGAATTTTCTATGGGCTGGGGGCAGACAGGTATCATCGGTAAGGTTGCAATCAAGTTTACCAACTTCTCGATCAAGAACCTGTTCTATCCCAACAGCTATAAGGGGCTCGTTCCGCAGGGCGACGGCCAGCAGCTCACGATTTCCGCACAGACGAATGCCCGCTATTATCAGGCATACAGCATCTCGTTCCTTGATCCGTGGTTTGGTGGCAAGCGTCCTAACTCGCTTTCGGTCTCGGCCTACTACAGCCGTCAGACAGGTGTCAATTCGTCGTACTACAACCGCAGCTACATGAACAGCTATATGTATCCCTATAGCGGTCTCTACAACTCCGGCTACGGATATAACGATTACTACCAGAATTCATATGAGAACGCATATGACCCGAATAAGTTCCTTCAGATGCTTGGCGTTTCTGTCGGTTTCGGAAAGCGTCTCAACTGGCCTGACAACTATTTCACCTTCCAGGCTGAACTCGGCTACAACTGGTATTTCCTTAAGAACTGGGAATATCTTTTCGATATGCAGAACGGTACGTCAAACTCACTCACGCTCGGTCTGACACTCGCGCGTAACTCTACCGACAACCCGCTCTATACCCGCCGAGGCTCTAACTTCTCGCTCAACCTACAGTTCACGCCTCCGGCTTCTCTCTTCGGGAAGAAGAACTGGAAGCAGCTGTCGGAAATTGCGAAGAGTACCAATACCGACACATATACAACCGCTCAGATCGAGAATGCCCGCAAAGAGCTCTATCGCTGGATTGAGTATTGGAAATTGCGTTTCAAATCGCGCACATACACTCCGCTTACCAACCCTGACGGAAAATATACTCTTGTGTTCATGACACGTGCGGATGTCGGTCTTCTCGGCAGCTACAACAAGAATCTTAAATCACCTTTCGAAACATTCTATGTCGGTGGTGACGGCATGTCGGGTTCCTATACTTATGCACAGGAGACAATTGCCCTTCGCGGATATGACAATGGACAGCTTACGCCCTACTATCGTGGAGGCGGTTACGCCTACACTCGTTTCGGCATGGAACTTCACTTCCCCTTCATGCTCCAGCCCACGACCACTATCTATGGTCTGACATTCATCGAAGGCGGTAACGCATGGAATTCGGTGAAGAACTTCTCTCCGTTCGATCTCAAGCGCAGCGCCGGTGCCGGTATCCGTATCTATCTCCCGATGATCGGAATGATGGGTATCGACTGGGCCTACGGTTTTGACCGCGTCTATGGCACCAAGGGAGGCTCGCACTTCCATTTCATCCTCGGTCAGGAATTCTAACCCCCGGCAGAGCAAACTGAAACGACGATTTTACAGCAAATTAAACTTTTCACCCGCTGGTGCGTCTATATTATAGCAACATTCCTCAATTATTTAACACCGCTAAAGGTATGAAAAAGATTTTCCTGACATTAGCACTTGTGCTTGCATGCTTCGCAGGAGCATCGGCGCAGAAGTTCGCGCTGGTCGATATGGATTATATCCTTTCGAACGTCCCTGCCTATGAAATGGCCAACGAACAGCTCAACCAGATTTCCCAGCGATGGCAGAAAGAGGTCGAATCGGTGGCAAAGGAAGCCGAGACACTATATAAGAACTATCAGAACGAAATGGTGTTTCTGACCGACGAACAGAAGAAGAAAAAGGAAGAAGAGATTGTCGGCAAGGAAAAGCAGGCTGCGGAACTCCGCCAGAAATACTTCGGCCCTGACGGAGAGCTTTACAAAAAGCGTCAGACTCTGATGAAGCCGATTCAGGACGATGTTTACAATGCCGTCAAGAAAGTGTCGGAGGAGCGCGGCTATCAGTGTATTTTCGACCGTGCATCGTCGGCTGATATAATATTTGCCTCGCCACGTATCGACGTCTCCAACGAGGTGCTTGAAAAGTTAGGTTATTCCAAATAAAATCCCTATCTTTGCACCGCTTCGGAAGTCGGTTGTCTGATTCCCCGACTGCATAGCGGTAAACTATTCGGACAAAAGATATAATTAAAAAATAAAACTTCACAATACAACGATGATCAAAAGACTTTTGCTCGCAATCATGATTGCGTTTCCCATGAGCCTGTTCGCTCAGAAATTTGGTGTTATCAACACTAACGAGCTCATGACTTCTCTTCCGGAAATGAAATCTGTTCAGGAACAGATGGAAGCCGCTACCAAGAAATACGAAGACGAATTCGCAAAACTTCAGGAAGAGTTCAACAAGAAATTTCAGGAATTTCAGGCTCTTGAAGCGTCTACCCCCGAGACAATCAAGGAGCGCCGAACACAGGAACTTCAGGAAATCGACACCAAGATCCAGCGCTTCCGTGAGACTGCACAGCAGGATCTCCAGCGCCAGAACCAGCAGCTTCTCGCTCCCATACAGGAAAAGGTCATGAAGGCGATCCAGAGCGTAGGCGCTGAAGGCAAGTTCACCTTTATTTTCGAAAACGGCATGTCGCTCTACACAGGTGCTGATGTCACAGATGTCACTCCTCTCGTGAAGACCGCCCTCGGAATTAAATAAGCCATTCCGGCTTGCGATTACCTGATTGAAAAGAATCAATCACATACAACTGTCCGCCATGCCGTCCGCACCAAGCGGATTGCATGGCGGCGTTGTTGAATGCGTGTTTTTAACCATACTCTAATCATAACCTGCCAATACCGCCTCAGCTATGTTACGCATCAAACGCATGGACATCTTCATCCTTCAGAGCTTCGTTCCTCTGTTCATGATGACGTTCTGCATCTGTCTATTCATAGTGCTAATGCAATTCCTGTGGCGTTATATAGACGAACTTGTCGGCAAGGGTCTTGGTGTGGATGTCATAGGAGAGCTGTTCTTCTATGCCGCACTGACCATGATTCCGATGGCGCTTCCGCTCGCCATCCTTCTCGCGTCGCTGATGACTTTCGGCAATCTCGGCGAGCAGTTTGAACTTACAGCCATGAAGGCGTCGGGGATTTCGCTCCTGCGCACCATGGCTCCGCTTATCGTGCTGATGGTCTGCATTGCCACCGGCGCTTTCTTTTTTCAGAATGACGTGCTTCCTGTGGCGCAGACAAAGATGTGGACTCTGCTCTATTCAATGAGGCAGAAATCACCGGAGCTTGAGATTCCGGAGGGTGTGTTCTATGACCAGATTCCCGGATATAATCTTTTTGTGCAGGAAAAAAACAGGGAGACGGGTGTGCTCTACGAGGTGATGATCTACGACGTGTCGAAGGGTTTTGAAAATTCGTCAATCATTCTTGCCGACTCCGGAAAGATGTCGATTACTCCTGACAAGACTCATCTTTTCCTTCGTCTCTGGCATGGAGAGTCGTTTGAGAACCTTAAGGATGCCAGTGCGGGCAATATGAAAAATGTGCCCTATCGCCGTGAGTCGTTCTCGGAGAAAGAAATCATGCTGAAGTTCGATTCCAATTTCAACCGTATGGATGAACAGGGAATGCGTAACCAGTATGTCGGAAAGAATATGGCTGAACTTCAGGCGACGATTGACTCTGTAGGTGCACGTGTCGACTCGCTTGGCTCATTCTACGGCACGGCTCTCAGGGAATATCCCTATATGGGCATACATGCCTATCAGACGCGCATCGACAGCGGCAAGAGTGTAAAGACCCGCAGACCGGATGTCGAGATTGCAAAACCTGTCAACGTCGACTCTATTATGCGGGGTTCGTCATCGGGCATAAGGCTCGGTTATCTGAACCAAGGTCTGGCGAAGGCTCAGCGAATGCGTCAGGAATATGAGTACAAGAGTATCGCCATGGCCGATGACCTCAAGACCATGAGGCGCCATGCCATAGAGCTGCAAAAGAAATTCACGCTTTCGTTTGCCTGTATAATATTCTTCTTTATCGGCGCTCCGCTTGGTGCTATTATCCGTAAAGGCGGCCTTGGAACTCCGCTTGTAATCTCTGTGTTCCTGTTCATCTTCTATTATATTATCGACAACATGGGCTACAAGCTTGCCCGTGACGGTAAATGGGAGGTGTGGGAAGGCATGTGGCTCAGCGCGGCTGTCCTTCTTCCGATGGGCGTATTCTTCACATATAAGGCCGTAAATGACTCGGCTGTTTTCAACAAGGATGCCTATCTGAATTTCTTCCGCAAATTTTTTGGCGTGAGCGAGGTGCGTCATGTCGAGATGAAGGAACTTGTGATGGAGGAGATAGACCCGGTTATCGCAGTCCAGCGGATGGAAGCCCTGAAACTTGAGGTCGCGGCATATCTTTCGAGAAATCCTGCCCGGCAGAGTTATCGTGACTACTGGCTTCACGGTTATGACCGCGACGAGTTGCACAGGCTTCGCGATACGATTGAAAACGATGTCGAGTATCTGTCCAATTCGAGAGAAAAGATGGTTGTGCTCAAGCTGATGGATTTTCCTGTGCTTAGAAGCCTTTGGTTTCAGCAGCCATCGACCAGACCTTGGCTGTCATGGACAATGATTGCCTTGTTTCCGATCGGTTTGGCCGTGTGGTTCTACGGTCGGAAAACCCAGCTCCGTCTGCGTGACGAACTCTCTACTGTCACAAAAGTAGCCGACCAGCTCATAGAGCTGGTAGCTCCTAAGATAGACGACTGACTGCTGTCGCAAAATAATTCTAAATCCGTTGAAAAATCTCCTAAACGATGGAAAATAAGATAAAATTAGATATGATTGAAGAGGCTCTCGCCGATTTCCGCGAAGGCAAATTCGTGATTGTGGTCGATGACGAGGACCGTGAAAACGAGGGTGACCTCATTATAGCTGCCGAGAAGGTCACTCCTGAAGCTGTGAACTTCATGATAACCAACGCGCGTGGCGAGCTCTGCGCTCCGGTGACCATTTCACGCTGCAAGGAACTGGGATTGCAGCATCAGGTAGAGGACAACACCTCGATGCTCGGCACTCCTTTCACCGTGACTGTCGACCTGCTTCCCGGCTGTACGACCGGTGTTTCAGCCCACGACCGTGCCGCGACCATCCGCGCTCTTGCCGATCCGTCGGTGACTCCCGGTATGTTCGGCCGCCCCGGACATGTGCATCCGCTCTATGCACAGGATGCAGGCGTGCTCCGCCGTGCCGGTCACACGGAGGCTGCGATTGACCTTGCAAGACTGTCTGGCATGTATCCGGCTGCCTCGCTTATCGAGATTCTTAACGAGGACGGCACGATGGCACGTCTCCCGCAGTTGCGCCGTAAAGCTGATGAGTGGGGACTGAAACTCATATCTATCCGTGACCTTATAGCATACCGTCTGTGCACCGAGTCGCTTGTCGAGGAAGGTGTGGAGGTTGACATGCCTACGGCTTACGGACATTTTCGTCTTATTCCTTTCCGCCAGAAAAGCAACGGGCTTGAACATATTGCTCTGATAAAGGGTGATGTCAGCGGTGACGATGCAGTGCTTGTGCGAGTCCATTCCTCGTGTGCCACCGGCGACATATTCGGTTCGATGCGTTGTGACTGCGGCGAGCAGCTCCACAAGGCTATGGAGCTTATCGAGAAAGAGGGTCGCGGTGCTATCGTCTATCTTAACCAAGAGGGTCGCGGGATAGGTCTGATGGAGAAAATTAAGGCTTATAAGCTTCAGGAAGAGGGGCTCGACACGGTGGATGCAAATATTCATCTCGGTCACAAGGCTGACGAGCGCGATTATGGCGTAGGCGCATCAATTCTCAATCTTCTCGGCATACGTAAGATGAAGCTTATCACCAACAATCCGGTAAAGCGTATCGGGCTTGAAGGCTATGGGCTTGAAGTGGTCGATAATGTCGGCATTGAAATTGCTCCTAACCGCTATAATCTCCGTTATATGCTCACAAAGCAACATCGCATGGGGCATACCCTGCACATGAACGATAATCCAGATCCGAATAAGGAGATATGATCATATAATATCAGGGGATAAATAAAAACAATGCGCTGCCACACATGACCCGAATAATTTCATCCGGTCTGCGTGGCAGCGAAATGTTTTTTGTTATTGATGGCTGTCAGATGCTCCGGGCTATCCAGTGGCCCGCATATGCAAGAAGGAGTCCGACGGTAAAGCTCGCACCGGCGTAAAGCGCAAGCGCGGGAAACTCCGACGAATCGAAAAGCATGTAGTTTTCGTGAATGAAGGTCGAAAATGTCGTGAATCCTCCGCAAAATCCCACTGTAAGAAATATCTTCACATCCTGCGGGATATTGGTGCTACGGTCTATGGCTCCATATATAAGTCCGATTATGAAGCATCCGGCTACGTTCACGGCAAACGTACCCCACGGGAACAATGCCGCTCCTGACAGCGATTGAACCCAACGCCCGACAAGGTAGCGGACAACACCTCCGAGGCCGCTTCCGGCCGCTATACACAGTAGGGTTTTCAGCATATCGGCTTAGGTTGTTTTTCACCCTTCAGTCATCACAGTCATAGTGGACATGGTGATGGGCTGAATGGCATTCGGTCAGCGTATGGTCGATGATGAGGTGGCGGTTGGCCATGCCGGCGATGGTCGACATTTCGTGTGAAACAAGCAAAAGGGTAGTGGTCTTTGCGAGTTCGGCCACAAGGTCGTAGATGTAGTGTTCGAAACGCTTGTCGACGTAGCTCAGCGGCTCGTCGAGCACGAGCAGTTTCGGCCGTGAGATTATGGCGCGTCCAAGCAGGGCGCGTTGCAACTGACCTCCCGACAGGTTGCCGATGCTCGCCTTTGCATGGCTTTCAAGCCCCATGAGACCTATGGTTTCTTTGACGCGGCTCTTCACTTTATTGCTCGGCAAATTCTCTCCGATTAGCCCTGAGGCTATGACTTCCTCGACATCGATAGGAAAATGTGAGTCAATCAGATTTTTTTGCGGGAGATAGCCGATTGAAAGTTCGTCGGCCGGTTTGCCGTCACGATAATATGTCACGTTTCCTTCCGTCGGTTTCAATAACTTCAGGAGTATGCGGAGCAGCGTCGTCTTTCCTCCGCCGTTAGGACCTGTAATGGCAATGAAATCGCCTTGACGGACATCAAAATTGATGTCCGTCAAGGCTGTTTTTCCTTCCCAGCGTTTGGAGATGTTGCGCAGGGATATGATTATCTCGTTTTCGGTTGGTTTCATTTATGAGTCAGGAGGTGGATTTTCATGCTTATTCGGCAATTGTGTCGGTGGCAGCGATGGCATCGGCTATTGCTGTCATTCCCTTTTCCCATTCGTAGGAGAGAGGGTTGATATTGACTTTTGTGAGACCGAGTTGCGAGCTGAGGGCTTCGGCCTGACGGCTGTCGAGGTCTTTCTGGTAGAAGAATATTCGGGCCTTGTGCTCGGACGCATGGTCGATTGTCTCTTTCAGCGTGCCCATTGCCACTTCCTTGTTGTCGGCGTTGCCTGCGGTTATCTGTTCGAGTCCATAGTCACGCGCGAAATAGCTGAGCGACGGATGCCATACCATGAATGCCTCGCCTTTGTGTGGAGCAAGTCTGATTGTCAGCTCATTGTCGAGCGAATCGAGCCTTGCGGCGAAACGGTGGTAGTTGCTGCGGTAATAGTCAGCGTTTGACGGATCGATTTCGGTCATGGCTATAAGCATGTTCTTGCTTATTATCTTCACGTTTTTGACTGAGGTCCATGTATGCGGGTCAATCACGTCGTGCGTGATGCCGCCGTGGCTGTGAGTCCCGGTGACGGGCATTACTCCAAGGGAAGTGTTGAAGATAGGCAGGTCGGGGTTCTCGCTGTGTACCTTGTCGAGTATGGCTGCCTCGAAACCGATGTTGCCCATGCGGAGGAAGCCGATTGACTTCGTGAGGTTGATGATATGGTTGACCGAAGGGTCGAATGTCTCGGGATTAGCGCCGTTGGCAATCAGGGTACGTATCTCCACGCGGTTGCCCGTTATCTGTTCGAGTATATATTTCTGAGGCTCGATGCTGACTGTGACTATGGGCGTGTCGTGAGTAGTGGCCGTGCATGCGACCAACAGGCCGAGCCACGCGGCTAAACTGACTATGATGGGAAGGAAAAATATATTATTGGATTTCATCTATTACTTAAAAATTGCCCTTATGTGATTTATATAACGCTCTTATTGCATAAATATTTGCAAATATAAGCAATTTTTAGCAATTATGCCTTGGCTATTAAGAAAATTTTTCATTTTGTCGTTTAATTATTTCCTCTTCTATACGTGTTACAGATTGCTTTATAATGGCTTGAATCGGCTGATTTTGATGAATTTCTGAGGTGTGGGGGTGATAGGCGTGGTATAAGTGGCTATGATTCGGATTTTTTTATTAACTTTGCACATTCCAAGAGGATTAACTCTTTCATAAATCAGAATATAATTCATTTCCATTACATAAACCGAAATGGCAACACAAGAAGACGTTTTCAAGAAAATAGTAAGCCATGCCAAGGAGTATGGCTTCGTGTTTCAGTCAAGCGAGATTTACGATGGCCTTTCAGCCGTCTATGACTACGGTCAGAACGGCGTAGAGCTTAAAAACAACATCAAGCGCTATTGGTGGGATTCGATGACCCTCCTCCACGAGAACATCGTGGGTATCGACTCGGCCATCTTCATGCACCCGACCATCTGGAAGGCTTCGGGTCACGTCGACGCGTTCAATGACCCGCTGATTGACAACAAGGATTCGAAGAAGCGTTACCGTGCCGATGTACTCATTGAAGAGCAGATCGCCAAAATTGAAGAAAAAATCGAAAAGGAAGTGGCTAAGGCCGCCAAACGTTTCGGCGACAGCTTTGACGAAGCCATGTTCCGCCAGACAAATCCCCGCGTACTCGAACACACAGCCAAGCGCGATGCCCTCCATGAGCGTTTCGCTACTGCGATGAATGACGGAAATCTCGACGAGCTCCGTCAGATTATTATCGACGAGGAGATTGTATGCCCGATTTCAGGCACTAAGAACTGGACCGAGGTGCGTCAGTTCAACCTCATGTTCAAGACCGAGATGGGCTCGACCGCTGACGGAGCGATGACTGTTTATCTCCGTCCCGAAACCGCACAGGGCATTTTCGTCAACTACCTCAACGTACAGAAAACCGGCCGTATGCGCATTCCTTTCGGTATCGCTCAGATCGGCAAGGCGTTCCGCAATGAGATCGTGGCCCGTCAGTTCATATTCCGCATGCGTGAGTTCGAACAGATGGAGATGCAGTTCTTCGTACGCCCCGGCACAGAGATGGAATGGTTCAACAACTGGAAGCAGTTCCGCCTCCGCTGGCACAAGGCTCTCGGTCTCGGCGATGAGAAGTATCGCTACCATGACCACGAGAAGCTCGCTCACTATGCCAACGCTGCCACCGACATCGAGTTCCAGATGCCATTCGGTTTCAAGGAAGTGGAGGGTATACATTCGCGCACAAACTTCGACCTCTCGCAGCACGAGAAATTCTCAGGCAAGAAAATACAGTATTTCGATCCCGAGCTCAACGAAAGCTATACTCCCTACGTCATCGAGACATCAATCGGTGTCGACCGTATGTTCCTCAGCGTTCTTTGCTCGTCATACGAGGAGCAGGAGCTTGAAGGCGGCGACAAGCGCGTCGTTCTCCACCTTCCCGCCCCCCTCGCGCCTGTGAAGTGTGCCGTGATGCCTCTCGTCCGCAAGGACGGTCTGCCCGACAAGGCCCGCGAGATTGTCAACGAGCTTAAGTTTGATTTCGCCACCCACTATGAGGAAAAAGATTCTATCGGCAAGCGTTACCGCCGTCAGGATGCAATCGGAACTCCTTTCTGCATCACTGTCGACCATCAGACTCTCGAAGACAACACCGTCACTCTCCGCGAACGCGACTCAATGGAGCAGAAGCGCGTGAAGATCGAGGATCTCCACAAGCTCATCCACGATGAGGTGTCGCTCAACGCGCTTCTTCGCAAGCTCGCTTAATGCTGACGGATATTCTCCGAATACCATAAATGCAGGGATGCGCTAAGGCGTGTCCCTGCAATCTCAAAAAAACAAATCACTCCTTCAACTCCCCTAAAATGAAAACTTTCAAACTATTATTGCTCATCGTGTGCATGCTTCCGACGCTGTCGTCATGTAACTATAATTCTCTTGTAGAGAAAAAGCAGGGTGTAGAGCAGTCATGGGCTGAGGTGCAGAACCAATATCAGCGCCGTGCCGATCTTATTCCTAACCTTGTGGCGACAGTCAAGGGCTATGCCACACATGAGAGCGAAACGCTCGAAAAGGTTACACAGGCACGCGCTGCTGCTACATCGGTCAACATTAACGCCGAAGACCTCAATGAAGAGACGCTTGCAAAGTTTCAGGCTGCACAAAATCAGCTGACAGGCGCGCTCAAATCGCTTCTTGCTGTCTCTGAAGCGTATCCCGATCTGAAGGCAAACGAGAATTTCCGCGACCTTCAGGTGCAGCTTGAGGGTACTGAAAACCGCATTGCCACTGCACGCGGACGTTACACTCAGGTCGTTGCCGATTATAACACATCAATCAAGAAATTCCCCACAAACATTTACGCCGGATGGTTCGGCTTTGAGTCTCAGCCTCAGTTCAAGGCCGATGAGTCGGCTCAGCGTGCCCCCGAAGTGAAATTCTAAACTAAGCAGATGTCTAAATTCAGATCAATCTTTGCCATATTTCTCCTTGCAAGCCTTGGAGCAGTCATCACAACATCCTGCGACGATGATAATGTCTGGTCAGATTATAAGGAATGGCGAATAGCCAATGAGGAATTCTTCGACGAGCAGCGCTTCATGATGGAGGACGGTGAAAACGTCTATCAGACAGTTACTCCGTCGTGGAATCCTTCAGCCCAGATACTCATGCGTTATCTTAATGATCGCAGCAAGACTGAGGGAAATCTCACTCCGCTTCTGACATCGACAGTCGATGTGAAATATATCGGACGTCTGTATAACGGAGTTGCATTTGACTCGTCATATACCAACACCGACAGCATCTTTACGACTACTCCGGGTTCTGTCATTCAGGGCTGGACAATCGCGCTCATGAACATGCGTGTCGGCGACAGTGCCCGTATCGTCATCCCTTACAAGCTCGCCTACGGTTCGTCGGGTTCAGGTGCTATTCTGCCTTATTCGACACTTGTGTTCGACGTAAAGCTTGTCGACATACCTTATTACGAAGTGCGTCCCTGATATGGATTTTAAGTTAGAAGCGACCGCGCCGGACTCCGCAGCCCGCGCCGGTGTCATCACGACAGACCACGGAGAAATCCGGACTCCGATTTTCATGCCTGTCGGCACTCTCGGAAGTGTGAAGGCGGTTCATCAGCATGAACTCCGCGATGATATCAAGGCTCAGATTATCCTTGGAAACACCTATCATCTCTATCTCCGTCCCGGAATCGAGATTCTTGAAAAAGCCGGAGGTCTCCACAAGTTCAACGGCTGGGAGCGCCCGATTCTTACCGACAGCGGAGGCTTTCAGGTATTTTCGCTGTCGGCAAACCGCAAGCTGACAGAAGAAGGGGCGTGGTTCAGGTCGCACATCGATGGTTCGAAACATCTCTTCACACCTGAAAGGGTGGTGGATATAGAGCGTTCGATAGGCGCTGACATAATGATGGCGCTTGATGAGTGTCCTCCCGGAACAGCCGACTACAGCTATGCCCGAAAGTCGCTTGACCTCACCCACCGCTGGCTTTCCCGTGGATGGAAGCGCTATAAGGAGACAGAGGGAAAGTATGGCTACTCACAGGCATACTTCCCGATTGTGCAGGGTGTCACTTATCCCGACCTGCGTCGTGAATCAGCGAAATTCGTAGCCGATCTTGGGGCCTACGGCAATGCCATCGGCGGTCTTGCCGTAGGCGAACCTGCCGAAGTCATGTATGACATGATTGAGGTTGTCAACGAGATTCTCCCCAAGGACCGTCCGCGCTATCTGATGGGTGTCGGCACTCCGGCCAACATCCTTGAGGGAATCGACAGAGGTGTCGACATGTTTGACTGCGTGATGCCTACCCGCAACGGCCGCAACGGCATGCTTTTCACGCGCCACGGCATCATGAACATGCGCAACAAGAAGTGGGCCGACGATTTCTCGCCTATTCAGGAAGACGGCCCGAGCTATGTCGACGTGACCTATTCAAAGGCATATCTGCGTCACCTGTTCATCGCCGACGAGATTCTTGCCATGCAGATAGCTTCGATACATAACCTCGCGTTCTACCTGTGGCTCGTCGGAGAAGCCCGCAAGCATATACTTGCCGGTGATTTCAAGCCGTGGAAACGGGAGATGCTCGAATGTGTCACCCGTCGTCTCTGACCCCTCATGATAAATTAATAACTGTCATTTTAGAAGCTGTTAAAATCAACGCACCCACGTGAAGATTCTTGACTGGTATATAATCAAGAAGTTCCTTGGAACTTACGTTTTTGCGATTGCCCTCATTCTGGCAATCACAATCATGTTTGACATCAACGAAAAACTTGATGCCTTTCTTAAGGCACCGCTGAAGGCGACGGTGTTTGATTATTTTCTCAACTTTCTCCCTTACTTCGCCAACCAGTTCAGTCCGCTCTTCACCTTCATCGCTGTAATCTTTTTCACGTCGAAACTTGCCGATAATTCTGAAATCATCGCTATGCTCTCGACTGGAATGAGCTACCGGCGATTGCTGCGTCCCTACATGGTAAGCGCCACGGTTATAGCTATCGTGACCTATATACTCAGCGCCTATATAATCCCTCCCGCCAATGTTGAGCGAATAGAATACACCAACACTTATGTCAAGAACAAGAGAGTCGACTACGGTACGAATATTCAGCTTCAGGTGGCCAAGGGTGAGATTGCATATATGTCGCGTTATGACAACACGAGCAAGACCGGCTATAAGTTTTCTCTTGAGTCGTTTGAGGATAAGAAGCTTGTGTCACGTCTGACGGCTCAGACCATCCGCTGGGACACTCTTCACCGCTGGACGGTGCGCGACTATATGATACGTGATTTCGACGGGCAGCGAGAAAAAATACGTCGCGGTGCACGTCTGGACACTGTCATACCTATTGAGCCCCGTGATTTTCTGATTTCAAAAAATGACCATGAGACCATGACTTCTCCCGCTCTACGTGAATACATATCGCGTCAGAAAGAGCGTGGAGTGGCAAACATAAAGTCGTTTGAGATTGAAAACCACAAGCGCTATGCCATGACCGCCGCTGCATTCATCCTTACAGTCATAGGTATGTCTCTTTCATCGCGTAAGATAAAGGGTGGAATGGGTGTCAATATCGGTATAGGTCTTGTGCTCAGTTTCAGTTATATCCTTTTTATGACTGTGACTTCGACTTTTGCAGTTTCGGGCTATACGTCTCCGATGGTAGCGATGTGGATTCCGAATATTCTTTATTCAATAATCGCCATCTATCTTTACTATAAGGTGTCTCACCAGTAGGACTCCGGATATATTATAACAGAGCCCGGCCTCACTTCCTTGGTTTCAGCAAATGATTGCCGATGCCGTGAAGTGAGGCCGGGCTCTGTTATGCGGTAGGATAGTCTGGCTGTAAGTCTTGGTTTACATTCCGAATGTAAGTGTTGTCAGATATCGTATGCCCGGACCGATGTTGTTCTGTCCGAATGTCAGTGTGATGTACCCGTTGTTTCCGCCAAACCATGTTGCGCCGATTGAACCGACCGTATTGTTTACAGAAATCGGCATGCCATAAGTGGCGACGAGGGAGTTGTAGACTTTGTTGTAGCGGGCGAGGTCGTATACAGGGGTTGAGTAGTAGAACGATGAGACATCGAGACCTGAGTTCCCGTAGTAGAGAGCGGCATCAGTCCACACGTAGTTCAGGGCTGAGACATTACGCAGGTAGACCACATTGTCGGTATATCCGTCGACGGTATATCCGGCGTTGAACAGATAGTCGAGTGACAGATTTATAGCTGTACCGAATGTCAGGCCAAGGATTCCGCGTATGACCGGTATGCGTCCTGCCGGACGCCATCCTCTTGGGGGCATGGGACGGTGATGCGGGCGTATCATCGGCGGACGGTAGGGACGGTGAGGAGGTGCCATCATCGGTGGCCGGGCTGCCACATGGCCGTTTCCGGGTCTCACTCCGGGGCGGTGGCCGGGATTGATCACAGGTCGGTGGCCGTGTTGGTTTCCGGGTCTGTTTGGTTTGGTGTTGTGCTCGGGACGTTGCTCGTTAATCCCCGGACGGCCGGCGTTCGGACGGTTGTTGTGTCCGGGGCGTATTCCTTCAGGCCGGTGATTATTGTCATTCGGCCGGTTGCCAGGATTCAATCCATTATTTCCGTTTCCGGGACGGTGCTGGTCATTTATACCGGGTCTATTGTGGCTATTGCCATTGTCAGGACGGTTATTATTGCTGTTGTTTCCGTGGTTGGGGCGATTCGGATTGTTATTTATACCGGGACGAGTTCCGGTGTTATGTCCCGGACGGGAGTTTGAACCACCGTTGCCGATAGTGCCTTGCTCGGGATGTTTGTTGTTGCCCGGTGTGCCGGTAATTCCGGGACGTGTTCCGGTTGAGGCCGGACGGTTATTTGTCGAGCCGTTGTTTCCGGGACGGGTGTTCGGACGGTGTGAATTATTATTATGGCTGGAATTTCCTCGATTTGAATTTGTGTTGTGATTGCGGTCATTTCCACGGCTTGGACGCGAATTGTTGTTCGTGCGTTCGAGGTGGCCTCCCCGGCCTCCGTTCGTTACGCCTTCATGTCGGCCTTGAGCTGAAACCACGGGCATTGCAAGTGCGCCGCAAAGGAGTGCCAGCGATATGTTGCGTAGAATTCTTTTCATTGGTTTTTGTCAGTTAATGGTAGATAAAATCATATATTCTATAGATTGGAACGATTATTATCTAAAAGGTTTAACTGTCATAACCATAAAATAGTTTAAAATCCGTCGGTATAAAATTGACCCGGATGTTTCACCGGATGCTACCCCTCATTTTGGCGCTTTTGTAGCAGACGTGTCGTATTTTCGCCATGGAAGTTAGGACAACTTCGGTTATTTATTGTATTTTTGCCTGATAACGCAAAGTTTCGGTAGTGGATATGTCACGCTATGTCACGTTAGTCCTGATTTTTCTTTTCTCTCTCCTTGATGTAAAGGGGCAGGTGCGTCATGCCGTTGTGGCAGACTCTGCTAACGGAATGCCGCTGTCAGGAACTTCTGTATTTGACCGTGATGGCAATATTATAGGGATGTGTGGCAGGAGCGGGACAATTCCTTATGTATCTTCCGGCAGCTATCCATTGACATTACGATGTCTTGGCTATGAGGAAAAAGTCGTCAGATCGATAGATTCTGACACAATTTTCCTTCGTGAATGTATAACCGAACTTCCGGAAGTTGTAATTGAATCGCGTCAGCACAAGGTGTTGCATGTATTGGCCTATATGCGTGAATATTCGAAGCTGAGCACATATACCGATACCGTGTTTCTGTTCCGGGAAAAGATGGTTGACTATATGTTGCTGCCTGATGAAAAGATCCGGTTTAGAGGATGGTCTATGCCAAGGGTGATAAAGAGCAGGTCTTATTATCGGTTTACCAATGCCGAGGGGCTTGACAGTGTGAGCGACGAGTGTGTCCATCATTTTTCATGGTCTGACTGGTTGGGAGTGAAGACATGTGTTAAAATACCAACGGCATTGAACAGTCTGGAATGCGGGGCGGATACTCTCAGAGGCAGGTATGGCCCATCGGAAATCTGGATTAGAAACAACGACAGGATGACTGTAGATGTGGATGTGCTTGCTGATACAGTCGGGCGGAAGTGGATTCCGAACCTTTCGGCTTTTTTCAAGGATAATCTTGATTTTGAAAATTTCCGTGTGAGGTTTAACTATGATAATTTGGCCGGAGATGCTGTGTCAAACAAGGATCTGACAGGCTATTCATTTAATATCGAGTCAAGAGGCAGAGGCCATGATATGTTCAGGTTCAATAACATCGACGAGCCGTTTTTTGTGACCACTTACGGTGAAGTGTATATGATTGATAAGGAATACATCACTGTAAAAGAGGCAAAGGAATGGGAAAAACATAATTTCGGCGCTGATGAAATCGGAATGTACATCCTCAAGGAAGCTCCGGAGATTCAGCCTCCGATACAGGAGCTTGTCAGACGTGTCGGTATGATTGATAAAGGTGGTGTGAGGCTGAATGTCGCACCTGATGTCAGGCTTATCAGCCCTCATACAGGCAACAGAAATTATCATTTCGGGCGACGGGTGCTATTGTTACTGAAGGAGGTGACGGGGATTACATTGGTAAAGTCGCATAGAAACATGAATAATAACTGGCGGAAGTTCAGAAAAGAAATGATGTCAAAGAAGTCGAAGGGTAAGAAAGTCAGACGGACGGAAAAATGAGATCCCTGCCGATGAGTGAAGCGAACATGGTCGGACGATAAAACATAAGCACTGCTCTCACGTATATGTCTCACGTTGAAAGCAGTGCTTACGTTTTAAGAATAATTCTGTTATTCGGCGGCGAGGGGATTCCAGCCTTGGGCGCGGAGTGGTATTTCAGTACCGTCACGGGTGATCATGGCACATCCGAGATCGGCTTTGGTTATGTGGCCGATTAGTTTTACGCCGGGCAGTTTCTCTATCTGTTCGTGATAATGTAGCGGGACAGTGAACAGGAGTTCGTAGTCTTCTCCTCCGTTCAAGGCGGCTGTCACGAGGTTCATACCGAGTTCCTCAGCCATGATGGCGGTCTGATAGTCGATAGGTATTCGATCTTCATACACACGGCATCCGACATTGCTCTGCTTGCATATATGCAACAGTTCTGAACTCAGGCCGTCGCTGACATCCATCATGGCGGTCGGGACGATTCCAGCCTTGGCAAGCTCTTCGATGATATCACGGCGAGCTTCGGGCTTCAGCTGGCGTTCGACAAGATATTCCTTGCCTTCGAACTTCGGAATGAAATCTTTTTGTCCGGCTGATGCAATTTTCTCGCGTTCGAGAAGCTGGAGTCCCATATAGGCGGCTCCGAGGTCGCCTGAAACGCAAATCAAGTCCGTATCTTTCGCTCCCGAACGGCTTACGACTTTGTCGGCAGGGGCTTCACCTATACATGTGATGGAAATTACCAGCCCTTGACGTGAAGATGTCGTGTCGCCTCCGACGAGATCCACACCGTAGATTTCGCAGGCAAGACGTATGCCGGCGAAAAGTTCCTCGATATGTTCGACTGTGAAACGTTTCGAGATGCCAAGAGAAACGGTAATCTGGCGAGGTGTGCCGTTCATTGCGTAGACATCTGAAAAGTTTACTATAGCCGATTTATAACCGAGATGCTTGAGTGGGACGTATGTTAGATCGAAGTGGACTCCTTCGAGCAGGAGGTCTGTCGTGACGAGAATGTCAGTCTCGCGGTTGCGTAAAATCGCGCAGTCATCGCCGACACCTTTTACGGTTGAGCTGTTGACCGGTTTGAGCCCGGCTGTGAGACGGTCGATAAGACCGAATTCGCCTAATTCGGAAATTTCCATATTGAGCAGATTCTATATAGGTGATGATTCGGAATAAGGCCACCGCATGCGGTGGCCTTATGGTTATTTTATCTTTTCAGACAGGTATCAGCAACGGTTGACAAGTTCCTTCATGATTTCGAGGCACTTGGGCTGTGCGATGAGAGCGGCTTGTTGTACTTCCTCGTGGGTCGGGACTTGGGTTACATCTTTGCCACCGAGGTCGGTGATGACCGATATGCCGTAGACACGCATTCCTGCATGGTTTGCGACAATGACTTCCGGGACTGTTGACATACCGACACAGTCTCCGCCGATGATGCGGTAGAATTCATATTCGGCAGGAGTCTCGAAAGTAGGGCCTGTGACACCTACATATACGCCGTGCATCAGGCGTATGCCCTTTTCTTCGGCAATCTTGTCGGCAAGACTCATGAGCTCTTTGTCATAGGCGTTTGTCATAGCAGGGAAGCGGGTGCCCAGCTCGTTATAGTTCTTGCCACGGAGAGGTGATTCGGGGAAGAGGTTGATGTGGTCGGTGATAGTCATCACGTCGCCTACCTGAAATTCCTTGTTCATTCCGCCTGAAGCATTGCTGACAAAAAGAGTGTCGACACCGAGAGCTTTGAACACGCGAACAGGGAAAGTGACCTGTTTCATGTCATAGCCTTCGTAGTAATGGAAACGGCCCTGCATGGCGATGACAAGTTTGTTGCCGAGTTTGCCGAAGATGAGGTTGCCGCTATGGCCTTCGACAGTCGACACCGGGAAATTAGGAATTTCTGAATAAGGAATATAGATTTTATCGTCGATATGGTCCACGAGTGCACCGAGTCCGGTTCCGAGGATAATAGCTGTCTTAGGCATTTCGTCCACTTTCGAGCGGAGGAAATCAGCTGTCTGTTTGATTTGTTCTAACATGGTTCTTATGATATTGATGATTATAGATTTCCGGCTGCTTAAGCACTATATGCACATGTGTCTGATGCGCATGAGGATGCAGTCAGGATACTAAGATTTAAACAAACGGGAGTCGCGGATGGTTTTTTCAAGTCCGGAAGTGAAATCAGGCTCTCCGCGGTCTATGAATTCAACCTTTATAGGAACGTAAAATATGGACTGTTTCAGACGATGGGGGAAGTAGGGATTGTTGAGTATGCGTACAGCGTCTTTCTCAGTCGTTACAATGAATTTTCGTTTGCCTTGTAGCTGGTCAAACAGGTTTGTGATTTCCTCCATATCGGAGGAGCTGAAGTTGTGATGGTCTCTGAAACGTCTGAGCTGGACTTTGGCTTTATGCCGGCGCAGATAGCGGACAAACGGTTTTGGGTTGGCCACTCCTGTGACAACAAGGATTGATGTGTCGGCATTCTGAGAGTCAAGAGCCGGGATATCGGCTACTTCCTCCGGGAAAATCGGGACGAGATGGCCGTAGTTATACCGTGAAAAATAGAGTTTCTGATAGGGGAACAGTTTCAGATTTTCTTCAAAGATGCGGTAGTCCATCGCTTTCATTCCGAGCGGACATTTTGTCACAACCACTATCTCTGCTCTGTTCAGGGCTCGGGAGGGTTCTCGCAGACGTCCGTAGGGTAGGAGTTTATCTTTGAATATAGGGCGGTTGTATTCGGTGAGGATGACAGAGGCCGATGGTTTTACATATCTGTGCTGGAACGCATCGTCGAGAATAATCATGTCGAGCTTTGGATTGATCTCACGCATCTTCCTGATGCCTTCTGAGCGTTTTTCGCATACGGCAAGAGTGATGTCAGGGCCGAATTTTCGATATATCTGATATGATTCGTCGCCTATATCCTCGGGGCGCGACTGGGGAGTGGCAAGGACAAATCCACTTGTCGCACGCTTATAGCCACGTGAAAGCACTCCGATGTTATATCGTCCCAGCATTGATCCGACAATATATTCGACGTGTGGAGTCTTGCCTGTGCCTCCCATGGCAAGATTGCCGACCACAACAATCGGGATGTCAAACTCCTGTTGCTTCAGCATGCCATACTCAAACATCTTGTTGCGTATGGCTATCCCCATCCCGTAGAGCTGCGAGATGGGATAGAGCAGAAGCATTGATAAGAATTTGCTGCGAGCCAATTAATTTTCAGAGTTTGAGGTTTGACTTTTGTATCAGAATGATTGTGTCGTTAAAGAGTGACATCCACAAAATCCATTCGGCACTGGAGGGTTGACATGCCTTTGACGCGCTCAAGCGTTTCGTAGAGCGATGACATCTCTCCCAGCTCATTGCGGACTATGGCGGCTTTGATGTCGCTGCCTGCAGCTTCGATTATGGAAGCATACCATTTCTGTTTGGGATTCGGATAGGTGCTGATGGTGTAGCTTTCGACATTAAGCTGCTTTGCCATTGCTGCGATGGCGGCATCGAGGCCACCGAGTTCATCGACAAGTCCGATGCGCAGTGCTTCGCGTCCGTCCCAGACACGGCCTTCGCCTATTTTCTTTATTGAGTCTTGAGAGATTTGACGGCCTTCGGCACAGCGTTTTGTAAACAGGTCGTAGCCTCGTTCTACGTATGCCTGCATGGCTGAAGCCTCAGCGGGTGTCATGGGATCCATTATCGAGGGGAAGTTGCCGTTTGCGTTTGTCTTGACAGTCCCTGTGTTTATGCCGAGTTTATCGGAAAGCAGACGGTGGGCGTTGGGAATCATGCCGAAGATGCCGATTGAGCCTGTAAGAGTCACGGGCTGAGCGAAAATTTTGTCAGCTCCACAGCTGATGTAGTAACCGCCTGACGCTGCATAATCCGACATTGATACGTAGAATGGTTTGCCTGTCAGTTTCTTGAACTGTTGGAGGGCTTCCCATATCTGTTCTGACGCAAAGGCGCTGCCACCGGGAGAGTTGACATACATTATGAGAGCGTCGATGTCATCATTTTCAGCGAGATCAAGGATTTCAGGAACCATGTCGGCGGCTACTATGCCGTTGCCGCTTTCATCGGTGATATCGCCGCAGGCATAAAGGATTGCGATTTCAGCACCCTTGCCGTTGCCGACCGTGCTTATATCTGCTGTTTTCGCATAGTCTGCAACAGAAACATAGTCAATATCCTTGATCTTGTCGTGACCTGTCAGGTCGGCGAGTTTTTGGTCAAACTCGTGACGGTAGACGAGAGCATCGACAATACGGGCATCGATATATTCCTTCGGGTCTTTAGTGAAGATGAAATTGTCGGCCCATTCGTTGACCTTTGCGACATCGACACCTCTCGACTCGGCTATCGTCGAGTTGATTGTCTCCCAGATATTGTCGAGATAGAGTTGCTGCTGTTCGCGTGACGGTTCGCTCATATTGTCGAGAATGAACGGTTCGACGGCACTTTTGTATGTGCCGACTTTTACAACCTGCACGTCAACTCCGATTTTTTCAAGGAATTTGTGGAAGAAAAGTGTCGTGGCGGAGAGACCTCTGACATCGACAGAGCCTATGGGATTGATGAAAAGGCTGTCGGCGGCACTTGCTATGTAATAGTCGCCCTGAGTGTATGAATCGCCATAGGCGTAAATCCATTTGTCGGGAGCGGTTTGCTTGAACTTGTGGAGTGATTCGATGATTGCTGAACGCTGGGCGAGTCCTGCGGCTGATCCTGAGCAGTTGATGACGATTCCCTTGATGCGGTCATCGGTCGAAGCCGCTTCGATTGAGCCTGTGATATCGGAAAGAATTGTAATTCCTTTATCTTCTTCCTTGATAATGGACATGAAATCGATTTTGGGCTGTCGGTCAAGTATTGAGCCGGAGAGGTCGATCCGGAGTATGGAGTTGTCCTTTATGTCAACAGTAGACGAGCCTGCGGAATGGGCGATTGCCGCCGCGGCTACAATGAAAATACCGAAGATGGCCAGCAGCAGAGAGAACCAGATGCCGGCGAGCGTAGCGAGAAAAGAGATGAAAAATTTTTTCATTCCGAATAAGTTGATGTGAATGATTGATGACGCTAAAACTCTACAAAATTACGACATCGCTTTGTCAATAACAAATTTTTCGCCTAATAATAAATATGTAACGGAAATTAAAAGGCAAATCTTCAGCCATGAAGGACAATGGATGTATAACAGTCTGTTATGGTGCGGTAATGACATGAAATGTCCGAAACGGAGTGTTGTAAATGTGAAAACTGATACTTTTTTAACAAAGATATGTCAAATGTGCAAAAATCGCCGTTGAGGTGTGGCCTGTCTGTTTTGATAATTGGAATTAATATTTAACTTTGCAGAAAAGGTTTCAGCCTTTATTCTTTAATCTCTTACCTATATTTCTATGTTATCTTTAAAATCCCGCCATGAATAAGATTATAACCGAAATCACTCCATTGTCGGAAAAAGACTGCTTTTATCTGATTGACAGGTATAAGGACCGTTTTACTTATCCTGTACACCGCCATGCCGAATATGAACTGAATTTCGTTTCAAACTGCGACGGTGCGCGCCGGGTGGTCGGAGATTCCATCGAGACACTCGGACATTATGATCTTGTGCTTATCGGCAACGGGATTGAGCACGGCTGGGAGCAGCATGAGTGTACGAGTGACAAAATACGCGAGATAACGATACAATTTTCACCGGATCTCTTTGGCGAGAAATTACTTGCAAAGACTCAGCTGTCGAGCATCAGACGGATGCTTGAAAACAGTTCAAACGGCATCGCGTTCACCTGTGAGGGAATCATGAGAGTGTTCAGCAAACTTGATAACCTTACAAAAATAGAGTCGGGATTTTACCGTATGCTCGAACTTATGTCGATACTTCACGAACTCGCCGAAGACGGCCATTACCGCAGGCTGTCAAGTTCGTCGTTCGCATCGATGAAGCCTGTCGGCGACAGCCGTCGCGTACGCAAGGTGAAAGATTATATAAATGCCCATTATTAGGGTTCTTGATACTCTTTAGAGTTTTATCGGAAAGAAACAGGAACGTCTGAAAGGAGCTGCAATTTATAGGTGCAGATCTTTTCAGACGTTTCTGTTTCGATATCCGTATTCCTACGTTTTCCAACAATAATCCGTCCTATTCCGACGTTAATGTATAATCGGAAAAAGAAAAAGTGCCCTGCGCCACTCTTCCCGAGCCGACGCAGAGCATATAATCAAAAAGCTAATTCTATTACGTTGTATGTTTTTTTGACTCGACAAAACTCCGATGGTTTAATCATAACTTCATGATTTTAACTCTGTTTAACATTTAGGCGATATAACTATGAGCAAAATAACCGCTACCTCTCTTGAACTTCTTGCTCCGGCCCGGAATGCCGACATTGCCATTGCCGCTATAAGTGCCGGGGCCGATGCGGTCTATATCGGGGCATCGAGTCATGGCGCACGTCATGCTGCCGCAAATTCGGTCTCGGACATTGCACGTGCGGTCGATTTTGCCCATAAGTTTAATGCAAAGATTTTTGCCACGGTCAATACCGTCATCTATGACAGTGAGCTTTCTTCTGTCGAGCGTCTGATTCGTGATTTATACCGTGTAGGGGTCGATGCCCTTATAGTTCAGGATATGGCTGTCCTGCGCATGGACATACCGCCGATTGAGCTGCACGCAAGTACGCAATGCGACATCCGCGATGTGGCCAAGGCCCGTTTTCTTGCTGATGTCGGATTCTCCCGTCTTGTACTTGCCCGGGAACTCTCGCTTAAGGAAATCTCAGAAATCCATGCAGCCGTCCCCGGCACTCCTCTTGAGGCTTTCATACATGGCGCTCTTTGTGTCAGCTATAGCGGTGACTGCCGTGCAAGTTTCGCATCCACCGGACGGAGTGCCAACAGGGGTGAATGCGCGCAGATCTGTCGACTGCCTTTTGACCTTGTTGACGATACCGGCCGTGTGCTTGTCAAGGGTAAACATCTGCTGTCACTGCGCGATCTGAATCGTTCGACCGCTATTCCGGATATGGCTGATGCCGGTGTCAGTTCCTTTAAAATCGAGGGTCGTCTGAAGGATGAGGCATACGTTAAAAATACAGTGGGCGCTTATAGCCGTATTCTCGACCGTCTTGTCAGCGAGAGCGGTGGCCGCTATGTGCGCCAGTCGGTCGGGGCTGTGCGTCTCGGTTTCAATCCTTCGCTTGACAAAAGTTTCAACCGTGGATTTACACCTTATTTCCTAACCGGGAAAGCTCCTGCCAAGGGAATGGCATCGATGGCTTCGCCGAAAGCTATCGGACTCAAAGTAGGTGTGGTGACCGACTGCAAACCGAAGGTCATCACAGCGAGACTGAGTGAGAATCTTGTCAATGGCGACGGACTTGGATATTTCAATTCCGCCGGAATGTTCAACGGTTTCCGTCTGAACCGTGTTGACGGTAACAGGCTTTTTCCTGCCACTCCCCAGTCTATCCCTGTGGGGACGGTGCTTTATCGCAACAGAGACAAGAGCTTTGACGACAGTATAGAGGCAGCAAAGACTTCGCGTACGATATCTGTTGATATGGCGCTTCGTGTAGTCAGCCCTGAATTGATTTCGCTTGAGATGACTGACGAACGCGGATGCTCGGCTTCAGTTACTGCCGGTGTGCCTTCTTTGGACAATGCTGTAACACCACAGGAGACTCCTCGCCGTCGCATACTTGATAAACTCGGCGGGACGGCCTACCGGGCGGGTCGGATTGTCGATCTTGCCGGGGCGTTTTTTATTCCGGCATCAGTCCTGACGGCATTGCGACGGGACTGTCTCGACGCGCTTGACCGTGCTTCAAGGGCAACCTATCGTTATTCCTACCGTTTGCCGGAGAAATTTGATGTGGCTTTGCCCTACGGTGAATCTCTTACCGTACATGACAATGTTGCAAACCGTCTTGCGCGCGAGTTCTATATTTCACATGGAGCAAAAGATATGGTTCCGGCGATTGAGATAGTGAAAGGCTCATCTCGCGAGGGGGGAGAACCAGTCATGACGACACGCTATTGTCTGCGCCGTGAACTTGGGAAATGCCTTAAAGAATCATGCGGTAAGGATTGGATAGGACCGTTGACTCTCGTCAGCGGGCAGACGAGACTTCGGATTGAGTTTGATTGCAGGGCATGCCGGATGAATTTATATAACGTATAATCAAAACGGATTTATAATAGCAACAGTTCGGTAATTTTTGAGCAGGCATAGCTGTATCGCACTGATACACAATAGTTTGCATTGATATTGAATTGTTGTTGTATCTTATTGATATTCAATTGAATATGCAAATTTTACCGAACTATTGTAATAGAGCAGCCCTCTGAAAGTCGATAAATGACTTTCGGAGGGCTGTCTGATTTATAAGGTTTTTGGATTATTCCATAAAAACAAGATAGACTGCCGCCACGAGGAGACCGAATGCGAGCAGATGATTCCAATGCAGTGATTCGCCTTTGAAAAGCACAATTGCAAACACCGAGAAAACGAGCAGTGATATTACCTCTTGCATTACCTTTAGCTGAATCAGTGAGAACTGACCGCCGTTCTGCGTGAATCCGTAACGGTTTGCAGGTACCATGAAGCAATATTCAAGTAGTGCGACTCCCCATGATGCCAATATAATCCAGATTATGGGAGTGTTGGGTGTAATGACTTTCATTTCCGAGAGTTTCAGCTGCCCGTACCATGCGAGAGTCATGAATATGTTGGATACTACAAGTAGTCCGACTGTTAGCCATCCGTTCATAATATGAATTTGTTAGAAGCTTCTCATTCGTTGTGTTTTGTCGGGGTGGGCAAGGAGGTTGTCGAGCTTTCCGACAGAGATGTAGTCGATAAGTATCTGATAGAGCACTTCAGGACTGCGCGAGAGTATGACTCCACGTTTCAGCGGCTCCATGTAATCATTGCCTGCCGCAAGATAGTCGATGGTTGCGAGGCGATATGTCTTGTCAGGGTTGATCGGTTTGCCGTCGATTGTGGCGCTGTTGATTTTCTTTGTGGCCGGATCGTAGAGGATGCTTACGTTGCTGCTGACCCCGTTGCCGTCTTGTGCGGCCATGATGCCGAAGTTTTCAAGAAGGTCGCTACCCTTGATGTCCATGACTACGATTGAATTGTCGAACGGTGCGATGTCTATGATTTCGCCTTGAGTGATAGTCCCGGCGGCGAGGCTGTTGCGTATACCGCCTTTATTCATGATGGAGAGGTCTGCGGGTTTTCCGCACAGTTCTGAGCCACGGGTTCTTACAAAGTCACTCAGTAGATTTAGCATCTCGCTTGACTTGCGCTCATATTCGAATGGCGATGAGCCGATTTCCTTTGAGCGCATTTCTTCCACCTGCTGGCGGTAGGGGGCGATGATTTCTTCGATAGAGGAACTTACGCGGTCATCAAGTCGTTTGTCGACAGGAATCAACCTGGCTTTGACCTGTTTGGTGTCGAGGTCAATGTCTATTTCTCCAAGATTCACACCGCTCGAGCCGGTCTGCAATACTGAGATTGTGTCACCGGCCGCGTTTGCTACCCTCCAAGTCGGGACACCGCTGCGTGTGTCGTTGGGATCGACGACCGTGTGGGAATGACCACCGATTATAACATCAATGTCGCGTGAATTACGCGCGATATCCATATCGCTATAACCGGGTTCGTTGTCATAGCCTATATGGGTTACGGCGATAACCATATCTGCTCCTTCGGCCTTCAGTCGGGCGGCTTCTTCATTGGCAGCCTTGATGCCGTCGATATATTTTACGCCTTTGTAGTTCGCTTCGCTGATAATTCCTGCGGGGTCAAGGTTGATTCCGATAAATCCGATTGTCTTGTCTCCGACCTTACGCATGACAGCAGGTACGAACATTCCTTCCAGCGCACTGCCTGTAAAATCATAGTTTGTGCTGAGACGGTTGGCATTTAACTGCTTCCATTCTTTGGCAAGCTGCTCCATACCCTTGTCGAACTCATGGTTTCCGAGAATCTGGATGTCATAGCCGAGGGCGTTCATCAGTTTGCGTTCGACTTCACCGCCGAACAGTGTGTAGTAGAGCGATCCTTGTACAGCATCGCCGGCATCAACGAGCATTACATTTTCATGTTCGCCGCGCACACTGTCAATCAAAACCTTGCGTCGGGCAACCCCGCCCAAGTCGTGGCGGTCCGGATCGATGGCTGAATGGGTGTCATTGGTATGGAGAATGACGAGATGGTCGTTATCCTTGTGGCTTGCGCAGCCGCAAGTAAGCCATAGTGAGGCAACTGCTCCTATGATAAACAGTTTGTTAAATTTCATAACTGGACGAAAAATTATTAGTCTCTACAAAATTAATAATTAATCTTCGAATAAAGTTCATTGAAAACAGACATATTTAATGCCTTGTAAGTGAGTGGAGGTCAATAATGAGAAACGGATATAAAAAGAGTAATGGCAATTAATCGGCCTATAAAATAAAAATTGGTTTAGAATTAAGTCCCATACTCTATTCTGCCTTTAGGTGAGTCAATTTACGACTGTAACTTTAGTAATATTAATGTAGAATCTAAAGTATAAGTTTGTTTTTTAGTCTGTTATACCATGCAATAACAATTTAAATGTGTATATTTGCATGGATTTAGGCGAGAGAGTCTTTTCTTTAAATTATTTTCTATTAGTGAAGCGTATTCATGCTTTGTCCTTCAACGGAAATTCGCCAAATTTTTAAATCAGAGGGAAAAGCAGTCTGTGAAGGCGCTCATGCTTGTCGTATGTCAACTCCATCGCAAGAATGGGGTTGTAGATATCCGGTTCAGGCGTGGGAGTGGACTGTTTATTTCTGATTGGGCGTTTGGCGATGCCTCCGTTGAGATAAACTGAACATCGTCCTGCGCTTTTTAATTTTTTTCTAATACCGGTTATAGGGACGTATTATCGGATAAGTGAATATTATTTATGAGAAAGCCAATCATTTTATTTTTGTTTCTTGCTTTATGTGGAATCAACGCTTATTCCCAGTCATTGACCGCGACTTTGCAGCATGATAATGGAATTAAGGTTTTCTATGGGTATCAATCATTCATTGAGGCATACGAGGATGCACAGGACGGGGATGTAATCACGTTGTCTAAAGGAAACTTTAATACAGTGGAATGTATTGAAAAATCAGTATCAGTTATAGGAAATTATGCTTTTGATCCAAATGAAGAGTCTACATCTCTGATTTCGTTAGAGGTTTCAGCCGATGATGTCACTCTATGTGGTTTACGCATATTGGGAACATTAAGAATGTCTCTATCTAATGATTTGAAAGTAAAACGTTGTTTTATAGAATCACTCGCTGCGGATACTACCCACACGAGAACTTTGATTGAAGATTGTGCGGTACAAAATGATTTTTCATTGGCAAGAGGTATTGAGGAAAGTTATCGCCGATCAGAAATCTATAGGCAGCATAATGGCAATACGCCTGATAATATGGCGAACTTCGAATATTGTACGATTCATAATGTTGCATTAGAGGAAATAAACGTGCATTATGTCAGGGGGGTGAAGCATTATGATAATCAACTTGCCTCTTATGGAATCTATAGAAATTGTGCTATTCATTGGTCTCGTATGGTAACCGGACAAAGCACAGCACAGGCTGCTCTACATCTGAACAGACAGAGTGACTATAGGGATTTGATGCTTTTCGGTGGACTTTATGGAAATGTTTCCTATATCGTTCCTGATGGAACGTTAGCTATGTACATCGAAGGAAGATTTATTGATTCGGATAATTATTCTGTTATCAATGACTCTTTTCCGTCGTTTTTTGAAGAAGAGATAGTTATTCCACAAAGTGGAGGATGGGAATATAAAGCGCCTGTCGGATGTTTTGGTCATAAACCTTATCCCTCGATACCACGTGTTGTAGAATGTAATATAGACCGAGAAACAGATGCGGCCGGTAAGCTGAAAATAGATTTGAAGGTTGTTGTCGAAGATTAAAATAGAACTATCATGAACCACTTGTATTCATTGATTGTCGCTATCTTCATGCTATCACCGTTAAATATGTTTGGTGGTATTGTATTCGAATATTGGTTTGACAATTCTATGCAAGATATTAAGCGCATTGATTATGACTCGTCTGACGTGTCATTCGTAATCGATGCAAGTACATGTGATGAAGGTTATCATACGTTGCATTATAGATTGCAGTCCTCTGTAGGTTGCTATGGGCCGGTTTTAAGTAGTTTGTTTTATGTCCCTGCAAAAGCTACTATATCTGTTGCCGGAAATTCAGAATGGATATATTGGTTAGATGATGATTTCAATATTGATTCTCATATCCGTATGAATGGGGATAGTATTCAAACATCAATTGATTTATCCAATCTTAAAGAGGGGTATCATTTTTTGAATCATTACACTGTTGTAAATAATGCTATAGGAGCACTACATCAAAATTTGATTTTCAAGAATGATCCGGCTGTTACTGTTGATTGGTGTAAAATATGGTGGGATGATTTTATTGACCGTATGGAGAACTGTCATTTGGAGAGCGTAGGAGACTCGTCATTTATAAGTAAGGAAATAGTTGTCCCTGACTATGTTTTGGAGAAAAATTCCATTGATTCAAAAGCAAGATTAAATTTGCTTGTCGGTAACTCTAAAGGATGGGTGTCCGATCTGCTGACAGCGGAAATTGAATATTCTTCGGATGTTACATCCATAAAATTGGTCGATAATGACAATTCCGGATGGAAACTGGAAAGAGTTGGCTCTGAACTTATGGCTACAGATTTAATTCCGGGATCCGGGATTTTAAAGATATATGATATTACAGGAAAATGTATCTATATGGAAAGACCGGCAAATGATTCCATGACACTTCCATCTCTTTCGGTTGGAATATATATTATTTCCTATGAAAATATATCGCGAAAGGTCATGATTGACTGAAATCGGATGAAATGAAAATCTGCATGATAGCGTTGCGTTGTAAACGATGTCGTTATCATGCAGATTTTTTATATATCTTATTGTATGTCGATTAGTTTGTGGGTCTGGAGGGAGAGTCTCCAGTGGGGATGGGCAAGGATATACTCGACGGTTTCTGATGTGTTCGAGCCTCCTTCGTAGTGCGGTGAGCTACATGGCTGGAGGAAATAGTGCATGGCCGGGAGTGAATTGGCGATAGATTCAACATCCTGCCCTTCGTAGACGACTTTCAGTTCATCTATGTGGCGCAACTTGACATCGCAGTTGCCTTTGGCGTCGCTTTTGGGCGAGCATGTCACCCAGTCGATGCCTTCGGGGAGGCGCTTGGTTCCGTTTGTTTCTATCTGGATGAAAAATCCCTCCTCGTGGAGCATGTCAATCAGGAGAGAGTCAAGTTGCAATGACGGTTCTCCACCTGTGACTACAATATGGCGTGAGGGAAATTTGCTGACATTTCCGATTATATCGGCCGGCGACATAAGAGTGAATTCCTCGTGGCGTGTGTCACAGAAGCCACATTTGAGATTGCAGCCGCTGAAACGCAGAAACACAGCCGGAGTCCCCGTGAAGTATCCTTCGCCTTGCAGTGAGTAGAATATCTCGTTGATGCGATAGCTCATGATTGTTTATCTTGAAATGTTCAGTCGTTCTCGTAGCTTGCGGTATTTCCTTCGCTCTCCTGCACGTCGACGCGGTAGCAGTTGGGAATCTGCTCGCATATCCATCGGGCTATGTTTTCGGCTGTCGGATTGAAGGGAAGCAGCTCGTTGAAGTTGCCGTGGTCGAGATAGGATGTGATACGTTCCTTTATATGGCTGAAATCTACAACCATCCCGTCGGCGTTAAGTTCGCGCGAACGGCAATGGACAGTCACAATCCAGTTGTGGCCGTGGAGACGCGAGCATTTGCTCTCGTATGAAAGTTGCAGGCGGTGGCAGCCGGCAAGTTCAAATCGTTTGGTTATATAGTACATTGATCAGTCGTGATTAGAGTTGTCATTTGTCTTGTCAGGCTCTGTTTTGGCCGGAGCGGTGCTTACCGGATAGAGTCCGTGTTCGGCTGCGACCTTCAGCATCAGGGCGTGAGCCTCGTCATAGTCATTGTGGATGATTCCGTCGAGGATGGCATTTTTTATGGCGCTCTTGATTGTCCCGATTACCGGACCGCCGGTTATACCGAACGTCTCCATAATCTCGTTGCCGTCGACCGGGGGGTTGAAATTGCGGATATGGTCACGCTCGTTAAGATCGATCATCTTTCGGCGGACAAGAGCGAAATTCTCAAGAATGCGACGGACTTTTTCCTGATTCTTCGATGTGATGTCGGCCTCACACAGTGTCATGAGATCCTCGATGTCGTCGCCGGCATCATGGATGAGGCGACGGACGGCTGAGTCGGTTACTTCGTCTTCGACCAGTGCTATGGGGCGCATGTGAAGTTCGACGAGTTTGGCCACGTATTTCATTTTTGTATCCTGAGGTAAGCGCATGCGCCGGAAAATCCTCGGCACCATTTTTGCCCCGATGAAATTGTGGTTGTGGAAAGTCCATCCGAGTTTGTCATCCCATCGTTTTGTGACAGGTTTTGCGATATCGTGCATCAGTGCGCCCCATCGCAGCCACACATTGTCGCTCTTTTCCGCCACATTGTCGAGGACGGCAAGGGTGTGATAGAAATTGTCCTTATGGCCACGGCCTTTGACTACATCCACACCTTTCATTGCTGAAAGTTCCGGGAAAATCAGGGCAAGCAGTCCCGATTTGAGCAAGAGGTCCCAGCCGGTCGACGGGCGTGGTGAGCGCATGATTTTCATCAGTTCGTCGACAATGCGCTCGTGTGAGATTATTTTTATGCGTTGAGCGTTGCGTCTGATTGCCTCGAATGTCTCGGGATATATGGTGAAGTTCAGCTGAGTGGCGAAACGGATTGCGCGCATCATGCGCAGCGGGTCATCGCTGAATGTGACGTCGGGGTCGAGCGGGGTGCGGAGTATGCGTTTCTCCATGTCGCCAATACCGTCAAACATGTCGATGAGTTCGCCGAATCCGTTACGGTTGATGCGGATAGCGAGCGCGTTTACCGTGAAGTCGCGTCGCGAGAGATCTTCTTCAAGAGTGCCGTCCTCGACCACAGGTTTGCGCGAGTTACGGTCGTATGATTCACGGCGTGCGCCGACGAACTCAAGTTCGATGTCGCGGCGTTTCACCTGTGCGGTTCCGAAATTGCGGAATACACTCAGGTGAGTCCCTTTGCCGAGTTTTTCAGCGACGATTTCGGCAAGTTCGATTCCACTGCCTACGGTGACAAAATCAATGTCTTTCGACGGACGTTCAAGAAAGAGGTCGCGCACGCATCCGCCAACTGCATAGCAAGGGCGGTCTATTGAATCGGCTGCGTCACCGATGGCATGGAAAAGCGGTATGTCAAGCTGTGTTACTACTTTGTCTAATGACTGCATCTCTTTTGTATGATATTGAATGGCCGGAATAATTTCCGGCAGATTTTAGCCGGAAGTCTTTCCTGTCTAAACGTCGAAATAAGAAATCTCCTCGGGAGCGGGTGTCAGGCACTCCACGTGGTCATCATGGACCGCATAGGTGTTTTCAATACCGACCGCCCCGGTATGGGGGATGACAAATTTCGGTTCGAGCGCTATCACGTTGCCTTCGGCTATTATGTCGCGGCTGCGGGGCGCGATGACAGGGAGCTCATTGATCTCGATGCCTACACCGTGGCCTATGAAACCGGCGTGCTGTCTGTGGCCCATGTAATAAGCGGATAGACCACGTTCCTTGACCATTTCCTCTGCCTTGGCATAGAGGTCTTTGGCAAGAACGCCGGGACGCATCATGTCGCAGAATGTACGGTGGATGTCAATCGAGCATTTATGTGCTTCGATGGCAAGCGGTGAAATTTCGCCTAAAGCAAAAACTCGGGTCATGTCGGTCATGTAGCCGTTGAAATTACCGTTCATGTCGACCATGACTGTATTGCCGGGCTTTATTGGTGTGCCACATGCTCCGACTGGCAGCGACGGGTCCAGTCCCGCACCTCCCATTGCGAAATCATAGGGGGAAGGTGCGTCGGCATTGTCGCCGACAAGCACATTGCCCATGTAAAGCTCCATAGAGTCGCCACTGATTCGGAACTGACCAAGACAACCTTCAAGACGGCTGACCCGCTCGATTTCGACCTGTAGTTCCATGTCGGTCATTCCGGACTGAAAGATATGCTGGATACGGCTGTAGACATGGACATGCTTTATGCCGGAATGGCGGATCATGTCAATCTGGGCGGGTGTTTTTACAGCACGGGCACGGCGCATTACGCCTGACGCGTTTTTCAACTCGCTTTCAGGAAATATATTCTTAAGACGTGTGGCAGTGGAATAGGGGAGCACGTCGAGTTCGAGGCCGATAGCTTCAGGAACATTTAGACCTATTGAAGAGGCGATATCTTCCGGTTTGCGTATGTAGACGACACCGTCGCCTTCAAGTTCGACGGGGCGGCGTATGAAGAAAATCACCGGGCCTTCGAGCGGAATATAGACGTAGCCGTCAAACACACGGCCTGTCACATAATATTTGTTGGCATTATCAGAGATGAGCAGAGCCGGGATACCCGGTTCTGCCATCTGTGATTTTATATGGTCGATGCGGCGGTTGAACTCGTCGCGGTCAATTAGCATGAGCTTATGCTGGTCAACAGGTTGCATCGTATCTTGTCTTGTGAGATGGTTTGTCTGGATTATGAATGAGTTTGCTTTATTCTTCACCGACCTGATCGGGTGAGATTCGTATCAGCGTTAGCAATGGCTGTCCGTTTGCACCTTTCATAATGGCCTGATCCGATGATGCCCCTTCAACGCAGGTGTCAACCTGTTCGAGGGCGAGGATGAAGGCTTGTTCGGTAGCGATTGCGGGACAAGTCATTCTTGTTGTGGCGAGGTCTTTGAATTCGATGCCGTCACCCTTGTCAAGTTTGACCACTATCGCACCGTTGAGTATATTGCACCCTGCGTTGCCGTGAATCTTGCATTCGTCAATATCAATAACGACTTTTATGGCTGTATTTGCGGGGACAGGTGTGCCCTGAATTGTTGTAACCTGCCATGCACCGTTAAGGAATGACAGATTACGTTTGCGAAGAGTCATGACTGTATTGCCTGTCGATGAATTCAGGACAACCGTGTTTGCATCGACAACACTGTAGGATTTCACATCGTTTATGGCTTTTGTCATGGCAGCCTCGTAAGGGGCATCGTTGCACGCTTTTAGAGATGATAGGAACTCACCGTTAGGTTCGAGTTTGCTTCCTTGTACGATCCACGAGCCGTTGAGGTAGTTGCAGCCGTTGAATGCAATGACCATTATGGCTGTTTTTGCGTCAGGGATAGCTTCGAAGGTAACCTGGGGATGGTTGTCACCGTTGATGACGACTTTTTGGCCGTTGATTGCAGTGACTGCCCAGCTTCCGAGAAGCGGAGCAATCTGTGCTTCGTCATATGAGGATATGTTAGAGATCACCGGAGTTGTTTTTACAGTTGAGTTAGAATCAGATGCGGTCACGCCTGATTTTTTTACAATGCCACAGCCACTGACTAAGGCGGTGACGGCAAGTGCTGATGCAAATAGTGAAACAAATTTCATGATTACAAAATGTTTTTGTTAGTTATTGAGGGGGATGAATCCTTTGATAATTTCGACAGCAGTGAGGCTGTTATATATATACGACAGCCATGCCGAACTAAAGTTTAAACGATTGAGTCCTCCTGTTTGTGCGAATCCCCGTGGAAGAATTGGCGACAAAAGCACTACAGCATCATTTAACTCACAAAAGTAGTCAATTTCCCAAACATACACAAAACAGCTTTTTCGTTGTGTCTTTGACAATTGTGGCTGCCGGTGATTCGGCATAAGCACATACGACATTCGTTATTGTGCGGATTTTCAAAAAAAGGAGCATTGTGTCTGAAAAATGCGGGATGATAAATATTGCCTATATGAAAATTTGCACAAATTTATAGACAGGTGTGTAATATTTTAAGATGAAATGTGTCACAATATAATAATTCTCACTACCTTTGCAGCATAAAAATAAAACCAGAATGGAACATAACGGCAAGCAGGAATTGCTCGACAGACGTTATCTGCGCATGGCTCGTATCTGGGCAGAAAATTCGTATTGCGAACGTCGTAAGGTCGGTGCACTAATGGTCAAGGAACGCACGATAATTTCCGACGGTTTCAATGGGACTCCAGCCGGATTTGAAAATGTCTGCGAGGATGCCGATGGCCTTACAAAAACTTATGTGCTTCATGCAGAGGCTAATGCGATTACAAAGGTTGCCCGTTCGAACAATTCGGCTGAAGGTTCGACTCTCTATGTAACCGCTTCACCATGTCTTGACTGTGCAAAACTGATTATCCAATCCGGAATAAAGAGAGTGGTCTATAGCGAGCTATATCGTATCACTGACGGTATAGATCTCCTGAAAAGAGCCGGAGTTGAGTGCTGTCACATAGCTGATGCCGGTCCGTTGTCTGAATCAGCTGTCTGATTGTCTGTATCTGTGACCTGTGTTCGCGTTCTGCAAAATTTTTACTATCTGTCAAAAAGCTAAATTCTATCTGTAAAAACCTTCTATGAATAACCGTCTGAAAAAAACATCCGTATGGATGCCGCTGGCCATTGCATTGTCTTTGGTGGCGGGTATGTGGATCGGTAGTGCATTTTTCAATGGTTCGGGAAAGTGGAGCTCACGCAGCAAACTCGATGCCATTCTTGAACTCGTGGAGCGTTCATATGTGGATGAGGTCGATACCGACAGCCTTCTCGAAGCTTCGTTTCCGGGATTGCTTTCGCGTCTTGACCCTCATTCGGTATATATATCGGCGAAAGACCTGCAAAATGTCAATGAGGAGCTTGGAGGGTCGTTCTCAGGCATCGGCATATCGTTCAATCTCCTGAACGACAGTATAAATGTGCTTGAAGTTATTTCTGGTGGACCTTCGGAAAAAGCCGGTCTTCTTGCGGGCGACAGAATTATAGCGATAAATGACACTGTTGTTGCCGGACAAGGCTGGAGCGATGTCAAGGTCCGCAGCTCACTCCGTGGTGAAAAAGGCAGTACGGTCAAGCTGACGGTCAGGCGTCACAGTTCAAAGACTCCGTTGACTTTTGATGTGATTCGCGGCGACATTCCGGTCACTTCGATTGATGCGGCTTATCTTGTCGCTCCGAAAGTCGGATTTGTAAAAATCAATAAATTCAGTTCCTCGACATATAGTGAGTTTCTTACTTCGATGATGAATCTGGTGGCTGACGGAGCTGAAAAATTCATCATAGACCTTCGTGGAAACGGTGGCGGATTCATGGAACCGGCCGTGTTGATAGCTAATGAATTCCTTCCGGCCGGCTCTCCCATAGTAAGTATGCGTGGAAAAGCTACGCCAGATTCACGCCCTACAATGAGTGATGGCTCCGGCAGTTTCCTCAACAATGAGGTGGTGATACTTATCGACGAGACTTCGGCAAGTTCAAGCGAGATTCTTTCAGGTGCGATTCAGGACAATGACCGAGGACTCGTCATTGGACGCCGTTCTTTTGGAAAAGGACTCGTACAGAATCAGATGGAATTGCCCGACAGCAGTGCCATCCGTCTGACAATCGCCCGGTACTACACACCCTCGGGCCGTTGCATCCAGAAGACCTATGCTCCGGGTACAGATTATGACCGCGATATTGTCAACCGCTATGAGCATGGTGAGTTTTACAACGCCGACTCTATCAAGCTTGACAAGTCGCTTGCATTCGAGACGCTTCACGGTCGAACGGTTTATGGCGGAGGAGGCATAATGCCTGATATTTTTGTCCCCAACGACACCATGGGTATAACCTCCTACTATCTGAATGTGCTTAACACCGGATTGATTCAGAAATATACATTTGACTACACTGACCGCAACCGGGCGCGTATCGAAACGGCAAAAAACGCCGTAGAGCTTATGCGCATGCTGCCTGAAGACGATCTCTTGCTTCAGGATTTTGTGAGCTATGCGCAGAAAGCAGGCATTGCCCCAAGATGGTACTACATAAACATTTCACGCGATTTGATTGTTAACCAACTGAAAGCCATGATTGCGCGCAATGCACTCGGCGTTCAGGGATATTTCGAGGTGTTCAACGAGGTTGACCCGACAGTGAAATCCGGCGTCGATGCTTTGTCGAACGGCAAAGCGGCTTTCCCGATTACAAAATAATTCAAGGGAAACAATTCGATGAAGAAAGATGATATACGACGTAGTGTCAAGGCCCGCAAGACTCTTCTGAGTGACGATGATAAGTTTTCGGCTGCCGAAAAGGTGTTTGGTCTGCTGGAGCAGACTGCCGATTTTCTGTTGGCCGACAGGATACTGATGTATCATTCGCTCCCTGATGAGCTGTCGACCCATGAGTTCATACGCAAATGGTGTGGCCGCAAGCACTTCTATCTTCCGCGCGTCAATGGAGTGAATCTTGAAATACTTCCGTATGACGAATCTCGTCTGACTCTCGGTTCATTTCACATCGAAGAGCCTACCGGCAATGATATGTCGGCAATTGACGATATTGAAATGATTGTCGTTCCGGCTGTCGCCTACGACCGCAGCGGTAACCGTGTCGGACGTGGAAAAGGATACTATGACCGTCTGCTTGCCGATAGCCGTGCCCGGAAAGTAGGCGTGGCCTATGATTTCCAGCTTGTCGACGAGATAGATTCCGAGCCTCACGATGTCCGCGTAGATGTTGTCATCACCGAGAGCAATCATATAATAATCCGTAAGCGTTGACAGTAGCCGGATTATATATCTAAATACAAAAAGTTAAAATCCGTATTTAAGTATGGATTTTAGCTTTTTTTGTATATATTTGCAACCTGACCGTAATGACTGATTGATGTTGAAATCAGCCTTGTCAAACCTAATTTGTAGTTGTTAAACCAATTGTTATCTTTTTTGGTATAATAGACAAAAGTGGTTGGTAAAACCGCCACAACTCACTAAATATC